>Ga0310695_10001612_pt1 | contig 51989 bp, 36 predicted proteins | sample RumenRJG_04DNA_FD_203882 | JGI IMG/M metagenome (GOLD analysis project Ga0310695, IMG submission 203882) | Bovine rumen microbial communities from Lethbridge, Alberta, Canada - RJG_04 (v2) (version 2) | ecosystem: Host-associated > Mammals > Digestive system > Stomach > Rumen | place: Canada... | reverse complement strand
ACTTCCGCACCAACCCCGACAAGCCTGTTGTGTTCACCATCGGTGCCCAGTCGGCCTGCCAGTTTGGCGGCAAGGCGGACTATTACGAGGACGGCAAGGTCACCCGCACGGTTAAGATGGATGCCGACGCCAAAGCCTTCTTCCGCACCTTTATCGCCGGTAGCGGGGGCAACAGTGCGGGCGACTCCTTTGTCGAGGGCAACCACTTGGGCACCTGGGACATCGCGCTGCAGTACAACTTGAGCAACTATCAGCACCTGCGTGCCTACACCCAGTGGCTGTGGGAAGACGGCTCGGGCATCGGCAAGATGAACGGCCTGGACGGCCTGTGGGGCATTGAGTTCCGCCAAAACGGCTCATACCTCGTCTCGGGTGCCGTCATCGAGTATATCGACTTCACCAACCAGAGCGGCCCCATCCACTGGACGCCCAACGACCATCCCGGCACCCCCATCGCCAGCCACTCCTCGGGTGCCGACGACTACTACAACAACTACATCTACAACGGCTACCAGAGCCGCGGCATGTCGATCGGCTCGCCCTTTGTCAAGTCACCGCTCTACAACCTGGACGGCTACATGCGCTACCGTGACAACGTGCTGCGCGGCTTCCATGCCGCCGTCGAGGGTTGGTTCACCACCGAGTGGTATTACCGCTTGCAGGGCTCCTACCGCAAGGCTTGGGGCACGCCCCTCATCCCCCGTGCGGGCAGTGCAGATGATTTCTCGATGGCCTTGCGGGTCAATTATTGTCCCTACTGGATCAGGGGCATAAAAGTAGATGGGTTATCGGTGGGCGCCACCATTGCCATTGACCGCGGCAGCCTCTACGGCAACAACTGGGGTGGCCAGTTAAGCATCTCCTATTATGGTGACTTTAATATCAAGAAACGATGAAAAAGGCCACATTATATATTATCCTATCGGTTGTGTCCCTTTTGCTGCTGGCTTCCTGCACCCGCAATCATGGTGACATCGGCCCGTGGTTCGGCACATGGCGCATCGAGTCGATTACCGCAGGCGGCGCCCCTGTCAATGTCGAGGGAATTTACTTCTTCCAGTTCCAGAGCAAGGTCTTCAGGGTGTCGATGGTGGGCGCCCACGAGCACTTGGTCGAGAGTTTCGGCACCTGGCAGGAAGATGGGGATAGAATGACGGTGGATTTCCCTGATGCCAGCGTGTTCTACATCCAGATGCCCGGCCTAGAGGCCCACAACGACTTCACCGTCACCACCACATCCTCGCGTGATCTCACTTTCACCAAAACCGACCTCACTGGAACCACTTTCACCTATCACCTGAAGAAACAACCTTGACCACCTTCTGCCCCTAGTGCGCCCACATGAGCCTCATGCAATGCCGCAATTGCCCTAAGGGCTTGCAAAAAATGCAAAAGACTTGACTTATTGGGCCCTGTTTGGAGTCCGTTGAGTATAAAATAGCGCAATGGCAACTTGCCACAGGGGGCTGGTTGCCATTGCGGTGTCTCGTAGTGACGGTGCCCGATGGCTAAGGTCGCGTGGCAACCTCTGGGTCCGGTTCACTACCCTCTAGGGTGACGGCCACTAGAGTGTTATTTGTTCTTTGCCTCCTCGGGGGCGATACCTACCAGTTCGGGGTCGATGAGAATGCGTCCGCAGTACTCACACACGATGACCTTCTTGTGCATCTTGATCTCCATCTGGCGCTGGGCGGGGATGCGGTTGAAGCATCCGCCACAGGCGTTGCGCTGCACGACAACGACTCCCAGACCGTTACGGGTGTTCTTGCGGATGCGCTTGAAAGCGGTCAACAGGCGCTCCTCGATCTTGTTCTCCTGCTTCTTGGCCTTCTCGCGCAGGGTCTCCTCCTTCTGCTTGTTCTCGGAGACGATCTCGTTGAGTTCGCTCTTCTTCTCCTCGAGAGCGTGTTCACGGTCGGCGCACATCTCGCGGGCCTTCTCGATCTCGGCCTTGAGCGTTTCGGCCTTGCGGGCGGCCTCGTTCATCTTCTTCTCGGCCAACTCGATGTTCAGGGTCTGGTATTCAATCTCCTTGGTCAGGTAGTCGTACTCACGGTTGTTGCGCACGTTGTCCTGGTCGGCGGTGTACTTGTCGATGAGTTCCTCGGCCTTGGCCTTGATGTCGCGGTTGCGGGCAATCTCGTCCTGCTGGATGGCGATCTCGTCCTGATACTTGGCCTCGCGGGTGTGCAGGCCGGCGATCTCGTCCTCGAGGTCTTGCACTTCCTGGGGCAATTCGCCTCTCAGGGTCTTGATAGCGTCAATCTCAGAGAGTTTCTGCTGCAAGTCATAGAGCGCTTTGAGTTTCTCTTCAACGGTGAGTTCTTTTTTGGGTGTTGCCATAACCTTTTGATTTATAAATAATTTACTTGATTAGTTTCGTTTTTCGCAAAATCGACTGCAAAGGTAGGATTTTTTTTCTGAATAATCTCTAAAAAAATCTCTTTTGTGTAATGTTCGCTCTCGTAGTGGCCGATGTCTGCCACGACGATGCGCTGGTTGTTGTCCAGGAAGTCGTGGTAGCGCATGTCGGCAGTGACATAGAGTTGCGCTCCCATCTCGACGGCCTTGTCGAGCAGGAAGCCGCCGGCGCCGCCACACAGGGCGACGCGGCTGACTATGGTATCGCCATTACCGCTATAGCGCACGGCCCCGACCTCAAATGCCTGCTTGACGCGCTTGAGCACCTCGCGGGCGGGCATGGGCTCGATGTTGCCGATGACGCCACAGCCTGCCGATGTGCTCTTGAGGTCACCATAGGGCTCCACCTTGTTGTCGTCGAGGAACTCGACCTGGGTCATGCCGATCTTGTCGGCCATGCGGAAGGAGACGCCCTGCCAGGCGCTGTCCATGTTGGTGTGGGCGCTATAGATGGTCACGTCGTGCTTGATGGCCATCGCCACGGTGCGCTCGACGGGAGTGCGGCCCATGATCTTCTTCAGGCCGCGGAAGATGAGCGGGTGGTGAGAGATGACCAGGTTGTAGCCACGCTCAATGGCCTCGGCCACAACGGCCTCGGTGGCATCGGTGCACAACAGCACACCGGTGACCCCGGCGTCGGGGTCACCCACCTGGATGCCGGCATTGTCCCACTCCTCCTGCAAGCGCAGGGGGGCATATTGCTCGATGGCGTCAGTGATTTCTCTGACTCTCATCATCAGATCTTGTTCTCGGCCTTGAGGCGCTCGCGGTCAACGTCAATGTAGAGTTCATCGAGTTGGCTCTGGTCAACGGGGCTGGGAGCGTCCAGCATCACGTCGCGGCCACTGTTGTTCTTGGGGAAGGCGATGCAGTCGCGGATGCTGTCCAGACCAGCCATGATGGACACAAAGCGGTCAAAACCGAAGGCCAGACCTGCATGAGGGGGAGCACCATACTTGAAGGCATTGATCAGGAAGCCGAACTGTGCCATGGCGCGCTCGGGAGTGAAGCCCAGGATGTCAAACATCTTGGCCTGCAGTTTGCCGTCGTGGATACGCAGGCTGCCGCCGCCCACCTCGATGCCGTTGCACACAAAGTCGTAGGCCTTGGCGCGAACGCGCTCGGGATGCTCGTCCAGCAGGGGGATATCGTCGGGATTGGGCATGGTGAACGGGTGGTGCGTCGCCATGAGGCGCTGCTCCTCGTCGCTCCACTCAAACAGCGGGAAGTCAACAATCCATAGGCACTCAAACTTGTCCTTGTCGCGCAGGCCCAGGCGATCGCCCATCTCCAGACGCAGGGTGCACAACTGCACGCGGGTCTTGTTGGCATTGTCACCGCTCATGATGAGCACGAGGTCACCGTCGTTGGCGCCCATCTTCTCCTTGAGTTGCTGCCACACGGCGGGCTCATAGAACTTGTCGATGCTGCTCTTGACGGTGCCGTCGGCGTTGAACTTGACATAGACCAAGCCCTTGGCGCCCACCTGGGGACGCTTCACAAAGTCCACCAGACCGTCGAGTTGCTTGCGCGTGTAGTCGGCACAGCCGGGCGCGCAGATGGCGCCGATGTAGTTGGCCTCGTTGAACACGGGGAATGTGCCGGTGCCCTTGAGCACGTCGTCCACCTCGACAAAGGTCATGCCGAAGCGGCGGTCAGGCTTGTCGCTACCATAGAGGCGCATGGCGTCGTGCCATGTCATCTGGTCGAGTTTCTCGGGCAGGTCCACGCCGCGCACCTTCTTGAACAGGTGACGTGCCAGACCCTCAAAGATCTCGATAACGTCCTCCTGATCCACAAAACTCATCTCACAGTCGATCTGGGTGAACTCGGGCTGGCGGTCGGCGCGCAGGTCCTCATCACGGAAGCACTTGGCGATCTGGAAGTAACGGTCAAAACCGGCAACCATCAGCAACTGCTTCAACGTCTGGGGACTCTGGGGCAGGGCATAGAACTGGCCAGGGTTCATGCGTGAGGGCACGATGAAGTCGCGGGCACCCTCGGGCGTGGAACCGATGAGAATGGGAGTTTCTACCTCCAGGAAGCCCTTGTCATCGAGGTAGTTGCGGATGAGGATGGCCATGTCGTGGCGCAGTTCCAGGTTGCGGCGCACAGCATTGCGGCGCAAGTCCAGATAACGGTATTTCATCCTCAAGTCGTCGCCACCGTCGGTGTTGTCCTCGATGGTGAACGGCGGCGTGATGCTCTCGCTCAGGATGTTCAACTTGCTGGCGATAATCTCGATCTCGCCAGTGGGCAGGTTAGCGTTCTTGCTCGAGCGCTCGGCCACGGTGCCCACGATCTGGATGACAAACTCGCGTCCCAGATGGTTGGCCTGCTCACACAGGTCGGCATCGACCTCATTGTTAAACACGATTTGGGTAATGCCATAGCGGTCACGCAGGTCCACAAAGGTCATGCCACCCATCTTGCGGGTGCGCTGTACCCAGCCTGCCAGAGTCACGACTTCGCCCACATTGGCAAGACGAAGTTCGCCGTTAGTCTTGGTTCTGTACATTGTAGATATTGTATTATAGTCTGTTGTAGTATCGTTACTATCGTTTTAAACACACAAAGTTACTACATTCCTGCCATAACTGCGTCGTTTGGAGGCAAAAAAAATGAAATTCATCTGTTTTGGCTTGCCGTTTAAAGAAAAAGATGTACCTTTGCACCGCTCAAAACGAGAGCAACGGGGTGTAGCGCAGTCCGGTTAGCGCGCCTGCTTTGGGAGCAGGAGGTCCCTGGTTCGAATCCAGGTACCCCGACTGAATGGTGGCCTGCGTGCTTGCCTTGATAAACGAGAAATCGGGATCAACCTTCCATGTGAAGGCTGATCCCGACTTCAGTTTACTGAGTTCCCCTCCTGCAGCGGGGGTGTGCGATTACCAGTTGCCTGACAAGAGGCGGTCGATGAGTGTGGGAACATCAGCGATGTTCACTTCGCCGTTCTGGTCGCAGTCGGCAGCCACGATGTCAACAGTTGTGGCTTCCGGGTCAAGAATGTAGTCGATGAGCATGCTGATATCGGCGATGGTGATGTTGCCGTCGCCGTCAAGGTCGCCGCGCATCGATGTGGGCTCGTCAAACTCGCCGAGTTTGCGCTTGTTGGCATTGGTGACATAGATGTCGGTCAAGGCATTGCCCAGCGGGCGGCTGACGAATGCCACGATGTTCAGATTGTCGGCCTTCCAGTCACCGGGGATGGTGACAGTGAACTCGTTCTTGTAGGCGTTGCCGTTCTTCTTGAGGGCTACGCCCTTGACGCTGACGAGTGCCTGACGCAATACATTGTTGTGCACATAGTCGTTACCGCCGCTCACCTGGGGTGCAACCAGGCCGTCCTCGGTGATATAGACGGTGAGTTTGCTGTCGTTGCCCATGAAGTCCTCATAGTTGGGAACCAACTCGCCGTCGATGGTGATGACAGCCTTGCGGGTCGTCTCGTCAAAGGTACTGTTGACGTTGACGGTGGCCCATGAGGGAGTTTCCGAGATATTGTCCAGGAAGGTGCTCATCCTGCTGGGCTGGAGAGCCGTGAGGACTGCGTAAACACGGTTATTGGCCTCGATGCCCACTGTGCGGTCAAATGAGCCCTCGGGGAATCCGTCGATGCCCTCAAGGGAGGTGATGGAGTCGGTCTGTTCGGTCCTGAAGGGGTCGGTGTTGCCCATGTTCTCGTGGATGGATACCCAAGCGATGTCATTGCGCATGTCGCACAGGCTCTGGATGTTGGCCGTACCCTGGGGACAGTAGGTGCAATAGGTCGAGGTGAACTGCTCAACCAGGCGCATCTGGCGGGAGTAGCCATAGTCAAAATTCTTGAACTGACCTGTCAGCACGATGGGATCTTCAATGGGCTGACCGTTGAGTGTTGCGGTGGTTACCGTGATGGTGTGCATGCCGGCAACAAGTCCCTCGCTGCTGACCATGTCGCTGATGGTGACTTTCTCGTTGCCGATGGCGGCGGGATTGCTGATGGTCTTCACCACATTGCCGTCGATGGCGACATCAAAGGTGAGCGCGCCGGGATTGATGGTGGCCACACCCAGGTTGCGGGTCTCAAACGAGAACGTGATGTTGTCACCGGTCTTGATGCTAGTCCTGTTGATGAAGTTGTCGGCCCTGAGGATGTACTGCGGGAAGTTGTCGTTCTCGGCAATGCACTGCAGGCTGAGGTTACCATAAACGTCCACACCCAGGTTGCTCCACTTATTGCCGAAGTAGCACAGCGTGGGGTAGATGTTGCCAACCTTCACGGCCGAGATGGGCTTGGCTGAGCCCGACTGCAGATAATCAAAGCCGATTCTCAGGCTGTAGCCCTCGGGCAGGTTGATCTCATAGGGTGTCTCGAGTTGCACGAGGTTCCATCCCTGGTCGCTGACGTTGCATGACCATGATGTCTCTTCCATCAGGTTACCGTTGGGGTCAACGGGGATTACAAACACTCGTGACACAGGAGTGGAGAGCGACAGGCCGACGCGGAAGGCCACGATCTTGCTGCCCTGGAACAGGGCGAGTTCATCGGGCGTGATGTCGGTAGCGATGGGCGTTACGCCGTTGAGGAACGATTTACCCCAGCAACCACCCAACTTGATGTCGTCGGAGGTGTAGTGACCCAAAACAAGTTGGTTAGGCTCCAGCGTAATGGCATTCAGCGCCAGTGGTAGCAACATCATGCCCATGATGAGTGATAATAACTTTTTCATAACATTACTTGATATTAAAAAGTGGATAATGAAATTTGGTTAGTTAATACTTGATTGATTAGTTGCTTGATAACTGCCGCAAAAGTAACAAAAAAAATGGGAATTTGTAAAAAACGTTATGTTTTTTGCGTTTTTTATAATCGGGAAAAGAATAAAGGAACGATATAGCAGTTGGCCCATTAGTGGTTTTGATGCTAATTTCACTAATGAAAACGTATTTCACGAAAAAAATCCAAAACTAATTCGTGTAATTCGCATTAGCCCCGCAGGGTTAGGGCCAACATCAATATCATTGCCAAAAATAAACGGGAGAAATCCTTGCGGAAATCTCCCGTGCGGTGTGTACGTGACTCGAACACGCGACCCCCTGCGTGACAGGCAGGTATTCTAACCAACTGAACTAACACACCTGGTTACACCTCTGACGAAATGCGGTGCAAAGATAGTGCAAATGTTTTTAATCTCGCAAATATTTGGGCATTTTTTTAATAAAAAGCGTCATTTTTCTTTCAAGAACGGCTGTTCTTGTCCTCCTCGCCGGTGATATCGACGCGGATGAGTTCGAGACGGGCAGCGGTCTTGCGCTCGATGGTGAAGCGGTAAGGAGGCAGGTCAATGACCTCGCCCACGTTGGGGATAGCCTCTTCCTCGGCCAGCAGATAGCCGGCCAGAGTCTGGTAGTCATCGCTCTCGGGGATGTCGAGATGGAACTTCTCGTTGATTTCCTCAATCTCCATGCGGCCCGAGAACTCGTAACTGGTCTCGCTCAGGCGGCGGGCGGTGAGGCGGTTGCGGTCGTGCTCGTCCTCGATCTCGCCGAAGATTTCCTCTACCAGGTCCTCGAGGGTGACCATGCCGCTGGTGCCGCCAAACTCGTCAAGGACGATGGCCATCGAGCGCTTCTCGCCCATGAGTTGCTGCATCATCTTGCGGGCCAGCAGGGTCTCGGGGGCAAACACGACGGGCTTGAGCCGTGTCTTCCAGTCCACCTCGGTGACAAACAACTCGCTCACCTGGATGAAGCCGATGACGTTGTCGATGTTTTCACGATAGACGACAATCTTGGACAATCCCGAGCGGGTGAACAGTTTGACCAGGTCGTCGCGTGTCGTGTCCTCGACATCGACGGCGACAATCTCGTTGCGCGGCACCATGCAGTCGCGCAGCCTGGTGTTGCTGAAGTCGAGCGCGTTCTCAAAGATTTTCACCTCGCGCTCCACCGTCTTGTTCTCGTCCTCGTGCTTGTCGATGTTTTCCTGCAGGTAGGCGTCGAGTTCATCGACGGTGAGCAGGCGCACGCGTGTGGAGTCGATCTTGATGCCGAACGCCTTCATCAGCACTGCCGAGAGCCACTCGGTGAAGCGTGAGATGGGGTAGAGCACACAGTAGATCATGAACAGCGGGATGGATGCCGTGCGTATCGACGCATTGGGATTGATGCGGAAAATCGTCTTGGGGACAAACTCGCCGAAGATGAGGATGATGAGCGTGGCGATGATCGTCTGGGTGAGCAGCAGCAGCGCCTCGTTCTGTATCCACTGCTGCAGTGGGATGGTGAGCAGTCGGGCCATCGCCATCGAGTAGACAATATTGGCGATGTTGTTGCCGATGAGCAAGGTGGAAATGAACATCTCGCGGTTGCTGTAGTAGATGTTGAGGATGCGGTTGATGATGCCGCCCCTTGCCATTTCGATTTCGGCCCGCACCTTGTTGGAGGAGACAAATGCGATTTCCATGCCCGAGAAGAATGCCGAGCACAGCAGCGCGATAAGTGCGATGATTAACGGTGATGAGTAATTCGGATCCAAAATGAGTATATTACTGTGTCTGTCGTTGTTATTGCATTGTCCTGGGTGCGGCATTGCCGCTACCGGGATGCGGCATGCGGCTCTCGTCGATGGGGAAGATGGCTTCGACTTGCCTCAACTGGTAGGTCGTGAGTCGTTCGTTGGACTCATATCCATATCCCTCGATGATGCGTCCTTGCTTCTCGATGTGGATAAAGGCATCGCTGAATAGTTTGTGGGCCTGCTGGTCCCACATGAGTTGGTCGGTGAGCACGATATCGCCAGTGACATTGGTGATGCGCACGTTGCCCGTGAGGGTCCACAATGCCTTGTTCTTGTCGAAGTAGGCCGAGTCACACTTGATCGATGACACCATGTTGAAGCGGTTGTCCAGTTCCTCGCAGGTCACCCCCTTGGGGAAGGTCCAGTGGGGCAATGCCGCCTCTTCATACATGTTCCATAACTTGGTCACGATGCGGTAGCGGGTGTGTCCCGAGTCGCTGATGACGGTCTCCACATCCCTCGAGGTCATGGTGGGCACTTTCTCGGGGTTAGTGGGATGGCTCACCACGCTGGTGCTGTCATCCTTGCAGGAGGTGGCAGCGGTGACCAGCACAGCGGCCATGAGGACTATGTGAAGCAGTCGTCTCACGGCACTCGGTTAGCGGATGCGGCTCTTCCAGAACCACATCTCGTTGAAGTTCACACCCAGCGTGATGTTCAAGTAGTTCTCGGTGATGAGATGTGTGGGGCTGGTCTCGCGGTGGCGCCATTCCAGGCCCAGGTTGACGGTCGTCTTGCCGCTCGGTGCGGGGAGTCCCACGCCGATGCTTGCGCCGTAGTCCCGCACGTTGTTGCCGTTGAAGTTGAGGTAGTCGTGGTTGTAGAATACTCCCGCACGGAAGAGCATCGCTCCCACATAACTGCCGCGGCGGTTGGGGGTGTACTGGACACCGGCAGCGAGTTTCCAGCGGTCGTCAAACTGCATCTGCTGGGGCTCAATGCCGCCGATGGGCAGGTACTTGGCCTTGCTCCACTTCTGGTAAGTGTAGTCGGCCTCAACAGTGAGGCGGTGATTCCAGGTGTAACTCAAGCCGGCGCCGATGGATGCTGCCTGTTCATAGTTGCCCTTCATCGAGGTGTAGCCAACGGTGTCCACGTCGGTGTCCTGCGTGTCAAATGTGGTGCCCCAGGCATTGCCGTGGAAGGCTTTCTTGGGCTGATAGGTAGCGCCCACGGTGAGCATGTCGCGGCCACCGGCCAGCGGCAGGCTGTACTGGGCTCCGATCTGCATGTTCCAGTCCCTCAACTTCATGTTGCGGGTGAAGTAACTGGTCGAGGTAGAGGTGACGAGCGTCGTGTTGGTGATGGTACCGAACAGGTAGGCGAAATTGAAGCCCACGCTCAGGTTCTTGACAGGCTGGTAACCCGCGCCGACATACAACTGGTTAAAGCCGCCGTTGCCGCTGCGCGACTCGTCGCCGCCGCTGATGGACCCTCCATAGGAATATCCCACCGAGGCATAGGGCAACAGACCGAAGGAGGCGCCCAGGCCCTTGGCCACCTTGAAGTGGCCGGTCAGGTAATCCAGGCCGCCGCCAAAGTTGTACCCCTTGTTGCCGTTCTCGTTGCTCCACAGGTTGGTCAGGTCAACGCCCACGTCCCACAGGAAGGTGAGCGAGTCCACGTCGGCATAGGAGGCCGGGTTCATCACGTTGATGATGCGCCCGCCCTTCATGGCATAACCCACGCCGCCCATCGAGCGCTGGATGCTCGACACGTTGTCGTTGAGCAGGCCATAACCCATCTTGGAGTAGGGTGTGGTCACAATCTGGGCATGGGCGGCAACGCAACCCATGGCCGCAATCAGTAATGCTGATAATATCTTTTTAAAGATTCTCATTGGCTTGATTGTATAAGTAGATGCGGTTGAGACCTTCAGCCGCCAGATGTTCGTAATAAATGATGCTGTCGTCATCCAGGCGGGCATGGAGCAGTTTGCCGTCGCCGCCGGTGATGAAAGTCATCAGGTTGGTGTGAGATAACTTGAGGTCGGCAATGTAACTCTTGATCTCGCCTATCAGTCCCAGCATCACACCGCTGCGGATGGCCGTCATTGTGTCATATCCCACAACGGGGGTGTCACCGTCGGTGTCAACCAGCGGCAGCAGGCCCGTGTGCTCGTGCAGCGACTTGAAGCGCAACGCGAGGCCGGGAGCGATGTTCCCGCCCACAAAGCAGCCGTTGGCGGTGATCAGGTCATAGGTGATGGCTGTGCCGGCATCGATGACCAGCACGTCGCAGGCGTTGTCGAGCCGCTGGGCAATGCCCCATGCGCCCACGGCGGTGGCGATGCGGTCGCGTCCCAGCGTCTGCGGGGTGTGATAGCCCAGGCGGATGGGCATCGGCGTCTCGTGTGAGAGGTGCATCACCTTGCGGCAGCGTTGCTCGACGAGTTGCTCGATGCGCTGGCTGGCGCTAGCCGACGCTGTGCTGCACACGATGGCGGTCTCGGGTTTGTAACTGCTGATAAATCGGTCCAGCAGGCGCACGTCGCGACGAATGAAACGGTTGGTCGCCACAACCTGCGTGCCGATAAAGTAGGCCACCTTGATGGAGGTGTTGCCGTTGTCTATTGTCAAGTTACCTTTCATTAACCCGCAAAATTACTCAAACTTTGGTAATTACAAAAAATAATCCGCCAGGATAAGGTTATTTTTCAGTTTTCTTTTCTTCACGCTCAATCATCCATGAGGCGTACATCTGCATCACGAGGCCTGCCAGCAGGAACGCTATCCAGTCGTTGGTGCCCCGCGAGATGAACATCATCAGTGCGCTGGCACAGTACAGGATTGCGCTGGAAATGAGAATGCGGTGCAGGCGCTTGACACGCAACGACGGGCCCTTGTAAATGCCGATGATGCGGCCCACCAGCACCATGAGTGCGCCGGCGGCAAATGCCCATCTCATCCACATGTGGTTGATGTTGAGCAGTGGCAGTAGCGCCATGACGGCCATGATGAGCAGGCCGATGACCAGCATGATGCCCGAAACTGAATTCAGACGATTGTTGTCGCTCTGTGTTGTTGATGCCATAATTGTGTTCAGGGAATATCGGTGGTGAATACTTCCTCGTTGATGCGTTTCATGCCGTATTTCTCGCGCACGAGACGTTCGAGGGACTCCTTGTCGGTGTTGAGTTCGTTGATCTTGGCCTCATACATGGCTGCCGAGTCCTCGTTGTTCTTGATTTCACTCTTGAGTTCGTTGATCTGGGAGCGGTACTTGCTGATGCGCATGTAGTTGTTGTCGCCAAAGAAGAGCAACACTACCACAAATCCCACAAAGATGAGCAGTGGAATGTTGAGCCAGCGCGGTATCCACTTGGGACGTTGAAAGTTGAAAAGTGCCATATTGAGTAGTTGAGTTTTAAGTTTTAAGTTTTAAGTTTTAAGTTTTAAGTAAGGATACTACTGTCTGAAAAAAACTACTGACTTCTGATTTCTGATCTTTACAGTGTTCACTCATCCTTTAGCAGGTTGGGGCGCAGGCGCCGGGTGCGTTCCAGCGATTGCTGCATCTTCCACTCGGCAATCTTGGCGGCATGGCCGCTCAACAGTATTTCGGGAACATGCCAGCCGTTGAAGACTTCGGGGCGTGTATAGACGGGTGCCTCGATGAGCCCGTCCTGGAACGAGTCGCTCAGTGCGCTCTGCTCATCGCCGATGGCTCCGGGCAGCAGCCGCACCACGGCGTCGGCAATGACCGCCGCGGGCAGTTCGCCGCCAGTGAGCACATAGTCGCCGATGGTGATTTCCTTGGTGATCAGGTGCTCGCGTATGCGGTAGTCCACGCCCTTGTAGTGGCCGCACAGGATCATCAGGTTCTCCTTGAGGGACAGGGCATTGGCCATGGGCTGGTCGAGTTGCTCGCCATCGGGCGAGGTGAAGATGATTTCATCATACTCGCGCTGGCTCTTCAACTCCTCCATGCAGCGCCACACGGGCTCGATCTGCATCACCATGCCGGCCTCGCCGCCGAAGGGGTAGTCGTCCACCTTGCGGTGCTTGCGCAGGCTCCAGTCCCGCAGGTTGTGCACGTGAATCTCCACCAGGCCCTTGTCCTGGGCCCGTTGCAGGATGGACGTGTGCAGCGGCGACTCGAGCGCGTCGGGCATGACTGTCAAGATGTCTATTCTCATTGTTCGGTTTCTAGTTTCTGGTTTCTATTCAATACAGCAGGCAGATACCAACTCCTAATTCTCCTTGTCCCAGGGATAGGTGCGCTTGGGGTTGCGCGGGAACCATCCCTTGCGGACGCGTTCCTGCTGTTCCCCCATCTCCTTGATGCCCCAGAAACTCGAGAAGGCGCCCACACCCATCAGTGACGAGAGCATCACGCCATCGACGAGCAGGGAGCCGATGCACAACAGGATGCCGAGCACCACAAAGAACCACTTGAAGCGCTGCCCATAACGATACTCACCCTTGATGACAATGGGGTGGAAAATGCCGATAATCAAGAACGAGCACAGGCCCAATACCAGGCCCTGCAGGTGATATGTCGATAAAAAATCAATCATTATTTCTGTTAGATTTTGCCGCATGCCAGGACGCATGCGACATCCTGGCCGAAATGTCCCGCAAAGTTACAATTTTTTGCCCGACATCCGGCACGAAATATCCTTAAATAGTGTTATATCGTTCTTAAAAGAGGGAAGGAGGCCGATGTGTGAAATAGACGCGGCCACTCAAGTGTGAATGGTGAAAAAGGTCGTTGAAATGGGCGTTTCCCCCGTCACTGCATGGCATCGATGAGGAGGCCCAGGAAGACATAGGCCGCAAACAGGACGAGAGTGAACACAATCGTGCGGCCCAGGCATCCCAGGGCGCTCATGCCGTCGCTGTTTTTCTTCTTTTTCCTGGATTTCTTCCTGGTGGCGCTTGTCTTCTTCCTTGTCGTTGACGTGTTGTTACCGCTGCTGCCGGTCAGGCCGGTGTAGCGGTAGGATGTGGATGCCTGTTTCATGCGGGGCTTGTGGGGAGGGGGAGGGGGAGTGGTGCTTGTCTGCTTGTGGACTGGCGGCATGTCGTTCTCGTCGTCAAAACTGATGCTCGGCTGCTGTCGCCTGGTGGGCTCGGCACTGCGGGGCTTGACGCGCGCCTTGGGTAGGGGAAGGTGGGCCTGCAGCAAGCACTGCGGGCACACGATCACGCCATCGTTGGCAATGAGTTGCTCGTTGCTGACGTCGAGTTTCTTACCGCACTTGGGACAGGTCCAGCGCATTCTTTTTCTCAGTTAATAGTTAATAGAGAATAGAGAATAGTTGACATGGGCAGGGAGGCCCCAAACACTATTCTCTATTCTCTTCACACTGTTGATCAGTTCTCGTAGTGGATGATGGCCTTGACCACGATGTGCCACTTGCCGTCGATGAACTCGGCTTCACCGGCGCGGTCGGTCACGATGTGGGTACCGCTGGGAATCTGGATGGCATTGCCCGAGCAGGCGCGTATCAGGTTCTCGGCGGGCATCATCAGAGCAAAACTGTGGACTTCGGGCTTGTCGATGACCTCAAAGGTGCCGTGCTGGCCGTCAAACGTGGTGAGCACATAGATGGAGTTGCCCGGCTCAAAGGTGTCGCTCACGCGGGTGAAGTCGTCATTCTCGTCGGGCTTGCTCATGAACAGGTTCATCAGTTCGCCGTCTTCCTCGCCGTTGTCATCGCTTGCCACCACTGTCTCCTCGATGGCTTCGGGCTGTTCGGCAATAGCCTCGCTGGCGATGGGCTCGATGTCCTTGTTGCGGATGGCCTTGCCTGTCAGTCGGATGGACAGTGCCTTCATCTGGTCGGCGGCGTCGCTCGAGAACTCTTGCAGGTTGGCGTTGGTGCGGTCAATCTCGCGGGCCAGCATGCGGTGGGTTTCCTTGATCTTGCCGCGGTTGCTCAATGCAATCAGCAGCGCGCACAGGCCCAGCAATGAGCCCAGGATGCCGAGCCACAGGGGCAGGTTGGCGGGACATGCCATGCCAGTGCCCTTGCTGCTGGCTTGGACGGCATTGTCCTGGCCCTCGGCCTGCTGGGATTGCTCCCCGCCATTCTCGCCCTCGACCTGCTGGTCGGCGGGCTGGGCCGGCACTTCGTTCATGGCCTCGGGATGCTCGGTGATGTAGGCCTGGAACTCGGGTTCGACGAGTTTCCAGATCTGGGGAGTCACGAGTTCCTTGAGGTCGCTGATGCTGCCGTTCTTGCCTTCTTCCTCCTTGAACTCGTTGTAGATCTTTTCCCACTTGCGGCCCTGGTTGCTGTAAACCTCATTGAGGTCGTCCAGGCTGTAGCCCTGCGGATACTTTGCCTTGATCTCGTCAATCTTCTTGGCAAAGCCACGGGCATGGGCCGTGTAGTGAGCACAGGTGGCGATACCCTGTTTCCACAACGTGGTCGAGAGTGTCTGGTTCTCGGAGATTTGTGCCAGTGCCGAGGTGGCGAAGCAGATGATAACTGCCATGATTAAAGTAATGCGTTTCATAACTTTAAATTGTTTGGGGGTTATGGATGATTTTTATTGGTTAAACTTGCTGATGACGTCGTTGCGCATGTTCTTGAGCAGATTGTGGCGGATGACGCCGATGATGGGATAGAAGAACGGGACGTCCTCCACGACATCGGTGGCATTGTAGCGGCCCTTGAGGAACGTGTTGATGCCGGCCGTCAGGTAGTTGGCCAGGTTGTCGCTGAGCACACTCTCGAACAGGCGCAGCACGTTGTTCTCGATGCCAAACTCGTCCTTGATGGTGGCGTCACACAACTCGACGAAGAACTGGTTGAACTCCTTGACCTTCTCCACCAGGCGGTCGCGCACCTCGATGGACTCGACTTGGGCCATCGTCAGGTCGTCCTCGCCCAGCATGGAGCAGCAATAGCGCATGCGCTTGACGCTGGTGGCGTTGTAGCGGGTGACGTCGGCCTGACCCTCGAGGCGGCGGTTCTCCAGTTTGATGCCGCCGCGGCAGGTGATCTGCTTGGGACTCTTGAATTCCTGCTTGATTTCAAAAATCTCCTTATAGGGTTTGCCGTACACACGCTCGATAATCGTCTGGGTGAGCATGTTGATGCGGCTCTGTGACCCCAGGATATTGAGAATCTTGCTGCCCGTGCCCGAAAAGTAGATCTGCTTGGGCATCTCATAGTCGCGCTGCTTCATGGCCTGGGCAATGTAGTAGATGATAGCCGAGTAGAAGTACATGAAGATGAGGCGGCGCTGGCTGTCGTTGCGCAGCAGGGCGTTGTAACTGTACAGGTTGCGGTCGATCTCGCGCAGGTTGCGCAGTTCCTCGACATTCTCGATCGAGAACAGGAAGGCGTTGATGTCCTCGCTGCGCTTCTGGGCCATGATGTCGGCCAGAATGCTGCCCAGGTAGGCGATGTCGTTGCCCTTGTCATTCTCGATGAGTTGCTTGAAGTAGCGCGTGTAGTGTTGCAGCAGCGGGTTGTTGTCGGCGTCCTTGTCGGTAAAGCCGTCGCCAAAGATGGCATTGCCGGCAAAGCGGAACGACGAGATTGCCACCGGCTCGCTGCTCATGCGGTCGGCACTGGGCTGGTAGATGACCGTGTCACAGGTGCCGCCGCCGATGTCGATCGACACGTAACTGCTGCCAGCCACCTCGGCACCGCTGTAATAGTAGGCAGGCGCCAGACTCTCGGGATAGGAACGCAGGTGGTCCTCATCGGCGCCGATATAGGTGTTGAACAGTTCGGTCCATGTGCGTTCCAGCGTGTCGCGGTCGGCACCGCCCATGCTCACGGGATAGAAATAGACGACCTCGGTGCGGCGCAGGTCGGCATTCTCGAGCAACGCCTTGGCCTTGATGAGCAGCGTGAGTTCGCGCAGGAAGGACTTGGCCAACTCGGTGTCGCCTTTCCACTTGAGGTTGGTCGTCACCTCATAGCCATGGAAGTAGCGGCGCTCATACAGGAACGGGATGTTCACGTCGCTGAACAGGTTGCTGCCCATGCCGCTGTTCTCGTTGCGGGCCAGCGTGGAACGCAGGGGGAAACCATAGACGTTGTCAATCTCGCGAGGCACAAATTCCACGCGTTGCACCTGTTCGGCATACTCCAGCGACTTGGGCTTGTGCAGCGAGGCGACAAGCACCTGCTGGGAGCCGTACTCAAAGGTGAACGGTCGTGAGGGCTGGCCGCGCTCGGCCCACTCGACGTGGGTGTTGGTGGTGCCGAAGTCCACAGCAAAGATCAGTTCCTTGGCGCTGGGGGTGTAGGGTTTCCATTGCGGGATGATCATGCCGCCGAAGCGTCCCAGGTGGTTCATCACGCTCACGTCGATGAAGTCAAACGACCCGTCCACGTCATAGTAGGTCGTGCTGTAGCCCGAGTGGGAACGGTCGGCGTCGCGCACGTTCAGCCCCTCGGTCTTCATGCCCTCCTTGTAGAAACGCAGAGTCGCGCCGCCATTCTCGATCATGGTGAACAACTCGACGGTGTAGTCGTCGTTGGCATCGGTCTTGACAAACGGGAATATCGAGGTGGACAACGTGGCGCCCACTACACGGCCAGTGCCGCGCCGCTCGTCAAAGGACCACGTGTGGTCGCTGATGGGGAAATACTTGCGCGACAGTTCGATGTATCGGTTCTCGCCCTTCTTGACACGGATGCGCAGGGTGACCATCACGCTGCCGTCGGCAAACTCCTCGATGTCGATGACGTGACGACCGGCGATGGTCCCTTTCAGGTAGGCGGTGTCAAAGTAGGTGAACAGTAGGGGCTTCAAGGGCAGCAGGTAGCCGCAGGTGGGCTGCGGCGTGCGCGGCTTGAGGTTGCCGTCAAAGAAGTGGTCGGTGTCAATCACACAACCGCTGCCCAGCCTGACGATGGTGTCGGACAAGAAATCGTCGGTGGTGACAAACGGGTACTGGATGGACGTGTCGGGCAGTTTGCGCTCGCTCAGGGCAAGCCCGTCGGCAAACACTTGTGTGGCGCTGTCCCATTCCTTATCAATATAGCGGAAGTGCTCCACACTGCCGTTGAACCCGTTGACAAGCACCAGTGGCAGGTCTTTCTTGGCCTGCTGCAGGGTGGGGCTGATGACGAAGTCGCTCTCGCTGGCAGCCGTCTGAATATCCAGGGCTCGCTTGTGATAGAAGCGGGCACCGAGCACGCTCACGTCGATGCCGCCGCCAAAGGGGTCGCACGTGTGCTCCAGTTGCTCCAGCACCGTGCCGGCGCGGCTCTCGTCCAGGGCATCGAGGTTGGGGATGACGGTGGTGATGCGGCGGTACAGGTCGGGACGGTTCTGGCGCAGGGGCTCCAGGTTCTTCTGCATGTAGGCGTACACCTCGCCGCAGTGCAGCCTCAACTGGGGATAGGCGTTGAGCAGCAAGTACATGTAGAAGACAAAGTCCTCGTCGCGCTGCCACAGGTGCCTGACCTCACTGAAGAGGCTCACGCCCTGCTCGACCTTGATGTCGTCGATGACACCCACGGCAGGTGCCGCCATGACAATCGAGGCGGGCGATGTGCCGCCCAGCACCTTGCGGTCCCACATGATGATGTACCAGTCCTTGAGCAGGTCGAAGTTATAGACCTTGTCGCTGCGCAGGAACAGGTCCAGCGTCTCACCGTAGAGGCGGTGCTGGGGGTTGGCCTTGAGTTGCTCGATGTTCTCCTCACGGTTCCAGCGGATGATGCGCAGGTAGTCCTTGTGGTTCTCGTAGTCAAAGAACAGTTGCGCCACGTCGAGCGCGTTGGACACCAGTCGCTCGTTCATGCGCGCGCCGCGCAGGCGGTCGTTGGCCAACTGCTTGAAGGCATTCTTCACCAGGTCCAACTGTGCCAGCGGGCTGGGAATGGCGGTGCGCGGATTCTCGCTCAGTCCACCGTCAGGGTCCTTGATGCGGGCGATGTCGTCGTCGCTGTAGGGGGCATGGGCAATCCAGTCCTCCTCGCCGTTCTTGCTCGTGTTGTTGCTATATGATAATATCTCGCTCATATTCTTGTTTTTCTGGATTCACAACAGGCGATCCAGTGTTGGGGGGAGTTGTTTACTAGTTGATATTCTCGTATCGTTCCACAAAGATGTTGTGGGCGGCCTTGTTGAACAGGTCCAGCAGTTTGTATTCCACCGTGTGGTCGCTGTAACTGGGGTTGTTCTTGCTCAACTTGTTCATCTCGCTCTTGATCACGTCGTTGTCCACCTTGTAGTGGCCCAGCAGGCGCTTCTTGACGCCGACGCCCTCGATGGCGTGGGCCATGTCGATCTCGCCGGGCTTGAACAGTGCCACACTGCGCATGTTGTCATTCATCTCGGTGAGCCACTGGGCATATCCCTCCATGAAGTGGTCCACCAGCGTGCGGTAGAACTGGGAGGCGAGGAAGTCGCTCTTGATCTTGGGGGCGTCCTCGGTGAATCCCTGGCCGATGATGTCCTTGAAGCCAGTGGTCAAGAACAGGAACAGCAGGTGGAACTTGCTCAGCGGTTCATAGATGAGTTGACGCGTGCGGCGCCCCAGGGTGAGGAAATTGACGCTCAACTCGTCCTTGGCCAGGGCATATTCAAAGGCCGTCGTGGGCAACGGGAAGCCGTCGGCGTCGGTGAGTTTGCTCTCGGGGATGCCGGCAAAGTCCAGCGGCGCCAGCGCGCCGATGAGTTCGATTAGGTGGGCATTGTTGCGCTGGCCGTGCTCGCCCGGGTCATACAGGTAGGGCTTGGACCTCACCTGGTCGCCCAGGTAGTAGATGCAATTGACGTTGCTGTCGTTGGCTCCGGTGAGCGTGTTCTTGTAATAATAGAGCGCGCTCTGGGTCTTGACGATAAAGTCGCTGGTGGCGATGCGCTGGTCGTGCTTGTTGCCCTCCAGGGTGAAGTAGGGGAGCACCGTCAGTCCGCCGATGGGCGCGCGGCTCAGGGCGTCACGGTTCTCGATGCCCTCGAGGTTGGCCGCCTGGCGGATGTTCTTGACCATGATGGGGAATCCCGCGGCGCCAGTGCCGCCAAAGATGGAACTGACAAAGAAGATGCGGTCTCCCTGGCGGAAGATGTTGCTGAAGGCCTTGAACTCGTTGCTGTCCTTGATCTCGTTGAGCGCCACGCTGCCGATGTTGGGACTGCCCACAAAGCCGATGTTCATCTTGTTCTCCAACTGGTAGTTGGCAAACAGCAGGGACGTCAAGGCCTGGTTGGCCTCGTTCATCGTGTCATAGCCGATAAACTCGCGGAACTTGGCGTTCTCCACCGCGCCCAGGTTGAAGATGAACGTGTCGCCCAGCGTCACGCTCGTGTTGCTCATGATCTCGCGCAGGGTCACGATGCGGTTGGCAAAGAAGCCGTCGGCATTAGGCTCGTTGCCATAGAGTTTGCGCCTGATTTCGCGATAATCGTTGAGCAGGGCCTCGGTGCGCTTGAGGTCCTCATTGGCCTTGTGGGGGTCGATGATGACGGGCACGATTTCCAGGTCTCTCAATGGCTTGCCGTTCTCGTCAAGGGGTCTCGCTCCCGCTGCCGACAGCATCAGCAGCGACTTCAGTACCCTCGACCCGGTACCTCCGATTGCAAATAGGAATAATCTCATTTATATATTTAATGTAGTTTCTTTAATCATTCTTGGTTGGTGACTCGGAGTTTTCTGAGATCTCAGAGAACTCCGAGTCACCCTTGAGAAAAAATTATTGCGGCAGCGGCGTGTGGCGGCAGTTGCTGCTCCACCAGCGCATCGAGAACGACGCCACGATGAAGAGCAGGGCGGCAAACAGCACCGTCTGCATCTCGAACTGGATGGACTCGCCGACGTACATCAGGCCGTTGCTGGCAAACACCGAGTCGTTGTAGATGTAGCACACCACGGGTGTCAGCACGGCGACCACGCCCAGCACGGCCAGCCAGTGATACCAGCGGTCGAACTTCACCGAGTTGATGGCATAGTAGTAGATGGCGGCGCCACCCCATGCCACGGCAATGGTGATGGCGGCAATGACGGGATACATGTTCAGGTTGTACATCTTGTCGTTGAAGCCCTGGTTGAAGAACAGTTGCTCGTAGATGTTAAACCCGTCGGTGCAACTGAGGATGAAAAACACAACAGTCACCGCGATGCCGATAATCAGATAGGTTATATGTTTCATTTCATTTCATTTTTTTCACTTAGGGTTGTACAGGGTTCTCTCTCTCCATCAGCGCTGGAGTTGGATGGTGATGTCAAACAGCGAGTCGCCGCCCCTCATGGCGTCAAACATGCCGCCCAGCAACTGCTCCAGGCCCAGCGTCGTCGTGGCAAACGAACCGGTGGCGCTGGTGTCGCTCGTGCTGGATGACTGGCGCACCCAGGCCGGCAGTTCGTTGCGCAGCGTGATGCGCACCTCGTCGCGCGGGCTCTTGAGGTCGCCCACGAGGGTGAGCACGTGGGTCATGCCCTCGAGGTACTCCTTGTTGTTGGCCGTGAACATGCCCGGGTCGATAGGCTGCACCGTCAGGGTGTAGCCGTCTATGCTCTGCACGTTGTAGTTGGCCGCATTGGTCAGCAGGGCGTCGTCCTTGAGCAGGGTGCCCAGGTTGGCAGCCAGCGAGAAGCACAGTTTGCCCGTCTGGCGGTCACCGTCACACTTGGCCAGCACAATGCCCTCGCCATGCTTGACGCGGAAGCGTCCGGCGTTATCCTTCCACTCGGGCAGCACGCGGCACTCCACCTCGCTCGTCCCCTGGTTGAAGCGGTAACTGTTGCGCACCGCCGGCGCGTCGAGCACGCCGCTGTAGCGCTTGTCCTGTGCCAACTGGTCCATCACGTCGCTGTCGGCGATGATGACCAGGTAGAACGGGCGCTTGCCCTGGTACTCAAAGGGGATGCCGTTATAGGGGTAGTACTTGCCGCTGTAGTCGCCCATGAATTGCTGCACCACCACGCTCTTGCCCTTGTAGCGGGCAAACACGCGCGTGGCCAGGCTGTTCTCCTCGTTGAAGATCTTGCCCAGGCTCACGCCGCGCGTGTCCTGGGGCGAATAGATGAGGTCGCTCACCAGCACGCTCACGTTGCCGGGGCGCTGGGCCTCGAGGATCTTGTTGAAGATCAGTTGGAAGTCGGTGTAACTGGCGTCGCCCGTGCCAGCCGTGCTCTGGTAGATGTCGCGGTCCTGCAGGAACTCATCCACCGTGTGCCGGTAGGGGTAGATGCCGTCGTTCACGATGTTGATATCGACCTTGCTGCCCGCGGGGAAGTGGTTGATCAGGTCGTTGACGGCCTTCTTCAACTGGCCCCCGCCGCCGCGCTGGTCATAGGGAACCATCGAGCCACTGCGCTCAAAGTAGACCGTCAGCGACAGGTCGTCCACGCCGCCATAGGGGCGTGTGTCCCAGTGCATCGGCGGGCGCAGCGCCGAGCCGATGTGCTCGATCAACTCGGCCATCCTCTTGTGGTCCACGCGGCCGTCGGGCGTGAGCATGTCGCCATACCGGCCGGGGTCGCCAGTCACAATCGAGCACAGCGAGTCATAGGACGCCCGCGTCGTGTCGCCGCTGACGAGCATGCCGCGCACGGCCTTCTCGAGCGGGCCGTGCCCGCCGCATGCCGCCAGGGCGGCCAGCAGCAGGGCGGTGATGAGCATGATGGGTAATCTTCTCATGTTTGGTGTCATTGATGTTGTTGTTTGTCTGTTCTAGTGTCCGATAAAATCGGGGGCATTTCCCCATTAAATAGCAAAATTAGTGCCTTTTCGCCATTTGGGGCTAATTCCCGCGTTAAAAAGTGTTACAACCATGCCCAGTCATGCAGAAACGCCACACAGTCTCACTCTAAGTCGCCAAGCCGCTAAGTTTTTTAAAAATAATTGTCCTTGTAGTCTTTCTTGTCTTCCACCCCTCCTGAAAAAAGGAAAACAATAAGCACAATAGATACTATGGCATCGGCGATCGACGTTCCGAACCTCACGCAAAGCCGCGAAGGCGCAAAGTTTTTTAATAACTAATTCGTGTAATAGGCTTCGCCGATCTAAAGGTTCGCATTAGCCCCGCAGGGTCAGGGCCCAATATCTATTATATCGTCGCCAAAAAAAAGCAGTCAATTCTTTTGTACTTCAGTGATTTGTTTGTACCTTTGCGGCCAAGTTTCGCGATCCCCGCCACCGTCTTGACGCGGCGAGGGGGGAGGCGGGACTTTTCAACTGTGGTTACTCTGGTATGGACAGTAGGGTTTCATTGGTAGGATTTCCTGTCTGCCGTCCGTTTGGCATTATCGGTCAAGCGCGATGGAGGGCCATCAGCGCCCTTATTGCCATGCCAATTTATCCATCCATCTACCGCCATGCGCTATGCCCAGCGTGTGGCGTTTTTTTTATTACTATTGCTTGAAAATTACAATTTTCATTATCAACATTATTAACTCATTCATTTCAATGAAAAAATTACTAACCTTTTTCTTAACTGCCCTGCTGGCTTTCTCCGTCGGCTGGGCAGGTGAAGTCATTGATGTACTGGACGTGAGTTTAACAGGAATCACGACAGAAAACGCATACACTGACTTCTCTGGTATCGTAGGCACTTCAGGCGCTGTTTATGCGGGTCAATGCGCTCGATATGCTAATTACAGCGAGTCGGCGATCCAGTTGCGTTCAAAGAACAGTAACAGTGGTATTGTGACCACTGGCTCAGGCGGCAAAGTCAAGAGCATTACTGTTGAGTGGAACTCAAACACTCAGAATGGCCGAACGTTGAATGTGTATGGTAAAAATTCAGCATATTCGGCTGCAACCGATTTATTTGATGATAATAGTGGAACATTACTGGGTACTATCGTTTATAATACCAGCAATTCGCTCACTATCACTGGCGATTATGAGTACATTGGTTTCCGTTCAAGTAGCGGTGCCTTGTTTCTCAATTCTGTGTCGATCGTTTGGGAAACAGGTTCAAGTGATGGCCCCGCAAAGCCCACTTTCAGCATCGGCGGCTCGACTGTGACTGGTGGCCAGGCTGTGGATCTTGGCACGGTTGTGACCATTAGTGCTGAGGCTGGCAACACGCTGGCCTATACGGTCGATGGCACCGACCCCTCGGCCAGCAGCACCGCCGAGATGACCGATGGCAACACCACCCAGGTTACTATCACCGAGGATTGCACCATCCGCGCCATCGCTAAAGATGCTGACGCCAACGTGAGCGAGGAAAGTTCAATCAATATCTCGCTCACTGCGCTGGCCGTGACGTTGTCCCCCTCTAGCCAGACTGCCGAGGTTGGCGAGACAATTGATGTCAACCTCAGTGCCAACGCCCTGGGGGATATAATCTATGACTTCACCAGCACACCCGCTGGGGCAACCGTCACCGGGACCGGTGATGCGTTTTCCATCACCGCTACCGCGGCGGGGGCTTATACCGTGACTGTCCATGCTCTTGACGAAGCAGGCCGCGAGACAACGGCTACCGGAACCTATACGTTTACCAAGCCATCGTCAGGCAATTGGTATAAAAAGGTGACCAGCGCCAGCGACCTTGTTCACGGCAAGAAGTACATCGTTGTCTATGAGGAGACGCCTGCATTTATGGGCGGGTTCTCAGCGACTAGCACCAAGTATGCTTTTTCAATCACAGGCCCGACGATCAGTGATGATCGAGTTGATATTGCTGGGAATGATAATATCAAGGAACTGACACTTACCAAGAACGGTAACAACCTCTCGTTCCACAACGGAGACGGTTACCTGAAGTGGTCTAGCGGCAATTCCTTGGATATCGAGAATTCCATTACCGACAACTCAAGATGGACAGCATCGGGAAATGAGACCGATGGCTATCAACTTACGAATGTATTTAACAGTTCTCGCATTCTGCAATACAATAAAAATAAGGGACAAGAGCGTTTTGCCTGCTACACGGGCAATCAGCAGACTGCAGTGCTCTATGTGCAGGATACCAATGACCCGTACTTGACGATTTCTCCCGAGAGCAAGTCGGTTGAACTTCCCGTGGGTGCCAGCAGCGTCACGGCACAGTTTACCGTCAATGGCGGTAACTTGACGGACGATGTGACCGTTACTGCCAGTGGCGACGGCTTCACGGCCTCTCCTGCCACCTTGACCGCTGCCCAGGTCCAGGAAGGCGCCACCGTCACCGTGACCTATAACGGCACGGTTGCCGCAACCGGTACTGTCACCGTGACCAGCGGCACCACCCAGGCCCAGGCCACCATGATCGTGACCCAGGCCGTCCCCACGGCTCCCGTGATTACCTTGGCAGCCGATCCCTGCTATGACGACCAGACCGTGACCATCACGGCCCAGGAGGGCACCACCATCTATTACACCACCGACGGCAGCGAGCCCACGCCCGCCAGCACGCCCTACAGCGGCGAGTTCACCATCGCTCACAATAGCGAGAACACCACCGTCAAGGCAATTGCCGTTAATGGCACGCAGACGAGCACCGTGGCCACCCAGTCGTTTGCCTGGGGCACCGTGACCGTCAGCCTGAACCCCGCCGATGGCAGCACCTTCCAGGGCAGCACGATGACGGGTACCGTCACCGTTAATCCCAGTGACGCCCAGGTAAGCCTCACCGGCGCTACCTATAATGCCGATGACCACACCTTCACCGCCACGGTGAGCACCGTTGGCGCCATGGTAACCGTCGAGGCTACCGCCACCAAGGGCCAGTCCACCGCAACGGCCAGTGCCACCTATACCCGCGTGGCTGCCGATGCTCCCGCCGCTCCCACCTTCAGCGTCGCTGCTGGCGCGGTCGCAGCGGGCACCCAGTTGGTCATCAGCGCCCCCGAGGGATGCACCCTGGTGGTAAACGGCCAGGCCGTTGAGAATCCCTACACCGTGACCATCGACAATGCAATGACCCTCGAGGCCTACTGCGTCAACGACGAGAACCTCTCCAGCGCCACCGTCACCAATTTCTACACCATCAGCGGCGGCAGCGGCAGCAGCAGTGACATTTACGAGAAGGTGACCAATGCTGAACTCGTGGATGGCGGTACCTATATTTTGGTTCATGAAAATGGTGCCAATGGCTCTATTGTAATGGGTTCTCTTAATAACAATAATAAGGGTACTGCGGTAGAAGGCATAACTTTAGATACCAGCGCAAGCCCATATCAAGTTAACTTGAACGGTGCTTCCGCTCTCGAACTGACTGCCCATGAAACTAGCACCAGTGGTGAATACACCTTTGAGGCTGGCAATGGCTATCTTTCAAATACCTCTTCTACCGATTTGAAGATTGCCACGTCATCAAATAACTGGATTGTGGCTGCAAATGGCCAGTCGGGTTATTACATTCATCATATGGTAGGCACAACCGATCGAGGTGTATTGTATAATGGTACTGTATTTGGCGGTTATGCTATGAGTAATGCAGGTAATAATGGCTATTCTTACGCTTACCTGTATGAAAAGAAGAGCGGCACCCCCGCCGTAGTTGTCGAAGCCCCCGAGATCACTCCCGCCGACGGCACCTATTACAGCGACCTCACCGTGACCATGACCGCCCAGGAGGGCACCACCATCTACTATACCACCGACGGCAGCAATCCCACGACCCAGAGCAACGTCTATAACGGAGAGTTCACCACACCCTGCGAGCCAGGCACCACGATGATCATCAAGGCCATCGCCATCAATGCCGACGGCGTCGCCAGCGAGGTGACCACCGTGACCTACGCCTGGGCCACCCCCGTCGTGACGATCAACCCCGCCAGCGGCAACTATGCCGACGACCAGGTGACCGTGTCGATGACCGCCACCCCAGCCGACGCCACCATCTACTACTCGACCGACGGCAGTGAGCCCGCCACCGAGTACAGTGGCGCCCTGGTCATCGGCCTGCCCAACGTGGGCGACGCGGTGACTGTCAGCGCCGTGGCCGTCGTCGATGGCAAGCGCAGCGCCGTGGCCACAGCCACCTATACCCGCGTCGAGAAGATCATCGACGTGAACGCCCCGTTCTTCTCGCCGCTGTCTGGTGAAACCTACTATGGCGACCAGACGCTGCAGATGGGCAGCACCACGCCCAACGCCGAGATCTACTACATCATCGACGTGACAGACATCGACGGCAACCCCACCAAGTCCTCGACCTACTATGACGGCAGCCAGATCGACATGACCGTGGGCAACACCTATCATGTCAAGGCCATCGCCTACATCGGCAACTTTGCCAGCACCATCAGCGAGGCCACCTATACCATCAAGAGCAAAGATGAGTTTGAGGGCGTGAGCGGTGTGACCTATGTGGCCAACATTGCCGAATTCAATGCCTTGGGCAAGACATCAGCCACCATCGGTTTCATGAACCCCATTCAGGTGGTTCACATGTCCACCTATCAGAACAATGGCAGGACTGCTGAGTTCTGCTACATTCGTGACAACAGTGATTATGGTTGTGTTTACTTTGGCAAGAACAATACGACCTATACGCGCAAGATATTTGAAAGGGGTGACTGGATCGACGGCACCCAGGTTCGCGGTCTTGTCAACGTGTGGGAGAACAACTTCCATAACCAGATGGGTTCATCTGAACATTCTGCCATCAAGTCATGGCCGTCAAGCCGCCTCGGTTGGAGCGAGATTATTCCCGAGACCACCACTACCGACGTGATCACCGAGGGCACGGCAACCGGTGAAAACAAGTGGGGCCACTATGTGCACCTGCGCAATACCAGTGTGGACGTCAATACGGTTGACGACGGCAAGTACAAGGGCAGCATTGTGGATTTGCAGGGCACGACCACCTATTATGACAAGTTCTACCGCTGGAGCGGCCTGACCCATAGCCTGGGCAATTATGACCAGACATTCTTCGGCGAGAAGGAAGAGAATGGCGCAACCTTTGACGTGTATGGCATCGTGGATTACTACAACCCCGACGCTTATCCCTTCCAGTTGTGCCCCATTGACTTCCTGTGGATCTACAAGCCGGTGATTTCGCAGGTGGGTGGCGAGTATGCCACGGCCCAGGAGGTGACCATCAGCGTTGCCGATGTGGAATGGGCCCCCGCTGGCGCTCAGACTCCCGTCATCTACTACAAGACCAGTGACATGGAAGAGTGGGCCGAGTACACGCCCGGCCAGGTCATTCTCGTGAACTCGACAACGACCCTCTCGACCTATGCCGAGATCCCGTCGCTCAAGTCCGATGGCACCAACTACAATGACTATATCCACTCGGTGACCGTCGATTCGACCTACACCATCGTGGGTGTAAACGCGCCGTCGATCGACCAGCCCACCCAGGTCATTGAGGTGAAGACCGGCAACGAGTCGCTGTCCGTGACCGTGACCGACAACAACCAGGCCGGCAGCGGTGCCGTGACGGTTTACACCATCAACGGCGTCACCAGCCCCGACGTGATCTCGGCTGGCAGTCATGTCCAGATGGACATCACCCAGACGACCACTATCACCGCCATCAGTTACAAGGTGATCGGTGAGGGCGACACGCTGTGGAGCCAGCCCGTGATTGAGACCTACACCTTTGCCCGTTCCAACGGCATCGAGTACACCCTGTTGAAGAGCGATCCTGTGGAAGGTGACATCTATGTCATCGTCAACAAGGCTGCCAACATGGGCCTGAGCAACACCCAGAATGCCAGCAACCGCGCCTCGACGGCCGTCCTGTTCAAGGAAGAGGACAAGAACGTCGTCTATGGCAACGACGAGTTGGCCCAGTTTGTACTGGAAAAGGTTTCGGAGGACCGCTACTACTTCAGGAGCCTGACGGGCAACGGCGGTTACCTCACCGTCGAGACCAACGACCATGCCAACCTGGTGACCAGCGCGGTTCACGATGCCAGCGGATATGATGTGGCAGGAGTGACCGTCACCGCAGGCAGCGCCGACGTGGACAAGAGTTATCCCGCCACGATCACGTTTACCTATGAGGGCACGAAGCGCTACATGCGCTACTATGCCGGCGGCCGTGTGTTCTCGACCTATGCCCAGGGCACACTCAACGACGACGTGTTCCTCTATGGCGCCCACGTGACGCCGCTGCACGTCATCGAGCGTGACATGACCCCCTCGACCGATGTCCAGGTGACCGTGAGCGACAAGTTGGTCGGCGTGTGGGCTGCCAAGAACATCCTGTGGGCCAAGGACCAGGGCTACCTGTCGATCGACGCCACCCAGATTCGTGAGGGCGAGCAGCAGGACTACGTGAAGATGGCCAAGTTGAAGTCGACCACCCGCGCGTTCCAGACCGACGAGTGGGACCAGAGCAACTGGGTGATGCTCGACTTTACGGGCACCGGCGAGGATGCCAGCGAGTATGTGGGCTATGAGTTTGCCAACAATTCGGTAATCGGCTACTATGTCGATGACCTGAATTACCGCATCGAGTTGGCTCAGGCCCCCACGCGTGCGGGCAAGATGGACGGCTACATCGGCTACAACCAGGATCCCGTTGACATGGCCGACGCCTATCGTCTCAACCACTACGTGAGCAGCAACTTCTATGAGCCCAACCTCAACTGGGGCCCCTACAGCGGAGCCCACGTGGGCGAGGGTGCCGATCCCGTTGTGGGCGACACGTGCTTCTTCTTCATGAACCCGAAGGTCGGTGAGATTGCCCAGGTGTTTGCCGTTTGGCACGATGCTGGCTACTTCACCATCTTTGAGCCCCAGGGCGTTAGCGTCAACGGCTATGACCTGACGGGCGCGTTCAATGTGGACTGGACCTACAACCGCAGGGCCGACAGCGGCGGCGACGAGGTGATGTTCGGTCCCGCAAGCGGCCTGGAGCGAGGAGCGGTCTATCTGTTCCACGTTGCCGTGATGCGTGACAACTACAATTATGGTCATCGCAAGGCCACGACAGACACCAGGCTCAATGCCGTAGGGCCCGCAATCAAGGAAACGGGCTTCAGCAACAGCATGAGGGTATATCCCCTTGACCTGATGTCCAATGCCGAGCCCAATCCCACCTCGATAGAGGAAGTTGCTGCCACCACCGCAGCCGCCCGCACTGTCGAGAGCGTGCGCTACTACAGCGTCATGGGCGTCGAGAGTGACCGTCCCATGGAGGGCATCAACATCGTTGTGACCCGCTACAGCGACGGCAGCGTCACCACCGCCAAGGTGCTGCGTTGACTGCCGCCCCGCGAGTAATCAGCATTTGACCCCTTGATAACCCGAGGGCGCCGCTCTGCAGCAAGGGCGGCGCCCTCTCTCTTGTCCGGATCATGGTTAATGACGGGCAGCGGGCGCGAAATCACAGAATCTGTTCAGCGTTTTCAATTCACGCCAGGTCGCCAAGCCGCTAAGGCATTATTTATCAATGTGTTTGCATTGCGTTCCCGTGATATTGACTTATTGCTTGATGCCAACGCGTGGGGAGCCTGCGATTCCTGTTTGAGGGCAAGTGATAAAATACTTAATATTAAACACTTAGCGGTTTTGCACCCTGGCGTGGATTTGTGATCGTGCGTTATGGGTGAAGAATCTCAAAACGCAGTAAATCTCAAAAAAATAGTTAAATGTCTTTGTGCCAAACAAAAAATGAGTAAATTTGCAGGTTTAAAATCAGGAAATAACTACTAAAATTAAGAAATACAAAATGCGCAAATTGTTTTTAACGTTACTGGTATCGGTACTTGCCACCGCCAGCGCCATGGCCCTGAATGTCAACAACACAGCGGGCCAACTGGCTCAAGCCGTGGGTGACAACGTGAATATCAGTTCGCTTGTCGTGACGGGTACGATGGATGCCCGTGACTTCCTGTTCATTACCAACGACCTGGATGAGTTGACAACACTCGACCTGAGTCAAGTGACGATTGCCCCCTACAACCAGAACCGGGTGCTCTATGGCACGGTGACCAACTATGCCGGCAATGCGATTCCTCGCACGGCCTTCTTCGGCAAGAAACTCACCTCGGTCGTGTTGCCCCAGGGTCTGGAGGCTATCGGCTATGCCGCGTTTGCGGGCTGCTACCAGTTGCGCAGCATCACCATCCCGGAGTCGGTGACGCTGATTGGCGACTATGCCTTCTCGGGTACTGCCCTGACCAGTGTGACGCTGCCCTCGAGCATCGTGGACATGGGCAAGGGCGTGTTCTCGCGCTGTGAGGATATGACCAGCGCCGACATCAACTGCAATTACATTGGCGAGTTTGCCTTCCTGGGCGATATCAACCTGAGTGACGTGAAGGTGGGACCCCGTGTGAACAGCATCGGCGAGGGTGCCTTCAATGGCTGCGCGGCCTTGAAGACTGTCGAGTTTGACCCCGCTTGCCGCATCGCCATGATCGATGGTGAAGCCTTCATCAACTCTGGCCTGGAGAGCATCGATATCAACTCGTTGGGTACCGTGGCCCTGGGTGACTGGGCTTTTGCACAGACCCGCCTCACGACCCTGAAACTCGCTGACGGCATGACCCGCATTGGCGAGGGCGTGCTGGCCCACAACCGCCTGCTCGAGACCGTGACGCTGCCCAATATGGCCCATGCCAACAGGCCCAACGGCCGTGACAGCATGACTCCCACCATGAGGCAAGCCCCCGGCCGTTACATGACCATCGGTGCCATCAGCGATTATGCCTTTGCCGGCGACGAGAACCTCAACCCCGGCAACATGCTCAAGAAGGGCGTTGCCACCATCGGTGACTACGCTTTCTACAACGTGTGCAACGAGATTGACACCATGCGCCTGCCCGAGACGATTGTCTTCCTGGGCGACTCGGCCATGGCAGGTATGACAGGCATGAAGGCCCTGAAGACCGCTGCCGCCGATGTTCCCGAACTGGGCCAGGGCGTGTGGGCTGGTGTGGATCAGCCCTCCATCCCGCTGATTACTCCCAGTGACGAGAGCACGGAACTCTACAAGGCTGCCGACCAGTGGATGTACTTCTTCTTTGAGGCCGATGACTTCGTGTTGGGTGACGTGAACGGTGACGGCGTTGTCAACATCAGTGACGTGACGATGCTTATCGACCACCTGCTGAGCGCTGGTACTGAAATCAACGAGCGTGCCGCCGACATGAATGGTGACGGTGTTATCAACATCAGTGACGTGACGGCACTCATCGACTACCTGTTGTCTGGCAAGGCTTCCAACATGACACTGCGCACCAGCGCCACCGAGAATGCCCGATTTGCCACCACTGGCGATGCTCTGGTTATCCCCGCTACCGGACTGCGTGCCGGCCAGACCCGCACAATCGACGTGGCCCTGAATAACGACGAGCGAGCCTACGTCGCGCTGCAAGGTGATATCGTGCTGCCCGAGGGCTTGACCCTTGATGCCATCGAGGGCATTGACCGTGGCAGTGATTACACTTACTACATGCGCCAGCATGAGGCTCAGGAGAACATCTACACGATGATAGGTGTGTCGATGTCGATGACCCCCTATGCCGGCAATGAGGGCAACGTGATGCGCCTGACTGTTACCGCCGGTAAGGACTTCCAGGGCGATGATGCCGAACTGGTGATCACTGGCGTGATGCTCGTCAGCCGTCAGCACGAGATCTTCCTCTCGGGCGACGCCGTCGGCAAGTTCAATGACGCCACGGCAGTCGAGCAACTCAATGCCGACCGCGAAATCGCCAGCGTGCGCTACATCAATGTGGCTGGCCAGGAGAGCGAGACTCCGTTTGACGGCATGAACATCGTTGTCACTACCTATACCGATGGCACGATGACCACCGTCAAGGTGATGAAATAAAGTAAAAAACAAATTCATACCGTGTGTCAGCGCCACCGCCTGCGGGCTGGTGGCGCTGCTGCATCGTGTATAAGGACTGATGGCGCCTTTCATGGGGCCTTGTGAATGACAGGAGGTGGAATTTTTGTTAAATGATGTGATGGTTTCATGAAAATGGACTATATTTGCATGTTTAACACGATATATTATTGATAAAACGATGAACAGAATACTAGTATTGACCATATTGTCGTGGCTGGCCTGCCAGGTTCAGGCGCTCGACGTCGTGACCACAGCCGGCAACCTGTCTAGTCAAGTGACGGACACGGGCATCACGTCCCTGAAGGTGACCGGCACGATGGATGCCAATGATTTTTACTTTATTGGAGATAACCTGCGCAAACTCACGTCGCTCGACATCGAGGGCGTTACAATCCTGGCTTGCAAGACGACAGGCTTCCACTACTGGACCAATGAGTTCAAGGCCGATGAAGTGCCACTTGCCGCCTTCAGCGCCATGAAGTTGACCAGCATTAAACTGCCTGCCGGGACCAGGTCTATCGGCAAGGCTGCCATGGCCAGTTGCGACCGGTTGACGAGCGTGAGCCTGCCCGCGACGCTAGACAGCATCGCCGACTTTGCCTTTGCGGGTTGCTCGGCATTGACGTCGATAACGTTGCCTGCCAGCGTGACGACGGTGGGATGTGGCGCCTTCATGCGCTGCACGGCGTTGACCCGCTTTGAGGTTGCGCCATCGAGCCGACTGGCCCGCCTGGATGCCACGGCGCTGCTGGATTGCCCCTCGTTGAAGACGATCGCACTTGGCAAGCGTGTGAAGAGCATCGGCGAGCGTGCGCTTGCCGGAACAGGCCTGAATAACGTGGACTTGACGTCCAGTACCAGCCTGGCCGAGATTGGCGACTGGGCTATGGTCAAGACGCCCGTCGCAGCGGTGAAATTGCCGTCGAGTGTCACCCTGGTGGGTGATGGCGCGTTCCTCTATGACGCCGGGCTCAATGAGATTGCCCTGGGTGGCAAGGTCACCTCGCTCAATGATTACCTGCTGGCAGGAACCGGACTGAATGTACCCGTTGACTTGACCGGCGTTGTCCGTTTGGGTGACTACGCGCTCTATAACGTATCGCGCTTGTCGGTCGTGGAACTGCCCGAAACCGTGACCTGGCTAGGCACACGCTCCATGGCTGGAATGACGGGCTTGACAGGCTTGACGAGCAATGCCGTTGAAGTGCCCGGGTTGGGCGAGGAGGTCTGGGCCGGCGTCAACCAGGGAAAGGTGCTCCTGGAGGTGCCTGCAGCCGCGCTCGACGATTACAAGGCCGCTGAACAGTGGAAGTTGTTCCTCTATGAGGCATCGTGGATCAAGGGTGACGTGAACGGTGACGGCGAGGTGAATATCGCCGATATCAACATGCTGGTATTCATCATCCAGGGATATGCCTATGGCGACGATGTCATGCAGCGTGCCGATGTCGATGGCAATGGCGAGATCAACATTGCCGACATCAATGCGGTGCTGGCCATCATCATGGGAGGCGGCGCACACTCGCCTGCTCACTCGCCCGATACCGATAACATGCTGCGCCTCGACGACTTGTCGATCAAGCCGGGCGAGGAGCGCACGCTGAACATCGTGCTCGACCATGCGGGCGACTACAGCGCGTTGCAGTGCGACATCACCCTGCCTCAGGGCTTGGCAATAGTGGGCAGCGCCGTACGCGGCCAGCATGTGAAGGAGACCTGCAACATGGACGACAACCAGACCCTACGCACGGTGGTCTATTCGATGAATAACCGCTACTTTGACGAGGACGGCAAGGCCGTGATGACCATCACCGTGCGCGCTGATGCCGCATTGTCCAGCGAGAGTCAGATTGTGCTCAGCAACGTTGTGCTCGCCGACAACGATAATGTGGGATGGCATGCAGCCGACTATGTGGCCCGTGTCAACAACACGAGTGGTGTCGAGGACCTGAATGCGATGGCCGACAGGGTTTGGCTCGAGGGCCGCGTGCTGTGTATCGAAGCGCTCAACGATGGTGTGGCCCATCTCGCCGCCATCAACGGTGCCGTTACCAGCCTGCAACTTGCCGCCGGTGTGAACAGGTTTGAGATGGAAAGCGGCTTCTATGTCGTTTCGATCAATGGCAAGAGTTACAAGATTGCCGTCAGATAATTTTATTGAGATCATTATTATACTGTAATGGGAAAGAACAAACTCAAGAAGTTTGCCGACATGGAGCGCATGCAGTGTGTGTTCCAGTTCCCCTTTGCCGTCGTGCAGCAGGAGGGCGGTTGCCCCATGCGTGGCAAGTGGAATGAGCAATACTTCAAGAATGATAACCCCATTGTGCTGGAACTGGGTTGCGGCAAGGGGGAATATGCTGTGGGACTGGCCAGGCGCTTCCCGGGCAAGAACTACATCGGTGTGGACATCAAGGGCGCGCGCATGTGGACCGGGGCCAAGCAGGCCACCGAAATGGGCCTGACTAATGTCGCCTTCCTGCGCACGAGCATCGAACTGATTGACCGCATGTTCGCCCCCGATGAAGTGTCCGAAATCTGGATCACCTTCCCCGACCCGCAGATGAAGAAGGTCAACAAGCGGCTCACCTCGACCCGTTTCCTGGACAATTACCGTCACATCCTGCGAGATGGCGGACTTGTTCACTTGAAGACCGACAGCCCCTTCCTGTACACCTACACCCACGCCCTTGTCGAGGAGAACCATCTCCCCGTCGAGGCCGACACCGATGACCTGTATGCCAGCGGCCTGGCCAATGACATCCTGGACATCAAGACGCACTATGAGATGCAGTGGCTGCAACGCGGCTTGACCATCAAGTACATCCGTTTCACTCTGCCTCATGGCGTGGAACTCATTGAGCCGGACATCGACATCGAGCCCGACACCTACCGCAGTTACAACCGCGGCTACATCCAGATGCCAGATAACAATTAACAGTAATGGCGCGCCGCTAAAAAAACTTAAAACTAAAAACTTAAAACTTACAACTAAAAACTAAATACTAAATATAATGACTATTTATCCGAATCTGATACTTGACGCCCTGCGCACGGTGCGCTATCCCGGTACAGGAAAAGACATCGTGGAGATGGGCATGGTGAATGACGACATCCGCATTGACGGGAATCGCGTCAGTTTTTCGTTGACCTTTGAGAAGCCGACCGATCCCTTTATCAAGAGCATTGTCAAGGCTGCCGAGGCCGCCATCCTCGCCCATGTGGGCAGTGAGGTGGATATCAAGGGCAACATCGGCATCAAGACCGCCCAGGACAATCCTGTGCGCAAGATAGAGAAGCCGCTGCCCGGCGTGAAGAATATCATTGCAGTCAGTTCGGGCAAGGGCGGTGTGGGCAAGTCCACGATCGCCTGCAACCTGGCTGTGGCACTGGCATTGCAAGGCTACCGCGTGGGGCTGCTCGATGCCGACATCTTCGGCCCCTCGATGCCCAAGATGTTTGGCGCCGAGGATGAGCAACTCTACATGCACGAGGTGGACGGCAAGAACCTGATCATCCCCCTGGAGAAGTATGGCGTGAAGATGCTCTCGCTGGGATTTCTGGTGGACAAGGAGAAGGCTATCCTGTGGCGTGGCGCTATGGCCAGCAACGCCCTGCGCCAACTCATCAACGAGGCCGACTGGGGCGAACTGGACTACTTTGTCATCGACCTGCCCCCTGGCACCAGCGACATCCACTTGACCCTCGTCCAGACCCTGGCCATTACGGGAGCCATTGTGGTCACTACACCGCAGCAGGTGGCCCTGGCCGATGCCCGCAAGGGTATCTCCATGTTCATGGGAGAGCATGTCAATGTGCCCGTGCTGGGAATCGTCGAGAACATGTCATGGTTCACGCCTGCCGCTCATCCCGATGAGCAATACTTCATCTTCGGCCGTGACGGCGGCAAGCAGTTGGCCGAGACCCTGGGCGTGGAACTGCTGGGCCAGATTCCCCTGGTGGCAGGCATCTGCAAGGGCAGTGATGACGGCCAGCCCGTCGTGCGCATGAGCGACGTGAGCGGTGTGGCCTTCAAGAAACTCGCCACTCGCGTTGTCGAGGCCATCGACCGGCGTAACGAGACCCTGCCCCCCACCGAAGTTGTGCAAACTCATTAATTCCTCTTTATATCAACCAAAATTTAATCGATTATGAAAAAGATTATCGCAATGCTGGCTGTAGCAGCAATGTTGCTCACCAGTTGTGGATCGGTTCCCATCACGGGCCGCAAGCAGTTAAACCTGGTCAGTGATAGTGAAGTGCTGCAGGCAAGCCTCCAGCAGTACACCAGTTTCATGCAGACGGCGACCATCTCGACCCAGAAGACCCAGAGCGCCCAGGTGACCCGCGTGGGCCAGAGAATCGCTCAGGCAACCGAGGCCTATCTGCGTGCAGCGGGACTGGAAAGCGAACTGCAGAATTTCGCCTGGGAGTTCAACCTGGTCAAGAGTGACGACGTCAATGCATGGTGCATGCCTGGTGGCAAGATCGTGGTCTATGAGGGTATCATGAACCTCGTGAGCAGCGATGACGAACTGGCCGTGGTCATTGGCCATGAGGTGGCTCACGCCGTGGCCAAGCACAGCAACGAGCGCATGAGCCAGCAGGTGCTGGCACAATATGGCGCCAGTGCAATCGGTATCTTCACCAGCGGCAAGAGCGCTGCCACCCAGCAGATCGCTCAGCAGGTCTATGGCCTGGGTGCCCAGTATGGTGTGATGCAGCCGTTCTCACGCAAGCACGAGAGCGAGGCCGACAAGATGGGCCTGGTGCTGATGACCATTGCTGGCTACAACCCCGACGTGGCTGTGACCTTCTGGCAGAAGATGGCCGCCACCTCGAGTCAGGAACCTCCCGAGTTCATGAGTTCGCACCCGAGCCACGCCACTCGCATCGCTGACATCCAGAAGTGGCTGCCCGAGGTGAAAAAGCAGTACGGAGCCAAGAAATGAAGCGATTCTTCAGCATCTTGATCCTGTCGATGGCCATGCTGCCGTTGACAGGCCATGCGCGCACGATAGTTGACCTGTTCGCTACCGAGCCTGGTAACATCTTCCCGCTGCTCACCCGCACCAGCCGACTGGACATGGTGGATTACTACAAGAGCGGGCAGGTTGTCGACATGCGCAACAACCTGACGGGCGAGAGCCGGCTGCTGGAAATGGACAGTGCCTACCTGAAGGTGCAAACCAGTGGAAGCCGCGTGGTGGAGATGCTCATGAGAAAAGCGGGCAAGGATACCGTCATCACCGTCATCGAGACGGTGATGACTCCCGTGCCCGATAGCCGGCTCACGCAGTGGAACGTGCACTGGCAGCGGTTCACCAGCGAGAAGTTGTTCAAGATGCCGGTCATCGATGACTTTGTCATCGGCAGGATGCCGGAGCAGTTGCGTGCCGACCTCGAGGCAGCGGTGATTTTCCCGCTGGTTGAACTCACCTTCGGCGGCGATGACCATCAAACCGTCCAGGCAAGGCATGGCATCGAGCAGTTCCTTGTCCCCGAGGAGTATAAGCGCTTTTCCGATTACCTCAAGCCGTCGCTCGAGTACCGCTTCGACGGCCTCAAGATCAAGCCTGCCAGGAAGTAACCATGCCGCAACCATCGCTTTTTTCCCAGCAGCCACAGGGCGTGACATTGAGCGAGTTCAATGCCCGCATCGAGGCACACCTCAACGGCAAGGCGGATATCCAGAACCAGTGGGTCATCGCCGAGACCAGCGACCTGCGCCTGAACCGCAGCGGCCATTGCTACACCGAACTCATCGAGAAGGATTCCAGGGGCACGACCATTGCCAGGGTGGGGGCGGCCATCTGGGCCAATACCTACCGGGACCTGTATCACAAGTTCCTGAGGGCAACGGGTCAAGTGCTGTCGACCGGCATGAAGGTGATGGTTAATGTGACAGCGTCGTTCCATCGCTTGTATGGCATCAAGGTGGTGATAAACGACATTGACCCCAACTACACGATGGGCGACATGGCGCGCCAGCGTCAGGAGATCATCAACCGGTTGAAGGCCGAGGGACTCATCGACCGCAACAAGCAGCAGCCGTGGCTCGACGTGCCACGGCGCATCGCCATCGTGTCGGCAGCGGGGGCGGCCGGTTATGGCGACTTCATGAACCAGTTGACCGGCAACCCTTACGGCCTGCAGTTCTATACCTGCCTGTTCAATGCCGTCATGCAGGGAGCACAGACCGTTCCCAGTGTCATGGCTGCCCTGGGTCGCATCAACACCTATGCCGACATGTTTGACTGCGTGGTCATCATCCGTGGCGGTGGAGCCACGTCCGAACTCAATTCGTTTGACAACTACGACCTGGCCGCAACGGTCGCATGTTTCCCCCTGCCAGTCATCGTGGGCATCGGCCATGAGCGTGACGAGACGGTGCTGGACTATGTGGCCGCCATCAGGGTAAAAACGCCCACGGCCGCTGCCGAGTGGCTCATCCAGCAGGGTGCCAACGCACTGGCCCGCCTCGACGAGTTGCAGGATGCCGTGGTGACTGCCGTGCGCGATACCGTTGCCAGTGCCCGCGAGCACCTGGCCTACTTCAATAGCATGATTCCCGCTACCGCCAGGCGCATTATCGACACCAACCGCCTCCGCCTCGACAACTATGCCGCCAGTATCCCCTTTGCCGCCACAGGCCTCATCACGTCACAGCGCACGCGCCTGGAACGGGCTGCCGAGAGGATGGGCGAGAGCGTGGCCCGCACCATGCAACGCGAGCAGCAGCGCCTGCAGGCATTGTCCGACAAGGCGACCCTCCTGTCGCCGCTCAATACCCTTCGTCGCGGTTATGCCCTGGTGAGGACCGCCGACAAATGCGTCACCTCGGCCAGCCAACTGCAGCCAGGCGACAGCATCACCATCCAGTTTGCCACAGGTACCACCGCCGCAACAGTGGATGAGGCATAGGGTGGCTATTCTTATAAATAAAAACTTACAACTAGAATGACAATGGAAGAAAACAACCATATGACCTACACCCAGGCCGTGACCGAACTCGAAGCACTCGTCCAGAAGATGCAGGATCCGCAGTGCAGCATCGATAACCTCACCGACTACACCAAGCGCAGCAAGCAGTTGCTGGACATCTGCCGCCAGAAACTCACCGCGGCCGACGAGCAGTTGAAACAGATTCTCGCCGACATCCAGCAGCAAGGCTAATCAGAGTTGCTTGATTGAGCACTGATTATCGGAAAATCAAACTATTCTCGATTAACTATTAACTGTTAATTAAAAAATTACTATCTTTGCACCCGCAAAAACAAACCCGCCCGCGCCTGTGGCGAAATTGGTAGACGCGCCAGACTTAGGATCTGGTAACTCCGGTTGTGTAGGTTCGAGTCCTATCAGGCGCACCACCTATGTTAGTTATCTTGCTGAAATTCAGTGAGATAATTTTTTAAATACCTCTCACGCTCCCCCGTACGCTCCCCACCGATTGCTCTTGTGTGTTAATAGCTTAGTGAAAACTACAAGGTTAAAAAGACAATTATCGAGTTGCTGTCAAAGAAAAAAAACCTATATTTGCATAAACTATTATTGAGAGACATGGAAAGGGAGCGATACATTCGACGTTTTGAGGCAGTTCTAGCTTATTATACAGACACTTTATATAACAGATCTTCTCATAGAGGTCAGTTATTTGAAAGTGAGTTAGAATCCTTTATCTTTGCCGTTAGACGATTACATGGAAGTGCCCATAAACACCACTTATATCGTAGAATGGATTCTTTTTATCAAGTGGAGATGGGTGAATTTATTACTTCAACGGAGGACCTGGTAACCGAACCTCATCGAAAAACGGCTATTGAACAGTTTGATTATTGTGCCCGCACCTATACTCTTTTTATCGAACCTATAATTGCTTTAGGCACATCGTTAAAAGATAATGAAGGTTTCGATTTCGAACGAGCTTGCATGTGCTTTAAAAGCTTAAAAGATGCTTATATTGAAGACTATCTTCAGCCTTATCGTGAACCTGGAAGACGACAACGAATCGCTTCAAACAGAATTAAATCATTTCGCGATGATAAAACCATTTTCTTAGAACTAACAGCTAGTATATTCGTTTCTTTGTCGATAGTCGATGATTCAAAGATAGTATCTCAAATAGTCAAGTCGGTTTTTAATCGCTTAGACAATCTACTATTGCCGAAAAAGAATATAACTCCTAACGATATCTTTACGAGATTAAGCCAATTACCTCAGCCGGTATACCAAGGCATTTGTAACCACTTTTTGCAAAGTGGATTCATTACAGAAACGTTGTATTATCAATTAGTTCTTTCAATCAAATCAGAAGATAGTGATAGCTTCTCAAAAATTGTAACTGAGAATAATCTATATCTGGATCTAACAAAGTACTATGATCTGATTGAATTGGCTTGTAGTCTTAATTCGACGCTAAATGAGCGTCAATTTGTACCAGAAGATTACATCAGGTTGATTAGCAATTACTACGAACAATTAACACCACAGAGCGAAACGAAAACAAGTGATTCCAGGGTAGGAGTCTCCGTTGTTGGCATTTATAATGATATTAAAGATTATCTTGAAATACTTTCAGAAATCTATCCACCTATTCAGGTATTTAGACTAAAACAATTTTTGCTATATGAACGTTTTGATCGGATTAAGTTCTCGACATCTTCAAATATTCCTGAAAGATTGCACCCTACATCTTCAAAAGCCATAGACATTACAAACCAACCTCCTGTAGATGCTGATACCTCTAATCAAACTACAATAACTTATGAGGAGGAATTCAATTGCAAAATTCCAGAAAAAGATCTGGATCCATTTCTTGATTATTTGGTATGGAGAGGATATATTAAAGAAGGAGACCAAGCCTCGTTCAAATATGATGCGTTTGGAGGACATAAACCAATTGATTATAGGCCTGTTTCTTTTAATTTTGATGCAACGGTAGGGAAAAAAATGCTAGGGGTCATCCTATATAAATTACGTTATAAAGCCGATGATCCAATACGTCTATATAATGAGAAAATAACCCAATCCAACAGCCAAATTAGTACTGGGGATGATTCAATGAGGGTTTTTATTGATTTTGGTTTATTTTTCCCGGATTTAATTGATACATTAAAAATGGGTCATAGTAACTTGGAGCCCATTAGACAGAAACTCATTGAACGAGTTCAGAAATTATCTGAGAGTGATGAATACAACAATTGCTCATCTATTCTAGAATTCATTCAACAGCACGAGAAAAAGAATTACTGGGTCATTCGCAAGAAAAAAGAAATATTGGGTCGTTAGCAAGAAATAGTCGATTAACCCTCACCCTATCTCATACATCTCCATCATATCCGAGTAGAAGTTAATCAGGCTTTTATTAGCCCGGTTCCTCCCATAATATTCAGAAATAGGCACTGTCGATTTTGTCGGCAGTGCTATATTGTTACAAGTTTTAATCCCACTAAAATGATCAAAAATCTAGTTGAACTTGCTAAGGAATGCCCAGGTCTGCAAGTTACGATCACACTAGGCGAGTTGATAGAGGCGAACAGATTACTGATTGCCGAAACTAAACGTGAACTAGAACAGGAGATAGCTGATTCCAAAGCAGAAACTTACATTAGCCGTGATAAGGCCATGGAGATACTGGGTAAGGGCTCAACTACTCTTTGGCGCTGGAAAAAGATGGGTTACCTGGTCCCTATCACCGTGGGCGCTAATGATCGGTACCGAATGAGTGATATTCGCCGGATTATGGAAGGCGGCTAACCTCTCTCATACATCTCCATCATATCAGCATAGAAGTTCATCAGGGTTTGTCTCAGCCTTGTCCCTCCGTCGTATTCTGATATGGGCACCTTATATCTCTGAGCAACGATAGGCACTCTTCTAAATATTCCCCGGCGAAGATCTAAAACTCGCCATCCAGACCCTCTTAACGCCTTTTTCGGACAATTCTCTCGGCGTTCCATATCCAAGCAGCTCCCATATGAAAAACACCAGCGCTTTTTAATGCCTCGATATTATCCACGTAAGGTTTTTGGATATGTTCAGGCATTCCTCTCGCGCCGATCATTCTATCCTGGACATCACACATGGATTCGACCAGGGAAATGAGTTCTTGTTTGGTGGGAGGGGAGGTCATAAAAACGGACTATGGTGTTACAGTGTGAACAGGTATGGAGCGGAAAAATGAAATGTTTTATAAGCATAGCTAAGGATTTGTAGGTTTGACATATCGCCTTTTCCCTTGCTCGTACTCACGCATTTTGTGAACATTATAACAACTCAACCGCCTCCGACCTTGAGCACAACTATTGCTAAGATAAAAGAGCATCTGATCATCTCCAACTACGCTCTCAACCGCCCTCATCGTCTTGCTCTCATTCTCGGGAACGTATATTCCTGTAATTGCGTTTGCTATAGATAACGATTGGACATTTGGGTCATTTGTGATAATTCTATACTCTCGCTCAGGCTTCCATGAATTGTGCTTAATGAAAAAAAGATCTTTAATGTGTTTAATTATATAGTCGTCTATTGAACCGGTTATGAAGTTATAGTCATCTAAAGAAATAGGAGGAATATTTTCAGTATAAATAACTCTACGAGAAAAACACTCAATATTGGCAAGGTTAAGTTTCCCAAAATCAAGTTCAATGCAAACTCCATCTTGCCATTTACTTCTTTTGGTTTTTCGGCTTCTTGCATAATGGCCCCACATCATTGGAATATCATATCCCTTAGGTAGCTTTTTTCTGTATCCACAAGTTAAGCTAATTTGTCGATAATTATATAAAGCTTCCCAAAAGAGTTTCGTGAATTTTTGTATTCTTTCAATCTCGGTTTTGGCAGTTCCAATAATGGGTAAAGATTGTCCACTTGTCGTTATAATCTTGTTACGCTCAAAAATGTCATTGAGGTGTCTAGTACAGCCAAACAACAAAGATTGAGATTCCCATATTTTGAGAAAACTCTCTAATGAGGTATAATGGTATACCAGTTCTGGAGTATTTGTATTTTTCATTCCACTGGTTTAATTGTTGATTCAATATATGCTTTTTCCTCTTCAGTTAGACCATACTTGGCATAGAGTTTTTCGTCCGTCCAGACCTCATTAAAATCTTGCATAGGAACGAATCGAAACACCTCATTAATCAAGTGAATGGAAGACACAGACTGCAAGAGTAAGAATCTAAACAGCTTTGTTTTACAGTAACCTAAACAATTTCTTACTTTTTTCTCCTCATATGAGTTGTAAAGTATCAGATATGATTCAGTACATACATCTCCCGGATCGATGATTTCCGTTCTAGACAGAACTCTATACTGGCCATTTTTATCATGTTCTCCAGCATGTTCAGCAACAAGGTAACTTGACATTACTTTATATTGCGGGATGATATCTTGACATGCCGTTACCTGATCTTCATCTAAGAAACTGATTCCAGCACTACTATAAAGTCTGAGACTATTTTTAGTTGGATGCTTTGAGCCACGCACATAAGATCGAAGACCAAAAGGTTTATACGGCTTCACACTCTCCGTAAACATCGGCTGATTTAAATTCATTATTTTGTGAATAATAGAAATGCCTTTGTTATGAGAAATTAGAATGTCAAATTCATCTAATGGGCGAGTAGCAACATCGTCCTTTCCTGCGATAATGGAGTGGAATTCACAGTCACCATTATAATGATAGTCCCATAAAAAGTAATTAATACTACCCGTAGATGATGTTGGGAAGCAGTCTTTTCCATTTAAATAATTATAAATGTGGCTTATTCTTTTATCCTTCAACATCTGACTTCTGTATGTATCTAGTCCCTTGCCACCAGCAAACCATCTTGATGGTGTGATCATAGAAAGGTAGAGAGGGTTCATCTTTTTTGCTATTGTAACAAAATGATTATAAATGGGAGTTGAGCTTGCTCCCGCACCACCATCCATATACATATATGGTGGATTACCCACAATTGCGTTGAACTTCATATAGTGATCTGAATTTGTTTTCCAATAATTATCTCCTTGCCTCATTTTCTTGACAAAGCTTTCGTTCTTATTCTTAATCTGATTGACTAAATCATCAAAATAGCGGGCGTTCACTTTAGCATCTCTAAAACCACGTAGGGTTCGTTTGGTGATTGATTTAGCCATCGGTGTCTTGCACACGATGAAAAGATTTTCACGGAGGATATTATCCCAAAGTGCTTGTTCATCATCGACAAGGCCAATCTTGTTATCGAGACGATAGCGGAAGATAGAATAAGCGATATATAGAGGGTACAGACCAGATTTGGAGTTGATTTCCAAAACACGAGTATCGGTTGGAGAGAACACGTTGTAAGTTACCTCTCCACGGTCAACAAATCGAGGTTCAGGTAATGTCTCATTGAAGTCATGGTCATAGAAGCAGTAACCGCCTAGACAGTCGCTCATATGCATATTTACCACTCGCCACGGGGTCAACACGGTCTCCTTGTCTGGGTCGCGGAATGAGTTGAAGATATGAGCAATACGCTGAACACGCTCTGTTACATTCATTTTGTCAGCTGCTCGTACCATGTCACGGATTTGGCGAGCAGCAGCACGGAAAATATCAGGATCGTAGTACTTGATAAATTTATTGAATATTTCCTTGGTTACACCATGAGGCATGAATTCGTCCCAGGAACTTTGGTGCTTGACTAAATCAGTAAACTTCTCTATAGTGATCTCTTCATCATCGGCTAGTTCTGCTCCATAAATCATCAATGGCATACGAATTGAGATGCCACGGAGAATAGATATAGCATTAGCCCTATTTTTCTTTTTTTCATTCAGCCGCTTAAGCTCTTCTTCCTCTTCAGGAGTGCGTTGACGCTTAGGCTTTTTCTCCAATTTTTGCTTTCGCTCATATTCTTCATTAGTGAAGCCTTCGTTGTTGATGTCGACTTCATTCGCTTTCGGTTGCGCTTTTGTCTGTCCGATAATGCGTTTAAGTCTGTTGAATTCTTCGAGAGCGATATTATCAAGTTTAAGTAGCTCTTCATTATAGAGATGTCCATCCTCAAAGCCATTGTTTACTACTCGGTCAACATAAACTCGTTTGAGGTGCTCCATCATTGAATTCACATCAAAATGTTTCATCTCTGTACCATCGTAGCTTATGATGGGACAGAAGTTCAAGAACTCACCTATCAGTTGACGGTCAGAAAGTTGACTATCGTCTTTTCGTTTCGCCTTAGCTGATACTTGCGCTGCTTCGGCCATAACTTTAAGAGTGCGGTCCGGGGCAAAATCAAATACATAGCAGTCAGTTTTCATGCGCCCTCCTATCGTGGCAGGAGTCTGTACCCTAAAGATTGTCTGCATATAGTTTGAAGCGCTTGTGCTATAAGTGCCGGCAAGCATAAACACAGCGGTCCAAGGTTTGATATTTACTCCAGTTGTCAGTTTACCACATGACAATGTGATGGTCCATGTTTCTTCTGGCTTGTCGGTCATAGCTCCGCGTACCATTTGCAATGCTTTCTCATTGCTTTCCTCGTCATCAATGCCTCCGTCACCAGCTACATTAACTATCGTAAATTGTCCAAACACATCATGGTCATTGAGCAGCCGAGCTAGTGCAGCCCCTTCTTTAATGCCAGGCACCATCCATAAGGAGTGACGAAAATTGTTACGATTGTATTCAGTAGCAAAAGGCATATTATTGTCTTCGTTGGGTGTTACCAGCATATTGAGAAAGCGTTTTACATCTTTCTCATGTACGAAGTCGCCAATAGCCTTATCAACAGGTATTGGACGATGGTCCACATTCTTATCGCCTGTATAAGTTCGGAAGAATTCTCGAAAGTTGAATGCCTTGTCTTCAATGTCTGCATATTCAGTTTCCCCTTTTAACATATCTCCTAACGAGAATGTAAGAATGTGCATAATGGGTAGCACCTCGTAAGGATTACTATCACCATAATTATTTCTGGTCCAGTCAGCTTTAGCTTTCTGCTCCATGACGTAATCCCAAGTGAATATTTCGTCATTCCGAAACTCATCAAATAAATTGAAAGGAGTACCAGAAAGAAGCAACTGCTTAGTCGTTCCGCCGCATAAAGCTTGACGAACATTTTGACCCAGCGGAGTCTGTAAACCTTCGTGAGCCTCGTCAATAATCACTAAATCCCATTTGGTATTAAAGACATCATCATTTTTGTCGAACTTTCCTCCAACAAGTTGAGAGCCACGCAAGTCCTGGGTTGAAGCGAAATAAATATATGACTCTTTAACGTCTTTCTTTGCTCGTTTTTCTGCTTCAGCGAGTTCTAGCCCCAACCTTTTAGCACAGAAGCGATAATTGCTATCTTGCTCGTAGAATATTTTCCTAAAATCTTCATGCCAACCATCTAATACGTCAGGACGATGGGTAAAGATAATCACTCGCTTGAACTGCATCTCCTTGACCACCTGAAGGGCACATAATGTCTTGCCAAAACGCATTTTCGCATTCCATAAAAACTTATTATGCCCAGCACGAAAACGCCGAACAGCATCACTAATAGCTTGCAGCTGTTCTGAACGGAAAGCTATGGGGTCAGGAAGATCTTCTGTAATTAGAGTGTTGATAGCGTTCTCGCCATTTAGAGCAGCAGTTATTGCAGCCTTTGCTGTCTCAAGGTTACATATGAACCATTCGTTTTTCTTATGAGTGGTGTCAAAGTATTTTTGTTTTATTCCAGACCGGCGTAAGACATTATGTACATCGTGATCACCAATTGGATGAAGAGAATTGAAGGCAACCTCAGTATGAAGTAAATCATATGTTATTCCAGCAGTTTGGGTGTATTGATTGATGCGTGCTCTAGCAGCAGCGTTTAAGTCCTTACTATTGGGCTTGAAATCTGAATGTTTATCACCTTCAATAGTTGCTTCTCCTATTTTGAGGCAACCTTTATGAGCCTGATCATTTATGCGGAAAACATAAATGAGTTTCAACTTAAAAGAAGAATATTTGCTCATATTATTCTATTGTTTTATAAGTTCATAAAAGGGCTTATCAGTGAATGACTTGCCGTTACTCTTATCTTTAGTAAACCAGTCTCGTACAAGACATTTTATACCATTGTGTAGCTTGGGATCATCATACAAGCAACCCCTACATGGAGTTGTCTGCCCATTCTTATTCTCGAGTTCTGGGAATAGAGACGGGGCATTGGGTACAACCTCGGCATGGCAAGAGTCGGGTATGACAAACTTTAATCCGTCCATCTGCCATATATTCCACGAAATGATATATGCTATTTTCTGCAATTTTTCTTTACCTGGTTCTTTCCCAAATTTATTCATATAATACTCGATGAAGCTAAAGAATAGCGATTCTCGGGCTAATAGCACATTATCTCCCTGCCAGTCATAACCATAAATACTCTGAAATGCTCGTTGGGTATAATACCACCATCGAGATTCCACGTCGACATTTTCATCAATAATGCGAAGTTTGCGATCCAACAAACCGATGCGTTTCTGAAGAGGAATTAATTCTCCTGTAATAGTGTCGTAGCGACTTACTAAATAAGGCGCTTCGCCACAAGTGACTTCAAGGCGCATATCGCTGACATATTTGAACCAAGATTTTTTAGGGTCATCAGGAAACTCAATTCTTTTCTCAGTTGGAATCCAATCATGTGAGCCATCTTGATGATCAATTTCTCTATTAAATACATTATCACGACCAAACCATGCATTATCAATAAGGTTGTTTTGCTTGTTGCAAATCCATGAAGGAGTGAATACCTCGGCTTTATCACGAGAGCGTTTCTGTTGTTCGTCTTTGGATTTGTTTACACGTGGCTGTACAACATTTCCATTTTCACCAGTTATTTTCTCGATGGTTATTGGGTCGTGATAATCATAACCTTGCCTGGCACCATATCTTTGCTGGTAAATGTCTGTAGCCCAAAATATGTTCACCTGTTTGCCTGACCTTATATCTTCTTCCGAAAAAGTGGCACGAGTCGCTGAATGATCTTTGAGTAGTTCTCGTAATACACTTGGCGATATGTTGAGAATGTCGTTCTCTAAAATATCGCTGCTATCTATAATATGCTGAAGAATGATAGCCATTCCAAAATTTAAATTAAAACAAACCCCTATGCAGTCCCTGCAGGCCGACCAAAGCCTATATAACCGCAAAGGAGTTTGCTTAATCGTTCATGTTATTGGTCGCTTTCAGGTGATAAGAAGATTATATCTTCTTATTCATGACTGCAAAAATAATAAAAATATCAATAGTTTCTGCCAAAATCAATAGAAATCATATCCATTCAGCCCTGAAACGTGAAAAAACGCACTCCTCTGCCCATAGACCCCTTATCTGTGTGAAATAAGAAAAAGGGAGGTCTGGCGGGTTTAGTTCCCTTATCCATGTACTGAAACGTGAAAAATGCTGCTGGGGAGACCTGGGAGCCTTATCCATGAGGGAGATAGCCGCCTTAACTATGCTGAAATGAAGAAAATGGGGATGAAACATGCCCCTTCTTCTTATAACTATGAAATAACGAAAATGGGGATGAGAAAGCCTAGTCCCCCTATAGACGAAATAAGATATGTTACAAATGTTGTTAAATTCCATGTTCTCAGCTTTTCCTGGGATATGGACCGAGCCGAAGAAGGATGATGTAAGCGCACCCATACCGGAGGCTCAGGAGAAAAGTGAATGTGCGCCGGTGGGAAAGGTAAAACAAAACCCTCTCACCGATGATATTGAGAGACTAGAAGCTGAATATGGGCCTTTAAACGAGGGGATGAGCCTAACGGTAGAACTTAAACATCTACTGGTTTTGTGTCCTCGTTCTCGTCGAAGAAAGGATGCCTATAAGAAGCTCCAGAATGTATTACTCCATGATAGAGGGGTAATCTTAACAATTAAATCACAGAAAGGATGAAAAAGAGATTTAAGAAGATCTGGCTGATGGGAAAAATCAGGGAACTATTGTATGATGCTCCAGAGGATTTTGAATGGAGCGTAAACCATGAACTGAAGAAAATCGCCAATGGAAAGGATCTCAGCGGTTTTAAAGTTACTGTTGATGAGCCGAATAATAAGGTGAAGTTCTGGTGGCCGATAATCCTTAAAGAGTTCAAGGATGATAGTGAAAACCTACCCCAACCTTTAATGTGGCTGATCTTGGGAGAGGGACGGCCTTCTATGGGGTTAAATGTCCCAAACTTCCCCGGCTTCTTATTCTACTTCTATATCCCGGACATTATTCAGGATTACAAGAGACTAGCCAGACAGAACCATGCATCGAGAATAAAGAACATGGTATTAACCCACTCCAACACAAGAGGGATGGAGATGGAACTGCAATTTTAATTTTTGCTGATGAATACCAAAAGAAAGTATCAACACAATGCCATAGTAGAAGAAAGGATGTTTGCTATGGATGTCGAGTCGTTAAAGCACTATGATGACCAGTTCAAAAAAGCCTATGAGACAGGAGAAAAGTATGAATTCACGATCAAGCTTAGCGATATCATTGAAATCTGCCCTCGTCATAAACAAGAACGGGAGCAGTACAGAAGATTTATCAGGTTCTTAAAATCAAAAAATATCACAATGAACCTGGTAAGCAGAAAGAAGGGTCATAAGGATCTTTCTGAAAACCAATTAAAACTCAAAGACAATGGGAAAAGTATCAATTAAGAAGGAAACGGAAATGATAACAAATTATACACCTTCGAAGGACACGGAAGAACATGTGGGATTTATCTATATGAGAAGCATTATCATAGATGGAGTGAAGTTCATTTATATTGGTGAGTCATCTAACATGCTTGACAGGAATTACCACTGGAGATGCTTAAAGGTAGAGTATGGAGGAAAGAGAATTGAAAAAGCCAGAAAAGAACATGATCCTTCAAATTGGATGTGGGATGTCCTGGAAAGAGTTGATGCTAATAGTGCCGATGAACTTGAGGAGAAACTTAAACAGAAAGAGGCCGAATATATCATCAAATACGAGTCTTACAAGGAAGATAAAGGCTTTAACAGTACTCGTGGATTATCTCAGTATCTTAACGGAAATGCTGCTTGATAGATGAAGAACAGATGGGACGGGTCTGAAGCGAAAGTTTTGGGCCCTCCTTCTTGACTAACAAATTGATAAAGGAAATGAAAAAGATAGACATTAATGTGCCCGTTCAATACAGACACTTATCGGAATGGACGGAATTTGGTGACATTTTACCTGGGGGACATATAATTCTAAATAAAAATATTACAGGTTGTGGATGTACTGTGTTCTTCTTAACCAACAATAGGCCGGTGATTCTTGCAAGTCCGAGAATAAGCCTCATCAAAAGTAAGCTCAAAGACAAAAACATCAAGAGAGAGCTGTTCTATTTTGACAGGAGTGACGGGAACAAGGATTTGAGCGAAACAATAGCAGAAATGGAAAAGTATCTTCAGAGTTGTGGCCCTAACCCTTTCAATGATCTGCCTAATGTACCGAAGATATTGTCCACATTCGATTCCCTCTTCAACGTCCTGAATGCTTTGAGGGCCAGGAACATGTTAGACCAGTTCACTATTGTCGTGGATGAATGGACTTGTATCTTCACTGACGTAAGAATGAAGGGGTCCACTGTGATCAATTTCCTTCATACTCTAAAAAGTCTGCCCAATAGAATAGTAAACATATCCGCTACTCCTTTGAACATGGTCTATCTTGATCTTATGGAGGAGTTCAGGGGTATGGAATATGTTACGCTGGAATGGGACCCGTCGATGAAAGAAGATATTGATGTAGTGCCCAGGAAGATGAGAAGCACTGTTTCCGCCATTGATCAGATTATCCAGGATTACCGGCAGAGGGGTTTCTTCAACACTTTGGACGGTGAATCTATCTACTCGACTGAAGCGGTTTTCTTCTTGAATAGCGTAAGGGACATCTGCACCGTCATAGACCATAATAAGCTCAAACCCTCAGAAACCCTGGTAATCTGTGCTGAGGATAAGAAGAACAGGACATCCTTGAGAAGTGTAGGTCATTCCATTGGTGTAGCTCCAGGAGAGGATGAGTATAAGACGATGAACAAGACTTTCACATTCGTAACCAAGTGCAGCTTTGAAGGGACAGACTTCTATTCTGACTGTTCAACGACCTATGTGTTCGGAGACAGCAACAAAGAGCACCTGCAATTGGATATATCGATAGATCTCCCACAGATAGCCGGAAGATGCCGAACCAAAATCAATCCATTCCGTAAAGAGATATTCTACTATTACAAAAACACAAGTCTCGAGAAGGGAATGGATGAGAAGCAGATGATCCAGGAAATCAATGACAAGAGAAATGATACCCTCAAACAAGTGGAGCAATTATCGGATATCACGGACCTCAGCATCCTTGACAATT
>Ga0310695_10001607_pt1 | contig 52027 bp, 36 predicted proteins | sample RumenRJG_04DNA_FD_203882 | JGI IMG/M metagenome (GOLD analysis project Ga0310695, IMG submission 203882) | Bovine rumen microbial communities from Lethbridge, Alberta, Canada - RJG_04 (v2) (version 2) | ecosystem: Host-associated > Mammals > Digestive system > Stomach > Rumen | place: Canada... | reverse complement strand
CCGCCGAACTGATCAACCTGGTCAAGGGACTGCGCGACATGCAGCACACCGTCGTCTACTACGGTCCCATGACCGAGAAACAACTCAACAAGTGCCTGAGCAAGGTGCACAAGACCAAAAAGCACCTTGCAGCCGTGCCCGTGGGCGAGCCCTACATGGAGCAGACCACCCCGAAGACCGAAATCCTGCTGGCACCCTACGAGGCCAAGAACATCTACATGGTACAGTACCACAACGAGGGCACCCAGTGGGCACCCGAACACGCCGCAACCATCAACCTGTTTAACGAGTACTTTGGCGGCAGCATGAACGCTATCGTCTTCCAGGAGTTGCGCGAGGCTCGCGGTCTGGCCTACTCGGCTGCCGCCTACTACCGCCAGCCCTATGAGAAGGGACATCCCGAGTATGCCATGACCTACATCATCACCCAGAACGACAAGATGATGGACTGCGTGCGCGAGTTTAACAACATCGTTGGCACCATCCCTCAGAGCGAGGCCGCCTTTGCCCTGGCCAAGGAGTCGCTGATGAAGAAGTTGGCCAGCCGCCGCACCGTTCGTGGTGGTGTCCTCAATAGTTACATCTCGGCCCAGCGCCTGGGTCTGGACTACGACATCAACTCGGTGGTCTACAAGGCGCTGCCCGCCCTCAAGTTGCAGGACATCGTCAAGTTTGAGAAGAACTCGATGGCTGGCAAGCCCTACCGCTACCTCATCCTGGGTGACGAGAAGGAACTCGACATCAAGGGCCTGGAGAAGATCGCACCCATCCACCGCCTGACCCTCGAAGAAATCTTCGGCTACTAATCATCACTGCCCCCCTGCGGGCACCCGTACAACATAATCAGCGGCGCAAGGAAAACCCCTCTTGCGCCGCTGATTATTGTTTACCACATTAGGACACGCCGCAGTCATCGAGTGTGTCAACGCAACAAGCCCGCCTCAAAACTGCCCAATCGTTACGAAATCAGCGACTTCAACTCACGCCAAGTCCCAAAGCCGCCAAGTTTTATTAAAAAAATTGTCTTTCTTGTCTTCTAAATAAAAAAAAGGTGCCTGGATAGCATTGTCTTTATTGTACTTATTGTCTTCCTTTTATTATGATTTTGTATTTCTTGTCTTTCTTGTCTTCTAAAAAAAAAGGTGCCTGGATAGCATTGTCTTTATTGTACTTATTGTCTTCCTTTTATCATGATTTAGGCGTTCTTGTCTTCTAAATAAAAAGGTGGCTGGATAGCATTGTTTTTATTGTACTTATTGTCTTCCTTTTATTATGATTTTGTCTTTCTTGTCTTCCAAATAAAAAGGTGGCTGGATAGCATTGTCTTTATTGTACTTATTGTCTTCCTTTTATTACGATTTAGGCGTTGGACTCGTTTTGGCTGGAATATGCAAACGATTGCACGGAAACTGGTAGGATTTTGTGGGATGATTGTTTTGAATGAATGATTAATAATGAGTACATTTGACAGTATTTTTATTAATCTCTAACAATTTACTGAGCAAAGATGAAAAACAGAAAAACCTTCTTCAAGTGTATCATGTTGCTGTTGTTGGCAGCAATGGCGGGGCAACAGGCGCGAGGCGCATTTGTGGGCCCGCGCGACGACTTCCGCGACGAGAGCATCTACTTTGTGATCACCACGCGATTCTATGACGGCGACCCGGGCAACAACGCCCAGTGCTGGGACGGCGCCAGCGCCAACCACGGCGACCCGTGCTGGCGTGGCGACTTCAAGGGCTTGATCGACAAGTTGGACTACATCAAGGCACTGGGCTTCACCGCCGTGTGGGTCACACCCATTGTCGAGAACGCTTCGGGCCTGGACTACCACGGCTACCACGCGCGCAACTTCTCGCGCGTTGACCACCGCTATGAGAGCGGCGACACGACATTCCAGACGCTCATCGACGAGGCCCATGCCCGCGGCATGAAGGTGCTGCTCGACGTGGTGCTCAACCACACGGGCAACTTCGGTGAGGAAAACCTGTGCAAACTCTTCACCCGCGACTGGAACGCCAACCAGTTCAAGATCAACGAGTGCATGCGCCCCTACACCACCGACTCGGTGGGCGGCGTGTTGCCCACCAACTATGCCAACCTGCCCGCCGGACAGCAGTATGACGCGCGCCTCAAGCAGATGAAGAATACCGACAACCAGAACCACGACTCGCACAACTACTGGCACCACTTCGGCCAGTTCAACTGGGATGACAACACCCGCTGGTGGGCCCAGATTGCCGGCGACTGTGTGGACCTGAATACCGAGAATCCCGCCGTGGCCGAGTACCTGATCAACTGCTACGGCTCGTTCATCAAGATGGGAGTGGACGGCTTCCGCATCGACACGGGCGGCCACATCTCACGACTGACATTCAACAAGATATACATCCCCGCCTTCAAGGCCCTGGGCGAGCAATACAAGAGCAAGCGCCTGAACGGTGCCGATTTTTTCATGTGCACCGAGGTGTGTGCCCGCTACCAGGGCAGCGTCACCTACCGCAACCAGCCAGCCCTGTCTCCCTACTTCTACACTTGGGCCGAGAACAAGAACTACAGTTGGAACGACAACCCTTCCTACTGGGACACCAAGGCCATCTATGAGAGCACCGACCTGAGCACGCTGGACAACATCTCCTCGTGCCAGCAGATGTATGCCGACAACAGTACCGAAACCAGCAGTGCGATGCCCACGTCGAGCAATGCCGTGCTCAACGGCAACAGTTACCACACTCCCGACGTGAGCCGCGCGTCGGGCTTGAATGTCATCGATTTTCCCGTGCATTACTCATTCCACAACATCGCCAGCGTGTGGAATCTGGCCCTGAACGGGGACAAGTACTATAATGACGCGACCTACAATGTCGTGTATGTCGACAGCCACGACTACAGCCCCGGCCCCAACGACAACATCCGCTTCAACGAGGGAACTGCACAGTGGGCCGAGAACCTGACGCTGATGTTCACCTTCCGCGGCATCCCTTGCCTGTACTACGGCAGTGAAGTGGAATTCAAGGCCGGCAAGACCATCGACCCGGGTGGCAACGGCCCGCTCAAGGACAGCGGACGCGCCTACTATGGCGGCTACATCAAGGGCGATGTGACGGCCACCGACTTTGGTGTCTCGAGCGGTGCCAGCGGCAACCTGGCCGCCACGCTCTCCAGGCCTCTGGTGAAGCACCTGCAACGCCTCAACCGCATCCGCCAGGCGGTGCCTGCCCTGCGCAAGGGCCAGTACAGCACCAGCGGCTGCACGTCCAGCGGCGGATATGCCTTCAAGCGCCGCTACACCGATGGCACGACCGACAGTTATGCCCTCATCACCATCAACGGCCCCGCCACCTTTACCGATGTGCTCAACGGCACCTATACCGACTGCATCACCGGCGACGTCAAGACCGTGACCAACGGCACATTGACCACCACCTCGTGCAGCGGCAAGGGCAACATGCGCGTGTATGTGCTCTCGACGAGCCTCACGCCCGCCCCGGGCAAGATTGGCGTGGACGGGCCTTACCTCTACGACAGCAGCCCCAACGCCGGCACGGTGATAAGTTATGACGGCACCGAGGAGGAACTCTCGAGCAACGACGGTGAGGGCAACGGCACGTCGCCCGTGGTACCTGTTGAGGAATATGAGCCCAGTTGCGAGGAGGACGACATGAGCGTGTTCCTGGAGACCAGCACCAGCGTGAGCAGCGTCACGACATGGGTGTGGAACAGCAGCAGCAATTTCACCGGTGGCTCATGGCCCGGCCAGGCGATGAACCTGATGGGCACGACAAGCGACGGCACGCGCAAGATATGGAAATGGACCTATGACGGCACGTTGACTACCGACCCCACGGGCATCATCTTTGTCACCGACGGCCAGCAGACCAGCGACCTGACCTTTATCAACCACGGCTACTATATCGATGGCAACTATCACCACACGGTGACCAACTACACCTCCCCGGCCCCCACCCTGTCGATCGACAAGCCCAGCGGCCAGTATCAGGGCAGCGTGACGGTGACCATCACCGCCAGCGAGAGTGACGCCGTCATCGTCTATACCACCGACGGCACGATGCCCACGGCCGGCAGCCGCCAGGCAACAGGCAGCGTGAAGTTGACCTTCAACGACAACACCGTGCTCACGGCAGGAGTCCTGCTGGACGGCAAGGTGCGCAACACGGTGCAGCGGGAATACATCTTCCACGGCTTTGTGCCCTACACCGCCACGGTCTATATCAAGGATCCGACCACAGCACCCAACAACTGGTCGAGCGTCTATGTCTATGCCTGGGACAACACGGGAGCCATCAGTGACAGTTGGCCCGGCGTCAAGGTTACCGACACCCGCACCGTGCTGGGGCAGCGCTTCTACTGCCGCACCTTCAATGTTGATAGTGAGGACTATACCTTCAACGTCGTGCTCAGTCAGGGCGACAACCAGCACCAGAGCGTCGATGTGACAGGCATCAGCAAGGACATTTACCTGGAAATCACCTCAACGACCAACAAATATACCGTCGCCGACGTCACCGACCAGTACAGCATCCTCAGGGGCGACGTGAATGCCGACGGCGAGGTGAACATCAGCGACGTGACCACCCTCATCGACCTGATTCTCTCCAATGGATACACCGAGCGGGGCGACGTCAATGGCGATGGCGAGGTGAACATCAGCGACGTGACCACCCTCATTGACATCCTGTTGCAGTAAGAGTCAGCATTTTTTCATAAGCAATCGGGGCCCGAGCCACAACAGCCATCCGGGTCCCGATTTTTTTGGGGACACGGCGACGGTTCTTTTGTCCCACTTTTTCGGGCGAAATGCTAAAAAAAGATGCTGTGCCATAAATGGCGACTGGAACTATTCATCGCGCTACGCGCGAGAAATCAAAATTATAAATAAAATTGAAATAAAAATTTATTTTGCTCGATTTTTATACATTTTTTTGATTTCTCGGCCGTAAGGCCGATTTAAAACAAGCGAGTGAATTATGACACAGGCCCATTTTTATTCGGCGGGTTGTAGTATTGTGTTCCAGAAGTCGAGGTAGCGCTCGGCCACGACAGGCGCGGCGTTGTGCTTCTCTACAAAGATGCGGCTGGCACGGGCCATCTGGGGCAGTTGGTCACGGTGCTCGACCAGCCAGGAGAGTTTATGGTCAATGTCGCCCTCTACCAGGGGCGAAACGTTGACGATGGGTTTGTTGGCTGTCTCACCGATGAGGTCATAATACTCGGGTTCGGCCCCCGAGACGGCCACCAGGCCCTGTGCCATGGCAATGAGGGCGTTGGTGCCGGGCGTGTAACTGTAGAGTTGGTCCAGGATAACGTGGGAGTCGCGCATGCGCCGCGTGTACTCGTTATAGGGCAGGTTCTCGACCACCTCGAGTTCGGTGATGCCGGGATAGCGGTCATGGACACGCTTCATGGCGGCCAGCAGGCGGTCGGTGCCCTTGATGACATGCCGGTCGCGCTGGATGCCGATGAACATGCGCAGTTTGTCGGGAGCGGTCTCGAGGGGGCGGAACTCCAGCGCCTCGGTGTCGATGGGGATGCCGGCATAGGCCACCTTGTCGCCCATCAGGGGCTTGTAGGCCGCATAGTACTCATAGAGGCATGCCACCACGCCGTCGATGCCGCCCAGGATGTGGTCGTTGTGCTCACGCATGAAGGGTTGTTTCCAGTTGTCCTGCTGCTGGGCCACATACTCGCTGGAGCCCACATAGGGTGACGGCTCGTCGCCCAGCCTGTAATCACTGTAGCGGAAGGTGTGCCCGTCATGGCAGGCGTCATAATATGCCACATCGGTCGCCAGCGCCGACAGCACGACGTGGCCATTGTGGGCCTTGAGGTAGTCAAACACCCGGGCAACGCGGTGGGGCTTCAGTCGCAGAAAAATGGGTGACGCGATTTCCACGATGTCATAACCCGTCATCATGGGCAGGGCACGCTTGATGTCCATGAGGTAACGCAGCGTGCCCATCAGGCCCGGACGCCTCAACAAGTTGATGTCACGCCCGGTGTCCATCCAGCGCGAGCCGTCGGACGCCACGGTTGCCTCGTGCCCCATTCGCCGCAGTTCCTGGGCCAGGCAATTGTGCATGTTGCTTGCATCTCCTGCAAATAATATCTTCATAGCGGGTGCAAAAGTAGGCATTTTTTTGGGAATTATCAAAATTAGCAGTATCTTTACCCCCCGTAATAACTGAAAGCATGGAGGTCTCGATCATCATACCTGTCTATAACCGCGCCACGGTAGTCCCGGCTACGCTGCAGAGCGTCGTTGCACAGACCCACCGCCCGCTGCAGGTCATCCTGGTGGACAATTACAGCACCGACGACACGCTGCGCGTGCTGGAGAACTTCAAGAAGGAGCACCCTGGCGAGGGATTCAACGTGATTGTCACCCGCGAGGAACACCACACTGCCGGTGCGGCGCGCAACCACGGCTTTGAACTGGCGACCGGCGAGTGGGTGATATTCTTTGACAGCGACGACCTGATGGATGAGGGGCTGGTGGAGTCCTATGTCAAGGTCATCGAGCGGGCCGAGAGGAAAGGCCGCCCGCTGGACCTCATCAGCGCGCGGTCCACGCTCGTTTTCCCCGACGGCGGTGAGCGGCAAGCCCCGTTCCACAAGAGAGACCTGTTTGCCAATCACCTGCTGCACGGCCAGTTGGCGACCCAGCGCTATGCCGTCAGGCGCGGGTTCTTTGCCTCGACCGACGGCTGGAACATCGACCTACCCGGCTGGAATGACTGGGAATTGGGCCTCAGGCTGCTGCTGGCCAAGCCTCATGTGGCCTACATGGGCGGCAAGTCCCGCATCACCATCAACCATAACGGTGCCGACTCCATCACGGGCACCGAGTTCCACAGCCGCCAGGGGCAGTGGGAGCATGTGATTGACATCATGAAGGGCGAGTTGAGGTCATCCTTGCTCAAGCCCGCACTCAGGCAGCGCTTCGAGCGGCTACTGGAATATCGCCGCATGGTGCTTGCCGCGCAATACCAGCGCGAGGGCTGTCCCGAGTTGGCCAAACCCCTGTGCCAACAGGCCTACAGCGCACTGCGAGACAGTTACCGCAACAACCGGCGCTGGCGCTGGCTGGTAGGCCCCGTGACCCGCCGCCTGTTTGCCCGCATCGCCGCCGGCAAGCGCGGATCGGCCCGCATCGCCCGCCTGCTCTACTGATGTTTGCAACCCGGTTGCACGGGATTGTGCGTACCTTTGCCGGTGTAAAAGAAAATACATAACGGAGGCAAAGATATGACGCACGATCAAGAACACAATCATTGTCAAGAGAATAACCATCATCACGGTCATGGCTGCTCGTGCTGTGACACCGCACAGCATCACGACCACCATGGCTGCAACTGCTGTGACGGCCATGAAGCCGACGAAGAAGAGATGTCGTGGTGGAAACCCATCTTGTCGCTGGTCATGCTACTGGCCGGCATTGCCATGAGCGCGATGGGGCTGCCGTGGTTCCAGTACTGGTGGGTGCAACTGGTATGGTATGCCCTGGCATGGCTGCCCACGGGCCTCGGGGTTCTGCGTGAGGCCGTCGAGGCCGCCCGTGAAGGCGAATTCTTCAGCGAGTTCCTGCTGATGTCGCTGGCCAGCATCGGGGCGATGGCCATCGGTGAGTTTCCCGAGGCTGTGGCCGTGATGACGCTCTATTGCATCGGTGAGGGGCTGCAGGACCGCGCCGTGGGCCGTGCCCGCGGCAACATCAAGTCGTTAATCGCATTTCGCCCTGACCATGCTACCGTCTTGCGCGACGGCGAGCGCGTCAATGTCGCGCCCGGTGACGTCAATGTGGGAGACATGGTGGAAGTCAAGCCAGGCGAGCGAGTGCCCATCGATGGCACGCTGCTGGACAGTGCGGCGGCATTTGACACCGCTGCGCTCACGGGCGAGAGCATGCCGCGTACCATCGAGGGTGGCGACGAGGTGCTGGCGGGCATGATCGCCAGCGACAGCACGGTGCGCCTGCGGGCATTGAGGCCCGCAAGCGAGAGCGCCGTCTCGCGCATCCTGCGCATGGTGGAGCAAGCCACCGACCGCAAGGCTCCGGTCGAACTCTTCATCCGCCGATTTGCCAAGGTTTACACTCCCGCCGTCGTGGGACTGGCCGCACTTGTAGTGCTGTTGCCGTGGCTATACTCGCTGTTGAGCGCGTCGTTTGCCTACGACTTCACGCAGTGGCTGCACCGCGCGCTCATCTTCCTGGTCATCTCGTGCCCCTGTGCCCTGGTCATCAGCATCCCGCTGAGTTACTTTGCCGGCATCGGTGCCGCATCACGCCGCGGCATCCTGTTCAAGGGCAGCAATTACCTGGATGCCATCGCCCAGGTTGACACGGTCGTTTTTGACAAGACAGGTACCCTGACCACAGGGCACTTCACGGTGAGCCAGGTTGTGGGTCTGACCGATGATCAGGTCGCCACCGTGGCAGCCATCGAGCACGACAGCCCCCACCCCATCGCCCTCGCCATTCTCGAGTACCGCGAGCCATCCCAAGCGGCTGCCATCCGTGTCAAGGACATTGCCGGCTATGGCTTGAGTGCTCAGGTTGACGGAAGAACCTGGCTGGTGGGAACACCCCGCCTGCTGGCACATGAGGGTATCCCCTATCCCGACGAACTGGCAACACTCGCCGGCACGATGGTCACGATTGCTATCGACGGGAAATACGTCGGATATATCCTGCTGAGCGACAAGGCCAAGGAAGACGCCACCAGCGCCATCGACGCGCTGCGCCACCTGGGCGTCGAGACCGAAATGCTCTCGGGTGACAAGCAGGCCATCGCCGACCAGGTGGCACACCAATTGGGCATCACCAGGGCCCACGGCGACCTGCTGCCTCAAGACAAGGTCGAACACATCGAGCGCCTGCAGGCAGGTGGCAGGCAAGTGGCATTTGTGGGCGACGGCATCAACGACGCGCCTGTACTGGCCCTCAGCGATGTGGGCGTCGCGATGGGCGCCCTGGGCAGCGACATGGCCGTCGAGACGGCCGACGTGGTGCTCCAGACCGACCAACCGTCGCGTGTGGCCGACGCCGTGGCCCTGGGCCGCCGCACACGCCGCATCGTCAAGTCCAATGTCGCGCTGGCTATCGGCGTGAAAGTGCTGGTGATGGTGCTGGGCGTGGTGGGCATCGCCACCATGTGGCAAGCCGTGTTTGCCGACGTGGGCGTGGCCCTGCTGTGCGTGCTCAACTCCCTGCGCCTCATGCGCTAATCCGTCCAAATCGACAGGTCAGCACCCCAACAAGATGAATGCGCCGAGAATCCTGGTGATTCTCGGCGCATTCATCTTGTCTAATGGTAATCGACTATGCCAATTACTTCAGGCCGCGGTTGCGCAGCAGGGCGTCGGCAGTGGGAGCCTGGCCGCGGAAGCGCTTGTAGAGCACCATGGGATCCTCGGTGTCACCGGCCTCGAGAAGGGCACGCAGGGCGTCGGCCGAAGCCTTGTCGAAGCATCCAGCCTTCTCAAACACCATGTAGCCGTCGGCCTCGAGCACCTGTGACCACAGGTAGGTGTAGTAACCGCAGGAATACTCGTCGCTGGCAAAGATGTGCTTGAAGTAGGGGCTGCGATAGCGGAACTCGACGAGGGCGGGCATGTTCAATTGCTTCTTGACATCCTGCTCAAATGCCTTCACGTCAAGGTTCTTCAACTCGTCGGCAGTCCAGGCCTTCTTGTGCCAGTACATGTCGAGCAGGGCGGCACCCACCAGTTCGGTGGTCATGAAGCCCATGTTGAACTGTGCGCTCTCGTTGAGTTTCTGCACCAGGCTGTCGGGGATAACCTCGCCGGTCTTGTAGTGACGGGCGTAGTTCTTGAGCACCTCGGGTTCAAATGCCCAGTGTTCGTTGATCTGTGAGGGCATCTCGACGAGGTCGCGGTCGGTGCTGGTGCCTGCCAGTCCGCGATACTGCACGCGGGTCAACATGCCGTGCAGGGCGTGACCGAACTCGTGGAAGATGGTCTGCACCTCGTCCCAGGTGAGAAGCGAGGGGGTGTCACCCGAGGGAGGCGTCACACTGGCCACGTTGTAGATGATGGGACGGATGTTTGCGCCATTGTAGCCGTAGGCTTCCTGCATGGCCTCCATCCAGGCACCCGGAGCCTTGGTGCCGCGGGGCAGATAGTCGTTCATGAAGACGGCCAGGTGGTTGCCCTGGGCGTCCTTCACGTCATAGACCTTAACCTCGGGGTTATACTTGGGGGCATCGGGCATCTCCTCGAAGGTGAGGCCATACAACTTGTTGGCGGCAAAGAAGATACCGTTCTTCACAACGCTGTCGAGCACGAAGTAGGGGCGCACGTCATCCTCACTGAAGTTGAACTTGTCCTTCTTCACCTTCTCGGCATAGTAATAGTAGTCACAAGCCTCGATCTGGGCAGTGTCGCCATGGGCGGTAGCATACTGCTGCATGTCGGCCACTTCCTCGTCCACCTTCTTGATGGCGGGACGCCACAGGGACATGAGCAGGTCCTCAGCGGCCTTGGGGGTCTTGGCCATGTAGGGATCTACGGCATAGTCAGCAAAGGTGTTGAAGCCGAGCAGGTTTGCCTTCTGCTGGCGCAGGAGCAGGATATTGCGGATGTTCTCGCTGTTATCCCACTCGTCACCATGGCTGGCGGTGGTGGTGTAGGTCTCATACATCTTGCGGCGCAGGTCGCGGCTGTCGGCATAGGTCAGCACAGCCAGGCGGGTCGAAGCGGTTGCAGTGAACGCCCACTGGCCCTTCTTGCCCTTGTCGGCAGCGAGTTTGGCGGCATTGTCGATGATGCCCTGGGGCAGACCCTTGAGGTCCTCTTCCTTGTCGATGAAGAAGACACAGTTGTCCAGGTCATGCATGATGTTGTTACCGAACTTGAGGTTGAACTCACCCAACTTGCGGTTGATTTCCTTGAGCGTGTCCTTCTGGGCAGCAGTCAACAGGGCACCGTTGCGCACAAACTTCTTGTAGTACTTCTCGGTGAGGCGCTTCTGGATAGGATCCATGCTCAACTTGTCGGCGTTGTCATAGACGGCCTTCACCTTGGCAAACAGGCTGTCATTCATGTACAGGCCATCGCTATGTGCCGTGAGTTTGGGCATGAGGGTCTCGGTGAGTTTCTGCATCTCGGGAGTGTTGTCACTCTCGCCCAGGGCGTTGAGCACGCGGCTCACCTTGTCCAGGGTGCGGCCACTGTTGTCCAGGGCCAGGATGGTGTTCTCAAAATTGGGCTCGGCACTGTTCTTGATGATGGAATCAATCTCGGCGTTCTGCTCCTCGATACCGGCGTCAACAGCGGGCTCGTAGTCAGCATAGGTGATCTTGTCAAACGGCGGGATGCCGTACTCGTTAGCATACTCCGACATAAACGGATTGTTCTCGGTTGATTTTTTCTCGCCGCAACTGACCATCATGAGGGCAGCCAGAGCGAGAACGGTGAATAAAACTTTCTTCATAATCAAAATATACATTTAAAAAATTTGGGTTGGTCTTGATTGAATTGATTTCTACTATTATATAATAATGTGTATCAATTGATATCCAGGTCAAATGTGACCATCAGCGGGTAGTGGTCACTGCTGCCGCCCTCGATGCGCTCGGCTTCAAACGGGCGCACACCGCCACGGTACAGGATGTGGTCGATGCGGAACATGAGGCCATGGCGGTTGTAGGTGTAGGCATATCCGTTGCCGGCATCGCACCATGCATCATGGAAGTCGTCACCACAGATGACCCTATAGACATGCGATGCGGTGATATCGTTCATGTCGCCACACACGATGACATTGGGCGGACACTGGTCCAGCAGGTGCCGCAAGGTATCGGCATTGGCGCCACGCAGGGCAAACGAGCGCCGCATGCGTTCCAACCTTGACGGCTTGACGTCGGGCGAGACGCGCATATTCATATTCTTGGCAAAACTCAGGTGATAGGACTGCAGGCGGAAGTCCACCAGGCGCAGTTGCTTGCCCGAGGGCAGTTGCAGGTCGAAGGCGCGGGCCAGATAAGATGTCTGCTCCCGGTTGTAGCCCCGGGGGGACCGTGCATACAGCCGATCTCCCAATGAGTGGGCCGTGAAGGGGTACTTCGACAGGATGTTCAAGCCATCGTCACTGTTGTAGTAATAGGGATAACATTTCAGTATCTGCTCGCGGAAAGGCTCGACCGAGGGCAACTCGGTCAGGTCAAATCCGGCCGCCCCACCCTCCTGCATCAGGACGACATCCGGATTGGCGTCAAGGATCAGTTGCATCGATGCCGACGGCTGGGCGGTCAGGTCAGACTCGGTGAAATTGAAGCCCAGCACGTTATAGGTCATCACCTTGAGGGTCATCGACTTATCGACAGGCCTTGCGGGGCGGTTCTCCTCGTTGTTTATTGGAACAAACATTGTGATAATCGGCAGCGAGAATACCAGCGAGGCCACAATCACCAGCACTGCGATCCACCGGCGCCACAGCAGGGCTATCGCCAGCGCTACCAGGCTGACAATCAACATGGGCATGAACGCCAGCGCCATGAAGGGTGCCGGGAAGAAAGACAGAGGATTGACCTTGCCGGCATAGGCACATGCCACGGTCAACACGGCGATGACCGCGGCCAGCACCTCGGCGGTGCGGTTCTTATTCTTCTTTTTTCTCCTGTGATAGTTGTGACGTGACATCAACAATCAATGGTTTATCGGGTTAACTGGTTATCATCTATTTATTCAAGCGTTGCGGCGCCGGGAAGCCTTGAACAGTTTGTCCTTCTCTTCATCGGTCAGGGCGTCATAGCCTGCCGCCTTGATTTTGCCCAGGATCGTGTCCAGTTCCTCTTCGCTCACCGTGTCGGGAGGTGTGTTGGGCCGTGGGGATTGTGACGCGCCACGGGCCTTGGAGGGCCGGCGCTTCTTGAACTCTGGCAGGCGCAGTGACCTGCCGTTGAACAGCCCCAGCAGCGCATCGATCACCGCGTTGACAGGACGGGTGATGTCATGCCCTTGCTTGATGCGCAGGCCATAGGCAGCGCCGACGATAGCGCCACCGATGTGGGCAATGCTTGCGCCCATATTGCCCGGCTCGAGGCCCAGCAGGTCGATACCCACCGTGACGATGGCGACCCACTTGAGTGAAACCTCGCCCAGGAAGAGAAGGCCTATCTTGTAATCGGGCGCATAGACAGCCGTGGCGACCACAATAGCCATCACCGAGGCCGAAGCGCCAATCATGAAGCCCGTGGACGTGGAGAAGTATGGCAGCAGGTTATAGGCCAGCAGATAGAGTGCCGCTCCGCCCCAGCCGCCCAGCAGGTAAAGCCCCGTGAGTTGCTTGGGCGAGAAATACTCCATGAAGATGCGGCCCAGCCAATACAGCCACAACATGTTGAACAGGATGTGCAGCAGTCCATAATGGGCAAACATATAGGTCACCAGTGTCCACGGGCGCTTCAACAGCAGCCACAGGTCGCTGGGCACTTCCACCCAGCGCAGCAGGGACTCGCCATTGACATTGAACAGCAGCGCTCCCAGCACCAGCACATGCAACAGCACGAAGACCGCGACGTTGATGATAATGAGCCTCACCAGCATCGAGCCCTGCATGTAATTGCGCTTGATATCTTCAATAAAGGCCATTGCTCCGGTTTAATGTGCCATTACGCCTCCAGTACCATATCAGGAAGAAGCCGGCGATCATGCCTCCCAAGTGGGCAAAATGGGCCACTCCGCTCATCGTTCCCGAGATGCCGAACAGCAACTCGATGGCGCCATAACCCAGCACCACCCACTTGGCCTTGACGGGAACGGGGATGAACATGATGAATAGCGGCACGTTGGGGAAAAGCATGCCGAAGGCCAGCAAGATGCCAAACACGGCCCCCGACGCACCCACGGTGAGCAGCATGTTATAGAACTGGTCCATCGGGATGATATCATAGCCATTGTTGACAACCTGAACACCCTGCCACGTGAACTGCCACACCAGTTCCTGCATCAGGGCCGCACCCAGTCCGCAGGTGATGTAATAGAACAGGTAGCGCTTGGACCCCATGGCCCGCTCAAGGGACACGCCGAACATCCACAACGAGAACATGTTGAAGAAGATGTGTGAGATGCCACGGGTATCGTGCATGAACATGTAGGTGAAAAACTGGTATAGATTAAAGTCACTTCCTTTCCAGAAGTGGAGACCCAGCAACCCTTGCAGATCTATGATGCCAGCCCGCTGAAAAGCCATTGTCGCCAGCCACGCAATCACATTAATCACAAGCAGATGCTTAGTCACGGGGGGAATAGCCGCCCAGTAAGATCCTTTATTGTATTGCATAATATTCTTAGATAATTATGGCACAAAAATAGCGAAAAAGTCCTTATGAAATTAGTTTTTGACTACTAAAAATCCCCAAAAACGCTGTTTTTCACAAAAAATAAGCAATTTTTTCGTCATTTTTTTTGGTAAAAGTGTTGTTTTACTTATATTTGCGCAAACAAATCAGAAACTTTTTATTCACATCAATTATTTTTAATCAAAAAACTTTACACTATGAACAAGACTGAATTAGTACAAGCAATTGCCGAAAAGGCTAATCTGAACAAGACTCAGGCTAAGGCCGCTCTCGAGGCCATGCTTTGCTCTGTTGGTTGCGCATTGAAGGATGGAAAGAAGGTTGCCCTGATCGGCTTTGGTACTTTCCAGGTTGTTGAGAAGGAAGCCCGCGAGGGCATCAACCCCGCAACCAAGGCTAAGATTATGATTCCCGCCAAGAAGGTCGTTAAGTTCAAAGCCGGTGCTGAACTGGCCGAGAAGGTGAACAAGTAATCTACTGCTTGTACAAACGCTTCGGGGACTGGCAACGTCCTCGATGATGAAACAACGAGCCGCGTCTCCCTCGAGTCGTGGCTCTATTATTTTTTGGGGACACACAGGGGGCGGCGGGACAAAAAAAATCGGGAAATCACTTCTGTTTGTCATTTTTTCTATATATATTTGTGCTTTGGTAAGTTACACGTTCCTCAAACGTTTCCACATCAACAGTGAATATACAATCCAACTCAATTAATAACCAAAAAAAACAGTAAACAGTCATGATCAGAATCTTTACCCTCAAGAAATCGTTGAAGCGCTTGCTGCTGCTAGCCGGTAGCGCGGTCCTCGCTGCAAGCGCTGTGCAGGCCGCCAGCATCACGGTTGGCGGCATCAACTACACGACAACGGGCAACAAGGCCACGGTGGCCAAGTACACCATCGACAAGTCGGTAACACCCGCCGACACGCTCTTCTACAGCGGCGACATCGTGATTCCCGAAACCTTCACCTACGATGGCACCGAGTATACCGTTGTTGCCACGGCGGCCAACTCGTTTCTCGATTGCAAGGACGTGACCCGGGTGACCCTGCCGGCCACTTGTGTGACCATCGGCCGCAACACCTTCAAGGGGTGTTCGTCGCTCCAGTTCAGTCCCCTGCCCTCCACGGTGACCAGCGTGGGTAGCGGTGTGTTTAACGGATGTTCCAGCCTGGAGGAGGTTGTCATCTATCCCGGATGGAACAAGCCCATCAGCGAGGAGTTTGCCAACTGCCCTAACCTCAAGCGGCTCATCATCGCCGACGGCTCCACACCTGTGGTGATGAAGTTGACGGCCTTTGGCACTTCGGCCGAGGCCCGCACGGCCCTGGCAAGTCTCCAGTACATCTATATGGGCCGCAATGTCGATGCCAGCGCCTATACCAACGCCGAACAGCCCTTCCACAACCTGTCGGGACTCAAGACGCTGGTCATTGGCGGTGAGACCACGACCATCCAGAGCACCACCTTCCAGGGTTGCACTGCGCTGACTGGGGTGAGTTTCCAGAACGATAACGTGTCGAGCATCGGGTCAAGCGCCTTTGCCGGTTGCACAGCGCTGACCTCGATCGACCTGCCGCCTGCACTGACGGTCATCGAGCAGAGCGTGTTCAACGGTTGCCGCTCGCTGCAGCACGTTACCATGGGCGACAACGTCACCAGCATCGGCATCACCGCTTTCTATGACACGGGGCTGACGTCGGTTGATCTTCCCGGCACACTGACGACGATCAACCAGAGCGCATTTGAGAACTCCCGGCTGCAGGACGACCTCGTGCTGCCGGCAGCCGTGACCGCTGTGGGGACCCAGGCTTTTGCCGGCACACGGCTCAGCAGCATCAGCATCCCTGCTGGCGTGACCAGCATCGGCCAGGGCGCTTTTGCCCCCATCCCCACCCTTGCCAGCATCACCCTTGCCGAGGGCAACACGGCCTTCACGCTCGTTGACGGCGTGCTGCTCAACGCCAGCGGCACCCGCCTGCTGGTAACGGCCCATGAGGGCAACATCGGCACCGGGTTCACCCATTCCACGGTCACCAGCATCGACAACTATGGCCTGGCCTATGCTCCGTTTGCCACTGTTGAGTTGCCCGCCCTGGCCAGCATCGGCAACTACGGATTTGCCTACAGCGGCATCCAGGCCTTCACGCTGGCCAAGGATGTGAACGTTGGCCTCAACGCATTTGCGGGTTCCGCATTGAGGAGCATCGTCATCGGTGAAGGCCGCAACGAGATTCCGCAGGGCCTGTGCGACCAGTGTGAGAACCTCACTAGTGTGACACTGCCCGCCAGCGCCACCAACATGATGCGCAACTGCTTTGCGGGCTGCACATCCCTCACGAGGATGGAAATCCCCACCAACGTCAACTACATGGAGCCCGGATCGGTTCCAGCCACCATCCAAGAACTGCGGGTATTGAACGTGAACACCCCGGCCCTGGCTGCTGGCGTGTTCAGCGAGTCACAGGGCGACGTGCTGTGCAGGGTCGCTCCAGCATCGGTCGAGGCCTACAAGAACGCCAGCCAATGGCGCTACCTGAATATCGTGGCCGACGAGAGCATCTCGGGCGAAGGTTCAGACCTGGGCTGTCCTGCCGGCCTGTATTTCTCCACCACCGACGGTGACCTGATGTACCAGGACGCCGAGGGCAACATCGTGAACACCAACTTCAATGCGGGCAAGCATGCCTTCACGCTACAGAGTTACAAGAACCGCGTGTATGTCGCCGTGGCCGGTGACAAGTTCACTTATCAGGACCCCAATCAGCCCCTGGGCGACGGTGAATTGTTCTATGTCAACAACACTAACGGCATCTTCTATCGTGTCACCGTGCTCAACAATGTGGGCTACGCCCCCAGCGAGGACCCGTTCACGATGTACATCGACGAGAACGAGAACAAGATCTACATCAGCGACCGCAATGTGGGCATCCACGAGATGAACGCCGACACTACCGGCCTGTATGGTTCCCAGCCTTTCCTGTTGCAGAATCAGTGGCTGCCCTACTACAACGATGAGATCAGTTGGGGTTCAATCACGGGAGGCTTCACCCAGGACAAGCACGGCATCTTCTGGATGAGCAAGAAATTCAACGGCATCTGCCTGCTGCGCTTCAAGAAGGGCGACATCTATCCCGACGGCGGACAAGGCCACACCAAGCACTACAACGCCTTGTTCAAGGACGCCATCATCAAGACCTTCTACCTCGATGAGGAGAACGGCTACCTCTACATGCAGGTACAGACCGACCCCTACGGATGTGTGCCCGGCATCTACCGCATCGCCCTGAGCAAGATCGAGAATCCAGAAACCGGTGCCGATGTTGAGGGTAATGGCAGCCTGCGCATCGCCGACTGTGAACTCATCGACGACTCCCCCATCCTGATGGAGGGCAACGAGGACAGTGGCGAGATTGCCAATGTGGCTCAGATCAACAGCGACGGCAATTACATCTACTGGAGTTACATCGCGCCCAGCGACGACAGCAAGGCTATCCGCAACAGCGTGCCTCTGGATCCCAACAACCCCTTGCACAAGAGCGGCATCAAGTGCCTGCCAGCCAAGCCCAATGAGGATGGCAGCATGCCCGTCAATGTCACCTTTGCCGTCAAGGACGTTAAGGCCTATGGCGTTTGTGGCACCCTCACGCTCAAGCCCGATGAGCCGCAGCCCGTCTATGGCGACGTGAACGGTGACGGAGATGTGAATATCGCCGATGTCAACGCCGTGATCGACGTCATCCTGAGTGGCAAGCCGACCGCAGGCAGCCGTGCCGACGTGACGGGTGAGGGCGAAATCAACATCGCCGACATCAATGCCCTTATCCGCATCATCCTGGGCAATTAATGACGTGACCGCAACGCGGCCGTTAAAACAAGAGGATGTGGCAGCACGATAGCCGTCACATCCTCTTGTTTTTGTCTTCGACCTCACTACAGCCCCCCAATCCTTTTCGGGTGAGCCCCCGACTGAGGCTCACCCGATAAAAGGTGGGGGGATGAACGTGGTCGAAGACCACAACAAGGCCGACGGCCTTGACTTGAGGCAACCCCAGGGCGCACAGGCCGTAGGCCTCGTGTGGCCTGGGGGACAAGGCATACAGCAGACGGGCCTCGTAGAGGGCCACTCACGTCAGGCGGTACTCATTCCATTCTATTCCGGCGTTCAGCAGGTGTTTGCGGTATTCGTCCTCAAAGGTCTCACGTTGATGATGGGCACGCTGGTTTTTGATGTAATTGGCTACCATCTCCTTGTCACGCAAGGCGTAGGTGAAAGCCCCATACTCTTTCCCCCAACCCCTGAATTGCGGAAAGTAGTCGGGATTTTGTTTCATCCACTGGCTTGTTGACAACTTGATATCGCGCACAAGGTCCGACAAGCGCACTGACGGATGCAGATTGACCAACAGATGGATGTGATTCTCAATGCCGTTGATGGCAAGAAGTGTGGACTGGGAATTCTGCACCACGCGTGCAATATACCGATACAACTGGTCGCACGACGAGAGGGGCAATGTCATCTCCCTGCGGTGGGTGTTGATGACGATATGGTAAATGGCAGTGACAGCACTCATGATGAATCAGTTTTAGACAGCAAAAATACGAAAAAAATGAACAGTAGCAAGTATCGGGATAGCCTGATGTGAGTGGCCCTCTTCGAGGCCCGACCTATTGGCGACGTCGTTCCCCAGGCCACACTGACCTACGGCCAGTGCGCCCTGGGGTTAGTGCAATTCAAGGCCGTCGGCCTTGGCGAGGTCTTCGACCTCACTACAGCCCCCCAGTCTTTTTCGGGTGAGCCCCGGTTGAGGCGGGATTCACTGGGGTGAGCACAAAAAAAATGGATTAACCATTCTATTATCCAACAGTATAGTTAATCCGAAACTCTTTGATAAATCAAAAAAAAGATTTTTCCCTTTATGCGCTACAAAGATAATATCATTTTTGCACATACAAAATTTTTTGGACTTTTTTTTGAAAAATTCTTGTTTTTGGTATGATTTTCACCTGCCAAAACTCATTCAGTGGTCACTTGACGGTTCTTTTACTGTAGATGCGGTCAACCACCAGGGCGATGGCGCCATCGCCAGTCACATTACATGCCGTGCCAAAACTGTCCATCGTGATATACAAGGCTATCATAACCGCCTGCTGCTCAGCAGTAAATCCCAGTATCGTCTGCAAGACGCCCAGGGCCGCCATGATGGCACCGCCGGGAACACCGGGAGCGGCCACCATCATCACGCCGAGCATCAGGATGAAGCCCGTGAACTGGGCGATGTCAATCACACCGCCCTGCATGATAATCAGCGCCACGGCACAGGCGGTAATCTTCATCGCGCTTCCCGATAGATGAATGGTCGCGCACAACGGCACCACAAAGCCGGCAATGCCGTCGGTCACACCGTTCTTCTTGACCTGCTTGAGGGTGACAGGAATCGTCGCGGCCGAGGATGATGTGCCCAGCGCAGTGAAATAGGCCGGCAACATATTATATAGGGACTTGAACGGGTTGCGGTGCGCTATAGCGCCGGCCACACAATACTGCAGCACCAGCAGCAGCACGTGCATCACAAAGATGACCCCAATGATCGCGATAAAGACGTTGATAATGCGCCATGCCTGCCCGGAGTAGGACATGTTGATGAAAATCGAGAAGATATACAGCGGCAGGATGGGAATCAGGGCCACCTCAATCGTCTTGGCGATGATATCATGAAACTCCGAGAATGCGGCCTTGAGGTACTTGGAATCAAAGAAAGCGATGCCCAGTCCCATGACAAAGGCCGACACCAGCGCGCTCATCACGTCGAGCAACGGGGGAATATCAATGGTGAAGAACGGCTGCAAATCATCGGCGGCGCTAACGGCCTGGGCGGCAGCAGTGCGATCGATGAGCGACGGGAAGATGCCGGTGCTGACAAAATAACTGAAATAGCCCGAAAAAACCGTGTCGCCATAGGCAATTAGCGCGGTGATGAGCAAGAGTTTGCCCGCCCCGCGGCCAATGTCACCGATAGCCGAAGTCACCAGCCCCACGATGATGAGCGGGATCAGGAACGAGAGGAAATGACTGAACACGCTGTTGAAGGTAACGAAGCACCTCACAGCCCACTCGGGGAAAAACACACCGCACGCCACACCCAGGATGATGGCGATGAAAATGCGCGGCAGCAAGCCTATCTTGGATAGTTTCATGTGATTTATAAAATATTTTTGCGCAAAAGTAATATTATTTTCTGTATTTTTGCGTTTTCAATTACAGTGAACATGACGGAAATCATCAGATATGACGCATCGATGGCCGCACAGTGGGACGAATTCTCGCGGGTGAGCCGCAATGCCACGTTCCTGCACCAGCGGGGCTACATGGACTATCACAGCGACCGATTTGAAGACTGCTCGCTGGTCGCCCTGCGCGACGGCAAGCCGTGTGCGCTATTGCCCGCCAACGTCGTTGACGGCACATTGTGGTCACACCGCGGCCTGACCTATGGCGGGTGGATCGTGCCGCTCAAGCACTATGACGCCACGGTCATGCTCGAGGTGATGGATGCCGCCTGCCAGTGGATGAAGGCTAATGGCATCGAGCGTCTGGTCTATAAGCCCGTGCCGCACATCTATCACCGCTACCCCTGCGAGGAAGACCTGTATGCACTGTTCCGCCATGGCGCGACACTCATCGAGTCCAACATCTCGACCACCATCGACCTCAATTGCCCGCTGCCGCTCGACCGCGGCAACAAGAGCGGCGCCAATGCCGCCCGCAAGGCCGGCATCACCGTGGGACCAAGTGAGGACTGGCAGGGTTACTGGCAACTGCTCGACACGCTGCTCAACTCGCGCTATGACACCCGCCCGGTGCACAGCCTGGACGAGATCAGGCTGCTGCAGGGCCGATTCCCGCACAATATTGCCCTCTACACGGCCACGCTCGAGGGACAACTGCTGGCCGGCGTCGTGATGTACCTGTCACAGCCCGTGGCCCATTGCCAGTATATCGCGTCTTCGCCCCTGGGCAAGGAGAGCAAGGCGTTGACGCTGCTGTTTGATTACCTCATCAAGGAGTACACGCGCCTGGGATACCGTTACTTTGACTTCGGAATCTCCAATGAGGACCATGGCCGTTACCTCAACGAGGGCCTCGTCAGGCAGAAGTCCCGGTTGGGAGGCCGCGGCATCGTGTATAACACATTCGAAATCAACCTGTAACCGCACGCATGGCCAGCAAGCAGAGCAACATATCACGCATGGCGATGAAGGCGATGGGCATCTTCGGCGGTGTCCAGGTGATGGGCATCCTGTGTTCCATCATCCGCACCAAACTCGTTGCCATGTGGATTGGCCCTGTCGGCATCGGGTTGTTCGGCCTGTTCAACAATGCCCTGGAGATGATTGCCACGGGAACCAACCTGGGTATCCGCTCGAGTAGTGTGCGCGACATCTCCCAGGCCCACGACAAGAGCGACCCCGGCCTGATTTCCCGCATGGTCACGGTGGTGCGCAAGTGGTCGTTGTGGTTAGGTCTGGCCGGTGCCTTATTGACGCTCGTGCTTGCACCCGCCTTGAGCCAGATGACCTTCGGCGACTCGACACACATCTGGGGATTTGTCGCCCTGAGCGTCGCGGTGCTGCTGCAGGCCCTGGCCAATGGCGAGTATGCCGTGCTGCAAGGCACGTCCCGTCTCAAGCGTCTGGCCAGTGTCACCCTGTGGGGCACGATTGTGGGGCTCGCCGTTTCCGTCCCGCTGTTCTACTTGCTGCGCGAGCGCAGCATCCTGCCGTCGATTCTAGCCTATGCCGCGGCGCTAGCCGCCTTTGCCTGGCTCCTGCGCAACCGCGAGTACCCCGCGGCCAGCCTATCGCGCCGCGAGACCTTCGACATGGGCAAGGGGTTTGTCAAGTTGGGCATTTTCATGACGCTGGGCAACTTTGCCGGCATCCTGGCCAGTTATGCCTTCAATGCCTGGCTCAACGTCAACACGAGCACCGAGCAGGTGGGATTCTACCAGGCCGGCTATACCCTCATCAACAAGTACACCGGGCTGATACTCACGGCCCTGGGCATGGAGTATTACCCGCGCCTGTCCAAGGTGGCCGACAGCCGCCTGCGCCTGCGCGCGTTCGTCTCCCAGGAGATCAATGTGGCCATTGCGGTGATGGCTCCCGTCGTGGCGCTGTTCATCCTGCTGCGCGAACTGGTGGTGTGGATCTTGTACACGCCCGAGTTCAACGTCATTCTCACCTTTGTGTCATGGGGCATGATTGGCACGATATTCCGCACCTTGTCGTGGTGCCTGGCATTCACTATCCTGGCCAAGGGCGACGGCAAGACCTACCTGTGGACCGAGGTGGCCAGCGCCATCATCAACCTGGTGCTTAACATCGTCTTCTACCGCTGGTGGGGTCTCACGGGGCTGGGCGTCGCGTTCCTGGTTTCCTACCTGCTCTACACCATCATCGTGGCAGTGGTGTACTTCAGGCTCATGGTTGCCATGGAGAAGGGACTGTTGCCTGTTGCCATCGTCCTCGCCTCGATCAGTATCGTTGTGGCCGCGGTGCAGATCAGAGCCCTGTGGAAGCGATAAAAAGGCCGCCCAAAGCCATGCCACCGAAACCAGTGGGGACCATGGTTGTCATCAGTTAATTTTTAATAATGGAGAGTGAATTTATTAACAAATAGTTGCTCTATTTGAAAATAGTTTGCTACCTTTGCACCGTTAAACCAAAGTATTAACCGCGAGGGATCTCACCTGCAATAAGTTGAGATTCTTCTAATTTTTTGAATCTTAAAAATTTAAAAACACAGTATTTAGCATGGCTATTACTTACATGACACAGGAAGGTTACGACAAGAAGATGGCTGAACTCAAGCATCTTGAAAATGTTGAACGTCCCGAGGTTGTTCGTGCTATCGTTGAGGCCCGCGACAAGGGAGACCTTTCAGAGAACGCAGAATATGATGCAGCCAAGGAACGCCAGGGCATGCTCGAGGCAAAGATAGCCGAACTCAAGACCCTCATCGCGTCGGCACGCATCATCGACGAGAGTAAAATATCCACCGACGAGGTGCAACTGCTCACCAAGGTGACCATCCGCAACCTCAAGAACAAGGCCACGATGACCTATCAGATCGTCACCGAGACCGAGGCCAACCTGCGCGAGGGCAAGATTTCCATCTCGACCCCCATCGCCAAGGGGCTCCTGGGTCACAAGGTCGGCGAGAAGGTTGAGGTTCAGGCACCTGCCGGTCTCATGAAGTTTGAAATCCTCAAGATTGAAGTATAATCATCATTATGGCAACCATTTTCAGCAAAATCGTCGCTGGCGAGATTCCCAGTTACAAGGTGGCCGAGGATGACCGCTACTACGCCTTCCTCGACATCAACCCCATGGCCAAGGGTCACACCCTGGTCATTCCCAAACATGAGGTCAATTACATGTTTGACCTCGATGAGGAAGAGTATGCCGGCCTGTGGGCATTTGCCCGCAAGGTGGCTATGGCCCTTGAGCAGGCTGTGCCGTGCAAGCGCATCGGCATCGGCGTGTTGGGCCTGGAGGTTCCTCACTGCCACATCCACCTCGTGCCACTGCAGCGCGAGAGCGACATGGCCTTTGGCGGACCCAAGTTGACCCTCCCCGCCGAGGAGATGCAGGCTATTGCCAAGGCTATTGCCGACAAAATGTAAAACCCAGCCCAGCCACAACAGGCATCAGGCGCCATTCCCCATCGTCGAGGAATGGCGCCTGATGCGTTTTTCCCGCCTATCCCACTCATTTCCAACTTCCTAATACTAACATTGCCATTTATTAACTTTACCTCCCTAATCAGATAAAATTTAAAGTTTTTCAAAAAAATTGACACTTTTCCATCTAAATAGTATTATCTTTGCGCAGTGAATCACAATGAGGGATTTAATGTCCCCTTGATTCACACCAACCTCTAACTACCAGACAGGCTACCACTTGTAAGGTTTTTGAAAAATAGGAATGTATAGTTAAAATATTGTATTACAGATATTTGACATCTGTAACACCATTTGTTTTTCAGTAAATAATATATACATTAATATACCTAGAGTTATGAAATTATTTATGAAACAACCGTTGATATTCAGCCTGTTGCTTGTGGCAGGATGGAATATCGCTCACGCCCAGTCCACTGGTGACATCGTGCAGGCCAACCGCATCGGCCTCAGCCTCGTGGACAACCAGAGTGAATACACTACTGTGGGTGAAATGAACCATTACTCCAACACGCTGCGACTGTGCCAACCTGCAGGCCCCTACAAGTTGACCGCGAGCATGCTCAACGATGGTGAGAACCGTGTTTCCATCCATCGCATCGACACCAAGGATGGTGACAACGAGATCGGCAGCATCAGTTTCCAGGCCACTAGACATATCCCCGCATCTCAAACCATCGACCTCCTTGATTTCTACCAGGACGGTGCCGGAGCCCACACTGGTTCCACCACCATCACCCAGGACATGCTTCCCGCTAACGGCAACTGGGGCACCGACGGCACAAACCTGATCTGGCAAGCCAGCGGTTATGCCTATGTGTCGGGACAGGGTGGATTGACCTTTACCGTTCCCGAGGGCTACAACAATGCCACGTTGCAGTTCATCATCTACGTCGGCACCAATGCCCGTGGCGGCTATTTCATCTACAACCACAATAACGCCGGGTGGAGAATTGCCGCTACAGCGACAGCAGGCGGTACCTCATCGTTTGTCGTCGGTGGTATGAGCAGCGGCGATGTCATCAGTTTCTATGGTGCACAGGTGAGCAACAGCCAGTACTACATGTATCAGACGCCTGACATCGAACTCATCGGTGTGGTCAACCTGCCCTCTTCCTATGTTCCCACGATTGACGTTACCCATGACGGCATCACGACGACCTATCAGCCCAACGACACGGTCGATCTCTACAGCCTGGGCACGGTAACCGATACCTTCAGCGAGAGCACGGCCGACAATTCCCATCCCGACAAATACTCCTACAAGGCACTCTATGACGCCAACGTGATATTGCCGTCGGGCAGCAGCACGGGCGAGGACTTCTATGCGAGCATCGACTTCACGGCATGCACCACGACCAACCCCGGCTCGGGTGCCGTGACAGGCCACAACGGCTGGGAATTCCACGGCAGCAATGCCCTCATGGACGATAACAATAGCATCTGGGCCTTCATCCAGTACTACGGCAGCATTATCTACACCCTGCCCCTGACCTACATGGGCAACAGTGTCAACGTCACCGTGACGGCCGGAGCCAACCTCGAGAGCGTGAACGACGACAACAAGGGCATCCTTGTTATTAATAATGTGTCACACACCTTCAACGCTGGCGAGACCTACACCTGGACCAATGTCCCCGTCACCGCCGGCGGCATCATCGAGATCAAGACCGACGGTACGGTTTACTCGACCGACCTGGCCAGCATCACCATCGCTGGGGGCAACGGATCGGCGCTGAACGCGCCCCGTCAGGCCGCCGCTCCCGCATCCGGCAGCCTCATGTTCAAGGGCCTGCGCCCCAAGGCTGACCAGCCCGTCGAGCAGGGCATGAAAAAGTGCTATAGTAACCTGAAGATTAACGACTAAGACAACATCCCGACATGAAAACGATAATTAATACATTACGCTTCACGCTAGTGCTGGGCTTTGTTGCCCTGAGTCTGACGGCATGGAGCCAACGCGCGAACATCGAGAAGATGTCAATCTCGACTCAGATGTTCCTTGACCAGATCGAGAATAAGGCCGACTTTAAGCCCCAGGCAGACCTGTCCAAGTTGGCCACTCCCCACCATATCATCGACGGGAGGCATGATGACGCCACCCTACCCTTCTGCAAGCCCGACACCATCGACGGCAAGGTCTATATGTCGGCCTTTGTACGCATCAGCAACGAGAGTGTCACGACCCAACTCGAGGCGATGGGTGTTGAGATCCAGAGCCGATTTGAGGGCGGCCTGATGACCGCGTTGATTCCCATTGAGCGCATCGAGGACGTCGCCGCCCTGGCCGGCGTGAGAAGGATCAACGCCGCCACGCCGATGCGCCTCATGACCAACGAAGCCCGCAAGGCTTCCAATGTTGACGACGTGCTCACCCTGAGCAACGACGCCACGGCTGCCGGCCTGACCAAGAAGTTTGATGGCACAGGCGTCATCTTGGGCATCATCGACACGGGTATAGACTTTAACCATATCGCCTTCAAGGACAAGAACGGCAACAGCCGCATCAAGCGGGCCTATGTCTATAATGGCAGCAGCGCCCAGGAGTACTCGTCCATCAGCGGCTCGCTGACCGATGACAGGGCCGAAGATCACGGCACCCACACCAGCAGCATCGCTGGCGGCTCCAGCGTGATTGTCAACGGTTCTAACGTCACCGTAACCGACGACCATGCCAATGCCACCTATGGCGGCATGGCGCCTGGTTCAGACCTCTATTTGGCAGGTATTTACAACCTGTCCAACATCTATCTGGCCAACGCTGTCAGCAATATGTGCAACTATGCCGACCAACAGGGCAAACCGCTGGTCGTGAGTAACAGTTGGGGCTCACAGATAGGCCCTCACGACGGCACGGGTGATGTGGCCGACGTGTACAACTCCCTGTTCGGCGATAACCATCCTAACCGCGTGGCCCTGTTTGCCGCCAGCAACGATGCAGGCAAGGGTAACACCAATGGCGAGGGCTATCACATCTCGGGAACGGCCTCCAGCGCCAATCCCCTGGGCTCTATCCTGCGCTGCCATTACTATAGCGATACCGAAGACGGTTATTACTATCAAGGCATCATTGCTAATGGATGGTCACAATCAGGAACGACGACCATCAAGTGTAAAATCTATGTGCTCAACAGGAGCACCGGCGCCGTGCTCACCAGTGTGGAAGTGACGCCCACCACCAGTGGCGCCACGGTGTCGGGCTTGGGAACCTACTATAGTGGTACCCTCTATGCCTACAAGGATTACGTCAGTGCCAATGGCAAGACCCAAATCATGCTCTACACCAGCGGGCTGAAATCAAGAAGTTATAACAGTAGTTACGTCAGCAACTACACGCTGGCTGTGGAATTCTATCCCCAGACGGGCAGTGCCACAATCGACGTGTGGGGTGGCAACCGCGGCTACTTCAGCAACTTTGTCACGACCCAGGGCCACAACTGGCGGGCCGGTAGCGATGACATGAGCGTCAGCGACGAGGCAACGATTCCCAGTGTCATCTCCATTGGCGCCTATGTCACCAAGAACCAGACGACCAGTTACAATGGCACCGTAACCAACTTCCCCCGATACACCATCGGCGACATCGCCTATTTCTCGAGTTATGCCATAGCCGACCAGAGCCCTACCGGCCTGCAGTATCCCTGGATCACTGCTCCTGGAGCCCGTCTCGTGGCCGGTGTGAACCACAACCACACCACCAGCGTGGACAATTACAGTTATTACGGCAACAATTATAACAGCGACCTGGTGGTCAACAGTTCCACCAACCCCTATGCCGCCATGGAGGGCACCTCGATGGCGACACCTGCCGCGGCTGGTATCGTGGCACTGTGGATGCAGGCTTCACTGGAGGCTAATGCCCAACACAAGAACCTGACCGTGAATGACGTGAAGGAGATCATGCGCGAAACTGCCATCACCGACTCCTACACGACCACCGGCGCCAATGCGAGCCACTTTGGTAACGGCAAGATCAACGCCCTGGCGGGTATCCAGTACATCCTGGGGCTGAATGGCGGCACGATCACCGTCGATCCCACCGAGTTGACCTTTGGCGGCAGCGACTTCTGGACCGGCAGCAGCGAGTCCAAGACCGTCGTGGTGACCAACACCACCGACGAGGCACTGCTCCTGACCATCGCGGGGCTGAACGCCAGCCTGAGCGGCACTCCCTTTAGCGTGACCGCCATCACCAGCAATGGCAACGTGGCGGCTAACGGCGGCACGGTCACCATCACGATTACCTATGCGCCCACGGTTGCCAGCACAAGCGACCAGGCCACGCTCGTCATTGCCGACGGCGTAACCGTCGCCCTGACCGGATCGTGCATCCAGGCTCCCGAGCCCTATGACGCCAGCGTCTATCCCGTTGAGGGCACACTGGCCTACGGCACCGTGACCACCGGCAACACCGTGACCAAGGCCATCACCATCACCAACGAGGGCAGCCAGTCGTTCACCCCTGTCGTGAACGTGAGCGCCCCGTTCGAGGCCAACTACGACAACTCACCGCTCGCTCCTGGCGAGAGCCGCACCATCACGGTCACCTTCACTCCCACCCAGGAGGGCGACTACAGCGAGCAACTGACGATTACCGCCAGCGAGAGCAGCGACATCAGTTTCAACTTCACCCTCACGGGTACTGGCGAGGCTCCCTACATCGCCGCCACGGTAAGTCCCCAAGCACTGGACTTCACCGACCGTGTCGTGGGCAACACCTACACCGCCACCGTGACAATCGCCAACACGGGCACCATGGTGTTCACGCCTGTCATCAATACCGATAACCTGCCCGGCGTTTACACCGTCAGTGGAGGCGGCCAGGTGGCCATCGGCGGTTCCATCAACTTGACTGTGACCTACTCGCCCACCACCGCTGGCGTCCACAACGGCTCGTTCACCGTGACCATCGGCGGCCAGACCTATACGGTGGTCATCACCGGCTCGGCAGCCGAAGTAAGCGAAGCCACTGTTGCCGATGGTACCGAGACCAATTATTACTTGCCCATCTATGGCAATCAATATGCTAACAAGCAAATTAACCAGATGATTTATCCAGCCAGCATGTTGACCGAGATTCAAGGCAAGAAGATCAAGTCAATGAAGTTCTATTCAACAGGATTGAACTTCTCCGGCGGCCAATTCAACGTCTCAATCGGAACCACCACACAAACCACGTTTGTTCAAACACGTTATACTCGCCTGACGGGCCTCACTACGGTAAAAACCGGACAAGTGGCCGTGAGTGGTGGCACCGAACTGGTTATCAATTTCGATCAGCCATTTGAGTACACGGGTAATAATCTGGTCATTGAATTTGAGGTTACCTCTGCCGGAAGCAACAGCACGACTTATTTCTATGGCATAAATCCTAATGGTTACACCTCATTCAATTCCTACGGTACGACTCTTAACAGTTATAACCGTTATGGCTCCGGAAGCCGTCGCCAGTTCTTGCCCAAGGTGACCTTTGAGTGGGAAAATGAGGTGATTCCCGTCACTGCAGGAACCGTCAGTCCCAGCGAAATCACTTTCACCGACACTCGCGTCGGCAAGAGCGACACGCAGACTGTCACCATCACCAACACGGGCAACCAGCCCTTCACCCCGGTGATCGACACGACCAACCTGCCCGGCGAGTTCACCGTGACCGGCACTGACGAGGTTCTGCCCGACGGCACCCTTGACCTGACCGTGACCTATTCACCCACCGACGAGGGTCCCCACAGCGGCTCGTTCACCGTGACCATCGGCGACCAGACCTACACCATCACCGTCACCGGCAATGGCCTCGTGGTCAACAGCACGCTGTACAGCGCCGTGGTCGATGTGCCTGTTTACAAGACCGACATCGAGATCCTCTCGCCCTACACGATGGCCGAGTTGGAAGCCGACACCAGCCACGACCTCCCGGCCAATGTCACCAACAGCGATGTCAACATCAAGGTAACGAGCAATAGCAGCGCCATCACCCGCTATGACGTCTATCACAACGTCGGCGTCAAGGAATCACAGGAGAATTGGGCAACCGGTGACCTGAACCGCGCCGTGTCCTATGCCAGCGCCGACTATGACTCCTACGTCTATCTGCCCCATGCCAAGGATGAAGACCTGACCAGTTGGGTGCAGCAGCCCAGCGTGCCCATGAGTCAGAGCGAGATGTGGATACATCTCAATGACTATGTGACGGTTCAGGGCAACGCCACCTGGTATGTACCCGTTGTTGTCGCCAATGGTATCCAGTCCACCGGCAACACCTATGGCGCCCCCATCAGGTCGAGCCAGGTGAGCACGATGACCGCCACGGTCAACTATGACCAGTCCGACATCATGACCGATGCCGCAACCGGCCTGCAGTACTACTACATGGCAGCCGAGGTGGCAATGCACTGCGTGGTTCCTCCTGTGGATGACGATGCCGACTACCACTACGAGTTAGTTCTGGCCCGCGCTTGGCGCCAGTGGACCCCCTATGTGGTCGGCCAGGGCGCTCTGCCTGCCACCGAGACCTACATGGGCCAGAAGGAGATTGACGGAGCCCAGACCGACGTCATCATCGGCTGCAAGGACTTCCAGAGGGACGAGTCGGGCCGTTGGAGTTATGACGAGCCCACCTTCTGTGCCCTCGCCGGAACGACACCGATGTTTGTCAGTCGCTTCTATTATCAGCGTGTGCCCAACGATGCCAGTGAAGGCGCACCCCGCCGTGCAGGCGGTGGTGGCGGCGGTGGCGGTGGCGGCGCCGGTGCTCCTGGCGACGGCCCCAATCCTCCCGGCAATGCCACTGGCTTGGGCAATTTCACCGTGGACAAGCAGATTGTCAGCGTGACCTACGTCAACCCGCTGGGCATGACGTCAACCTCGCCATTTGACGGCATGAACATCATCGTGACGCGCTATGACGACGGTTCGGTCCAGACCACCAAGGTCCTGAAGTAATCATCACGACGGGACAACAGAATCCAAACGAGGGAACGCCTGCATGGTGTCCCCTCGTTTTTTCTTACATTTACCCGTAATCAATGGTTTGTCGGGCGCAACAGCAGTTGGTAATACCGCGACTCCCCCTCGCCGAAGCCGCCGCCCTTGGTCTTCATGGTCCAGCGTGACTCGTCGCTCCACACCTCGGGGTCGGCCTCCCTGTCGCCCATCGTCATCGACTTGATGTACTTCCATGCGGGCACGATGCGCTCCTCGCGGTACAAGCCATTCCACTCGCGGGAGACGCTCAACGCCTGTTTCGGCGCTAGAACAGCCGTCAGGATGCTGTCATTCCCCTCCGTGGGGTTATAGTCGGTTGTCACACTGTCATTTTCCTCAATAGAGTATCCCTGATAGGGTGAAGTCATGATTTCCTTGTAGAATGACACCGCCACCGTGTCCTCGGTCATATTATAGATCTTGTATTCCACCGACGACAACGGGTCACACGACGTCAGCGACATCGCTGTCAGGGCAAGGATGGGCAGCCAGAGCGGCATTTTGAGATATCTCATCATGGTCACAGTACTGTTGTTACTTTATCATTTTCTAATAATAACGGCACCAGGCCTGATTTCTTGCACACCCGAGCGTAAAAACCCTCTAAATCGCCAAGTCGCCACTCTTTTTCCAAAAACAAGATGTCGTGGCGGGGTAAAATCGTTAATAAACCTTATAGATGGGGCGGCGAGGGGCGATATTTGCGGGATTTTTAGTAATTTTGCAGGTTAAAACGCAGTTTTTCACTCGAAGTATGTCAAAAGACAAACAGAATCAGATAGAAGAGCCCGAGGTGAACGAGGGTCAGCAGCAACCGCCCGTCGAGAGCGACTTTGGCGGCTATGACCGCCTGGTGACACTCTCACCGCGTGAGCACATCCGCCAGCGCCCTGGCATGTACATCGGCAAGTTGGGCGATGGTTCCCAGGACGATGATGGCGTGTATGTCCTCATCAAGGAGGTCATCGACAACAGCATCGACGAGTTCAACACGGGCTATGCCAAGCCGACTATCGACATCGATGTGGTGGACGGCACGGTGACCATCCGTGACTATGGCCGCGGCATTCCCCTGGATCAGGTCAAGGCGGCGTCCAGCAAGATGAACACCGGCGCCAAGTATGACACGCAGACCTACAAGCGCTCGGTGGGATTGAACGGTGTGGGCATCAAGGCTGTCAATGCCTTGTCCACCGAGTTCTACATCCGCAGCGTGCGCGACGGGCAGTGCTCGTCGGTGCTCTACCACGAGGGCATCGTGCAGCAGGAGAGCGGCATCGTCCCTGCCGACGAGGGCGAGGACAACGGCACGCTCGTGCGGTTCACGCCCGATGCCTCGATCTTCAAGAACTACCAGTTCCGCGAGGATTTCATCGAGGCGATGATCAAGAACTACTCCTACCTGAACACAGGCCTGACACTCGTGCTCAACGGCAAGAAGTACCACTCGCGCAACGGCTTGAGCGACCTGGTCAAGGACAAGATGACCAACGACCCGCTGTACCCGCTGATGCACTTCACCGGCGACGACATCGAGGTGGTCATCACCCATGCCGCCCAGTTGGGCGAGGAGTTCTACTCGTTTGTCAACGGACAGCACACGACCCAAGGCGGAACTCATCAGAGCGCCTTCCGCGAGGCCCTGTCGAGGACCATCAAGGAATTCTACGGCAAGAACTTCGAGTATAGCGACATCCGCAACGGTATCGTGGCCGCCATCAGCGTCAAGGTCGAGGAACCCGTCTTCGAGTCCCAGACCAAGATCAAACTGGGCAGCAGCATCATGTGGAAAGACGGCCCCACCATCTACAAGTACATCAACGACTTCATCAAGAAGGAACTCGACGACTACCTCCACAAGGTGCCCGAGACCGCCGAGGTGCTGCTCAAGAAGATCCAGGACAACGAGCGCGAGCGCAAGGCCATCGCTGGCGTGAGCAAGCAGGTGCGCGAGAACGTCAAGAAGGCAGCCCTGCACAACGACAAACTGCGCGATTGCCGCGTGCACTTCAACGACAGCCGCGCACCCAAGGACAATGACCGCCGCGATGACACCTCGATTTTCATCACCGAGGGTCTGAGCGCCAGCGGCTCGATCACCAAGATTCGCGACGTGGAGACCCAGGCTGTATTCTCGCTGCGGGGCAAGCCGTTGAACACCTACGGCCTCGACCCCAAGAGGGTCATCACCAACGTCGAGTTTGCCCTGCTGCAAGCCGCGCTCAACATCGAGGACGGCATCGACGGGCTGCGCTACAACAAGGTCATCATCGCCACCGATGCCGATGTGGACGGCATGCACATCCGCCTGCTGCTGCTGACCTACTTCCTGCAATTCTGCCCCGAACTGATCAAGACGGGACACCTGTACATTCTGCAGACGCCCCTCTTCCGCGTGCTCAACAAGAAGGAGGCCAAGCGCAAGAACCGCTCCACCAAGCGCGAGGCCAAGCCGCAGAAGGTCGAGACCTACTACTGCTACAGCGACGAGGAACGCCTGGCAGCCCTCAACAAACTGGGTGACGCCGCCGAGATTACCCGATTCAAGGGACTGGGCGAAATCTCGCCCGACGAGTTCAAGGACTTTATCGGTCCCGAGATGCGTCTGGACCGCGTGTCGCTGCGCAAGGAGGATTCCGTCAAGCAGATGCTGGCCTTCTTCATGGGCAAGAACACCATGGAGCGCCAGAACTTTATTATCGACAATCTAGTGAATGAGGACGATGAAGACATCACAGTGCATTGATAGCGAGCAGTGCCGTGTGGCACTCTTTCCCGGTTCATTTGACCCGTTTACCCGTGGTCACGAGTCTATCGTGAGGCGCGCCCTGCCGCTTTTCGACAAGTTTGTCATTGCCATCGGTGTGAACGCCGACAAGCGGGCATTCATGACCATGGAGCAGCGCCAGGCATGGATCGAGAGCGTGTTCAAGGACGACCCGCGAGTCGAGGTCATCACCTACACGGGACTGACCGTCGACGTGGCCCGCGAGGTGGGCGCGCGGTTCATCGTGCGCGGCGTGCGCCTCATCCAGGATTTCGAGAACGAGAAACACCTTGCCGAGGTCAACCGCGACTTGACAGGCATCGAGACCATCCTGCTCTACACCCTGCCCGAGTACAGCCACATCAGCAGCAGTATCGTGCGCGAACTGTTCCGCTACGGCCAGGACGTGGCCTCCTACCTTCCCGAGACTGCCGACCTTTCCCAACTCCCCGCTAACAAGTGATAAACCGTCACATCAGTCAACAAAACCGATTATAGAACAGAAATGAAAAAGATATTTCTTGCCATATCCCTGTGCATGGCACTGTCCCTCACCACCACGGCCCAGCGCGGCATGCCCCAAACGATGCAGAAGTTGCTCAACGCCGAGTATGCCATCAGCAGCCTGTATGTCGACTCGGTCAACGAGGACAAACTGGTCGAGGATGCCATCAAGGGCATGCTCGAGAGCCTGGACCCCCATTCTTCCTACACCGATGCCAAGGAGACCAAGGAACTTGAGGAGCCCCTGCAGGGCGAGTTCAGCGGCGTGGGCATCCAGTTCAACATGAACAAGGACACGCTCTATGTCATCCAGACCGTGCCCGGCGGCCCCAGCGAGCGCGTCGGCGTGCTGGCCGGCGACCGCATCATCTATGTGAACGACACGACCATCGCTGGCGTGAAGATGAAGAACAGCGACATCCAGAAGCGCCTGCGCGGCAAGAAGGGCAGCCAGGTCACCATCAAGGTGAAACGGGCTGGCGTGAAGGAGTTGATCACCTTCCGCATCACGCGCGACAACATCCCGCTGCACAGCATCGATGCCAGTTACATGCTTGACGACAGGACCGGCTACATGCGCATCTCCCGTTTTGGCGCCAAGACCCATGAGGAGATGATGGAAGCCCTCAAGACGCTCAAGAAGCAGGGAATGACCCAACTCGTGATGGACCTGGCCGACAATGGCGGCGGCTACCTGAACGCGGCCATCGACATGTGCAACGAGTTTCTGGACCGTGGGCAATTGATGGTCTATACCGAGGGGGACAACGCGCCCCGCAACGAGGCCAATGCCAACGGCCATGGCGAATACAAGGACCTGCACCTCGTGGTCATCGTCAACCAGTATTCGGCCTCGGCTGCCGAGATTTTTGCCGGCGCCATGCAGGACTGGGACCGCGCCGTCATCGTGGGCCGCAGGACCTTCGGCAAGGGACTGGTGCAGAGGCCGTTCAAGTTTGAAGACGGCTCGATGATGCGACTGACCGTTGCCCGCTACTACACGCCCAGCGGCCGGTGCATCCAGAAGCCCTACTCCCGCGGCGACAAGAAGGCCTATGAGAAAGATCTCCTCAACCGCGCCAACGAGGGCGAGTACTTCAGCCTGGACAGCATCCAGTTCAACGACTCGCTGCGCTACACCACCCGCCTGAACGGTCGCACCATCTATGGCGGCGGCGGAGTGATGCCCGACGTGTATGTCCCCGTGGACACCAGCGAGTATTCCACCTATTACCGCGACCTGTCGGCCAAGGGCATCATCAACCAGTATGTCATCAAGTATGTTGACAAGAACCGCAAGTCCATCACCAAGCAATTCAAGACCGTGAAGGACTTTGACCGCGGCTTCACCGTGACCGACGAGATGATGCGCGACTTCATCGCCATGGGCGAGCAGGACAGCATCAAGTATGACGAAGAGAAGTACCGCACCAGCCAGCAGTTGCTCAAGGACATCATCAAGGGACTGATTGCCCGCGACGTGTACGGCGACCCGGGCGCCTACAGCGTCATCATCAACCACCGCAACAAGGACGTCCAGGCCGCCTATGAGGTCTTGAACGACCGCGAGCGATATGGCCGCCTGCTGCGTGAGGGCAATCCGGAGTATGAACGCCTGGTCAAGCGCCACGACGCCAAGCAGGCTGATTGACGCTCAACTCTTTTTATTTGCTCAAAGCGCACCAGATGAAAACATGGGTTAAAATACTGCTATCGACCTGCCTCGCGGCACTGTTGTGGGCTTTCATGCCCGCCACCGTGCCAGCCCAGGCCGCGCCCGCCCATGAAGGAGGTACTGGCGAATATGAGGCCCAGGGCACGCCCAGCCCCATCGCCGATGACTACGGTTTCCTGTTCAATGCACCGGTCCAGACTCCGGCTTTGACCCCCAGCCAGTCATCGCGGCTGGCCACCACGGCCAAGAGCCGCACGTCGCTGATGCGCACCAACATCCTCAGGCGCAACATTAACCGCCTGAGCGATAATTTCTACACCCCTATTGCTGCTGCCGGGCGTCTCACCGTTGAGCGCATGAGCGCCCCACTGCGGCACTTGCGTGTAATTCACTTTTATGTACTAGAACTTTGCCGATTGTTGTGTTAGGCCGCTGATCGGGGCATCGCTCCTCCCCTACGATACCAACAACCATTTTTTAAACCGCGCCATGGACCATCCGTGGCGCGACAGTCGCCCTTGTGACGCGCACACGGCCTGACACTATTTAAGACAAACACAACAACAATTTAACAAGCAAAAATACAATAATGGCAAATTTCAATAAACTACCGATGGCAGCCCAACTGCTGTCCCACGAGAACCTCCGCACCGTTTCCGGCATGCTCGGCCTGAGCAAGAAACTCATCTACTCACCGACGGGAGCAACCGTCAAAGTGAACAGGTATAACTACAACCCCGAGGCCATCAGCCACCTGGAGCGAGTGATCGACAGCGACGACAAGGGGCTGGCGGCTGCCGTCAAGGCCTGCAGGGTGAAGCCGCTCGAGATCGGCAACATCGAACTCGACGCGTGCATCTCCACCGACAAGCAGTTTGTGGCGCTGCAGTTGCTGCAGTTCATCGACTACACCTACCAGCCCATCAGCAAGGTCGCCATCTATGAGGGCGAGCAAGCCCAACTTGTGGCACAGATTTTTGATTGACACATAAATAACAACCCATACACACACCAAAATCATTAAATGTTGACAATAGCGATAGTGGCCGCCTTTGTGGCGGGATATGCATGCATTGCACTCGAGAGTGTTATTAAGGTGAACAAGGCAGCCGTTGCCCTGCTCATGTTTGTGGTCTGCTGGACATTACTCATGATGGCGCCGGGGTTCTATTTCCCGGGCACTGACGACGCCGTGGGCGCCGCGCTGGAGGCCATCGAGGGTTGTCTGGGCGAGACGTCCACGACACTGTTTTTCCTGATGGGCGCCATGACCATTGTCGAGGTGGTGGACCAGAACGGAGGATTCAACTTTGTGCGCGATCTGCTGGGCACCACTTCCAAGCGCACGCTGCTGTGGCGCATTGCGTTGATGACGTTCTTCCTGAGCGCCATCCTCGACAACCTCACCACGAGCATCGTCCTGATCATGGTCTTGCGCAAACTCGTTCCCCATCGCCAGGACAGGCTCATCTATGACGCGATCATCGTCATCGCGGCCAACTCGGGAGGAGCCTTCTCGCCCATCGGCGACGTGACGACCATCATGCTGTGGAATAGCGGCATGATCACAGCGGCCATGACAATCATGCACCTGCTCATCCCGTCGCTGATGTCAATGCTGGTGCCCGCCTTCCTGCTGCAGTTCGGCCTGAAGGGGCACCTGCCTCAAGCGAGCCATGACAGCATCTCCACCAGCGAGCAGGAGTTGACCGCATGGGAGCGCAAGACAGTCTTTGTGCTGGGAGTGGGCGGACTGATATTCGTCCCCATCTTCCGCTACCTCACTGACCTGCCGCCGTTCATGGGCATCCTGTTCGTCCTGGGTCTGTTGTGGGTGACCACCGAGTTGTTCTATGCCCACCTTAGGGTCGAGGAGAAGGCATCCCACCGTGTCGCACGCCTGCTGTCGCACATCGACATGGCGACGATACTCTTTTTCCTGGGTATCCTGATGGCCGTCAATTGCCTCAAGCAGATAGGCGTCCTCACGGCTATGGGACAGTGGCTCGACAGTGTCTCGGGCGGCAATCACTACCTGGTCACCGGCATCATCGGCATCATTTCCAGCATTGTGGACAATGTGCCCCTGGTGGCCGGTTGCATGGGCATGTACCCGATGGCGGCCACGGGCGACCTGGCCGTTGACGGCTCCTTCTGGCAACTACTGGCCTACTGTGCCGGCGTGGGCGGCTCGATGCTCATCATCGGTTCGGCGGCTGGTGTGGTCGTGATGGGACTGGAGGGTATCTCCTTCGGCTGGTACCTCAAGCGCATCACGCCCATCGCCCTGCTGGGCTACCTGGCTGGCATGCTGTGCTACTGGCTGCAGGGGCTCCTATAGAGCAGCGATGTGAGCCAACCACTATAACAATGAACCGCATGTCGTCATCAAGACTCATGCGGTTCGTTTTTCATCATCGGTTTTTACTGGCCAGACAGGGGAGGAGGCGTTGCCGGACCGTCGCCAGGCAATGGAGGAGGCGTCATGCGGTCCTGATCGCGCTGCCGCAATTCAGCAATGCGGTGCATCGTGCTCCTGTACACGCGCCAGATGAGCAGCACGAACAAGACGTTGATCACTACCGACAAAGCAGGATAGATGCCCTCGCTGAAGGCCAGCGCGTCATACACCCAGTGAATCAACACGGGGACGGCCAGGACACAGACGGCGGTGATGGTCGAGCGGTCACCAAAGTGGCGCTTGCTGTAGAAATAGCCCATCGCACAGGCGATGGCAAAGTGGGCCGGAACTGCCGTGATACCGCGCATGATGCCCGTGCCAAGCCAGTTCTCGCTCTGGACCAGATACAGGACATTCTCGGCTCCAGCAAAACCCAGCCCCACGCATGCGGCATAGACGATGCCGTCGAAGTATTCGTCATAGTAGGGATTCTTGCGCAGGAACAGCCACAGCATCAGCAGTTTGGCCATCTCCTCGGGCAACGCGGCAGCAAACAGGGCTGTTGACACCGCCCCATGGAAGGAGCCCAGGTCATACACGAGCAGACCGATAATGCCCAACAACTGGGTAATGACAAGCGTGACAAATGTTGAGCCGATGCCATAGAGGAAGGCCTTGATGAGCATGGGCAAGGGTTCGGGACGCAATGAGTCCTTCTGATAAATCCACCAGCCCAGGATGAAGGCCGGAATCAATGCGGTGATAATAATCAGCAACATAACTCAATAATTCAATCTCGAACAAAAACAGGAAAATACTTAACTCATTTTACTTCTTTCTGCCTTTCACCAAACAAGAGAAATGATAACACCGGACTCATCCTCAAGATACTGCTAACAAGCAACGTTGCGGTAGTGATAACAATCGCCACAATATAGGATGCAGTTGTTTCGATAATTGGCATATTATGATCCTTAAAGAAAGTAACCATCGAGAGATTGTAGGGAATCAAGAAAAAGTGTATCCAGTAGATATCCAAGGTGCGGCGTCCCATAAATTGTAATGCTCTTCCCAAAAATGTCTGTTGTGAAAAAAAGTTTTGCCTACTCCTGAAGAATGCAAACAATATCACTATTCCCGAAAGAGAGAGAAGAGGATAATAAATGATACTGGGTAAAGGCATATCATTATTAAAGACATTCACCAAGAAATAATAAAAGACACAAATAGTAATCAACCATTTTCCATCCAGCAACCGCTGAACTTCATCATAATGTTTCTTCACCAATGTTCCTATAACAAAGTATATAAAATACTGCCACTGGGAAAAACAAAATTTTGAAAGTACTGATTCAGAAACAGGTAGATAATCATAAATTGAAGGCCAGCAAGTCACAATCATGCACAGGCCGATCACAACCAGCACTTTATCTGATAATTCACTACGAATACAGAATTTTACTATGGCATAAATAGAAAAATAGAAAAACAGGACAAATGTAAACCAATAGCCACCCTTTGTAACAGAAAACAGGCATTCTATTATATCCTTTTTAAATACATATATATTTAACAGTAAAAATACCAAGGGAACTATCAACAAGAGGTGTATTTTCTTCTTGAAGAATTTCTTGATATATCCGAAATCCCAACGGACACCTTCCCTGTACATCACAAATCCACTGATGAAGAAGAAAGATGGCATTAAAAACTCCCACACATAATCATCTATGGAACTTTTACTAGCAAAGACCTGGAAGCATAGGTTGGAAACATGATGAGAAACGACAAAGAACATAATAAGCCCTCTCATCGCATCAATAAACTGAATGCGGCCTGATCCAGCATGGATATCATTATTATTTAGGCTATTTGCTGTCATAATATAGTATTCAGTATAGAGCGCCCAGTTTTAACGCAAAAAACAAAAGCAATAAAGGCACCCTAAAAATTACATTTAAATAGTGCCTGACGAAGCCATCAGAAGATGGCTTCATCAGGCACATTTCTATATTTTTTCCCTAAATCACGGAACTATAACCCGCGGTTAGAGAGCGAGACGCAGGCCGATATCACTCGCACGGCTCTCGTCGCCAGGAACGTCTCTGAAGCGTGAGGTGACGCGGCAGTCACGAATGATGCAATAAGAACTACCACCACGATAGACGCGATAATAGCCCTCCTCAGGACCAGCAGGATCCATCTGAGGCTCGGCAGGATAGTTTCCATACCAGTCGCTGCACCATTCATAAACGTTACCACTCATGTCATACAAGCCCAACTCGTTGGCACCCTTGGTAGCAACAGGACGATTTTCATTATTACTGTTGAAGTAATACCAAGCGACATCATCGATGTTGTCACTGCCAGCGTAAATCGTGCCTGATGACATGTTGCCGCCACGAGCGGCAAACTCCCATTCGGCCTCGGTAGGCAGCCTGAAGTTCATGCCCGTCAATTCGTTGAGACGCGCAATAAACTCCTGACAATCCTCCCAACTAACCCACTCGACGGGGCGTTGAGGATCATCATTCAATTGACTGGGATTAGCACCCATCACGGCCTGCCACAATTCCTGGGTCACCTCGGTCTGGCCGATGGCGAAGGATGAGACGGTCACCTCATGGGCAGGAAGTTCATCAATATTGGCTTCGCCGGCAAATACGGTTTCATTATCAACACCCATGGTGAAGGTTCCACCCTCAACATCTACCATCTGGAACGAAACGCCATTGACGGTATAGAGACCAGGAACAACCACGGTAGTATCAGGGGCAGAGGTGTAATTCATCATGCGATCGATGAAGTTATTGGCAGCAGTCTGCAACTCGCCAAATTCCTCATTGAGTACCGAACTGCAGTCAAGCACGAGCATGACCAGCGTGCTGGAATAGTAGCCCTCAGGATCGGGAATGCGGCTTGCCGAGAACTCGGTGCTGAGAGTCCAAGAATTGAGGTCCTCGACCCAATACCATTCCTGGATGTTATCTTTCTCGATAGGCTCCTCACTGTTCAACTGGATGCCATCGAACACGAGCGAGACATACATGCCATCAACACTCGATGCTGCGACACTATCACCAGCAGGACAGGTAAGGCCCTGATAGGTGATGTCGGTCAGGCTGCGGGTCTTCAATGAGAAAGTTCCCTCGATGTACACCTGTGACTCTTCAACAGTAGCAGCATCCACATTGTCAAGGGTGAAACGGATGCGTGTACCAGTACCCACGCCAGGGAATACCAGGGTCAACTTCTCATACATGTTGTGGCTCACCAGATCGTCGGCAATCTTCTGCAACTTGGTATCCACATCGGCCATATTGGTAACCTCCATTGCCATGGCCGAGTCACTTGACAGTGAATACAGGTTGGAACGGAACTGGTTAGCGTCCTTGACGTTCTCGTTCAACAGGCCGACGGTATAGGCCTTGATGGGACGGCCATAGACATACTCGTTGGTGATGCGGTTCTTGAGAGCCTGGGCATACTGGGCCTCGGTCTCATACTTGTCGGTCATCATCAGTGAGCCCTGGTCGAGACCTTCGGTAAAGGTCACGATGGCCACATTCTTGAGGTTTTCGGGGTGCTGAGCCTTGTTCAACTTGTTCAGCGCCTGGTCAACCGAGTAGTACAACAACCTGCCGGGCTGACAGGTCAATGACGTGACATAATCATAATAGTCCGTCACCGACAGGGTGTCGAGGACAGAGATTTCCTTGGTGACAAGTGATTGATTATAGCCTATCAAGCCCATGTACATGCCCGCATCGACGATAGGCGTGACCGGGCCCCTGAAGATCAGGTCGATCAACCTGTTGATGTCGGTGATATTCACATCACCATCACCGTTCACGTCACAATGGGGGTCGAAACGGCCACTCAGCACGACGTCGATCACGGCATTGACATCGGCAATATTCACATCACCGTCGATGTTGACATCACCCTCGATGTTACTTGACGGAACCAGGCGCGGGCCAGCCAGCGCCATTGCTGCTGATAGCACAATCAACGAAAAAAGCGTAGTCAGTCTCATGATTTCAAATATATTTTTTAAGTTACTATTCCGCACATTTACTGATAGACTTATCGTCTATTTTCACTAATAAAAATAACCTACAAAATTAATACTTTTTTATTCACACACACAAATTTACGGGACAATAATTATTAACAATTCCACAAAACGCTCCATTTTTTCACCCTAGCCGCCCAGATGACACCCTGCCCCAAGGGGACACTTCATGGCCGCACCCGTGCACCAAAGGCACGCCGCACAGTGGTCCGACAAGGCAAAATGAATGAAAATATTCTTGTTTCCGGTGGTAATTGCCACGATTTTCACATATTTTTATTATCTTTGCCGATTAGAACATTACTCACATCATAGCATCCTGGCTTATGAACAGATTTGTAGAACTGATTCCCCAACAGTGCGCCAAGTATGGCGAGCGCGAGGCGCTGCGGTTTCGTGACTACGAGACGCAGGTGTGGTCATCGATGACATGGAACGGCTTTGGCCAGCAGATAGACCGTGCCGCGGGCGCGTTGCTGATGGGCGGCGTTGAGCCACAAGGCCGCGTGTGCATTTTCACCCACAACTGTCCCGAGGTGCTGGTCATCCACTTTGGCGCTTTCTATAACCGCGCCATTCCAGTGCCCATCTATGCGACAAGCAGCAAGGACGAGGTGGCCTACATCGTCAATGACTCGGGAGCGACCATCCTGTTTGCCGGTGACCAGGGCCAATATGACATCGCCCGTCAAGTGGCAGCCGAGTGCCCCACCCTCAAGTTTATCGTCACGCTGAACCCGGCCGTCAAGCGCGATGCCGACGACAAGTTCACCCTGACCTGGGAGGAATTCCTGTGCACGGGCGACAAGTTGAGCAAGGATGTGCTTGCCGAACTCCAAAACCGCAAGCAGGCGGGCACCGCCGACGACACGATGTACCTGATCTACACGTCGGGCACCACCGGCGTCCCCAAGGGCGTGATGCTCACCCACAGCAACATGAGCGCTGCGATGGACGACCACATCGAGCGGTTTGACACCATCATCAATGACAAGACCGATGTGTCGCTGAGTTTCCTGCCCTTCAGCCACGTGTTTGAGTTGGGATGGACCATGGTGTGCCTGATCACGGGCATCCGCGTGGCCATCAACTACAATACCAAGGAAATCCAGCGTGCCGTCAAGGAGGTGCAGCCCAACTACATGTGCAGCGTGCCCCGCTTCTGGGAGAAAGTCTTTACCGCCATCAACGACAACCTGCAGGGGGCCAAGCCCGTGGTGCGCATGATGGTCAAGCAGGCCATCCGCGTGGGCAAGACAAGGAACATGAAGTATGCCCGCCTGGGCAAGAAAGCGCCTGCCCTTATCGAGAAGCAGTACCAGTACTTTGAGAAGAAGGTATATAGCAAACTGCGCGGAGCCATCGGCGTGACCGAGGGCAAACTGTTCCCCACTGCCGGAGCCATGCTGAGCGACAACATCACCGAGTTCCTGCATGCCGTGGGCATCAACATCTGCATCGGCTACGGCCTGAGCGAGACCAACGCCTCGGTGAGTTTCTTCACCGAGCCGGGATGGACGCTGGGCACCGTGGGCACGCCCATCCCGAGCCTCGAGGTGAAAATCGGCGAGCAGAACGAGATCCTGGTCAAGGGGCCAACGGTGATGAAGGGCTACTACAACAAGCCCGAGGAGACCGCCAAGGCCATCGACGCCGACGGCTGGTTCCACACCGGCGACTGCGGTGAACTCGCGCCGACAGGCGAGATCATCCTCACCGAGCGCCTCAAGGACCTGTACAAGACCAGCAACGGCAAGTATATCGCGCCCCAGGTGCTCGAGACGATGCTGGGACAAGACAAGTACATCGAGCAAGTGGCCATCATCGGTGACGGGCGCAAGTATGTGTCGGCCCTCATCGTGCCCGACTTTGAGGAGTTGAAGGCATATGCCGACAAGAAGCACATCGAGCATGGCACCATCGAGGAACTGGTCAACAATGCCGACATCCGCAAGATGATCGAGGGGCGCATCAACGACTACCAGAAGGGGCTGGCCAGTTATGAGCAGATCAAGCGCTTTGTGCTGCTGCCCAAGGCCTTCACCATGGAGAGCGGCGAGTTGACCAACACGCTCAAGATTCGCCGCCCGGTCATCAACAAGCGCTATGCCCTGTTGATCGACGCGATGTATGCCGCCGACTACCGCAAGAAGAAAAGCAATAACGAACCCGCAAACAACTAAATAGGACCGTAAACCAGGGACCATAAACAACAATAATGATAACTCAAGAACAACTCAAGGAATTACAACAACGCAAGGAAGACCTGAAACGTTATCTCGACATCGATGGCAAGAAGATTGAAGTCGAGGAAGAGGAATTGCGCACCCATGTGCCCGACTTCTGGCAAGACCAGAAGGCTGCCGAGGCCCAGATGAAGAAAATCAAGTCGCTGCGCAACTGGATCAACGGCTGTGAGGAAGTGGAACTCGCCGTCGATGAGGTGGCCACGGGATTTGACTTTGTCAAGGAAGGACTCGTCGAGGAGAGCGAACTCGACGCCCTCTACAGCAAGGCGCTCGCGATGCTCGAGAAACTGGAACTGCGCAACATGCTGCGCCACGACGAGGACAAGATGGACGCCATCCTCAAGATCAACTCGGGTGCCGGCGGCACCGAGAGCCAGGACTGGGCGTCGATGCTGATGCGCATGTACCTGCGCTGGTGTGAACGCCATGGCTACAAGACCGCCATCGAGCACCTCATCGACGGTGACGAGGCCGGCATCAAGAGCGTGACCATCAGCATTGAGGGCGATTTTGCCTATGGCTACCTCAAGAGCGAGAATGGTGTGCACCGCCTCGTGCGCGTGTCGCCCTATAACGCCCAGGGCAAGCGCATGACCTCGTTTGCCTCGGTGTTTGTCACGCCACTGGTCGATGACACTATCGAGATTACCCTGGATCCGGCCAGAATCTCGTGGGACACCTTCCGCAGCGGCGGTGCTGGCGGCCAGAACGTGAACAAGGTGGAATCGGGTGTGCGCGTGCGCTATCAGTACAAGGACCCCTACACCGGCGAGGAAGAGGAAATCCTGGTCGAGAACACCGAGACCCGCGACCAGCCCAAGAACCGCGAGAACGCCCTGCGCAACCTGCGTTCAATCCTGTATAACAAGGAATTGGAACATCGCCGCGAGGAGCAGCGCAAGGTTGAGGACAGCAAGAAGAAGATCGAATGGGGCAGCCAGATCAGGAGTTACGTGTTTGACGACCGCCGCGTGAAGGATCACCGCACCAACCACCAGACCAGCGACGTGGGCGGTGTGATGGACGGCGACCTGGACGACTTCATCAAGGCCTACCTGATGGAATTTGCCGAGGGCTAACCCCGCCCCACCCCTTGTCGCGGTTGAACCACTCACAAGCCGCCCCAGGGTCACGACATCTTCACTACAAGGATTTACTAAGCAACTACACGATTATTTACACTGAATAATGAACGAGAAATTCACGATTGTCAAGGTCAGCGGCAAGATTGTCGAGAAGGCCGACGAGTTGCGCACCTTTGTCAAGGCTTTTGCCGGCATCAAGGGCAAGAAGATGCTCATCTTCAGCGGCAACATGATGGCACAGGAAATCGGCAACAAACTGGGAATCAAAACCAAACTCATCGACGACCGTCCCGTGGTGGATTCGGGCACGCTCAAACTCCTCACCATGGTCTATGGTGGACTGGTGAGCCGCTTGTTTGTCTCCTTGCTGCAGGGCAACAAGGTAAATGCCCTGGGCGTGACAGGTGCCGACATGAACCTGGTGACCAGCGTCAAGTTGCCCGACAGCAAACTGGGCGACACGGGACAAGTGCGACACGTGAACACCGCCGCCATCGCCCAACTGCTGGATGCCGGCATCGTGCCGGTGCTCGCCCCCATCACCCATGACGGGCGCGGCAACCTGCTGTTTAACGAGACCGATGCCCTGGCGGCCGAGATCGCGAGGGCCCTGGCATTGCGGTTTGACATCACGCTGATCTACTGCTTTGAGAAGAAGGGCGTACTGCTCAACCCGCATGACCCGGACAGCGTGGTAGCCAACCTGCGCCGCACCCAGTACAAGGCCCTGCGCGACATGGACATCATCAAGGACTGGTTTGTCAACAAGATCGATAACGCCTTCACGGCCATTGACCATGGCGTGAAAGAGGTCATCATCACCAGTCCATCCCAGTTGGCCACCATCAGCAAGGGCACCCACATCAAGGGGTGACTCGTGACGGATTGGCACACGATTTGCAGTGACATCATTGTGCCCTGCCCTGTAGCAGGTAACATTACCACAAACATTATTTTATTTCAATAACAAGATCATAAACTTTAAAGAAGAATGAAGGTTGCGATTGTTGGCGCCAGCGGCGCTGTGGGACAAGAATTCATGCGTGTCCTCGATGAACAGAACTTCCCTGTGACTGAACTCGTGCTGTTTGGCTCCGAACGCAGTGCCGGACGCATTTTCACCTTCCGCGGCAAGGACCATGTGGTCAAACTCTTGCAGCACAACGATGACTTCAAGGACATCGACATCGCCTTTGTGGCCATGGGAGCAGGGCCGGCCCGCGAGTTTGCCCCCACAATCACCAAGCACGGCTGCATCATGATTGACAACAGCAGCGCCTTCCGCATGGACGACGACGTGCCTCTGGTGGTACCCGAGGTCAACGGCGAGGATGCACTGAACACTCCTCGCAACATCATCGCCAATCCCAACTGCTCGACCATCATCATGGTCGTTGCCCTCAAGCCGCTCGACGACCTGTCACACATCAAGAACGTGCAGGTGGCCACCTACCAGGCAGCCAGCGGCGCCGGCATGGAGGCGATGTATGAACTCGCGTTGCAAACCAGCGAGATTGCCGTGGGCAAGGAGGAGTTGACCGTGCGCCACTTCCAGCACGAGTTGGCCTATAACGTGATTCCCCACATCGACATCTTCCAGGACAACGACTACACCCGCGAGGAGATGAAGATGGTCAAGGAGACCTGCAAAATCATGCACAGCGACATCCGCGTGAGCGCCACCTGCGTGCGAGTGCCCGTCATGCGTGCCCACAGCGAGGCCGTGTGGATCGAGTGCGAGAAGCCCATCACCCCCGAGGAGGCCCGCGCAGCCCTGCAACTTGCTCCCGGCGTGGTCGTCGTGGATGACCCGCGCAGCAACCGCTACCCCATGCCCATCGACTGCTCGGGCAAGGATCCGGTGTATGTGGGACGCATCCGTGTCGATACCAGCAGCGACAACGGCCTGACCTTCTGGCTGTGCGGCGACCAGATCAAGAAGGGCGCTGCCCTGAATGCCGTCCAGATTGGCCAGTACCTCATCGCCCACCGCAAGAAGTAATCCATATCTAGAGATTCAAAATAATTATCACAGCATCATGACCAAACAATCCAAACAATCCGACACAATGCAAACCGCCGTTGGCATCTCTGTCATTGGCCTCATCGTCCTGGTGATTATCGCCGCCATCATGTTCGGTTATCCCAGATACAAGGTGTGGCAGCAGGAGATGGACGGCAAGGCCGAGTTTGCCAAGGCCGAGCAGAACCGCAAGATCAAGATTGAGGAGGCACGCGCCAACCTCGAGGCCGAGAAACTGAATGCCCAAGCCGAAATCGAGCGGGCCAAGGGCGCCGCCAAGGCCATCGAGATCGAGAACGGCAGCATCACGCCCACCTACATCCAGTACCTGTGGGTGCGCCAGCAGGCCGACCTGGGCGACAAGACGGTCATCTACATCCCCACCGAGGGCAACCTGCCCATCCTGGAGGCCGGCCGCAACGCCAAGTAGCCGCCATGTGGTATCCATGGCCCGAAATCAAGGGTCAGACACTGTCCTGATGGTGTCTGGCCTCTTTTTTTTGCGCGCTGCAGCGAGGCTATTGTTGGCAAGTGGGCTTGTACATTGAGAGAATAATGTGTAAATTTGTAGCCTCAACAGATTATCAACCGACGGTATGGCCACCTCTCGACGCAAATTCATCAAGAAGACGGCAATGGCACTGGCTGCCATGCCGCTACTGTCGTCGCCGATTGGCGCGCTTGCCGATGTAACAAAAAACGATAGAGACATGAAGAAGATTATCATCATCGATGGCGGCCCCCGCAAGAACATGAACACAGCCGCCATGCTCGCTAAGGTTGCCGAGGGCGCCACACAGGCTGGTGCCGAGGCCAAGGTAGTGCGCCTGTATGACCTGGCCTACAAGGGCTGCATCTCATGCCTGGCCTGCAAAATCAAGGGTCGCGCGTCCAACGTGTGCAAGTTCAAAGATGCCTTGACCCCGGTGCTGGAAGAGATTGCCCAGGCCGACGGCCTCGTGCTGGGTTCACCCATCTACTTTGGCGACGTGACCGGCCAGATGCGCACTTTCCTGGAGCGCCTGGCCTTCCCGTGGCTGTCCTATAATGACTACAGCATGACGGCCCCCAAGAAGATGCCCGTGCTGCTCATCGAGACAATGAACGGTTCGCCCGAGAGAAACAACAGCCAGGGCTACGGCTCGATGGAATATTGCATCGCAGCGGCACTGGGACAGCCCGAGCACCTGAATGCCTATAACACTTACCAGGTGAAGAATTACGGCAACTTCGAACTTGCCGGATTCTCGGAAGAAGCCAAGCGCAAGTGGCGCGACGAGCATTGGGAACAAGACTTGCTCAAGGCCTTTGAAGCCGGCAAGCGCATGGCACAGCACATCATGGCATAAAAACGCGCTCAGCGCTCTCACATCAGGCGGTTACCGTGACCCCACATCGGGCACGATAACCGCCTTAATCATGCGCGGCAAGATCAACATTCAACTTGCTTCCTCACGCATGCCGACGGCGCCTCCTCGCAAAACCTAACCAGAATTAGTGATGCTTCGATGTGCTTTTCACACATTTTAGTGATTTCACACCTCTATTATACATCGTACATTTGCACTCGATTAACTACATTTTAACACAAACTGAAAATGGTAAAAAAGATACTTTTCTCGTCATTGATGCTCCTTGCAATGGGCACGATGAGCGGCAACGCCGACAATCTGCTGGACAAGAAACAGTCCGGACAAGAACAACCCGCCACCGAACTGGCCGAACCGGCCAAGCACCGCCTGACCATCGGCGGATATGGCGAGGCAGTGGCCAGCCGCATGTTCTATAGCAATAACTACAAGCGTTACACCAGCGCCGACCTTTACAAGGACGACAAGGGCTTCGGCCAGTTTGACTTGCCCCATGTGGTCATCTATCTGGGGTACGACTTCGGCAAGGGATGGTCGCTGGGAACCGAAATCGAGTTTGAGCACGGCGGGACCGAGAGTGCCGTCGAGATCGAGGAAGAAGAGACTGGTGAATATGAATCTGAGGTTGAGCGTGGCGGAGAAGTGGCGCTGGAGCAATTCTGGCTGCAGAAGTCCTTCTCCCGCGCGTTGAACCTGCGCATGGGCCACATGGTAGTGCCCGTGGGCGGCACCAACAATGCCCACATGCCCACCGAGTTCTTCACCGTTTATCGTCCTGAGGGCGAAAACACCATCATGCCCTGCACGTGGCATGAGACGGGTGTGAGCCTGTGGGGACACGCGGGCGACTGGCGCTATGAGGCGATGTTCATCGCCGGCCTGGATGCCGACCGCTTTGGCAACAAGGGATGGATCCACGATGGCGCGGGCAGCCCCTACGAGTTCAAGATGGCCACTGCCTATGCCGGAGCCGTGCGCATCGACAATTACAGCATCAAGGGCCTGCGCCTGAGCCTGAGCGGCTACCTGGGCAACAGCGCCAACAACACGCTCAACGCCACGGGCAAGTACAAGGGCCTGCATGGCACGGTTGCCATCGGCGCATTTGACTTCCTGTACAATGACCACAACTTCATCGCCCGCGGCAACTTTGACTATGGCCACCTGAGTAACTCACTGGAAATCAGCACCGCCAACATGTCCACTCGCGCCGACTCCCCGTCACCCAAGACCAACATCGGCGAGGCCGCCATCGCCATGGGCATCGAGGCTGGCTATGACATCTTCTCGCAGATCACATCGATGCGCGAGCGCCAGCAGAAGTTCTACATCTTTGGCCGTTATGACTACTATGACTCGATGTACAAGACCGTCAAGAACATGACCGACGAGAAGATGTGGTCGCGCCAGAAGGTCACTGCCGGCGTCAACTACTATCCCATCCCCCAGATTGCCATCAAGGGCGAGTACAGTTACCGCATCCTGCCGTCGCAGTATAACAACGAGCCGACCGTCAGCCTGGGCATCTGCTACAGCGGATTATTCAACATCTGATTATCAATCAATCACGATAAATCAATATTAACAATAACACGAAGTACTGAATTATGAACAAGATCTATTCTCTCAAGAAAGCGCTCATGCTCATCGTTTTGGCTGGCATGACACTGAGTTTTGCCGCCTGTGGCAACGACAATGACGAGCCCGATGTCAACCCACTCGATAGCAAGAAGACCGCTATCATCACCCAGTATGTCAACACTGTGGTAGTTCCCACCTACAAGTCACTGGCCGATGAAGCCAACAACCTGGCCGCCCTGTGCGAGCAACTGCGCCAGAATCCCACCCAGAGCAAGGTGGACGAGTGCTGCCAGACGTGGATCAAAGCCCGCAAGTACTGGGAGTTGAGCGAGGCTTTCCTGTATGGCGCCGCTGCCGACTACAATATTGACCCGCACATCGACTCCTGGCCCCTGCAGAAGTCGCAACTGGACAACATCCTGGCCAATAGCGCCCTCATCACGGCGCTTGACGAGGAAGGTGCCGGTGCCGATGCCTTTGCCACGCTGGGATATGGCCTGCTGGGCTTCCACGCTGTGGAGTATGTACTCTTCCGTGACGGCGCAGCACGCAACGTGAACGACATCAGTGAGGCCGAACTCATCTACAATGCCGCTGTGGCTCAAGACCTGGCCAACCAGACCGTACGCCTGGAGGCTTCATGGGCTGGCATGGACAACATCACCAGTGCCAAGCAGAAGCAACTCGAGGAGTTTGAATTGGAGCCCTCCTTCAACTACGGCGAGAACATGAAGAACGCCGGCATGACGGGCAACACCCTCTACAAGACCCAACTGGCCGCTATGGAACAGATCCTGACCGGTGCCAGCGACATCAGCGACGAGGTGGGCAACACCAAGATCACCGACCCCGTGAACTCGGGCAACGTCCTCGACGTGGAGTCCTGGTACAGTTGGAACTCGATTGCCGACTTCACCGACAACATCCGCAGCGTGCGCAACGCCTATTACGGCTCGCTCGACGGCAGTGTCAACAGCAATTCGATGGCTGCCTATGTCAACAAGATTAACGCCACGCTCGACAACAACGTGCGCACCGCCATCGACAATGCCCTCAACGAGGTTTCGGGCATGCCCGCCCCCTTCCGCAACCACCTGAGCAAGAGCGAGACCCAGAAGGCCGTTGACGCCTGCAACGCACTGCTCAACGCCCTGGATGCCGCTATCGAGGGTCTGAATTAAATGACTAACCCACTAATAACTAACACTAGAGAAACATGAGAAAACAT
>Ga0310695_10001605_pt1 | contig 52096 bp, 31 predicted proteins | sample RumenRJG_04DNA_FD_203882 | JGI IMG/M metagenome (GOLD analysis project Ga0310695, IMG submission 203882) | Bovine rumen microbial communities from Lethbridge, Alberta, Canada - RJG_04 (v2) (version 2) | ecosystem: Host-associated > Mammals > Digestive system > Stomach > Rumen | place: Canada... | reverse complement strand
CTATTGCTAATTTTGTCGAGAAGTATGACCTGCCTGTTGATATTGTTCGTGACTATTATGAAGGAATGGCTGGTGAAGACCTTCATCAGGCACAGCAGGCGTATTATGCAATTTATCGTGCCTATAAGGAGAATGTCAAGGAACAGTTAGACGAAGACTATAAGCTTTCCACCTTTAGCCACATGTTTGCTGAGGTTAAGGAGGAGATGTATAACACATTTGGTAATGTTGATGCCCTCCGTAATAAGGAAGTTCAGCAGGCTCTCTCCATCCGTGATATATTAGAAGCTGCAAAACAGTCTGCCCAGGATAAGGTTCAGGCAGAACATGATCGCTTGAACTCACTCCGTGAGATGAGTGATGCGGAACTGGATGCTGCTTATTTAAAGACCCTGGATTACAATTATCCGCTGGAAAGCAGGATGCAGCGTCAGCGTGATATCATTAATGTTATGGCCGAACGTCGTGGCTATATTGACACGGCCAGCGAATACCAAGGCAGCCTTGCCTTCAATGGTGCAGCCCCATCCGACGGTGGATGGTATGACACCAAGGATGAGCGTGTTCAGGCGTTCAAGGATGAGAACTTTGAGGGTAATCAGACTCTTGGCGATTTCATCACTGATGAAGTGGATATAGCAGACCTGACCTTTAAACTCTACGACCAGCGCGGTTGGGAGGTGTCCGATGAGACCCGTCGTGATTCCATCACGAACCTCCGCGATGTTGTCAACGGTAAGAAGGGAACCATTACCATGTACCGTGCCGTTCCTGACACCATTCAGGAAGGTGCGTTCCGTAATGGTGATTGGATTACCCCCAGCAGGAAGTATGCCGAGCTCCATGCCGAGATTAACGGCTGGGGCCAGAACTACCGTATCATCGAGCAGGAAGTTTCTGTCGAGCATATTTGGTGGGATGGCAACGATATTGCTGAGTGGGGCTATGACGATGGTCAGGGCTACCGCTATAAGAACACTTTGAATAACCGTAAGTCCGTTGCCCTTGTCGTCTATGATGACCAAGGTCGTGTCATCCTGCCTTCACAGCGTTTCGATGACCGCACAGCGGATGTCCGCTATATGAAGGTTCCGCAGGATGTCACCATCCGTCCGGTCTTCTATAGCAATGCTTTCCATGCCCTGATGGGCATCACCCAGAAGAAGGCTACCCCACAGCAGTGGTTGTCTATGCTTCAGAAGGCCGGTGGCATCAAGGCTGGCGAGGATAAGTGGACGGGCCTTAGTGAGTGGTTGAAGACCTCTCAGGAAAAGATTCTGACTAAGGAGCAGGTCTGCAACTATCTCCATGAGAACCTCATTGATGTCAATGAGATTCACTATATGGATTTCAAGAATATTGAGAATGATCCTGCCTTTGCGAGGATTCAGCAGGAATATCGTGATACGATAGACTCCGTTGGTGAGCTCTGGCATCAGGCCGACCAGGAATATGAAGAGTTCCTGAATCGTGTCCGTGATCAGTATGGCGACGATTGGGAGTATTCTCTTACTCCCGATGAGTCTGCTGAGGAGAGTCGTCTGTTAGAGACCCGTGAGCATTATGATGATACTATCTATGATGCAGAGGATATCGCCTTTGATGAGATGCAAAGCCGGTATGGTGATGACTTCGGCATTGCCTTTAGTCATTATGGTGATAGCTTGCGTATTGACAATAGTGAGTGTGCCCAGACAATTATTAATATTGACAGGGAGATTGATGAGACTCGTATGCGCTTCACCACTGATGGTCTGGAGAACAAGCGTGAGATTGCGCTTACCGTACCATCTGTTGAGAGTTATAACGAGCATGATGAAGTTCATTTCGGCGATGCCGATAATGGTACCGCCGTTGCATGGGTGCGCTTTGGTGATGCCGTCATCAGACGTGATATGTCCGAGGCAGATAAGGAGGAAGCCCTTCGTGCCCTCCCTGCTGCTGGACAGTGGGAGAAGGTTGACGGCAGTAACTTCGTTGCCAGGCGTGATGTCTATTTTGCTCCCGGCACCAGAAACCAGGTCAGTCATGACTATATCGTTGACCACAACGGACGTTTCGTCATCGAGCTCAGTGTCTCTCGACGTAATGTCGTTTATCCTTTCATCAAGGATGGCTATGACAGTCTCGAAGAGGCCGTCAGCGAGTATAACCGCTGGCAGGTCAGCCGCATGACGAAGGAGGAAAAGGTTCTCGTCATCGACGAGATCCAGTCCAAGCGTCACCAGGACGGCAGGGAGAAAGGCTATGCCGTACCGTATAATGAGATACCTATGCCGGAACTGAAGGATATCGTCTTTGAGGATGTCCTGATGACCGGTCCCGTCCACGACGGGCAGATCCAGCGTTTCGGTAATTTCAGGATCACTGTTGACGGTCAGTCTTATAACTTCGGCGGTAGCCGTATGAAGCAAGGATCCGCAGAAAAGATCGATACGGATATCCTGACAGATATCAGAAGGCAGATCGGCGTTAAGAATGCCGACCTGCGCCGTAGCCATACAGGCAAGGTTCCCGAGGCCCCGTTCGAGAAGAACTGGCAGGAACTTGCCATGAAGCGCGTCTTGCGCTATGCTGCTGAGAATGGCTATGACAAGGTAGCCTGGACTGGCGGTGTCATCCAGGCTGAGCGGTATGACACGCTTGGCGATAGGGTTGATAGGATTGAGGCAGAAGATATCCCTTATAATAATAAGGTTAAGTCTGTCAAGATCATTCTTGCCGACGGTTCAGACTCTGTCAGTTATATTGATGTCAGTAAGGATGATGGTACCATCATCCGCTCAGGAAGTACCATCACCAAGGACTGGAAAGGAAGGAAGTTGTCTGAGGCAATAGGAAAGGATATTGCGGAGCAGATTCTTCAGGACGGAAATGTTTCCATTGATGCTGATGGTCTGAAGGTCAATGTAGAGGGCATGAAGGCCTTCTATGATAAGATCCTCCCCGCTTTCGTTAACAAGTACTGCAAGAAATGGGGAGTCCAGGAAGAGCTTATCGGTCTTCCCAAGATAGACTCAGAGGGTCAGGAACCCTCCTGGCACTCCGTCAGGGTCACCGAGCAGATGCAGCGTGACGTTTTGGAAGGCCAGCCGATGTTCTTCCGCAAGTCCGACGGCGAGGCCTACGGCTTCGTCAAGGACGGCGAGATTTATATTGATCCGGCTATTGCCACTGCCGAGACGCCGATCCACGAGTACACCCATCTGTGGGCAGAGGTCTTGCGCCAGCAGAACAACAAGGAATGGCAGAACATCGTCAGGATCATGAAGGACACCCCCGAGGTCTGGAACTATGTCCGCCAGAACTACCCAGCCCTGAAGACCGACGATGCCATCGCCGAGGAAGCCCTGGCCCAGTACAGCGGCAAGCGCGGCTACCAGCAACTCACAGCCTATGTTGACGGTAAGAAGAATGCCGACAGTATCCTGCAGAAGATGAACGATGCCCTCTCCCGCTTCTGGAGTAAGGTTTGTGATTTCCTGCATATCCATTACACCAGCAAGGAGCAGGTCGCAGACCGCATCCTATATGACCTTATCAACGGAGTCAACCCACAGGATATCGTCCGTGTGGACGAGGATGTTGACCGTACCGAGACCCGGGCCTTCAAGGACTGGTTCGGCGACTGGCAGAAGACCGTTAATCCCTTCTCTTCCCGTATTTCTATCGGCAGTCCTGTTGCTGACTATGACACGGTTGATGCCGGTGGTGCCGGTTGTATGTATCCTATATTGCTCGATGGTGAGCGTATAGGATTTATACCTACTGCTGAATATTTTGATTTTAAGAAGAATGACCTTGACATGTCATCTATTATTGATGGCTTTGTCAATATCAATTCATTTGGTAATAATGTTGAGATTGAGCCGGAATACCGTGGTAACGGTTATGGTAAGGCTGCTTACTTCGAGCTGGCACGTTTGATGGATGCGAAGGGACTCACCCTGCGCAGTGCCATTGATTCTTCTCGTTCCGATTCTGCGAACCATGTTTGGGAAGCCTTAGAGAAGGATGGCCTAGTCCATAAGGAAGGTGACCGTTATGTCTTTGACAGGGGAATCTTCCGCAGTGCCTCCAAGGTTGTCGATGAGGAGGGCAGACCCCTCGTTGTCGAGCATGCCACCAATGCAGACTTCACGGTCTTTGACCCGCGCCATATCGGAGAGAACAGCAAGGATAATGGCCTCTTCGGTGCAGGTTTCTATTTCGGTACCCATGCTCCCGGCTGGATGCAGGGCTCCAAGAACGTGATGAAGGTCTATCTTAACATCAGGAACCCCTTTGAGCTCGACGATCATGTTCACGACATGTTTGATGAGATCCGTGACAAGATGGATTCCACCGCTATGCGTGGCTTGACCCTGAAGGGCTTCAATGGTAAAGAGATTCATGTCGGCGAGCTGATAGACGCTATCAAGGCCGTGGACAATCTTGCCAAGGAGAATCCCGCTTTCAAGGAAGAGCTGATGGCTAAAGATAAGGAACTGGAGTTCATTCATCTGAATGAGCGTGAACGTGTCTGGAGGGAGCATGAGATTATTGATCGTGTTGGCATAGGCAGCCTTGCCCTCTCCTGGCAGTCGCTTATCAGCGATCAGATCGGCAGCTATCAGTTTACTGCTGCTGCCATTCAGGACGGCTATGATGGTGTCATCGTTGACCGTGGCGAGGGTTATAAGGAGTATGTTGCCTTTGATCCTTCACAGATCAAGAGTGCTACGCATAACCTTGGCACCTATCTCTCTACTGAGAAGGATATCCGTTATCACTTCATCGGTGAGAAGGGAGCTGCCAACCTTGACGTGGCCCTTGACGGTGGTATGAACACGGCCTTCCTGAAGCAGGCCAAGATCCTTGAAGGTCTTGGCAAGGATGCCGAGTTCATCAAGCTGAATACCGGCTGGGAGAAAGGTGCCGACGGCAAGTGGCGCATGGAGATCCCCGGTTTCAGGAAGTTCGACCCGTATGCCAATGTCGAATGGCTCCAGGACCATCCTGAGATCCAGCGTTACCTGGACCTTAACAGGAAGGATATCGCCGAGGCGATGGAGCTTGGCGGGCCCATGTTGGCCGATGAGCGTCAGGAGCTCAACGCCCTGCGTGAGCGTAATGATGTCAAGTATCTTGACATGCAGACCGTCCACAGGAACGAGTCGCGTCTGCGCGTCGGTGACTATGTGGATGCTCCGATGCTCTTCATGGCCTATCCGGAACTCCGTGAGATGTCTGTCCGTCTGGCAGACATCGATGCCCGCGGTTCTTTCTGCAAGAACGAGGATATCCTTACCGGCGAGTCTGATCCATATATTAAGGTCAATGAGAGGCTGGCGAAGCTTGCCAGGGGACTCAGCCATGCCGACAGGCGGCAGATGGAGTCCGTCATCGCCCATGAGATACAGCACTATATCCAGGAAGAGGAGGACTTCGCCCGTGGTGTTGAGCACAGGTCCGTCCATGATGGTATCAAGTTCTATACCGAACATGACAGGTATATGGACTGCTGCCTTGCCCTTGACGACATGGAGAAGCGTAGGTTCAAGATGCCCTATACCCTGAAGAAGATCGAGCATGCGAAAGAGACTGCCGTTTATTGCTATCAGGCAGCCAACTACAGCACCCTTCTTGCCATGCTGAAGAGCGGCGAGATCACTCTTGATGATGTGAACGAGTATGCCGACAGGTATGATATCACTGGCAGGGCCCGTGACCGTTACCTGCGTTCCGCAGGGGAGGTCGAGGCCCGTAACGTCCAGGAGCGCCTGCATATGACCATCGAGGAACGTCGTCATTCGCTGGCTTCCTCTACCGAGGATGTTCCCCGTGAGGACCAGATCGTGTCCTTCGAGGTCAGGAACTCCCGTGATGTGAATAGCATCCGCATCTTCTCCGATGAAGAGACGGCTACGATCAAGATGATCCTGAAACCGTACCTCTTTAACCAGGATATAGCCTTCAACCGCTATGAGGCGATGGTCAGCGACCTCGTTGATGATGCCGTCATCGTGAATGATGACGACCTCAGAGCGGTCATCACCGATATCTCCGTCAAGATGTCGTCTCAGCTGCTGGCAGACACTGGCCGTAAGGTCAGGACCAATGATGCCGGTCTTGTTGCCGAGACGGTCATCTGGCGCTATGATGTCATGCAGCGCATGCGCCAGCAGAAAGAGGGACTCCGTGATATGAGTACCCCGCTCTATGCCCGTGCCCATCAGGTCGGCGGTCAGCGCATTATCTTTGATGACAATGACCGTGATACCCGTGACATGCTCATTGACAAGATGCGCAGGGCAGGCATCAGGGTATCCACCGATGCCTCTGCGCTTCAGGGTGCCATGGACGGCAGGGAGCGCCTGCAGTCCGTCTGGCACGGCAGCCGTCGTAACTTTGACCGCTTCGACCACCGCTATATGGGTATGGGCCAGGGCAGTCAGGTCTTCGGCTACGGCACATACGTCACTACAGGCCGAGAGATCGGTGAGTTCTATGCAGATAAGGACAAGAAGATCACCAGCTATGTCTGGGCCAGCACCGGTAAGGAGCTGTCCGGCAAGGAGCTTGCGGCCTATATGCGCATCAAGCCGTTCGCCGCTTCGTCGGAGAACAAGGCATCTGCCCTGAGACTCATAGACCAGGAGATCGCCGTCTGTGAGTATAAGCTTCAGAAGAACTATTCCGCTCCGTCGGATAACTACTATATTGTCCGCTCCAAGGAGAATATGCAGAACCTCCTGAGTGACCTTAAGGCGCAGAAGGCGTTCATCGAGGCCTTCGTGCCCGGCACTGTCAGGGCTACTGACAGCCGCTACCTCTATCAGGTCAGCATCCCCGATGATGACTTCGGCAGCTATCTCCCATGGGGTGAGTCCCTCACCAGGGAGCAGCGCAGGATTCTATTCGATCAGGTCAGCGAAACGCCTACCTTCAACCGTATCGTGAAGGAGGATTTTGAGAAGATCAGGGATGACTTCGACGGAACTTTGGAGGATTATAAGGAAGGGCGTTTGAGCGTCTTGAAGAACGCCCATACCGGCACCGTCCAGTTCTTCTACTGGAACCTCTCTTCCAATTTCGGTGACCAGGCAGCGTCGAGGATGCTCTCCGAGGCTGGCTATACGGGTATCAAATACCCTGCCGGTACCGTCCACGGTGTGGATCGGAATGCCACGAACTATGTCATCTTCGATGCCGAGGATGCGAAGATCGAGAAGCAGATACGTTTCTTCCTCACGCCGAATGGCGAGGCCTACGGCTTCGTCAAGGATGACGTGGTGTATATCGACCGTGATATCGCCACCAGCGAGACGCCAATCCATGAGTATGCCCATTTGTGGGCAGAGGTGCTGCGCCAGCGTAACCCGCAGGAATGGCAGTCCGTCGTTGATAAGATGAAGCAGGATGCGGAACTGTGGAACACCGTGAAGGAGCAGTACCCCCACCTTGAGAGTGATGACGATATTGCCGATGAGGTGCTGGCACAGTACAGCGGACGCTACGGCTCAGAGATGCTCAGCGTCGAGTTCGCCAGCCGTCAGATGGCCCGTCAGCTGGAGGCTGCCGGTCTTAGTGACAAGGCCGTCATGCTGCCTGAGCCTTTCGATGCTCGTCGCTACTGGATGACCCAGGAGGACAGGAAGTACCATCATGAGTATGTCTCTGCCCCCGGTATCAGCGAGCCCTATACCTGTTACAAGGCCATTGGCGGCCGTCTGTTCCTCTTCACCAGTATGGACGATGCGGAGAACAACCGTGTCAACCGCGGTACTATCTCCAGCCAGCTTGCGCCTGCCGCCGCCAGGGCCGTCCATGCTGCCATCCGCCACGACCTCCGTGATGACGTGACGCAGGATAAGACTGTCGCCACGAAGGAGTATGCTGGTATTCTTGGCACCTTCTGGGGCGATACCGCCAACTTCTTTCAGATACACTATAATGACCGTTCCGAGATCGCCGACCGCATCCTGAAGGACCTCCTTAATGAGGTCAATCCTCTTGACTACCGTCTGGAGGATGCAGAGAGAACTGCCGACAGGATCACCCGTTACCATTATATCGGTGAGAAGGGTGCTCAGAATATCGACAATACCATTGAGGGCAGTCACCTGATGCTCAATCTGGAGTTCGCCGAGGAGTTCGAGGAGAACGGCCTCTCTCCGCAGGATATTCTGCGTGAGACCGGCTGGGTGAGAGGTGTCGATAACAAGTGGCGCTATGAGATCGAGGATACGAAGGTCGTTTCCCTGGACCTCGCCCATGACGGCACGTCCCTCGGCCGTGTCGTGGAGTCACCGCTGCTTTTTGCCGCCTATCCGGAGATGAAGGACTACACCGTTGCCTTCGGCAGCTTGGAGAACGGCTCCTATAATCCTGATACCGACCGTATCATTTTAAGTGAGCGTTTTGCTGATAATGTCCTCTACAGAGAGGATATCCAGCAGAAGGTCCTTGCCATCCGTAGGGACATCAATGACATGCAGTCACGCATTGCCGACGGCACCGCCACGGCTGCGGACATCAAGTTCCTGAACGAGAAGATTCAGGAACTGCCTGTCATGGAGAAGCTCGCTGTTGAGACCCGTGACCTCGCGTCCGTCTTCCCTGACCTGCCGAGGATCGTTAACCATGAGATCCAGCACGGCATCCAGAAGATCGAGGGCTTTGCCTTCGGTGGCAACCTTACTACTATTGCCCAGCAGCTTCATGAGAACGCGGAGAATATCATGGGCCAGTATAAGGAGTATTACGACTACTATAACATGCTCCTTGACGAGAGCTGCAGGGGTGACAGGGCACATATGCTGCAGTACACCCGTCTTGCCAAGGATTATGAGAAACAGTACAAGCCTCAGATTGAGGCATACATGGCAGCACGCATGATGCGTGATGCCGCATACGTAGATATGGTCAAGGGCCGTCTCAGCGAAGGAAACTTCGATGAGTACCGCCGCCTTGCCGGAGAGGTCGAGGCCCGTAATGTCGAGAACCGTATGGCTGTGCCTTACGAGTCCCGCCGTTTCCTTGCCGCCAGTGTCACGGAGGATGTGGCCCGTGAGAGTCAGATCGTCCGTTACTCCACCGGCATTGCTGCCAGCATCGCAGGCTTCGAGAAGCATAAGCCCCTTGTCATTTCTGACAGACACGAGCGTGATGCCGTCCTTGCCAAGGAGACCTCCCGCAGCGATTATAATACCCATGTCGGCTATTCCGATGTCATTGCATCGGATGTTGACGGCCAGCCTTTGGCAAAGGCCTATGAGCGCAGCCTGTTCTATGACGGCAAGTCCATCGCTACCGTCCATGCCGTCATGGACGAGGACAGGCAGGACTATCGTGAGACGTATGTCCTGAACCTTTTCGTCGGGCCTTATGATAACGGTGAGGGCTGGAGCCCCGTTGCCGGAAAGCCTTTGACTCCCGGTTATGAGGACGGTGCTATCGCTTTTGATGATGAGAAGGAGATGGTTTCCTTCTATGAGCAGAACCGTCAGGAGATAGAGTACCGTAAGCAGCGTTCAAGGAGGCTTACCGCAGCCTATGAGCAGTTCGGGCTGCAGGAGGCTCAGATGATCGCCAAGGTCATGCCCGTCAGCCGTGACGGCTTCGTCAGCCCGCAGCTGAGCTGGATCCTCACCCCCTGGGTCGATGTCAACAGCGACCGCAGCTTCATCCTCATGCACACGCCCGAGGAGCGTGAGCGTCTGAGGATCGCCGACGGCGAGCTGTTCGGCGACTGGATGCGCCGTAACGGCCTCTCCAGTGGCGACTATGACACCAAGGTATGGTTCTACCAGAAGTATGCCTCCCGCTGGAACGAGCTGTCCCGCCTGTTTGCCGACATGCAGTTCAGTTCCCACACGAACCGTGAGGAAGCCTATATCACGGGTCGCAAGGTGGCTCAGATCGTCAGCGATCGAAAGGAGGGCTTTGCCATGATCGACCTCCTCAAGGAGATTAACCCCGTCAAGATTATGCCGTATCTCGACGGTGTTGCCGACGGCATTGCCGAGAAGGAGGGACGGCAGGTTACTGCTGGCAGTCCCTTGACCGTTGACGAGGCCCGTGAGGCCTGGCAGAAGGCCTGGGGTGACTATGTGGAGTCCGGCAGGCAGATGCAGCAGTCCGAGGACCATTACAACAGCCTGCTTACCCAGAGCATCCTTGACCGTTACAAGGATGTCGAACTGAACCTCTCCGACGAGGATAACAGGCTCCTTGACGACCTCTTCGAGGCCCGTAAGGTGTTCCTTGCCGACGAGGATCGCGACTATGACTGTTTCCAGGATGTCATCAGCAGCGATGCGCCCTACTACGCCATCCATGGCGATGTCAGGGAGGCTGTCAGCTCGATCTTCTGGCATGAGGATCCGCTGACCTACCGCCAGCGCGACCTCGTATTGGCTGCCATGCGCCGTGAGCCCGGCTACCTGCTTGAAGAGCTCAAATCCTCTGCCTGGGACCTTGGCTATGAGGATATCGTGTCCTGCTTCATGGAGGCGGCAGACTATCCTACCCTGCTTTCCCAGAGCGAGGTCGATGTCATCCACCGTATCACGCGTGTCAGTGACACTGCCGACATGACGGACTATGAGAAGGATGTCTACAGGGATGTCATGGATGCCTATAACACTGTCAAGGAGGGCAAGGCCGTCACAGTCCGTCAGCGTGACCTCCTGGTTGCCTACGGCATGAGCATCTGTCCGGATTCCGGCACTGCCAACATGCGCTATCTCGCTGCCGAGATGGGTATTGATGAGTCCGTGTTGGGTGATGCCCTCTCGCATCCCGTCAGGGATCAGAAGGAGGAAGTACATCTGGAGGACACCCTTTCCAACCATGATGTGCTTCTGCAGCGTCTTGCAGACACCGTTGGTGTCGGATACCGATATGACTTCCGTAACCTTGATGACATGTTTGATGACAGGTCGCTCAGCCTCTCGGTCATGCCTGAAAGGATGACCGGCATCGATTTCGTCGAGGTAAGGCTTGACGGCAGCGTCTTTATCGCCTTCCACGGCTACGACGAGGACGGCGACCTTGTCCTTGACGGTGTTTCGGGTGAGAAGCTCAGCCGCTTTAACGTCGGCCACCTGCAGGAGATCCTCGGTGCCGTTGAGATGAAGCAGGGTCGCAGTATCGATGTTTCGGACCAGCTCCGAAAGCAGGAAGAGATTTATAACAGTAGAAAAGAACAAAATAAAAAAGATATGGATGCAGTTAATCAGCAAGAAGAGAGCCGTAAGCAGTCTTACGCTCAGAAGACCGAGGAGGCCCTGAAGGCCGTCCTTCGTCCGGGTATGGGTCTCGGGGTATATGCCTTCGAGCCCGTTGAGTTCATGAAGCCCAGTTCCCTTGGCGATCCCGTCGGTCAGGTTGTCCGCAGGGGTGACACCTTCGAGTACTATGTCACTCCGGAGTCTGCCCCGATGTCCCTGGAGGTGGCCTTGGCCGCCGACAGCCGTCATAGTATTTACAAGACCGCCATGCTCCAGCGTATCGCCGATATGCTGCATGAGCCGGGCATTGACGGCAGGATGGACTTCGACGGCAGCGTGACGGCGGGTAGCGTCGGTGACTATGTGTCGCATGAGATCCGTCATATCGACCTTATCAGTGGCAATGACACTGAGGACGGAAAGGATCTCGTCCGCTTCTGGAATGATGCCCAGAAGGTCTGCGATGCCTCTAATTATTGTTTCTCCGATGACGGCTACGAGGTCCTTGTCGCCGCCATGGAGGCGAAGCTTCGCGAGGTAAGGGGTGAGCAGGCTTCCGTCCAGGAAGGTACACAACCAGTCTATGCTGCTGAGGAACTGCGCAAGCGCCTTGACAAGATCCTTGCCAAGGACGGTGACTTCATCGAGTTCCCCACCGGCGAGAGGATTCTGAAGAACCCGGACGGTGATGACTATATCATCTTTGAGGATGTCGAGGAAAGCGTCCACAGCTCCCTTGGTGAGTTGTCAGAGAATATCAAGGCAGGAGGCCAGCAGGGTACTGCTGCCGCTGCCTTCGTCGATGGTGCCCTTGACGGTATCATCGATGAGAAATACGAGCTGAAGCACAAGTATAACGTGCGCGGCAATGCCGTGCAGGGCATGGACGGCTACTCCGAGGAGGATATCCTGAAGATCGTCGAGGACTACTATGACGAGAATGCCGGCTATGATGCCAACTACGAGCCCCGTATCGTCCAGATGACCGTCGTCGGCAGCCGTACCAGGGGCGAGGCCCGTGACGGCAGCGACCTTGACGTGCTCGTAGAGTATATGGACTTCGGCAATTCCGACACCCGTGAGGAGAGCCTTTTCAATGCCCTCAATGACAGCGAGAACCGTCTGGAGATCGAGGGTGTTAAGGTGGATATTAACCCCATCAGCCCGCATTTCAGCCGTACCACGGCAGAATGGCTGGAGCGTGATGCCCAGTGGCGCAAGGAGGATCAGACCAAGGCGCTTGACCTCCCGAAGGGTGTCCTCCTCGGCAATGACGCACGCCTCCTGGAGTCCATGCGCAGCAATCCGAAGGACAGCTATTCCTATAAGGCTGCCATGGACGAATACGACCACAGCTTTGCCGAGGAGTATGTGGAATATAACATGTCCTATGCCCGCAGGCTGGAGGGTAAGACCCTTGAGGAGGTGGAGCAGCGCCTTGAAGCCCTGAAAGCCTTCTATAACGGCGGCGGTGATCTCTCCGATGCCCGCCGTGTCATCCAGGCTGCCATCCAGGCCACTGAGGACAGGGCCATGCAGCTGAGGGAGGAGAAGAACGAATCCGTCCGGGAAGATAATATCCTGCGCCGTCGTCTTGACGCGATGCTGAAGGACCTCGTTCCGAATGACGGTGACTGGATAGAGAGCTATTATGATCTTGAAAAGGGTTCCGTGATTTCCGGTTTTATTAAGAACAGGGAAGGAAAACTCTTCTTCACACCTGCCGATGAGGTGACGGAGACACCTTGGGAGAGCCTTGCCAACGGTTCTGAGCCGGTTGAGACGGCCTACCGTACCGTTCTCAGCAGGCGCTTGCTTGAGGATATCCCCATGGGTAAGGAGATTGTCTTTGACAACGACTATGCCCATGCCCTGCCCGTCAGGAGCAACAATCAGGAGATGCGTATCTACAGCGTCGCCCATACCGAGGATGACAGGCTTATCTTCAAGGGCGGTGTCATCGGCCATGACGATGCACCCCGTGAAATGACCTCTGAGGACATCACCTGGCAGAGCCTTGATGATCTCCGTGAGGGTATCGGCATCCGGCTCTCCCTGATGACCGCTGCCGACAAGGCCGCGTTCACTGGCAAGGCTGTCAGTCCTGAGAATGCCGATTCGAAGGCTGCTACCGAGGAAAAGATGAAGTTGATCCGCACATGGGCCGCTCAGACCGAACAGGCCGTGAAGGGTCTTGCCGAAGGCGACAACCAGCTTGCCGACACGCTCCGCAGGCTCTTCGTGAAGGATGCCGAGGTTCCCGACTGGGGCCGTTCCTACTTCAGGAACATCTTCGAGCATCTCAATACCTCCGGTGACAAGGAGTTCCGCAAGTGGTGGGATGAGGTCGAGGACCTCTCCGGCGGCAACTTCCGTCAGTTCGCCTGGGCGGTGGCGTACAAACTGCCCGACTTCCAGATCGAGGAGCTGATGCCCGGTCACGGCTATGCCAACCAGTACCAGAGGGACGATGACCGTTTCAACCGTCTCGCCTCTTCCCTCTCCGATCAGGATCTGGTCTATCTCGGCCGTCTCATCGGCGACCGTGCCGACGGCCGTCACATGACGGACTGGAGGCCTTTCGACTACTTCACGTTCGCCAGGGAGGTCACCGATGCCGAGGCAGCCGTCATCGACGGTAAGCCCCTTACCGTCCGTCAGCGTGACATCCTCATTGAGGAGGGTTCCTTCTATTATGATGGTCTCCGTGAGGTTGCCGACGAGTATCTGAAAATGGACTATGACAGGCTTGTCGCCGCCCTGGACGCCGCTGTTGAAAACAAACAATATATCAAAAATATGCCTGAAATTACAGAAAAGACAAAACTGATCTCGCTGCTTTCGGATATCCTTCCGGATGACGGCGACCGTAAGCCGCTCCGTCTGATGCCTGACATCAGCGGACGCAGTGATGACGGCATGGGTCGTGACGGCGAGGTGTATAACCTTGCCGGTGAGTTCCGTGTGTCCGTGGATGGTGTCAACTACCCCGTTGATGCCATCGCGGGAAAGACGCATATCCATGAGCTCTACAGGAACGCCCTTGCCGTGAAGCTTGCCGATGTCATCGGTGACTCTCAGGGAATCCGCTTCGCCGAAGGCCAGATATTCCCTGGTGAGGTCAATGGCATGTCTGAGATGATAGAGGTCTATCATGTCAGTTGTGACAGAAACGGTGCCCTGACCTTCCATGGCAGACTTGCCAATGATCTTGGCAGCAGTATTGAGATTACCGCTCACGACTTTACGGTTGAGGGTCTGGAACAGCTGGTAAACAAGGCTGCGGAGATCCGCAACAGGGAACTCCTGCAGCCCGACCGCGTGACCGAGCTTGCCTTGCAGTTCCGCAGCGTGTTCGCCTCTGCCGTCCATCTGAAGGGCTATGTGCAGCAGCACTCCACCCTCTATGATGAACTCAATGCCCTCGTTACCGACGGTGTTCAGCAGGACTGGCATGAGTGGGCCCAGAACGCGCTCAATGCCCTCCAGATGGCCAGTGCCGATGATGTCAAGCTCAACGAGCTGACGCATGACGGCTACCGCCAGCTGATGGCAGCCATCGCCGATGAGCTCTCCGATGAGGATGTAGAGCGTTTCGTAGGCGCTGTCCGTGCCTCTTCGGCAGCCTGCTCCCTCAGTGACCTGATGACCAGGTATGACACTGCCCTTGCCGCCTATGAGCACCGTGACCTCTCTTCCGACGATCAGAAGGTGCGCAGCCTCTCGCAGGATCTTTCCGTGATGCTCACCGCCCGTGACGGCGTGGAGCTGCTGCGCTGGGCCGACAACGGCACCCGCCATGACAGCCATGAGCCGTTGGAGATGCTGAAGGCCTCCCTCAGAGGCAAGAGCGTCTATGATGCCGACCGCCTGCTGACGATGATCCGTGAGCGTGACATCGCTCCTGACCGTCAGGCACGCATGGAGGCCTCCCTTCCCAGGAACCTCATGGAGATGCTCTACGTGCAGGTGCTCTCCTATTACTATGGCAATAAGGATGCGATCTCCGATGATGCCAAGGCCGTACTGGCACAGATCGACCGTGTTTCCACGGCTGACGGTCTCTCGGAGTGGGCCTCCGGTGTGCGTACCGGCAACACCCTGAGCCAGATTGCCGACCTCCCGCAGGATATCCGCGAGGCCGTTGATGAGCTGGCCTGGCAGATCGCCGAGTCCGATGACCTCGAAACCTCTTTGAAGGGTGTCACCTCCATCGGCATCCTCAATGATGTCCGCATGGAGGGTCTGAAAGCCCAGATGGCAGCCCTGAAGGGGCAACATCCCGATGAGGTTCTGCTGTTCCGTAACGGCCAGGGTATGACCCTTGTCGGTGACGATGCCCGTAAGGTTGCTGAGATCACCGGCTGGCAGGCTGGTGCCTACCAAGGTTCCGACGGCAAGGCAACTGCGCTGCTGGATATCAGCGCAGACGGCTATAATGTCCTTGCCGAGAAGGATTTGCACTTGCGTGCCGTCACTCCGGACTTCAATATCCGCCCGCTGCTGCCTGCCGGGACCGACCGTCTCTGCCTTGCCCAGCAGACGATAGACTATAACCTGACCTTCGCTGCGGAGAAACCCGTCAGCATTGAGACCGATGGAAGTCTTCATATAGGAGATTTTAAGGCTAAGGCCCTTGACTTCCATCCCACGGGTCTTGATGCCATCGCCGAGAACGGCGAGAAACTGGTTATCCGCGATATTCCCAATAACTACTGGCATCCCGAAGGCACCCTGGTAGTGGCCGACTACATCAACGGCCACCGTACCACCATCGAGCACTCCCTGGAGGCCCCGCACCTCGCCGACGGCGGCGTGAGGGAGTCCCAGAAAGCCCTGTATGACTCCTATAACGGCATCAAGGCCTCCCATCAGGATGAGGTGGTCCTTGTCCGTCAGAAGGGCTTCATGGAAGCCTTCGGCGAGGATGCCGTTGTCGCTGCAAGGCATTTCGGCGTTCCCCTCTATGACCGTCAGATCGACGGCATGAAGGTGCCCTTCGTGATGATCCCGACAGAAAAGTATTCCCAGGCTCTTGATGATGACCTTGACATCAATCTCCATGTCGTCACCAGGCCTGAACATGAGGAGCTGCGCGGTTCTATCCGTGCCAGCCTGAACTTCTCCGAGGATATCTCCCGCGACGAGAGCCGTCACGGCCTCCGTGCGGAGATATACCAGGAACGCGACAGCAGCCTGGTCATCCGTGTCGGCTTCCGCGGCACCGAGGACCTTGGCGTCATCGCCCTCTCCAAGGAGGATGCCGACCGTTACCATGACTTGGTACGTGAAGGCAGCGTCTCCGACCGCAGCGATTTCGTGCTGGACATGGCAGAGAAATATTTCGAGAAGGATCTCGCCGTCAGCCGCCAGCATGACAATACTGCCCGTATGTTCGAGGATGCCGGGCTGTCCTACACCCCGTTCTTCCTGCTGCACAGCGTGGATTATGACAATCCTTACAGCGGAGAGAAGATGCACTTCAATGCCTTCACCGTTGACACGCCGTATATCATGCTCTATGAGGGCATGGACGGTGCCGAGAAGAGCATGAACCCCTTCATGCTTCAGGATCTGCCGTTTGACTTGCAGGCAGGGATCCTGAAGGATATCAGCCAGACACTTCATTCCGATGCCGTCAGGAACCTGGAACAGGCTCCCGATTATCTAGCTGACAACCTCTCTCCGGAGTATAAGGTGCAACTGCTATCCGAGGAACTTGGTCTTGACTATGTTCCCCTGACCCTTCGTCTGCCGGTTGCCGTCGAGGACTATGATGACGGTGTTGAGACGAGGAAGCTCATCATCGCCCATGCCACCGTCACCAGACAGGGTATCGAGGTCTACGAGAACCGTACCGATTCCTATGACGGCAATAACGGCATCTTGATCGATGATCTGCCGGAGCCAGCCCGCAGGCAGATTACCGATCTGATGACCGAGGTGATGACCTCCGACCATGAGATCTCCGTATTTGTTAATACTGAGTCTGTGCCAGAATATGCCCTTTCTGCCGTCATCAACGGCGATTTCAGCGGTATCGGCGATCCGCAGGATGAGCAGGATATCCGCGAGTTCCTGGATAAATATTCTGGTATGATCATGAGCGTGCGTGACGATTCTGCAAGCTTCGACAACTCGCCTGCCTTCGGCAAGGGCACCGACTGTGTGCCTGTCGATATCGTCAGGCTTGTCACCCCGAAGCAGCTGCGCGAGGAGAGGCTTGCGTCTATTGTTGACAAGAAGGTGGAAGCCTTTGTTCAGGAACACCATGAGCAGCCGTTGTATGCCGAGGTCGATGTCCGTATGTTCGATGACGAGCCAGAGCACTGGCTTGTGAAGTTCAGCCCCAGACTGGAGAAATCCGAGAACGGCAAGGTTGATTTCGTCTGCAACGACATCAATGACTTCAAGAATATTGTTGTCAACGGCTATAACGGTGACGGTGCCTTTGAGGACGGCCGTGTCGTCAGGATCCTCAATGTCGAGGATATCGTCCTGCATGACAAGAACCTGCTGCAGAAAGAGGCTGTCAGCCAGGATGAGGGCACGGTGAATCGCGTCTATACCGATGAGGAGTCCGCTCAGGTCAAGGCGGCCATTGCCGACTATCTTGGCAGTCATATGTCTGAGCATCTGAACGACAGCCGTATCAGCAGCCTGAACATCCCCGGGAAGGTTGGCGGCTATGTTATTGGGAGCACCCTTACCGCACAGGATGCCGTCAGGGACCTGATGATCCAGAGCCTGAACACGGTAAGCCTGAACAATCCCGGTATCCTTGCCAGCCTTGGCATTGACGATATCGAGGCAGAGGCCGAGAATATCGCCCTGGAGGCCGTCAAGGCCGCCGAGCTGAAGCTTCAGCCGCAGAAATACTATGCCTTCGGCCAAGAGGTCCCGCAGGAGCAGATCGACGAGCTGAAGGCCGATGGCGTCACCGATCTCTCTACTGAGAACCTGGAGAGGCTCTTCCATTTCGAGGCCCAGGACAACGGTGTTTCTACCGAGGATGTCAGGTTTGACCTTAACGCGAAGATCGACGTTGATGTCAATGCACTCAGGGACACCCTTGAAAAGGTTCTTAACGACACCTGCAGGGAGCATGGAGTCGAGATACCTGTCACCAACAGGATCTGGAGTGCTCAGATGAAGACCTGGGAGGATGCCCATAAGGTATGCTCACTTGTCTCTGAGGATATCCTCCGTGCCGCAGGCCAGCATGATCCTGCCCTTACCGGAAGCACCACCACTGACTATATCTCTGAGAAGGCCAGCGAGCTCGGCTCGTCCGTCCTCCAGAAAGTCAGGGCATCCCTCGGTTCCGGCCGTGAGGAGAGCCTTGCCATGGTTGACATGATCAACGGCATCGGCAACAAGGCCTATACCGCCGACGAGGTTCCCATCGTCAAGGAGGCCGCCGTTGCCTACCTGCAGAAGCATAACAGCGATTATTACCAGGCCAAGGGCATTGCCATTGCCGGCCGCGTTCAGGAATATGCCATTGCCGACCGTAAGGACCTGAAGACCGTCGTGTCTCGCGTTGTCTACGACCTCCAGTCAGAGGCCCTGCAGCGTGAGCCCGGCATCCTCGACCGCTACCTGCCCAACGGCTTCACCCGTGAGAACGAGCTGGGCCGTGTCTCCTCTGAGGTGATGAAGTATGCAGAGGGAGTCGCCGACTACCGTCTGAACGACCTCAAGGGAGCCCTTGAGGCGAAGATCGACTCCCTGAACGGTCTCGTGAAGGAGTATAACGACCTCCGCAGGAAGGAGGATCCCGAGTATGTCATGAAGAAACATATCCTGTCCTACTCCCTGAGAGTTGACAAGGATATGGAGAACAACGTGGCACTTATCAGCAATGACGGTGAGTCCGACAGCTGGGAATCCAGCTGGATGACCTCCCGTGACCTGTTCTCCAAGCTCGACAGCGTAGAGAAGGAACTTGTCAAGCAGTACCCCGGCCTTGCACAGCTGGCCGCCAGCCATGTCGTCAGGCTTGCCAACGAGCCGGACGAGAGCCGTCAGGCCAGTGAGGCTGCCGAGGCACAGGCACGCCAGAAGGAAGAGACAGAGCGTATCGCCCGCGAGAAGGCCGAGAAAGACCGGCAGGAGGAGCAGAGACGCCGTGAGGAGAAGGAGAAGGAACTTGCCAAGCTCCACCAGTCTGCCGTCGCCCTCTTAGGTGCTGCCTTTGTCTTTGACCTTGCCGCCCATAAGGATATGGAGCGCCTGGTACTCGGAAACACCTCTTCGAGAGTGACCGTTGACAGTATCTCCGTCGCAGACGGCGAGCTGCGTCTCTATTCTCCTGACCTGAGCCGTAACGTGGACCTTGCCACCCTCACTGACGCCGACCTTGAAAAGATCAGTGCCAAGATGCAGGAAGTAAAGGCTGCTGCCGATGCCGAGGCCAGGAAGGCTGCCTTCCCCGAGGGTATCACCGTCGAGAAGATGTATGTCAACAGGAAGAATGCCGAGAACACCTATAAGATCCATGCCGTCATCAACGGCCAGCGTCTGGAGGCTCCCCTTACCAAGGAGGAAAGGGAGCAGTTCTTCACCAAGGCCATCTCCATGGAAGCCCTTGTGACGGCCCATTTCTCCAAGGACATGGATAGGATCCTCCATCCCGATACTGCCCAGGCAGCCCAGACGGAGGAGTCTCCTGCCGAAGGCGTGAAGCAGGATTCCAAGATTCCGTCCGAGGTCGTGCAGGCCGGTCTTATCATCGCCGGTCTTGATTCAGCCCTCCGGCATGACGGCGTGATGATGAACGCAGAGGGCCGCAAGGCTCCGCAGTTCAGCCACGGCGGCATGGTCATCAGTCCGTATAACGCCCTGATGATGGGCCTCCATGCCGATCAGAACGGCTACAGGACAGGTGTCTACACCACCTTCAACGATGCCCGTGCCGAGGGATTCTGCGTGAAGAAGAACTCTTCAGGCCTGCCTCTGAACTGGTATAACCGTAACCAGTATGTCAACAAGCACAACTCCTATGACGTCATCGGCGGTGATGCCTACAAGGCACTCTCCGATGCCGAGAAGGCGCTTTACCGCTCGCTGACCTCCCGCGAGATCAAGGCGGTGTTCAATATCGACCAGACGACGTTGAGCGAGGTGAAGAAGCCGCTCTATGAGCAGTTCCTCGCCAAGGAGGCTCCTGCTGTCCCCGCTCCTGAGAAGCCGCTCACCCTTGTCGAGTATGCCTCGATGATCCGTGAGCAGAACCCCGGTGCCATCGTCCTGATGCTCAACGAGGACCGCTATGAGGCCTACGGTGAGGATGCCCATAAGCTTGGTCATCTGATGGACTATAACCTGCCCTATGACAACACGAAGGATGCCGAGGGAAAGGATGTCACCATGATCTCCTTCCCGAAGGTTGAGATCAACCGCCAGGTGGAGCGTATCGTCCGTCACCAGCAGGCCGTCAAGGTATGTGACAGCATCGGCGACTACGAGGCCCTGAAGAAGTTCGGGCCTGCGGAGAACATCTATGCCGGACTCCAGGACTTCATGAGTGCCATTGAGAAGTCCGACCCGAAGGCCGTGATGGTCAACCCGCTCTTCGAGACCGCCTTCGACCGTGATGCCGGTGTCCTGCGCATGAGCAACTCCCAGGCTGCGCCCACGGGTGAGACCGTCAGCATGGCCATCAGCCGTGCCAATGAGGTCTACCGTGCCGCTGTTGCCTACACTGGTGCTTCGGCACGTTTGAACCGCTCTGCCTGCATGGGTGTCCTGCCGGAGGATGTCGTCAGGTACGATGCCCTCGTTCAGGAGCTGGCCGCAGGTGTTCTCATGACCCGCCAGGGACTCCCCGCATCCATTGCCCCGGAGCATATCGACATGATCCCGTTCTGGCAGCGTGAGCTCACCGAGAACCCGAAGGTCGTAGACTCCCTTGAACGTGATGTTAACGATGCCGTGAAGGTCCTGAATGCCATCCGTGAGGGTAAGGAGGTGGACTACACCGTCATGCGCGGCGACGGCCTCTTTGATGCCGTCCGTCAGAAGCAGTACAGCATCTCCAGTGGTCTTGCCGGGATGGCCGATGCCAGCGCCCGCCAGGCCGTCCTTGTCAAGGATCCTTATATGAAGTCCGCAGCGGTCATCCTGCCCGCCGGTGCTTCCATGGAGGTGCGCAACGAGCTCCCCGGTCTGCGTAAGAACAGCTTCTTCATCGCCCTGAACAAAGAGCAGTATTCCGACGTGAAGTTCTACAATGCCGGTGGCTTCCTCGGGCTCACCAAGCCCAACGAGTACTTCGCCGACAAGGAGGTGTATATCGTCACCCTTGAAGGCAATGACATCGTTCCGCAGGTAAGGCTCGACCTCACTGAGGAGCTGGCCCACACCCATGAGCTTGACATCTTCAAGGTCATGCCCATCAGGGATGATGACGGACGCTACGCCCTGTATATCCGTCCCTTTGAGGGCAGGCCTGTCACGACCTATGTCGATGAGGAGGTTCTTAACAAGGTGGATGCCTTCAACAAGACCATTCGTGAGCCGGAGAGCAAGATGCTCCTCGACGCCATCGGCAGGGAGTACTACCAGATTGTCATGGACAATCCCAGGAAGGAGGCAGGCATCCTCACCCCGAAGAGCGACGGCGTTGACCTGAGCCGTATCACGGATGTCAATATCCGTGGCGACCGCTACCACCGCGGCAGCTTCGTGATGTTCGCCACCATCGACGGCGAGCGTCAGGCCACTCCCGTCCGCGTGACCAGTGAGCAGGCCGAGCGCTCATGGCTTTCCGGCGACAGGGAGACCTATAACAAGATGCTTGCCGCCGAGCTCTTCAAGGACAGGCTCGCCGTTGCGAAGTCCGAGGGCCAGGCCGAAGGCGTGGCTCCTGAGACCGAAGAAAAAACCGTGGAATCCGAAGTTAAGAATGACGAGCACCGGGAGGAGCCGATCTACCGTCCCTTTCGTCGGTAAGGAGCCGGAGGCGTCTTCCAGTGTATATCTTTCAGGCATAATCCAATCGGTTGTATGAATATTAAGTAATTTCTTATGGATAAACAGACTTTTTTCGAGTTATATGCCCCCCTTGCCATCGAGCAGCAGCAGAAGTTCGGCATCCCGGCTTCCGTGACGCTGGCTCAGATGGCTCTGGAGTCCGGATGGGGCGAGGGACGTGCCATCAAGGAGGGCAATAATGCTTTCTGCGTCAAGGGATCCTATAACGGTCAGTATGTTCTTATCTCCGACAATGCGAAGAACGAGAAGTTCCGCAAGTACGATACGCTGGCCCAGAGCTTTGATGACCATTCAAGGCTCCTGATGAAGGACCGCTACCGTCAGGCTCCTGGCTCCGACTATAAGGTCTGGACGGCAGGGATCCAGAAGGGAGGCTATGCCTACCCTCCTGACGGCTATGCCGAGAAACTCAATAGCCTTATAGAGTCCAACAGCCTCCAGCGGTATGATGTCATGGGCCTCTCCCCCGCCCAGCGCGTGGACCGGCAGGTCGTGCAGCCGTGGGGCCAGGAGCGCGGGCGCTTCTCCATGCCCCTCGGTGCCACCGACGGCAGCCTTGTCATGACCAGTGACATCGGCCACAGGAACACCGGCATCGCCGGTGCTTCCCATGACCATAACGGCCTCGACCTGCGGGCGAAGTACGTCCCCGTCCTCGCCACCGAAATGAACGGCAGGGTCATCAAGGCAGAGCATGACGGCAACAGCAAGAGCGGCAAGCATGTCATCGTGGAGTACGAGCGTGACGGCCATAAGTTCACGGTCAGCTACTGCCACCTCTCCAAGGTGGACGTGAAGCCCGGTGACATCGTGACGGCGGGCCAGCCTCTGGGCGTAAGCGGTAACTCCTCCTACCGTGACTACACGAAGGAGAAGTCCCTTGACCCGCACCTGCATCTCACCGTCCGTAAGGACGGGAATATCCTTGATCCCAAGCAGTACCTCGCGGAGATCGCCGTCCGTGGCGGCATCGACACGACGCTTGTCAGAAAAGGCGGCGATGGTGCCGACCTGCTGGCACAGTACAAGAGCGGAGTTGTCATTCCCGCCGGTGCTTCCGGCTCCCTGTCCGTCAGCGGCTATGACATTGCCGTGCTGTCCGGCGGCACGAAGCTGTGGGGTGATGCCAGGGGCAACCTCCTGAACATCGGTGACATCAGTGTGAAAAGCCAGGACGGCAAGTATCTGATGACCGCTGTCATCAACGGCCAGCCGCAGGAGCGTGAGATTTCCAAGGAGGACTATGAGAAGTTCCAGTATTCCAACAATGTCGAGCGTATCTTCATGTTCGACAAGGCCTATGACGACGTAGCCATGATGGATGCTTCCGGACAGGGCCAACAGAACCAGTACGGCAACCTCATGGCCATGCTCGGCGGCAACGGGGAGCAGGACTACATGTCCTGGTTCCTTAACAAGAACGGCGAGGGCGGCGGCCTTGACGGCGGCGGTGATATCCTCGGCAATCTCTTCGGCATGGTCGTCGCGGGCTTCATGAGCATGATGGCCGTCTTCAGCGATGACGAGGAGTCACAGGTGAAACAGCTCCACGAGATGATCGATGCGCGTATGTCCAAGGAAGACCTTGCCAAGGTCGAGAAGATGAAGCATGACGGTGTTGATCCCGGCCAGGCACAGATGCTATCCCAGGCCAATGCCGAGGCAGGCCTGACTGCCAACGACCAGCAGCAGTCCCAGCAACAGCAGATCACAATGCGCGGATAGCGGCACGGCCGCTGTCCTGCAACAATATTTTTTAATTACCTAATTTAAAAATTTTACGATTATGATTAAGTTTAATGTCGAAGTCTGTGCTGTCATTTCCAGCGCAGCAGAGTTGAAAAAGGCAAAGGACGGCAATGAGTTCCTGTCCTTCGGTATTATGCTGACCGTCCGGGGCCGTGACGGTGCCCAGAAAGACCTGCCCATCAGTGTTTCCGTCGATGGCGGCAAGGGAGACCTCGGAGTCTACTCCAAGGACAAGCGCGTCAACATCACCGGTACTATCAACGTCCGCAAGCGTGACGGGGTGTGCTACTACAACCTCCGTGCCGACAAGGTGGACGTAGCCCCGTCCACCGAGCCCGACAAGATCGAGGGCACGATGGAGTTCCAGGGCAAGATAGGCCGTAAGGGCATCGACTGTCACACTGACAAGAAAGGGAATGCCTACAAGGCTTTCTCCGCCTTCTCATCCGAGAAGGTCGGCGACAACTACGAGTCCACCTGGGTACGCTTCCTGTACTTCAACCCCAAGGAAGGCGAGGACTTCCTGAAGACCGATGCCTACGTCAAGTGCAGCGGCGACCTCCGTCTGAGCGTTTTCCGTGATGCCGTGACGCTGGAGTGCCTGCTGAAGGACGTGGAGCCCTGGGTTCTCGACAACGGCAAGAAATAGCAGGTTCCAGGGAGCGTGCGGGTCTCCCCGCACCTCCCCTGCTCTTTCTTTGCCCTTGCGAGCCCTTAACAGAATGTCGAATGCTTTAAATTATACTGCTTATGCCACAAAGTCAAGAATCACATCGTCCCGACGGTGCTCCCCGCTGGGAGAAGCCGGACATGGAGAAGCGCAGGAAGGAGGATGCCTACGAGCGCTATGCCTCCCTTCTGAGGGAGAAGATCGCCTCCTTCGTCCCCGGCAGACCCAACTACTGGCTCAACCATGACAAGGTGTCCTGGCCGAAGCCCCTCTACAAGGGCAGCTATAACGGCATGAACGCCCTCATGCTGATGATGCACTGTGACAAGGAGGGCTTCAAGGTCCCCGTATTCGTGTCCCGTGAGCGCCTGATGGACCTCAACTACCAGCGCGGGCCTGACGGCAGGTCCGTCCCCGCTACCGACGGCGAAGGCCGCCAGCTGCCTTTCGTCCACCTGTCGAAGGGCGCCCGCTCCTTCCCCGTGTTCCTCTCCCAGGCCACCATCACCAGCAAGGCGACCAGGGAGGAGATATTCTACCGCCAGTATATGAGTCTTCCGAAGGAGGCCCAGGACGGCTATAACGTCCGGTACTCCCCCGTCGTGGAGAATGTCTTCAATGTCGATCAGACGAATATCCCCGAGGCCCGTCCTGATCTCTACCAGCGTCTCATCGACGAGAACCGGCCCCGCCTGCTGGAGGAAGATGACAGGAAATTCCATTTCGCACCCCTGGATGTCCTCATAGGCAATCACTTCTGGATCTGTGACTTCTATCCCTCCTATGACGGTGACATCTTCTATGACGTGCGTGCCAACAGAATCAACTTCTCCCTGAAGGATGCCTTCCAGGGCGGCAACGGCTATTACGGCACCGTCTTTGAGAAGATGGTGGTCTCTGCCCTTGCCGGGGAGGCCGTCAGGCCTGAGCTCGATGACGGCCGTGCCAGCAGCGAGTATGTGCGACGTGAGCTTGCCGCCGAGCTCGGCAGCGCTCTCGTCTGCCAGCGCTACGGCATCCGCAAGCAGCTGGAGCCGGAGTCCCTGGACTTCTGCGACCGCTGGGCCAGGAACCTCAAGGAGATTCCCGAGTACGGTTCGTCCGTGCTCCGGAATGTCAAGGATGCCACCGGCAGGATGTCCGTGCTGATCGACTGTGCCCAGAAGGTCTATCTGGAGAAGCACCAGGGTGACGACCTCCGTGAGGATGGCCAGTCCGAGGGTATGGATGTCAACGGCGACGGTGTTGTCGATGCCGGTGATACCCATTACTCTGCCGACCGCAAGCAAGGCTCCGGCGAGGGTGAAGGGGAGACCGAAGAGGAGGCGCAAAAAAAAAGACCGGCCTTCCACAGATAAGAAAAGTACCGCTATTTAGCGGTACTTCCCCATGAAAAACCAGTCAAACCAAACTTGAACCAAAAACTATCTGTCAATCGAAACTTTTTCTTTTCTCTGTCTGCGGAAGAACCCCTCTGCGCTGTCATCGTCTAGCGGTAATCCTGCCTTCCTGCAGTACTCCATGTATTCGTGCTTCATGGCCTCGGAATGATGGAAGATATATTCCATCCTGCCGATGGTGCCGTCGGAAAGCAGCGCGTCGAGGACCTCCTTGTTATAGTAGCCTTTCAGGTCAACCATCGTCCGTATCATCTGCTCAGCTGCGTCTTCGCGGCGTTCTGCAGCCCCCGGCGTTTGATCTCCTGATGAATCTCTTCCGTGAAGTCCTCCTCCAGGACGTAGTTCATGTCACCGTACTCGTCGCGGATCCAGCAGCCGTAGGTGCCGACGGTGATCCTGTCGATCTTGTCCTCGTCCTTTCCGATGACCCATTCCTGTGCCGTTCCCGGCGTGATGCGGATGGCTGACTCCTCGCTGAGGTCTATGCCGATGGAGATGGGTTTGCTGAGTTCCTGCAGCGTTGCTATCTCGCCCTTGGCGATATACTCCTTGTCCGTCTCGTCGAGCCCGTACTGGTCTGCCAGGATCTGTATGTTCTGCATGATGATCTCCACGGGGACGTGCATCGTCTGGTTGAGCTCCTTGTCAACCTGTACGTAGCACTGGTGTGCCGTGTCGTCATCCTTGGTGATGTCGGCGATGATCACACGTCCCTGCTTCAGCATCTCCTGCTGCTCCGGCGTGAACTTCCCGAAGTTGTCGGTGTCACAGTACGGTGCGAAGATGATATCCACGCTGCCGTCAGACAGGCGTATCATGCGGATGCGCGTCTTGGCAAGGAATTTCTCGCCGTACTCGTTCTCCATGATGATGGGGAGCCTGGTCGTCCAGCGCGAGTTCAGGAAATTGGTCATGACGCTCTTCGGGAGATCGTCAATCATCTCCTGCGTGAGTCCGAATTTCGCCAGGGTCCTGTAGGGGATCTCCTGTTCAGTGAATTGTTCCAAATTATCCATTTCTTTGTGACTTTGAGGAAATATTAATATTTTCGTGTGCAAAGAAACTGCATTTGCCATTATTATAATGAGAAAAAAAACAGAATGTCATAATTTAACACAAACAAGACGAAAATCGTGTTTTTTTTGTTAAAAACAATGTGATAATGTGCTAAATCTGCGATTTTCAGCCGCTTACGAAAGTTTCCACCTTATTATATATTATAGGAGCCGATTCGTCTTGTTTATGTTAAAACAAGAGAAACGGTTTCTGCCTTGACGGCTTTTCCCTGTAAAGGACTACCTTTGGCGCAGTTTTTGGATATTGATACATACCGTCATGAGCATCCGCAAGACCATCCGTACAGCCAAGTACCTGCTTCTCTTTGCAGGACTTGCCGTGGCTGGCTTCAAGGCCAGCCGCTATCTCCCTTCCCTGAAGCGGACGGAGAGTACCGCTATTACAGCGGTGAAAGCAGCCCGCTCTTCCGCTACGGAATACCTTGCGCCGTTCCTCCCCGAGGACAGGCAGCACCGTTCACAGCAGATTCTGTACCGCAGGAGCTATGTCGTGTCGTACAACAGGGACACCCGGTGTCCCAACTGGGTACTCTGGGAGCTGACCCGCGACCATGCCGACGGCGATGCCAGGCGGCCTGACTACGCCTTCCATGAGGATATGGAAGTCCCTGCACCGAGGGCACTGCCCTCCGACTACAGGGGCTGCGGCTATGACCGCGGCCACATGTGTCCCGCCGGTGACAACAAGTGGGATGCCGATGCGATGTATGATACGTTTCTCCTGACGAATATCTGCCCGCAGGACCGGCAACTCAACAGCGGCCTCTGGAACCGCATTGAGATGCAGTGCCGCTATTGGGCAAAGAAGCACGGCAGGGTCTATATCGTCTGCGGTCCCCTCTATCTTGACGGCGAATACCGGATAATCGGTGACGGCAGGATCGCCATCCCGGATGCGTTCTTCAAGGTCGTGCTGTGCCTGGAGGGTACGCCCAGGGGTGTCGCCTTTATCTGCAGAAATGCCGACGGCAGCCGGTCGAAGGACTATTATGTCAATACCATTAACGAGGCCGAGATCATCACGGGCTACCGTTTCTTCCCGGGCCTTGACGGGGATGTTGCAGTACGTGTCAAGGATGAAGCAGACCTTAAAGCCTGGTGAGATGACGGCCGGTGCTCCCCATATCTGTGAAGGCTGTGAGCAGCTCAGGAGCTGCATCAACGGCAAGTACTGCCTCCGGGTCGGACTGTATGTCGAATATTACAGGGGAAGCGTCAGGCCGTGCGGTGAAACGGAATAGTTTCGTCGTCCCGTTTCGTCTTGTTTATGTTAAAACGAGAGTTTTTGCTTTCAAAATCCGCGTTTTACGTGATTACGCCTTACATTTGCGGCGTATTTGTTAGTTATAATAGTTAATAGTTGGTTTTATTGCCCGATGAGAAGGACTGTGATACTGGCCCTGGCAGTCGTTTCGCTGCTGTCTTCCTTTATCCCTGTCATGGCACAGAAAAGCAAGGGTGCCGTTGACAAGGGATTCTGGGTGTCACGCTACATGAGCGTGTGCTACCCCCTGAAGGAAGTGTCCGTCACATCCTCCTACGGGCAGCGCAAGGACCCGTTCACCGGCAAGCGTGCCGTGCATTCGGGCCTTGACCTGAAGGCGAACAACGAGCCTGTCATGAGCATGTTCGACGGCATCGTTGAAGACATAGGCAGTGACTCCCGCAGCGGCAGGTACATCATCCTGCGCCACGGCCTCTACACCGTCAGCTACTGCCATCTCTCCGACATCAGCGTCCCCAAGGGCGCTTCCGTCCTCGCGGGCGATATCGTCGGGATCACGGGAAATACAGGCCGTTCCACCGGCCCGCACCTCCATATCACCGCCAAGCGTGACGGCGACAGGGTTAACCCCCTGCTCCTGCTGAGGTATGTCAGCAAGGTTCGCAGCGAGGCCGTCGAGGCCCTTGGCGGCACCCCTGCCGCCATGCCGAAGGCCCTGGCAGAGGCAGGCACCAGAAAGCGTCCCGCCACCGGCAGGGACTCTGCCCCGCTGATAAAGTTCGAGGACTGTGCCGACTTCTTCAAGTCCTATGCGCGTATCGCCATGGAGCACCAGAAGAAATACGGCATCCCTGCCAGCGTCACCCTCTCCCAGATGGCCTGGGAGTCCGGCTACGGCAACAGCGACCTTGCCCGTCGCGGCAAGAACTTCTTCGGTATCAAGGCCTCTCGCGAGTGGCTTGCCAAGGGTAAGCCCTACAGCGTCCATGACGATGACCGCAAGAACGAGAAGTTCTGCAACTATTCCACCGTCGAGGAGAGCATCGACCATCACAGCCGTCTGCTGATGTCCGACCGCTACAGGAAATGCAGACAGTGTGACTCTACCGACTACCACGGCTGGCTCGTCGCCCTGAAGAAAGGCGGCTATGCCACTGCCAAGGACTATGTGAAGAGCGTTGAGCAGATCATCACGCGGTACAAGCTGTATCTCTACGACCAGCTGGCCGTCAGGGCTTAGGGAGGAAAGGCCATGATCGACGGTTTTGAGATCATCACAGCGGAGATATCCGACCATGAAAGGGATGTCATCGTCCCGGTCATCGCCCGCGTCCTCGCCTCGCGTGTCGGTGCGGACCATGCCGTCACCAACCGCCAGCTCCGTGATATCGTCTGGAAGGAAGTCCATACGCATCCCGATGCCTCCCGCATCCGCAAGATGATCAACCACATCAGGATCAACGGCCTCGTGCCCTGCCTGCTGGCCTCCAGTCACGGCTACCACGTCGCCGTCAGCCGCGAGGAGGTAGATGCCTACCGGCAGTCCCTCCTGAGCCGTGCCGGTGCCATCCGCTGCCTGTCAGACATGCTCGAATCCCAGAAGACGGTTCGGTTCGGTGAATGAAACGGTTCATCAAGTACTTATTCATATTTTAATGGTTTATGTTAATTGGTTAATAGATTGTTTTAGTTAGAATGTGCGTAACAGGCGTGTTACAGGAATCGGCGACCGGGAAGGCCGCCGATTCTCATTTCCGTGTTTTGGAACGTTTTCGGCAGAAAATCGCACGTTTCCGGCCTGTTTTGGAACGAAAAGTGTTAAATTTGTGTTAAAGTTCCATGAAAACGCCCAAAATGTGCCGGAAGCAGGATATAATACAAATAGAAGGGGGTATAATGTTGATATACCCACAAGATGTTCCATTTTTAAATTATAGGAGATTTTGTTATGAAGAAAGTATTCAGGTTCAGGAATCTGAAGCAGGTGAGGCGTGAAAACGCCCAAGACCATGCTATTGAGAGAGCCGTGAGAAGTGTCACGGATGAAAAGTATCAGAAGATGTGGGGTCACTCCATCGATGAAAGCGTAGAGAGGGCGATGAAGGTCTGGGACCGGCTGTATTACTACCACTGTACGCCGGAGGGCCGTCTGATGGCTGCCATCCTGAAGAATCCCAGGCTGAGGGCACAGCTGCTGCAGGACAGGGAGTGACTCCCTTGCAGCCGTCCGTACATGGATCCGTGAGGCGGCCATCCGGCTGCCTCACCGGTTTTTGACAGTTCTTGCGCGGATTTTTCGCAAAAATTACATGGAGAAAGTCAGACTTCTCAATTCGCGCTGCATGTGCTTGTAATACAGATCTACACTCCATGAGTGGCCAGTGCCCTCATGCTGTGGCGGTGCAGCCCGCCCTGGATTCGATGTCAAAATGAAATTATGAATAACACGCTGCAAAGATACTGCTTTTTTCCGGACCGTGCAAGTTTTCAGGGAGAAAATTTAAAAAAAAGGAGCCGCATCCGAAGATACGGCTCCCCTATGGTCTTTTTCCCTGTCCCCATTCTCAGCGGAAGATGTCCCCGCTGCATGTTGACACCCTGCCCTTGATCTGTTTGCAGTGTACGTCACCCGATCCCGTGCTGACGTTGCCTGCCGTCTCGCATGTCACATCCCCAGAGCCTGTGCTCAGGTTCTCCACTGCGCCCCTGACCGTCACGTCGCCGCTTGTCGTGGCGAGGTTCTGGACGCTTCCGTTGATCTCTATGCTCACCACGTCCTTCTCCTCGTATCTCCCTCCGAGGCTATCCCAGTCTACGGCCTTGCCGTCGGCATACCACTGTCCGTCGCGCTTCTCGATGTTCTCACCCCTGATGGTGTAGGTTTTCCCTCCCCTGGTGATCTTCACCATCCCACTTCTGACTTTCACATGCCGTCCGCTGTGGCCGGTCGTCTTCGGCCTGCTGCCGTGGAAGGTCACCTCCCCTATCTCCGCGTCGTGGTTTATCACGATGTCGTTGATGATCCCGGCACCCTCCATCTGACAGCCGATGTTCGCCATGCCCGTGATGTCGATCCGGCGGGAGCCCTTCCCGAGGGTCACCTTGTCGCCGTTCACCATCGTGCAGGAGGTGGCTCCTTCACTTTTCACCGCATTCTTCTGCCTTGGCAGGTCGAACGGCTTGCCGTCCACGTACCACTTCCCGTTCCTGCGTTCCACCCTGTCGCCTTTCATGCGGTATTCCTTCCCGTTGACGCGGATGGAGATGTCCGCATGATAGTAGCACTTGTCCTCCTGGTTGTCCGTCGTGACGATGGCACCCTGGTACATGCTTGTCCCGAAGGGCGTCTTCACCGTGCCACGGTGTATCGTCAGCACACCGTCCTTGCTTGTCTGCTCCTTGATCCACTCATCGAGCGGTTTTCCGTTGATTTCCATAATGATATTCCTTTTGTTGACTATCCTTTGTTACTATAAAGTCCGTACCGCCCTCCCTTTTTTGGGGCAGTACGGATGAAAGTTTGTCAGTCGTTGATCAGCATCGGCATCAGCAGCATCAGTATCTCTTCATCCTCCGGCTGTTCCGACGGGAGGAAGAGCCCCGCCCGCGAGGGGTCTGCCAGCTGTGCCACCACTTGCTCACACGAAATGTTGTCCAGCAGCTCTATGACGGAGACACCCTTGAAGCCTATCCGCATCGGCGTGCCGTCATAGTCGCATGTCACCTTCTCGCTTGCCGTTTTCGAGAAGTCGTAGTCCTCGGCGTCCAGCTGGAGGGCATCCTTCTCCACACCCATGCGTATCAGGTTGCTTGCCGTCGAGCTGAACGGTGATATGCGCTTCAGCGCGGCGATCATGTCCAGACGGTTCACTGTGACGATGTTCGGGTTGCTCTGCGGGATGACGCTGTTGTAGTTCGGATAGCGTCCCTCTATCTGCCGTGCGAAGAGCGTGAAGTTCTCCGACGTGATCTCCAGGTTACGGTCGTCGAATGCCACCGTCACCTCCGTCCCTGCCTTTGTCAGGATGTTCTTCAGCACCCCTGCGGGCTTCTTCGGGAGGATGAAGCTGCCGCCCTTCACCGTGCCGTTCTGGGCTTTCCCTGCCTTGATGGAGAATATCTTGTTGCGTACCAGCTGATGTCCGTCGGAAGCCACCACTGCCAGACAGTCCTCCGTCAGGTCGAAGAAGATGCCATTCATGACCGGTCTCAGCTCGTCCTGTGCCGTGGCGAACAGCGTCCGTCCGATATTTGCTGCCAGTATGCTGTCCGTGACGGTGAAGCATGTGATGATGTCGCTGTTAAGGCCGGGATGTGCTGGGAAGTCTCCGGCATCCTCCACCGGCAGCGAGAACATGCCGTTGGGATAGGTCACCTTCAATACCCTGGCACCCGTCACGTCCACCTCGAAGGTCAGCTCTGCCTCCGATGCGATGTTCTTCACCGCCTCCGCGATGTTCCTGCTGTTGACACCGAAGGACACTTCGCCCTCCACACCGGGGAGAGCCACCCTTGTTGAAAGCGTATTCTCTGAGTCGGATGCCGTCAGGTAGAGGAACCCTTCCCTGACCGTGAAGATGATGTTGTCGAGTATCGGCAGCACGTTCTTCGAGTTGATAACCTTCTGTACCATGGCGATCTTGCCTGAGAGCTCGGAGTTGATGATTGAAAACGTCATAGTCTGTGAGGCCGATATTATAGCCGTCGGCACAAGCGGTTCTGATGATTACTTGTTATTATATGTCTTTGTTTCCTTGCCAAAAACGGTCAGGGGTGACAGGGGGTTTGTTTTCAAGTCCGCCTTATCCCTGCAATTTGCCATAGTTGACCGGTCTATGCTTCAACATAACGCCCCTGTAGGCCGTCCGTGTATGTCCTATTCCTCGCGCACCACCTGTCTCATGGCCTCATATACCGTCAGCAGTTCTGCCAGATCCAGATAGGGTGACGATGCGCACCAGTGTCCGTTATAGCGCAGCACGTAGTAAGGCGTGCTTCCTTTCTCCCTCTCCGCGTCGTTATAGGCGATCTCGTCTGCCACCATCGTTCTGGTCTTGATGTTCGACTTCACCTCGGTGTCGTCACCCATGATGACCGTCTGGGTGAGCATGACCGTACCGCTGAACTTCACGTCGCTGCCCCTGTCGGCTCCTATCTGCTTCATCAGCGCGATTGTCGCCTCTATCAGTTCCCTGCGGAGGTTTCCCCTTGCGTCCTCAACGCCCTTTGTGATACTCTTCTTGATTCTCATTCGCTCTTATGGCTTTTTCTATCCCGTCGCCTGCGGTTCTTGCGAGTTTATCGGGTTTCGTAGATCGGCAGTCTTCTTTTCTTTCTTGACTTTCTCTCATTCGAGTTACCCATATCTAAAAATGTCTTTTCCTTCATCGGTATAACGTTAGTCGTATAGTCTTTTTTCTTGCTGGTGAATAAGGAGAGCGGTCATAGGGGATATAAGCCAAGGAATTTCGGGACAAATTTTGCGGAATACCCAGATTAGCATAATCTGCGGAAGGCTGCCGCATGAAAATTTTCCAGAAATAGTGTTGACGGTCCTTGGTGTATTCCCGCCGCTCCCTACCTTTGCAAGGAAACAAGACGTGAAGTACGACTGACGCGATGAAGAGCGGAAAAGACATCATTTGTATGATGTGCGAGAAATGAGAATCTGAAAGGGGAATCTTGAATCATCCTGAAATGCAGGCGGGCCGCCCGGCCCTGTGTGGTCTGACGGCCCGCCGCTATGGTGCAAGGCATCTACTCCTTCTTGAACTCCGTCTGTATCTCATTGATCATGTCAATGACCTCCTGGTTGACCTTGTTGAAGTTCGCGTAGAGACGCTGTTCTCGGGCAGCCTTCGTCTTGAAGTCGTAGAACTTGTTGAAGATGTGCGTGTCCTTGCGGATGGCCTTCTTCTGTGCCTCCGTGAGGGGGCCGTTGGCCTCATGCTTGGCGATCTCGTTCTGGACGCGCCTCTCTATCATCGCCTCGATGTTCTTGTCCTCCTGCTTGAGCTCAGCCATGTTGAAGTCCGTCTTGCAGAAGAACTTCGTCGTCTTGAACTCCTCCGACTCCTGGATATTCATCGACCCGCCGGGGCCTGTCTTCGTCACCGAGAAGTCGCGTGCCGTCTGTCCGCAGAGCCAGCCGGTGGCCATGTCCGCGATCTTCGACGGCGGCAGCATGTTCTCCAGTCCCTCATTGAAGGACACCGATGTCTTCGCTTCGTCGATGGAGAGGTTCTTCTTCAGCTGGATCGTCTTGCCCATGATGTCGTTTGACAGCCATTCCAGCGTCTCCTTGTTACGTGCCGAGCCGCTGATGACGTTACCGATGGTGGCGGTTATCTTCTCCATGTTCGTCTTGCCGTAGTTCGCCTCCAGCTGCGGCAGCTCCTGGAAGCCCAGCAGCACGCACACCTTGTTCGAGCGTGCCGTGGCGATCAGGTTGTCTATCTTGTGGAAGTACAGCGTGGGCAGCTCGTCCACGATGATTGATACGGGGATGTTCTTTCCCTGGCCGGAGTTCACGCGTGTCACCAGGCGGTTGAGGATCATCGCGTTCAGCGCACCGATGATCGACTCCTTTTCCGGGTCGTTGGCTATGAGGAGGTATGACGGGTGTTCGGGGTCCGACACCTTCAGGTCGAAGTCGTCACCGTCCTTATGGAATATCCAGTACGCCTCCTTTGTCGCCAGACGCGATATCTGCACGCGGAGCGTACCGATCATACCTTCCAGCTGTTCCATGGCCTTGTTCTCGTAGGCCGTCATGAACGGGCCCAGCAGTGGGTACACCTCCGGGTCCGTCTTCAGGATCTCGAAGATCTCCGCATAGTCATGGTTCAGGAACGACAGCACATGCGGCATGTCGGAGTATTTCCCCAGCCAGTAGGCCGGTGTCACCAGTCCCGTGCTGATGGAGATGCCTATCTTCAGTGCCTCCTCTGCGGCGTCGCGGTGCGCCTCCGTGTCGAACACGCGGCCTGTAAGCTTCCTGTGATGTGTTTCCTTGTCCTCCTCGTATTCCGGCCATAGCTGGTTTCCCTTCTCATCATACGGCATGCGCTTGTAGTTGATGAAGAAGAAGATGCATGATGCCAGGAAGTTCACGGCAGAGGTCTGGAAGAACTGGTCCGAGCCGCCGCCACCCTCCTTTTTGCCCTTCTGCAGGGACTCCACGAGCGTCTCAGCCGTTTCCTGTGCCGCTGCCAGGTCGGGGATGTACTTGTGCTGCATGGGGTTCACGCGCATCGAGTACTCCACGTCCACGAAGTTGATGATGTTGAACTTGCACCCCTTGGGGGCCTTGCCCTGCTTCATGTTCAGGCAGTAGTGGTAGTACAGCTTCGTCGCCAGCGTCGGGAACTTATAGTCGTAGACCACCATCGAGAAGCCCTTTGCGGCCTGCTGCCGTATGAACGGCTCCACGACGGAGAATGACTTACCCGAGCCTGGCGTGCCTATGACGAACGTTCCGCGGAACGGGTTGTTGATGTTGATCCATCCGTGCCGGAACTTCCCCTTGTAGTAGTATCGCATGGGGATGTTCACGGAGTAAGGCGTCGCGTTGATCTTCTCGTTCTGCTCGAAGGCCTCCATCTCGAAGTTGAAGCGGTCCTTCATGATGCCGTCCTTGATATGCTTGGAGATGTTGTCCAGCGCGACATGTATCAGCAGCGTGCCGATGACGGAGCATACCATATACAGCCAGATATTCAGCGTGTACAGAACGATGATGTAGTCCAGCCATACGGTATGGTACAGCCAGAGTGATATGACCGTCAGCGCGAAGCCCGTGATGACGGGTGTCAGCACCATCTTCTGCGCGTCGAACTCCACGCTCTTGCGTGCCTTGGTGCCGATGCAGCAGACGATCACAAGGATGATCGTCGTCAGACGGCTATACAGCAGGTTCCCAGGCTGGTATATCGGGATGCTGCCGATCCTCTGGTGTATCTCCACCAGCCACCGTCCTGCGGGAGCCAGCGTCTCTGCGGAAACTACGTATTCGAAGAACTCCACGAGCAGTGAAGCATATACAAGCGTCCTGAGCAGTTTGTAGAACGACTGTTGGTCTTTGGTCTCTTCCATTTTTGTGAATTTTGGGAATCAGGATTCAGATATTCGTGATGATGTTGAGTCTCCAGTTTCGGTAGCAGCGGTCGATGATGTCGGCCCGCTTGTGCGGCTGGAAGTACAGGATCCTGCCGATCAGGCTGTACCAAGCCCTGTCGATGGTCGTGTAGCGCAGCAGTATCTCCAGGCGCACCAGTTTCTTGTTGACATCCCTGATGCGCTTGCGCACGCGGTCGAGGATCTCGTTGCGGTCGCCCTCCGTGCGCTTGTCCTTCGTCAGGCACGCGCTGTATATCTCCTGGCCGACCTTCAGCGAGGTCTGTATCAGGTCCGTGTAGATGTTGTTGTCCGGCGTGAGCAGGATTGCCAGCGAGTTCTCCGGCTGGTGTGACAGGATGCTCGCGATGTTCGAGACATGCTCCGTCGTCTTCTTGATCTCGTGGTATGTGCCGTACAGCTCCGCTGCCGTCCATATCACGTCATGGAAGCGGTCGAGGTACTTGTTGAACTCCCTCTGGAAGTTCGTGGCGGCGTTCACCTCACGTCCTATGAACACATGTCCCTCGGTCATCAGTCCCTGTGCCGCCAGCTGTGCCTTCAGCGCCTTCTCCGCCTGGTTACTTGCCACCGTGATGGCGGCTGCCAGCGACGGGTTCACTCCCGACCCCGTGACATGCCCTGCAGGCAGCAGTGCCAGCAGCAGGGTCACTATGATTGTCCTTGTCTTCTTCATATCCTTCATTTTTATGTTTTACATCATCATGCTTATCTCGTATGCCCTCTTCCAGCGCCTGAAGCTCTCGTCGGCCACGTCGCTCATGTCCCTGTCCAGCAGGCCCCGCGTGGCGTAGTTCCACACGTCTTCGAGGCGGTAGTACCAGAGCGACATGCACAGGACGTTCAGTTTCCTGTTCAGCTCCTCCATGCGGTCGCAGAGCGCCCACATCATCATCGTGCGTTCCTTGCCGGTGAGCATGTTGTACTCCCCGCCCTCTGCCACGGCATAGCGTAGCATCCTGAAGGTCTTCACGAACTCCGTCGCCGTCTCTACATAGATATTGCTTATCGCCAGGTTCGCGGCCAGACCCTCCGGGTTCCGCTGTACGGCCTTCTTGATGTCGAGGATCCTCTGCAGCGTCTGCACGGCATCCGAATAGAGCGTCGTGCCTGCCACCAGCGTCTCGGCATAGCCCTCCGCGGTCTTCAGGTACGAGTTGTATTTCTTCTCCCATGTCTTGATGGCGTTGAACTGTATGCCGATGGAGTTCTGCAGCAGTCCTATCTCCGCCATCTTATCTGTCTCGGTGCTGATACGCCCGTTCACCAGTGCCGTGCCGTTGGCCACCGCCAGCAGCAGCAGCGGGTCCGTCGTGGTCAGCGCGGCCCTCGCCGTCATGTTCCCCGCCATGAGCAGGGAGGCGGCAATGATAACTTTCAGAATAGTCTTTCCCTTCATAGTCTGTCCTCTTGTATACGTTAGTAAGTAATGTCAGAAAGCGGCATAGCCGTTGAGGTTCTCGAAGACGGCGTGCTGCCGTTTGTTCTCCTCCACCCTCTTCCTCAGCACCGTGATGATGTCCGTGCCCTGCAGGATGCCTATCAGCGTCAGTGTCGGCATATTCCTGTCAACGGAGTATATGATGATGTTCTTCAGCCCCGACACCTGCTGCATCAGCGTGCGTGTCTCCTGGTAGTCCACGATACGGTACAGCTCCATAAAGTCCGTGCGCCGCAGGAACACCCCGTGCTTGTATATCAGCTGTTCATCCGTGAGGATGTACATGATCTGGCTGACATGCACAGCCTGGCATATCAGGAATGCCAGCAGTCCGAGGAATATCACCAGGCAGCATGTGCCTATGAATCCTCCTCCAGCAGTCAGGGACACCACCAGTGCCATGACGCACAGGAAGATGATATGCAGCTGAACGATGCAGAACTGCATCGGGCTCGGCCTCAGACGAACGGTCCTGCCGTCCGTCCATAGCCCGTTCTTATATGCTGTCCGGTTATCCATAACCCATATCCTATAGTGTTATCCCATACTGCGTCCCTGTCCTGCGGACTGGCCCTGTGACTGCTGCTGTCCTGCCTCCGACTCGAAGGCTGCGGAAGCGAGGTCTGCCGCCCTCGTATGATGCGGCGCAGGCCCCGGAATCCTCTCCTCGAACACTGCCGGTGCCATCGCGGGGGCGAAATGCACGCTCTCGGGGTGCAGTATCGGTCCCGGCGGCGGCATGTGCGGGCCGTAGCCCGGTCCGTGTGCCATGCCTATGGCCGTGCGTGCGAGATCGGTGATGCCAACCAGTCCTGCCATCAGCATCGCGTCGAACCTCGGACGGTGTTCCGGACGGATCTTCATGTCCACCTCATTGAACACCTTCGAGAAGAGCTTCAGGCGCTGGTAGTCGTCGCAGGCCAGGAACCGGTCGTACTGCTTCTGCGTGATGTCGTGCGTGATGGCCTTTCCGTCGATGACAGCCGTCATCTTGAACTTCCCCTCCTGCTGGAGGTCAGGCTCCACCCGTATATTTTCCACGTTGACCTCTCGCCCGTGACGGCCTTCCATGTAGAAGCCCTTCTTGTAGTTGAGGTCCTTCAGTTGCCCGCCGTCCACGTCCACGGATTGTGAGCGGCTGATCTCCAGCTGCTCCCTGGTGACTATCTCCCTGCCGTCAGCGGTCAGGAAGATGTCGTATGGTCTGCCCTGTCCCTGATAGCGATCAGGGCTCACGGCATCGATGCGTACCTTGTCGCAGAGTTTGTCGAAGAGTTCCAGCCTATGTTTGTCATCGTAGCGCAGGAACCTGTCATAGTCCTTCTGTGATATGTCGATGGTCACCGTCTCCCCGTTGATGACGGCAGACATGGTGTGGCTCTTCCCCTTCACCTCTATCGGCTCCGCTTTGAGGACGGCAGCCTTCTCGCCATCGATGAGGATGTCGTCCGTACCCTGCCGGTATTCCTCCGTCAGGAAGCGGACGATCTCGTCGCGTGACTCCTGGTTGTTCCTGAACCTGTCATAGACGCTCTTGTCAACATTGAATGACAGCAGTCCCTTGTCGGTGTTTATATTGATGAAGTGCGAGTCCTTCGGCGCGTCCACGCGGATCTCCCCGACGACCACCTCGCGTCCGTGGGCCGTGCCGTTGAACCAGGCGTAGCTGCCCATTACGGCGGCGATGTCCCGTCCGCTGATGGCGTTGGGGTCACGCCTGATGCGTCCCTCCTCTGCCATATAGTCCGACCGTGCCTGTTCCTTTGCCTCCGCAAGCATCTTTTGGCGTGCCTGCTGCTCGTCGTAGGCCAGGAAGTCCTTCTCTATCTCGGCCTTTCCCTGCTCCGTCAGCTCGATATGGATGATCTCACGGCTCTCCAGCATCTCCTTCGTGACGGGAGCGGAGAAATCCCTCTGGAATCCCTCCTTGCCGTTGATGATATCCAGACGCTGCTGCACTGATATTCCTCCTGCCTTCATATTTACCGAAGGATTGAGCATTGCAGCCATCTCCGCATCCGTCAGTGCGTAGAACAGCTTATCTACGCGCGAGGCGCTGTTGCTGATCAGCACGCCCTTACGCATCTGGCCGTCCACGTTGAACTCCCCGATCTGAATGCCGTGGGATGCCATTACCTCCCTGAACTTGTCTACGGTGAAGTAGACATCCGTCTCAGCCATTATCTGCTCTGAGAACGGCTTCGCCTGTCCCTTGGGATATATGGCTTCCACGGGTTTCCTGACCTCCGCGTTGAGTCTGATGTCGTCCAGCAGGTCGTTGTTCTCAGGCAGCATCCTCCCAGCCTCCGGCGCTTTCTGGTAGACACCCGTCGTGGGCAGCAGCCTGCCCCCCGACCGGTAGTCGAAGGAGCGCATGGTGCCCGGAGCGAGTCTCTCGCCCGGGAAAGTCGGCTCGTTGCCGGGATACCACATCCCGAAGCGCCTGCCTCCTAAGATCCTTGGTCCCATCTCCCGGGCGCTGTAGAGCCCGCCGAACGTCTGCTTCGGCGTGATGCCCATCCTCTCTGGAGTCATCCGCTGTCCGTACTGTCCCATGTTCACCAGGCCTCCTGCCTGCTGTGCCATCGTCAGGTTCTGGGGCATGTCGGCATCCTTCAGGATTGCCTTGACCGTGTTGTACGCCTTCTCGTTGGTCGAGCCCGCGCCCATGTCCAGCCAGCGTGACAGGATGTCTGCCTGCTTCTCCGTTATCTCGTAGCGGTTATACTGGTAGTACCTGCCCTCGGCGGCCAGATAGAGCCGTCCGTCGGGGTCCATCTCTATATGCGCTTCCAGGCCGTTCTTGTTCAGAACCTTCTGCAGGCCGCGTGAAATATCATATCCCATGTATGCCATAAAAAAGATTTTTAAGTTGTTGTTATTTTAAAAGGAATCTCCCGCCGGTTATTCCGGCAGGAGTTTCTGGTGTCATTTTGCAAAGAGCATCACGCAGGTGTTGCGGTTGCCCGCTGTAGGCTCGTAGGAGTTTATGCCTCCCCGGTACTGGGTCTTTATGCGCTCCTCGGGCACTCCCTGATCCTTCAGCAGCTGCGCGATATATTCCGCACGTTTCATGCTCAGACGTTCGTTGGCGTATGCCGTTCCTGTCTGTGAGTCTGCCGCGCCGACGATGCGTGCCGACAGGCCGTATCGCTTGCAGACCATCGCCACCTCCTTGAGGTTGATCATCTGCGCCTGTTCCGTCAGCTCTGCCTTCGCCAGCTTGAAGAAGAAGAATACCGGTGTTCCGACGTAGATGTTGCCGTCCTTCGCGGCACGGAAGTACTGCTCCGGCGTTGCCGTCACGCTGTCACCCATCGACGTGTCGCTGAAGTTGTCCGTCAGCTCCGCGAAGTTGACCTCGCCGCGGTTGGCATCCTCGTTCCATCCCTTGTTGCGCATCCTTGCCCTCAGCGAGTTCAGGCCGCTGTAGTTGTTCTTCGGCAGCGCCTTCTGCTCCTCTTCGGAGAGGGCGAGGTTATATTTGTCAAGCAGACCCTCGATCTCCAGAATCTTACGCATCTCCGAGAGTGCCATCGCGTTTTTGCGCGACTCGCGCAGGATCCTGGATTTCTCCATCTCGATATCCGATATGTAGCTCATCAGGATGTCGTTCTGTGTGATGTACGGGTCAGCGTCGATGACCTGCCTGAACCCGTCATGGCCGATGGTCACCGTCAGGCCGAGGCTGGCGTGCAGGAGATTGTCGCCGAGCTTGTTTTCTGCGCCGATGCCGTCAAAGCTCTGCCAGGTCGTCGTGCCGCCGATCTCACCGCTGATATGGAGGTGTGGTGCCAGGCGGTAGCGTCCGATGAAGCCGTATGAGATGGCAAAGGGCTTCCTTCCCGAGAACGTGTTACGGATGATGCCGCATCCGGCATAGGGGATGAAGTCCCATTTCGGCAGCTCGTCGAAGCCGTTTCGGAAATGCGAGGAGATGTTATACATGATGTCCGCATGGACGTTCTGGAATGTCCTTGCCTCTGTGGTCATATCCTTCAGCTTGAATCCCTGGAACGACAGTCTTCCTGCCCAGTACGGCGTGAACCACTTGCCCAGGTATGCGTTGAATAACGGCTGTGTGCGGTCGAAGAAGTCGCCGTGTCCCACGGGCTTACCCAGGAATGCCGACATACCGCCCTGTATGCCCAAAAACCAGTTGTCCCCCCATCCTGAGTTCTCATACACACCGTCCAGGAATGTAGGGCTCAGCGGGGTCATGTCCTGTTCCTTACCAAGGAAACCTTTCTCGTCACTGTTCACTGATTGTGCAACCATGTCACCGGTAAGGAGGCATGCTGCGAATAAAATAGCTAATCTTTTCATTTTCAAAAATATTTTTGTACAAAATTCATGAATCTGCTGCGAAAGTAACCATTATTAATAATGTGTCGGTCGCAAAAAAATGAAAAGTCTTATTTTAACATAAACAAGACGATTCTATTGTCTGTTCCAGACAAAGGGGCACGAAAAAGGGATGCCGCCGCACCCCTGCGCACTAAGTACCAATGTTCTGTTAAACCATATGCTGAAAATAACAATTTTAAGTTACACGGCGGTCTACATCGCCATACTGATCTCGTAGGCTCTCCTCCACCGTCTGAGGCTCTCATCGGCGATGGTTCCCACATCCTTGTCGAGCATCCCCCTCGTGGCATAGTTCCACACGTCTTCGAGGCGGTAGTACCAGAGCGACATGCAGAGGATGTTCAGCTTCCTGTTCAGCTGCTCTATGCGGTCGCATATCGACCACAGCAGCATCGTGCGTTCCTTGCCGTTGAGCATATTGTCGCCGCCCGACTCCTTGTACCACATGCTGGAACCCTCCGGGATGTCCATGGTGTACGATCCACCTTCCATGAAGGTCTCGCTCCCTGATATATTGTCACAGTAGAAGCCCTTGTTGCCGATGTAATAGGCGTTGTTCGCCGTCCTGCTTCCCGTATGTCCCTCGCCAGCGAACGGCAGTCCAAGGCCGTCCGTCGGCGTGTCATCCTTCGTGAAGATGACCGTGTAGGTCTGGCTTCCTCCTGCCGGGATGGTGTAGTCGCCTCCCGAGCATATCCCGTGGAAGCTCTTATGTCCCGTATAGTCCTCCGATGGCATGTACCCGTGCAGGATGAAGCACACCTTCCCGTCAAACGTGACGTCCTTACTGGAGTTGTTCCTTATCGTCACCGTTGCCTGTACGCACCCTGCCTCATAGGGTATCGGCTGTACCGGCGTGGCTACCGGGTCAGGCTCCTTCTCCGTCGGCATGCCTGTTATCGAGTATTCGAGGATCCGGAATGTCTTCACGAACTCCGTCGCCGTCTCCAGGTAGATGTCGCTCATCACCAGGTTCGCGGCTAGCCCCTCCGGGTTCCTCTCGACCGCCCTGATGATGTCCCTGATCGTGCGGATGGTCACCATGGCATCCGTGTAGAGTGTCGTACCAGCCTTTAGTGCCTCGGCATAGCCGTTGGCCGTCTTCAGGTAGGAGTTGTACTTATCCTCCCACGTTTTGATGGCATTGAACTGGATGCCGATGGAGTTCTGCAGCAAGCCGATCTCCGTCATCTTGTCCGTCTCGTTGCTGACCTTGTTGTTTACCAGCGCCGTTCCGTTGGCGACGGCCAGCGTCAGCAACGGGTCCGTCGTCGTCAGTGCCGCCGTCACCGTTTGGCTGGCTGCCGCCAGGAACGCCACAACAAGGAATAATCTTCTGATAGTAACCTTAACCATATCCTTTCCTCCTGTTTTTATTGTTTATTGTCTGTGCTGTCTCTCAAAGCATATCCTCTGGCCGCTCCCGCCCGGAACATCCGTTTCCAGTACGAGTGTGGTATCAGAAAGTGCCTTTATGCCGTATGTGCTCTCACCGCATGACAGCCGTGAGGCACTGATGATGTCGTCAAACAGCGACTTGACGATCAGGCGTACCCCCTCATCGCTCACGCCGGAGTTGTTATAGACGATCCTAATGGAGAGGATGCTCCCCCTGACGCTTATGGCCTTTTCCTTTATGGACGTGCCGGGGACGTAGCCCGTCACGCTTCCGCTTTCAGTCATCCCTATCTCCCCTTCCGTCATCCATTTCGAATAAGCGTCCGAGCAGGCCACCCTGACATGAAGGGTGTCCTCTTCCAGATATTTCCTGTTTGTGAGGTATTTCTTCCGTCTGTCCAGCGTGCCGTCCATTGTACATACCAGGCCGTTGTCAACCTGGCTGGAGTTGAAGGCCTTCCTTGTCACCCAGGGATCCCCCATCAGGGTTTGGTAGCCGTCGGCCTCCTGTCCTGCGTCTGCTTTTATCCATGCTCCCGCAATGCAAGACATGGCAACTATACAGATGATGAAGAATGCAGCCACCAAAGGTTGCTTCCGATAAAATCCTGACAACATTTTCACACCATTATTTTCATACATCTTTACATTGTGTCCGGCATTCCTGCCGTCCAAACGCTCCCCACAGTGACTGCATCTTATGCCTGCCGTAAGGATTGTACTGCCGCAATGCGGGCATCTCTTTGTCCTATCCAAAGCCACCAACCCTTTTTTCTTTGTATGATCATGCAGCTAAAACCCAACAGGAGCCGGTTCCCGCTGCCAGAACACGGATCCATGCCGCAAAAGTATTAAAAATATTTCAACACGGAAGTATTAGGAAATGAAATGTCTTATTTTAACACAAACAAGACGAAACGCGTCCTGTTTTGTGTCCTCAGACGTTGTTTTTCATGTAATAGTCCATTTCTGCCGCCAGTTCCCTGATCTGGCTTCCGACAAAGGAGGGATCCTTCCTGTATTGTGTGATAAGCGTCCTGATATCCTCGGCGATATCGCCAGGGATGCGCATAGGTACCGACGGTGACGCGGCCGTCACAGGGTCCCGTTCCCTGCCTGCCCCTCGCGGGTTACGCTCCTCGGGCAGCATCCCTTCCTTCTGGTGTTCGCGGACGGTCCGTTCCGACAGGCGCCTGACCGCCGGATCCGCGTCAATCCTCCTCTGATATTCCTCGTCGTTCATAGGGTATGGTCTTTATGATGACACGGTGGATGTGGTTGATGACCCTCTTCCCGCCGTAGTCCTGGTCATTGTGCATGGCACAGATCACCACGGGCGCAAGCTCCTTCTCGTATTTCTCCACGAGCTTCCTGAACACGAATATCTCATCCTGCTCCTCCAGCGTCTTCAGCTGGGAGTAGTCACGCAGGTACTGGATGTCGCCCTGATAGAGGCTTACCAGCACCTCGTCATTGATGACATTGTAGTAGTCGGTGCCCTGCAGCAGCGCCATCGCCTCCCTCTGGAGCCTGCTCCTGTCCGCGACTGTCGCCATGTCCTCATGGCGGTATATCCTGAACGCGCCGTCCTGCTGCCTGATGGCACAGAGATTACGGCCTGTCAGCTCCACCGTATGCTTTTGGTTCCTGTCTGAGCGGAACAGGTAGTTCATGAAGTTCTGCAGGTGCCGCTGGTCATTGAACGTCGCAATGTCCCCCGTGTACCTGACATAGATATGCTCCTTGCTCGTCATGTCCAGTATCTCATCCTCCTCTTCCGGCATCGGATTCTCTGCCTCCGGCTCCGCACCCGGCCACTGCGGGGTATCCTCTGCCGGTTCCGGCAGGCTGCTCTGGTCCTCCTCGATGTCGGGAATCTCCGTCTCGTCGTCGAATAGCCCGTCCTCATAGTCCGCATCCGGTTCCCCGTCGCTGGCTATCCTCAGTTCCGACACCGTGATTCTGAAGCCGTAGAACAGTGCCATGCGCGATGCCATCCTCGCTCCAGCCTCCATGAAGTCCGACAGATACCCCTCTATCGTCTCGGAGTCCTTTCCGAACATCACCTTCCTGACAGCCTTCTGTATGATCCTGACGGCATAGTCCTGCACGTTGACCCCGTTGTATGCCACCGTCACGGCATTGATAACCTGGTATTCCGCTACCACCTCCACCTGCAGGATCACCCCGTCGGAGGCTACCACCTCCAGCCGTACCAGCGGCAGCTGCTGCTTGCGCATGTCCAGGAACCGCCTGCTCTCCCTGCCGTCCAGCGAGAACATCCGCACATGATCCTTTGGGCTGACAATATGCTTCCCTTCGGTCAGCGTCAGGCGGTGCCTGCCCTTCCTCTCCAGGAAGGCCACCGTCCCCTCCGGTACGACCAGGAAGAGCCGGAACCTGACATACCATGCCCCTGCCAGCCCAATGGCAAGCAGGAGCAGAAGTAGGAGGATGATGATATCCGTGAGCATGGTCTTTAATTGTGTTACATGTAATTAAATACGGTTACGTTCTCCTATTCATCCCTGAACTGTGAGAGGTATTTCTTCTCAGCATCGCGGATGGCCTCGACGTTCGAGGCGAGGTGTCCGCGGTACTGGTCCATGATGATCTGGTACAGCGGTGTGTCGGGGTCCAGCCCGAAGGCGTTGGCCCCGTACTTCTCCTGACGATGCTCTTCCCATTCCGGGATGGTCTTCGTCCACAGGCCGTAGAGGTCGCCAAGGTACACCTCCTCCGGCTTCATCTCCAGGATATCCTTCGTCCTGAACATCCCGCAGGGGTCAGGAGCGAGGTTACGGTTCTGGAACCCGCTGCCCCACAGGTTGCGGTGTATCTCCAGCAGCTGACTTAGGCTCGTCGCCTTCTCCAGTGCGCCCAGGAACGGGTATGCCGCACTGATGATACGCCTGGCGTTCCATACCTTCTCGCGCTGCCGTCTCAGCTGCCTGCAGTGGAAGAGCCTGTTCCACAGGTTCTCCTCCAGTATCCTATCCTCTTTCATATACTTATGTTTTATAATGAGTTTAAACATCGTGAATACACACATGGACTTGAACAGCCACCAGGAAGAAGAATGCCTGTTCATGGCTCAGAGACCTTGAAGAGTTCCCTGATGCCTCCTATCGACCCCAGCAGGTTCGTGGCCTCGTAGGGCAGATAGACCGTCTTGGTCTTGTCGCCGTCGGCCAGTGCCTGCATCATCTGGATGTACTTCTGTGCCAGCAGGTAGTTCGCCGGATTGGCGGACTTTCCCACGGCTTCTGTGATCAGTGCGATGGCCTTGGCTTCTGCCTCGGCTTTCCTGATACGTGCCTGCGCCTCACCCTCTGCCTGCAGTATCGCCTGCTGCTTGGCTGCCTCGGCCTTATTGACGATGGCCGTCTTCTCACCTTCCGAGGCGAGGATCTCGGCAGCCTTCTTTCCCTCCGATGTCAGAATCTGCGCACGCTTGTTACGCTCTGCCTGCATCTGCTTCTCCATCGCCGTCAGCACCGTGTCCGGCGGCGTGATGTCCTGCAGCTCCACACGGTTGACCTTGACACCCCATTTGTCCGTCGCGTCATCCAGTACCGCCGACAGTTTCTTATTGATGGTGTCACGGGATGTCAGTGTCTCGTCGAGTTCCAGCTCGCCGATGATGTTACGCAGCGTCGTCTGTGTGAGTTTTTCAATCGCGTTCGGCAGGTTGTTGATCTCGTATACCGCCTTGAACGGATCGACGATCTGGAAGTAAAGCAGCGCATTGATCTCCGTCTGCACGTTATCCTTGGTGATGACGTTCTGCTTGGGGAAGTCATAAACCTGCTCTCTGAGGTCTATCACGTCCGAGTAGGCATAGTGCCCGTTATGCAGGACGATGATGGACTTCGCCCGGTCTATGAACGGGATGATGATGTTGATGCCTGGCTGGAGCGTGGCATAGTACCGCCCGAGACGCTCGATGATCTTCGTCTCGGACTGCGGGATGATCACCAGCGCCATCTTCGCAAAGAGGATGACCAGGATGATGATGACCGTGAAAATGATTCCTGTGATGCTCATATCTCTATAATCCTAAATATTTACAATCCTTTTTCCTGAGACCGGAAAGGAAGTGCCTACTTGGCACCCTCTCCCGTCTGGCTGTCACCCTCCTGGCCGTTGCCCGGCACAGGCTTCTGCATTACAGGCATCTCCTTGCCGATGAGCCTGGTGAATGCCTCCGTCGGCGCATTCAGGATGATCTGCATGGCATCCTTGCCATGGTTGATCTCGATGTCGAACTTCTCTCCCAGCTTCATCTTGATCTTGGAGAGCTCGCTAAGCGTCGTGTCCTTCTTCTTGAAGGACATCTGACACAGGCCCTTCACGGCATCGTGCTTGATGTCAGGATCCTCGGTGATGGAGATACCGGCGGCATTCTCCATGACCTCTACCACGGCAGCCTTAATTTTTAGGACCTCGCTGCCCCTGAGTCCTTCTACCTTCAAATTAGCCATAATGATTCTGTATTAAAAATTTACTATTAAATATCTCTCAGATACAGGGACATTCCGGACTTGCTGAGTCTCTTTTCCATCTCCTTCCTGGCACTGTGGAAGAATACTCTCATCTCTGTCAGCTCCGTCACGCTCAGGTCACGCTCCCTGAATCCCTCCGGCGACTTGATCTTGATCCTTCTGATGTTCTCTCCCGTCAGTGTGTTCAGCAGGTTATCCCCCAGGACATACTGTGAGTGGTACGCCTTCGTCTCGTTGAACTGCTCACTCCTGAGCCTCCCCTCGTGCGTAGACACCAGGTAGAACTGCTGGTAGTCAGCCGTCTTGATCAACAGGGGCTGGCCACAGCCCATCATGTGAGGCGACTCCACCGTCAGGCTCCACGTGATCGGCTCCTCGCCGATGACTTTCTCTGCCTGCAGCACGAAGCCGTAAGTGAACCCTCCTATCTTCAGAGGATAGGCGGCAGAGGTGACGATTCTAATACTCTCGGTGTTGACAGCATCCGATACCACGGCTGTCTTCTGTGACTGGCATGCCGACATCATCAGGACGGCCGCCGTCGCAATCAGGTAAAACTTGATCCTTTTCATAACTTTAGAATTTATTGTTCATTATCTATACTGTCCGGGTCCTCGTAGCACGATACCCCGGTATTTCCGTATGCCTCCAGCACGGCATCCTCCACCTCCTGCTGCAGCTCGTCGCTGCCGACGGTGAAGACATGCCCGAAGATGCCCACCGACGTGATCCGCTCGTTGCCGTCCTCGTCGATGACCTTACCCACCGACACCATGCCTCCGAAGTCCGTCACGTCGAGGTCGCCCTTCAAGAGACGGTCCACCCCCTGCGGTATGACCTCCGTTGACAGGAACTCGGCCAGCTGCCTGCTCTCCTCCGGCACCTTTACATGATCCATCATCTTATCGACGATACGCTCCACCTCATCCGTCAGGTGCCTCATGTGGTCGTCACCTGTCGGCATGGTGTTCTTCATCGCTCCGTACATCACCAGTGCGCCAGCGAGAAAAACAATAGAATTTCCGATTTTCTTCAGTACCATAACGCTTGATCTTTATGTTAAACTTCTTGATTCCCGTTCCCTGTGTCCTCCGGGCTTATCTCAATCTTCATCTCCTTGAGCAGGTCTATCTGCCCCTGCATCATACGGATGACCTTCTCATGGAAGGCATACAGTAGGTCCGTAAATGCTCCGGCCACCGTCCCTATCCTGTCCTGCCAGAGTGTGACCGACATCCTGCCCTCTTCATATCCGTCCGACGGATTACATATCTCCTTTACGTAGTCTATGAACTCAGACAGTCGGGGGTAGTCCCCCTCTTCCCTGACGCGTGACAGAAGGATGATGAAGTTCTCGTAGTCATCATTGTCTGAGAACACGAACTTGGCGTATTCACCGTTTCTTGTTTTCTTACATTTCAATTCCATATACAGTATGTTTGATACCTATCGTTTAAGCTGCTTGCCCTTGGGCCGCATCATGCGCATGCCCATGAAGAAACAACGGCGGTTCCACATGTCGTCATCGTCATCCTTTTTGCGTCCCCACCCGCCACCGGGTGAGCCGCCACCGCCGCCGTGCGACTGTGCGAAGGTGACCGCCGCATCGACGTACCCCAGTACGAGAGCGGAGCTGACAGCGATGATCTCGTTGGCCTGCTGTGCCATTGCCTCGACGATGGATCCGTCGTAGGCTTCGTTAAATAATTTCTGCTGCTCTGGCGTGAGCGTGCGTTTGAGTTCATCCCACGCACCGGCATTCCGCAGGGCATCTTCGGAGGCGATTTTCCAGCCTGTTGACTCCATGTCCTTCAGCACCTTCGACTCCAGGTCAGGCTCCTTCTGACTGATGATCCGCTCCATGTCATTCCGTTTCTGCTGGAGTTCCTCGATGTTGTCCTTCAGGTCACGCCTGACACCTGCCAGCCGTTGCAGCTCCTGCTCTGCCAGGGTCAGCTGTTCACGACGCTCACTGAGTTTCCTGTAAAGCTCGTCGTACTCCTTGGAGTTCGCCTCTGTCTGGCTCAGGCGTTCCTCCAGATTGCGGATCATGGTAGTCAGTCCGCGTACCTTCTTGTTGGCCTGTTTTATCTCGTCATTCAGACGGTACAGTTCGTCCTTGTTGGTGCTGATGGATTTCTCCTGTCTGGTGATCGTCTCGCGCTGTGCCTCGACAATCTCCTCGTTCTGTTGGATGAGAGAATCCAGCCAGTCGCGGTACTGCTCCGTCGTGCGGTGACGTGCACCCGTCTTCTGGGTAGACTCACCTCTATGGAGGTCGTATTTTTCATTGACCGCTGCCAGCTCGTCATTGAACTTATACATCTCCCTGACATAGGTTTCCTTTGTCTCGCCGTGGAACACCTGTTTCCAGGAGAATTTATTCTCTTTCGTGATGGGCAGTACGGAACAGTGGATATGCGGCGTTGTCTCGTCGAGATGCGCGACGAATGCCACAATGTTTTCCTCCCCGAACTTGTCTGCCATAAATTTATACATATCCTGCGCCCAGCGCTTGAACTCCTCCTGGCATACGACATGGCTGTTGTCACTGCCACGCTGCCAGTTGATCTGCTGGTTGCCGAACGCCATCTCACGCATCCTCTCACGCGATCCCATCAGCACGAAGCTGGCGATGGTCCGACGGCCTTTCTCCTCCCGTTCCTTCCTGGTCTTGAATTTCTCGTTGGGATCCTTGATGCCGCGTTTCTTCAGGTTTCGTTTGATGCGCAGTGGGATGGACTCCTGTTTGTTGACGGGGATGATACGTCCACCCTTCGTCACCTCGAAGTTGATGTCCACACGGGACGGGTCGAAGTTGACGGAGATGAAACGGCTGTATGCGCCGTTTGTGGCGATACGCAGATGCTCGTTGCTTCTTGCGGTCGTCATTCCCTTGTCAGCTTTCAGGTCGGCTACCTGGTAGTTCTTTGCCATCGTTATGCGATTTTGACGTTTGAAAAATCGGTTCTCCAGGGGGTCCAGGGGCGTGCCCTTGGCCTAACAGCAGAGGGGCGAGCTTGCTCGGTTTACGTACCCTGCCGCGTCCCGTTTGCATCCCGTCAAGGATGTAAAGCGGGTGTTAGGCCACCCCCTCTTGACGTTCCTCAAGGTCTGTGCAAGCACCTTGGAGGGACTCAATGAGGGTTCGTCGAGAATTGCCAGGAACTGGCTGTAGACGATTTCCGGGCTCGCTGAGAGCCTCGGAACCCTTCGTCCGAAGGATTTCACATACGGACCTTTCTGACGCGTCAGAGAGGCTGTATTCCGCTCAGCCGGAATCACCCTGGTTCCCTTGAAGAGAATCCCCGGCATTGTTCTGGGGTTCAGGCGCGGTGGTGACACCGGGCAGTCGGATGACCGCCTTGTTCTGTGGCGTGATCTCCACGGAGACCATGCCCACCTCTGTCAGGGACTGCAGGAACCTGCGTACCGTCGTCCTGTCCCAGCCCCAGCTGTCGGCCAGTTCCTGATATCCTCCGGCTGCGATCGACTGCCCTGGAATACGGGCAGTCATCCGCTGCCGTTTCAGCAGATCGTAGAAGGCTTCCGGTCGCGTCAGTTTCCGTGAGCTTTTCTTCGGGTTTCCTGACGTGTCCTGCATGAGCAGGCTCCACAGTCTGAAGTCTGTCGGAACGTGTGTGACCAGCCCCTCGTATTTTGGTAATTTTTCTTGATTATTCATATGCTTTATTTCTTGCTGACTGCCTTGTGGGTTCCCGCAGGCGGGACCACAGGGCTTTCCACAGCCGTTTTACTCAATGATTGTATGACTTCTCTCATGCTGCCTGACGGTAGGTTCTTGACTGTTTTGACGTCTCTTCTTCAGGCAGCTGTTTGCGTCCTTTCGGGTCTGACACGCCTACCTTTTCAGGGTAGGCCCATGACGCTGCCAGAATGATGTACAGCACCTC
>Ga0310695_10001604_pt1 | contig 52123 bp, 45 predicted proteins | sample RumenRJG_04DNA_FD_203882 | JGI IMG/M metagenome (GOLD analysis project Ga0310695, IMG submission 203882) | Bovine rumen microbial communities from Lethbridge, Alberta, Canada - RJG_04 (v2) (version 2) | ecosystem: Host-associated > Mammals > Digestive system > Stomach > Rumen | place: Canada... | reverse complement strand
ACGGCGCGGACGTTCTTCTGTTCGCCGCAGATCATCTCGCAGGACTTCACGAGCTCCTCCGAGAAACGGCCATGTGTACCAACGATAATTGCAAACATCGCGTAACCTCCTATTCACCATGTTCGACACGGTTCAGTCTTTCGCGATTTACTCCATTGTCTCGCGAATAACCCCTTTTTCATTCCCGCTTATTTCTATATGCAGACGGCGTGCCAACTTTGTGTATTCTTTCTCTCCCCGTTTGAATTCCGTGAATTCGTCGTTTTTTCGCGTCTTTTTTCGCAAGATAATACAATTTCAAGTCATTTTAATACTCATTTCTATTTTTTGTATCGGTTTTGATACACTATTTCGAGCCTTGCAAAAAAAATACACAACTGCGCTGATACGCGGTTGTGTACTGTATCTTTATTTTTTCCTATAAATACGGAAAATTTTTCTATTTGTTGACGAAAAAAAACGAAGAAAAGGTTTTCTGCCCGATCAGAGCATTTCCGCCATGAAGTAGAACTCATCCTCGGGGAACTCGAGCTTCAATGCGTTGCGGAATACCTTGGCCGCCTTCTGGAGCGCCCGGATCTTCCGCGGGTCGGTCTGGCTCTTGTCGTCGCGGTAGACGAGCGGGCTGTGCGTCACGACGCGCTCGAGCGCGCAGCCGCAGTGCACGATCAGGCGCAGCCGCAGCGGGTTCGACAGATGCAGGCCGAGCTCGCTCTCGACGGTCTGGTCGAAGGCCAGCAGGGATTTCAGGATCTTCGCCGGATTCAGATAGGTCAGGAATTTGTCGAGCGATTCGCGCGCGAGCGTCACGACGACCGCGTCGCCGTATTCCTGTCCGCCGGCCGCCTCGCTGCGCTCCGCGTGCAGGACCTCGAGCAGGATCTGCTCGCCCGAGCCGTCGATGAGCTGCTCGAGCGGGATGAACGGGATCTCGCGCTTCGGCTTCTTCATGCCGACCGCCGCGACGATATGGTATTCCTGCGCGATCTCGTCGAGATGCTGCTCGAGGTGCACGAGGCCGACGGGCAGCACCTTCATCGCCTTGCCGGCATGGCGCAGGATCTCCTCGACCATGTGCTCGAGCTTGACCGCCGCGCCCTGCCCCGTCGAGCAGATCGTGACGATGGCCAGCGGCTTCTGGCTTTTCTCCGCGGCCGCGTCGACGGACTCGTAGCCGCGGAAGTTCCGCAGGGACTCGTAGAGACTGTCGAGATCCATGCCGGCGAGATCCGCCTTGCGGGCTGCCTCGAGAATCAGCGGCGTCGAGACCATGTCGAGCGTGCGGACCGGCACGCCGAGCCGCTCGGAGAGGATCGTGCCGACGTTGCAGAGCGAGCCCATGTCCGCGAGGATCAGCACGCCGCGCGTCGGATGCATCGGCCGGAGCTGCACGACCATCTTCTCGAGCGTGTCCTGCGGGCTGACATCGAGCGGCATATCCATCGCGACGAGGTTCGCGTCCGCCGTGCCGAACAGCTTCTGCGCGACATCGACCATATCGGACGCCGTATGCCCGCCGTGCGCCGTCACGAGGATCACGACTTTCTCATCGAGCGCGTCATCGCGGACCGACTCGAGGAGAAGCGCGATGTATTCCATCTCGACGGTCGGCACCTCGATATGGTAGTGCGCCGCGATATGGGCCGCGATCTCCTCGGCGAGCTTCCGGTAGACCGGATTCTCCGAGACGCCGCCCTCGATCTCCGTGTACGGCACGACCTCGCCAGCCTTCGCGCGCTTCAGGAACGCCGAGAGGTGCAGGCTGAACGCGTAGAGGAAGCGGTCAGAGTAGCCGCAGTTCATGCGTTTCTGCACGAGCATCGAGATCTGCTCAGCGAAATCGACGAGCGACGGATCGACGATCTTCAGCAGGCGCTCGCGCGTCGACATCGTCGCGGAGTTCTTTTTATTGTAGAGTTCCTTGACGTAGACGTTGACATCCGACGCGACGATCTGCTTGATCAGGTCGTCGTGGATGCCCTCACCCTTCAGGATGCGCACCTTGTCGCCGACCATCTGGTAGAGGTTGAACGGCTCCTTCTTCCCCTCCTCGCCCGGCAGCGCGCGGTGGCCGCCCGGCGTGATGACGAGCGTATCCGGCACGAGATGCGTGACCTCCGAGAGCTCCTTGCGGTTCGCGGAGAGGGTCAGCAGGCCGCTGCGGATGTTCGGTGGCAGCATGCGGAAGTCGATCTCCATGTAGTCCGGATTGTCGATGCTGCTCAGGAAAGCCTGCGCGCAGAGCAGCTTGATGTTCGATTTCAGCTGGCCGACGTTGCCGCCGCCGATGCTGCCGACGAGCGCCTTGATGGCCTCGACGCTGACGCGGATCGGCTTTTTCACGCGCTGCGCCTCGTCCATGAACAGCAGCCGCAGCAGGTCGAGCTTCTCCTCCATCGAGCGCTTTTCGAGCGGCGGGATCTTCACGATGTTCGGGATGCGCCGCACGAAGGTCTTCGTCAGCGCCGAAGCCGGATCCTCCGTCGTCGCGCCGATGATCAGGACCTTTGCCTTGCGGCTGCGGGCGGTTTCACCGAGCCGGCTGTAGGTCCCCGTGTCCATGAAATAGAAGATCATCTCCTGCCCCTCAGGCGGCAGCCGATGAATCTCATCGAGGAACAGCACGCCGCCGTCGGCCTCCTCGACGAGGCCGGCGCGCGCGCTGTCCGCGCCCGTGAACGCGCCCTTGATATGGCCGAAGATATGCGAGAGCAGGAGCTGCGGGTTATGGTAGTAGTCCGCGCAGTTGAACGTCACGAACGGCGCGTCCTCCCCGAACTTTCCCATGCTGCGGCCGTACTCGTACATCAGATGCGCGAACAGGGTCTTGCCGACGCCGGTCTGCCCGACGATCAGCGTGTGCAAGCCGTCCGGCGGGTAGAGGATCGCGGCCTTGCCCTGCTCGACCTGCCGCTCGAGACTCCGGTCGTATCCGATAAGCTGCGAGAACGGGTCCTTCGGCTTCGGTTTGTCGAGCCCGATCTTCGCGAGGCAGTCATCGAGGCTCTGGAACTGCAGCGGCTCCGCAATCGTCATGCCGAACAGGTTCTCGAGCGCCACGCGCTCGACGTAGCGCACGGGCCGGCCGCCGAATTTCACAATGCGGCCCTCGCGGTTCAGCTCATTGAGATCCTTCGAGACATTGTTGCGCAGGAAATCCAGCTCCTCCGCAATCTGCTGCGCGTCAAAGCCCGGCTCCCCCTGCAGATCCTCCTGCTTCAGCTTTTCCGACTGCTCGCGCAGATACGAAAAGATACGCTCTTTGCGTTTCAATACACTTTCCTCCAGTCGATACACTTTTCTGCTTTGATTATAGCAAAGCCAACGCGAAAACGCAAAAAGCCTTCCCCCGAGGGGAAGGTGGCTGCCCTGCAGGGCAGACGGATGAGGTGTTGCCGATACGTCTGAGGAACATCTCTATGTGCCTCAGACTTTGTGACAACACCTCATCCACCGCTTACGCGGTCCCCCTTCCCCTGTGGGGAAGGCATATTCGACTCAATACTCTATGTCAGAAACGGGCGGGATCTCGCCGCGCTCGGCCATGAGCTTGTACCAGTAGGCGCTCTTTTTCGGGTAGCGTTTCTGCGTCTGATAGTCGACGTAGAACAGGCCGTAGCGCTTGTTGTAGCCGTTCGACCACGAGAGCACGTCCATGAGGCTCCAGATGTAGTAGCCCTGTACGTTGACGCCCTCGTCGATGGCCTGCAGGATGGCCTCGAGATGCTTGGTGACGTATTCGATGCGCGGCGTATCGTCGATCTTGCCGTCCTCGAAATCGTCTTTGTAGCCCATGCCGTTCTCGGAGATGTAGATCTTCTTGTAGTTCGGATAGTCGTGCGCGATGCGGACGAGCTGGTCGTGCATGCCTTTCGGGTAGATCGGCCAGTCCCAATCCGTCGTCGGCACCTCGGGATTCGTGACGCGCGCGCCGATGCCTTTCAGCGCGAACACGCTCGTGCCCTTCTCGCCGGTCGAGTTGTTGAAGACCTTGCTCTCGCCGTCCCACGCCTGCAGGAAATGCGAGGAGTAGTAGTTCATGCCGAGGAAGTCGATCTCCTTCGCGGCCTTCGCGAAATCGTCGAAATCGGACGGCTCGGTCTCGAGCTTGCCGCCGTTCTTCTCGAGGATCTCGCCGATCAGCTTCTTCGTCGTGTCGGAATACTTGCCGAGGAAGCACGCATCGAGCATGAAGCGGTTCGAGATCGCGTCGTCGAGGTCACGCGCATGCACGTCCTCCGGCTTCGACGAGATCGGCACTTTGCCCTCGAGCGTATGCACGATGCCGATCTCGCCCGGCAGGTGCATCGTCTTGTAGAGGTGCAGGGCGCGCGCGTGCGCGACCATCAGGTTGTGCTCGATCTGGATCGCCTTGACGATCTGGAATTTCTCATGCGGCGGGAAGTTCCCGGCGATGTAGCCGTTCTGCGCGATCGACCACGGCTCGTTGAACGTCGCCCATTTCTTGACGCGGTCGCCGAACGCCTCGAAGCAGATCTTCGCATAGGCGACGAACTTGTCGATGAGGTCGCGGTTCAGCCAATGCCCCGCATGGAAATACGGCAGTGGCGTGTCGAAATGGTGCAGCGTCACGAAAGGCTCGACGCCCTGCGCGATGCACTCGTCAATCAGGTCGTTGTAGTAGTCGATGCCGGCCTGGTTGACCTTGCCCTCGCCCTCCGGCAGGATGCGCGTCCACGAAATCGAGATACGGATGCCATTGACGCCGAAGTCATGCGAGAGCTGCAGATCCTTCTTGTACTGATGGTAAAAATCGCTTGCCGGATCCGCGTTGAACCGCGAACCGGGCTTATTCATATCCTCATCCCAGACGCATGGGCCGCGCCCGTCTTCCTTCGTCGCGCCCTCGACCTGATAGGCCGCCGTCGCGCCGCCGAAAATAAACCCTTCCGGGAACTTCTTTGCCATGGTATCCTTCCTCGCTCGTCCTTACTTCGACAGATTCTTGACCATCTTGATCATGCGCTTATCCATATCGGACAGCAGCATCGCCGTCATCAGGTGATCCTGTGCATGCACCGTCAGGAAACCGATCTCGATGGTCTCGCCAGCGGCTTCCTTCGAGATCAGGCTCGTCTGCTGGTTGTGCGCGTTGAGGATCAAGTCGTCGCCCTCTTTGATCAGCGCCTCTGCCTTGTCAAAATCCTTCTCCCCGATCGCGTCCATCGCGTCGAGGAACTTCGTCCGGGCATCGCCGGAGTACGCGACGATCTCCATCGCGATCATCGCCATATCATCTTTGCTCATTGCCATACTGTTCTACCTTCCTTTCATCCAAAGCCGCTGGCCCGATGCCTTCGGCCTCTTTATCTTTTCGACTCAGTCGTGGTAGAATCCTTCATCCCATTTCTTGAGATACTCGTCGAAGATGTGGTCGTTCGTGATGCAGTCGTTGTCCGGGATCATGTTGTCGATCTTTTTGATCAGGGCATCGCGCTCCGGCGTCGGCTGGTATTTTGCCTTCAGGAACGCGTCGAGGATGTACTCGATCGTGCCGATGCCGACGACGCGGCCGCCGCAGCCGATAACGTTTGCGTTCAGGTGCTCCTTCGCGGCGACAGCCGTCTGCACGTCCGTCACGCAGGCCGCGCGGACGCCCTTGACCTTCTGCGCGCCGTTGTTGATGCCGATGCCCGTGCCGCAGATGCAGACGCCGAGATCGACCTTGCCCGTCGCGACGAGCACGCCGACCTTACGCCCGTAGATCGGGTAATGCGTGCGGATGAAGTCGTGGGTGCCGACGTCGATGACCTCATGGCCCTGCTTCTTCAGGAACTCCGCTGCCTTGATTTTGATATCCGTAACAATATGGTCGCAGCCAATGGCGATTTTCATGATTGATTTCCTCCGTTCTTGCGATTTATGATTCTGATTCTGATTTCAATTAAAGTTCGCGGTTCAGCATGTCGATGCGGATCTGATGGCGGCCGCCGTCATACTCCGTCTTGCAGAAATTCTCCGCGAGCTGGCACGAGAGAACCTTTGCCGTGATGTTCGCGCCGAGCGCGATGATCTGCGTCGCGTTGTGGTGGCGCGTCATCGAGGACGTGTAGTCCTCGTAGGTCGGTGCACAGACAATGCCGTGGTTCTTCGAGGCGATCATGAACGGGGCCACGCCGTAATCGTCCACGACGATGCCGCGCGTGATGCTGCCGTCCTTGATCGAGTTCACGACGTTCATCGTCGCCGTGAAGATGTCGTCATCGGACATATCCACCATTTCATAGCCTTTATCCGCGAGGTACGCCTTTACCGCGTCCTTGAGTTCTGCGCCATCTGCGTTTGCCGCAATTGCAACTTTCATGTTATCTGCTCCTTCCCGATATTCGGTACCGGGGGTTTCGGCCCCCTTGCTTTCTATGCTTTTATTATAGTAAACGTTGCCACTCTTTTGTTTTCACGTTTTGAAAGGATTTTCGCCGCTATGGTTTTTGTGCTATACTGAATAGTGGGAATAGAAGTGCCATGCACTTCTGCGCAAAGGGGTATATATGGGGGAATTCCGATGCTCATAAAAATCGATCACAACTTTCACGAGCACCTGACCGATACCGAGAAAAAAGTCATCAACTTCATCAACATGAATGTGGATAAGATCGCGTCCATGTCAATCAGCGACGTCGCCGACGCGACCTACTCCTCGCCGGCGACGGTCTCGCGCACAATCAAGAAATGCGGCATCTCGGGCTTTGCCGAGCTCCGCTACCTGCTCGCGCAGCAGACCGAAAACACGCGCAAAGATGACACCGACGTCAACGAGATCTTCAACAAATCCTTGCTCGAGGTCTCGAACACCATCGACCAGCTCTCGATTGACGATATCCTGTCGGTCGTCAAGGAAATCCGCGGGGCGAGCCGCATCTACCTGCTGTCGCGCGGGCTCTCGGAACACGTCGCGCAGGAGTTCGCGCTGAAGCTGAACCTGCTCGGGTTCAACGTGTTCCCGAACTCGGATCCGTCCATCATGAACGAAGTCATGACGCATGTCAAGCGCAAGGAGCTCGTCATCATCTTCTCGCTGTCCGGCACGACGAAGGAGCTCGTCACAGCCGCCGAGAACGCCGCATCGCTCGGCGCGCGCATCGTCTGCATCACCTGCGGGCCGCCGACCGTGCCGCTCGCGCGCATCGCGCAGCTCACGATCTTCGGGTTCAAGCACCAGCACGTCTCGATCCGCAACGTCGATGCGACCTCGCGCCTGCCGCTCTACGTCATCTCGCGCATCCTGATCGACTACCTCACGATGCAGAAGCATCAGGAGGAAGAAAAGGCGGCCGCGAGGGCCGCCGCAAGGCACCGCGAACGCTTTTTCTGACTTGCCCGCGGAAAAATTCCATGCTATAATGAAATCAATGGGAGATAGATACCAAAAACGCCCTGTTCCAGCAGAGCGTTTCGGTCGAATGCAGAGTATGCATTACGAAAATGCCTGGACAAGTGCAGCAATCGCCGTTGCAATCGCTAGGATGAACTTGCCCGAGATGAAGAGTTCGACATCGTTCATCTTCAGGTACATCGTAATCGCCTCCCGTATTCAGTTTTTGTCAGGCATTGCCGTGCCTGACTTTTTCATTATACCATTGTAATCTCTGAAAAAACAAGGCACAGGCGGAAAACCGTCTGTGCCTTGTTTTTTCTATCATCGATATCTTATAACGCCGTGACCCGGATCTGCGGGAGCAGGGTCTCGACGGTCTCTTTGCGCACGAAACCGCTTTCCTCCTCCATGGCATTCGCGGTGCCGCAGGCGGCCGCGAGCTTCAGCAGTTCCTCCGCGGCCATGTGCCGCGCGAAGCCGATGGCCGCGCCTGCGACGAACGAGTCGCCGGATCCGACCGGATTCTTGCAGTCGATAGGCGGCACGGTGATGCGCCAGAGTTTCCCGTCCTGCCCGGCGATCGAGCCGTCGGCGCCGAGCGAGATGGCGGCGAGCCGGATGCCGCCCGCATTGAACGCGCGGATCTCCTTGCATACGTCCTCGACCGACTCGACCTTGCGGCCCGTCATGGCCTCGATCTCATCGCGGTTCGGCTTGATGAAGTCCGGCTGCGCGGCGATGCCGCATTTCAGCCTCTCACCGCTCGTGTCGAGCAGGAACGGCTTACCCTCTGCTTTCGCCATGCGGATGAGTTCCGCGTAGAAATCGTCCGGCACGCCTTTCGGCAGGCTGCCGGAACCGGCGACGACGTCGGCCGCTTTGAGCAGCTCGCGATACTTCACGAAGAACGCCTCGCGCTCCGCCTCGCTGACCAACGGGCCTGGCTCGAGGATCTCGGTCTGCGCGCCGTCGTCCGTGATGATGGCGAGGCAGCAGCGCGTCTCGCCGGCCACATGCACGAAATCGCCTTTGACGCCGTACGCGCCGAGGCTGTCCTCGATGAACGCGCCGTTCTTGCCGCCGAGCCATCCCGTCGCGAGCACATCCTCGCCGAGGATCGACGCGACATGCGCGACATGCAGGCCCTTGCCGCCCGGCGTGTTGTCGACCGCGTCCGCGCGCATGACCTCGCCCTTCTGCAGGTCGTGCATGGCATAGCGCTTATCGACCGATGCGTTGAGATTCAGAACTAAAATCATAGAAAACAAAACCCTCTTTACTTCTCGAGGCTCATATTGAGCCCGCTGATCGTCAGCATGATCCGCTTCTTCGCGAGATCGCGGTACCATTCCGCGCTCTTCTTGGCATAGCGGCGGCTGCCGTGTGCATAGTCCACATAGAACAGGCCGTAGCGCTTGTCGTAGCCGTTCGCCCAGGACATCGCATCGACGAGCGACCAGACGAAGAACCCTTTGACCGGCACGCCGTCTTCGATGGCGTCGAGCACAGCCGCGAGATGCTGGCGGAGGTAGTCGATGCGGTCATCGTCCTCGACGGTGTTGTCGAGCAGCGTCTCATGCAGCCCGATGCCGTTTTCCGTGAGCAGGATCGGCTTCTCCGGATACTCGCGGTGGATGCGCACGAGGATGTCGTAGAGCCCCTGTGGGAAAATCGACCAGTCCCAGTCCGTGGCGCGGACCTTCGCGCGCGGCACGCGGCGGCTGATGCCCGGCAGCGCGTACGTGCTCGTGCCGGGCTCGCCCGCGGCGTTGTGCTGCACCTCAAAGCCGCCCTGCCAGGCCGCGGCAAAATGGCTCGTATAGTAGTTCAGCCCGAGGAAATCGAGCTGCGCCGAGGCGTCGCGGATCTGCGCGAGCTCCTCATAAGGCGGGGCAAAGCTCTCCCCGGTCCGCGCGAGGATCTCATCGAGCGCGTCGCGGACCTCTGCGCTGTATTTCCCGTCGAGCACGGCATCGAGCACGAAGCGGTTCGTGAACACATCGTCGAGCCAGGCCGCCTTCCGGTCCACCTTGACGTCCGCGGCCGGATAGACGGGCTCCGCCCGGTGCACGAACCCGATCTTGCCATCGAGCGCGAGGCTCCGGTAGAGGTTCACGGTGCGGCTGTGCGCGACGAGCATCTTGTGCATGGCATAGAGTGCCTCGGGAATCTTCGCTTTCTCCCCCGGCGGGAAAAGCCCGGTCACATAGCCGTTCACGGCCTCCGTGACCGGATCCTTCATCGTGATCCAGTATTTCACGCGGTCGCCGAAATGCTCGAAGCAGAGCCGCGCGTAGCGCGTGAACGCGGAGATCGTGCCGGGGGCCAGCCAGCCGCCGCGGTCCGCGAGCGCTTTCGGCATATCGAAATGATACAGGGCCACATAGGGCTCGACGCCAGCTGCCAGGCACGCGTCGATGACCCGGTCGTAGAAGGCGAGGCCGGACTCATCGGGCCTCCCATCCGCGTCGATCAGCCGCGTCCACGCAAAGGAGATGCTGAGCGCCCCGATATGATAATCCCGGCACGCCGCAATGTCCTCTTCGTAGTGATGATAGCTGTCGCTCGCCTGCGTCCCGTCGAACGGGCAGCCGTTTTTCCAGAACCAGGAATCCCAGACGCAGGGTCTGCGGCTCCCGGCCGTGCCCTCCACCTGATACGCGGACGTCGCGGCGCCGAGGACGAATCCGTCCGGCAGTTTCCGTATCATAGGCTCACCTCCCATAGCCGTCTTCACGGCTTCTTTACGGTACCTATTATACGGAATGTCCGCGCGCGCATGTTTCCACCTTTTGAAAATGTTTTCAACGGCAACAAAAAAAGCCTCCCCCTGTGGGGAAGGCAGGATCAGATTGCCGCCTCGAGGACGGGGAAAGCGCCGAGGTTCCGGAGCCAGATGCTGCGCGCGCGGCAACCCTCGATGGAGGCCCGCAGGGCCTCCTCCGTCACGCCGCGCGTCTCGAGATCAAAGAAGAAGATATAGGCGCCGAGCTCCGTGCGCGCCGGCCGCGACTCGATCCGCGTCATGTTGACGTCGCGGAACGCGAATTCCTCGAGCACCTTGCAGAGCGCGCCGGCCTCATGTCCGTCGATCTGGCAGATGATCAGGACCTTGTCCGGATGACCGGCGGTCCCGTCCGCATAGCGGCCACGCTTCGCAACCTCGAAGAACCGCGTGCGGTTCGCCATGTTGTCCTGGATGTCGGCCGCGAGCGTGCGCAGGCCGTTCAGTTCGCCGCCGCGCTTCGTGCAGATTGCCGCAAACCCCGTATCCGCCGGCACGTCGCCGACGAGCTCCGCCGCGCGCGCCGTGCTCGCGACCTTCACGAGCTCCGCATGCGGGTAGTGCTCCTGCAGGAAATGCCGGCATTGCGAGATTGGCTGCGGGTGCGAGAAGATCCGCTTGACCTCGCCGGGCCCGCATTTCGCCATGAGCTGGTTGTGCACCGGCCAGATCAGTTCGCGGCGCACGAGCAGGGTGTCCGTGCGCGCGAGCAGATCGAGCGTGACATTGATCGAGCCCTCGAGCGAGTTCTCGACGGGCACGAGCGCCGTATCGACCTCGCCCTGCTCGACGGCCTGCAATACCGCGTAGATATCGGGGTAGGCCGTGAGCTCCTGCGGCTCTGGGAGCCGCTCATTCAGATACAAGGCGGCCGCCTCGCTATGCGTGCCAGGCGGCCCCAGAATCCCCATCTTGTCCAACAGAAAACCTCCCATCCGGAATCCGGTTCCGTTCTCGAGCTGTGCCCTGCGCTTCGAGAAATCCGGTTCTGTTCTCAATCTGTGCCCTGCGCTCCGAAAAATCCGGGATCAGTCCTCGAGCTGCGCCTTGAGCTTCAGGAGATCCGGGCACAGGTCGCCGATCGAGTCCGAAAGCTCCTCCTTCGGCTCGAGGATCTCGAGCACCGGCTGCATGACGCGGCGGAACTTCGCGTCATCCTGCATCAGCACGAGGATCGAGCTCGTGTTGATCGCGTCGTCGAGCGCCGTGTGCTGCCGCCCCTCGAAGTCATGATCCATCGCGCCGAGCGCGTATTTCAGCGCCAGATTGTTGTGCAGGCCGAGCCGGTCATCGAATTTCTGCTGCAGGTCGACCCAGCGCGCATCGAGCCAGCCCGTATCGAAGTCCGGCAGCTTGTACCGGCACTCCGCGCGCAGCTGCTTGATGTCCGACATGCTCCACGAATAGATCTTGACCTCCTCCGCGCCGACCCAGTCGACGAAGCGCTGGAAGCTCGGCGCATAGGCCGGCTGCCCATCGACCATCTCTTGCGTGATGCTCGTGAGCTCCGTGATATGCCGCTTGATTTTCCCGTACTCCGGCTGCACGTACTGCCGGAACGTCGATTCCTGTTCGAAATGCTCATCGAGGCGCACGGCGCCGAACTCGATGACCTCCTCGCGGAGATTCTTCCGCACCTCGCGGAGCTTCCGGTCGACCGGATTCATCTCGAGATCCACAACAATGTATTTCATAAAAGAAAAGCTCTCCTATTCTTTCCCATGTTCAAAACCGGCGCTGGATATCCTCGACGCGCAGGTCCGAGATCCGGTCGATGACGAGATCCGCCATCGAGAGATCCTGCCAGCCGCTGTGCGGATTCCGGTAGGCGATGCAGTGCATGCCGGCCCCTTTCGCCGCGCGCACGCCGGCATTCGCGTCCTCGAGCACAACGCAGTCTGCGGCCGGGACACCGAGCTTCTCGGCCGCCATGCGGTAAATCGTCGGATCCGGCTTGCTCTTCGGCAGGTCCTCGCCCGCGACGATGGCCGCGAACGCATCCTCGAGATGGAATTTCTCCTGCGTCGCGCGGATGGCCCGCCAATGCGAGGATGTCGCGAGCGCGAGCGGAATGCCCGCCGCGCGCAGGCTCGCGATGAAGGCAAGCGAACCCGGCACGGCCTCGACCTCCCCGGCCGCGAAAAGCTCCTGATACCGCGCGTGCTTGTAGGCGGCGAGATCCTCCGGATTGACATCCGTGCGGCCCTGCCGCTCGAGCACGGCCCGGAACATCGCGATGGCCGGCTGCCCCGCGAACTCGTCAAAATCCCCATCCGATACCGTCACGCCGTAATGCGCGAACGCTTCCTTTTTCGCACGGATATGCACCGGCTCGCTGTCGATGATGACCCCGTCCATATCGAAGATAAACGCCTGCATCAGGCACCCTCCTTATCGCAGAGCGCGACGAATTCCGGCACCGGAACCGGCCGCGAGAAATAATACCCCTGAATGTTCCGGCAGCCGATGCCCGCGAGGTAGTCGAGCTGCGGTTTCGTCTCGACGCCCTCGGTCACGATGCCCATGCCGAGGTCATGCGCCATGTTCACGATGGCCTTCATGATGATGCGCGCGCGCCCGGAGGTGTCGACCTCGTTCGCGAACGCCATGTCAATCTTCAGGATATCGACGGGCAGATTCTTCAGCATGTTCAGCGACGAATAGCCGCTGCCGAAGTCGTCCATGAGCACCGGGAACCCCGCCTCGCGGAACTTCCGGACCATCTCGACGAGCTGGCGCGGGTTCTCCGTGTACGCGGTTTCCGTGATCTCAAGCCGCAGCAGATCCGGCGTCAGGCTGTATTTCTGCACGAGCTCCTGCAGGTAATTCAACAGGTTCTCATTGTAGAAGTTCAGCCGCGAGACATTGACCGATACCGGCGTGACGGCGTGCCCCTCCTGCATGCGCTGCCGCAGCAGACGGCAGACCTCCTCCCAGACGAAGCGGTCGAGCCGCACGATGAAGCCGTTGCGCTCGAACACCGGGATGAAGCTCGCCGGCGAAATCATGCCGCGCTTTGGATGGTTCCAGCGCACGAGCGCCTCGGCGCTGACGATTTTCCTCGTCTGCTGGTCGTAGATCGGTTGAAGGAAAATGCAGAACTGATGCTCCTGCAAGGCGAACTCCATATCGCGGACGATCATCTGCTCCTCGAGCATGACCTCGCGCATGCTCTCATCGTAGACCGCATAGCGGTGCATATAGTTTCCCTTGACCTGATTCAGCGCCATATGCGCGCGGTCGCACATCTGGTCGACCGGCAGATACGTGTTCTCAACCGGATAGATGCCCGCATAGAACAATACATGATGGCTGATGCCGAGGGATTTCATCGTGCTGTCGAGCCCTTTGAGCAATTGCTCGATATGCAGGTTGTCCGCCGGCATGCACAAGGCGAAATGATCCGCCTCTATGCGGCCCGCGATGCCCTCCTGCCCAACCAGCGCCTTGAAATAGTACGCGGCCGTCTTCAGTACGAGGTTGCCCGTCTCCATGCGGAACAAGTCGTTGATGACCTTGAAGCAGCTGATATCGAGGTAGACGATCACGAACTTGCGCCGCTTCGCGGCCTGCATGCGCTCCGCCGCCTTGCGGTAGAACGTCTCGCGGTTGTAGATCTCCGTCAGGCTGTCGAGCTCGACATGCCGGCGCAGCTCGCGGAACTGGCGGTCTTTCGCGATCTGCTCGACGCGGCGCCACTCGTTCTCGAGCCGCGCCATGACGTTGCGGACGCGGCAGCGCACGACGGTCGGATTGTACGGCTTCGTCACGAAATCCGACGCGCCGAGCTCCATCGCGCGCACCTCGCTGTCCGCATCGGTGCGCGCGGTCATCACGAGGACCGGGATGGACGCATACGAATCATGCCGCTTGATCCTGGCGAGCAGCTCGTAGCCGTCCATCACCGGCATCACGAGGTCAGCGAGCACGATATTCACTTTCTGAGATGTGATGATATCCCATGCCTCGGCGCCATTGGACGCCTCGACGATCTGATATTCATCCTGAAAAAACTGTGCCAGGATCACGCGGTTGATCTCCACATCGTCCGCGATCAGCATAACGGGTTTCTCTTTCAAAACATCGCCCTCTTCGCCATATCCAATCCTTTGCGGCACCCCGCTGAGCAGAGCGCAGGCAGGACCTATTTCCTTATATATTCGTGATTTCCAAGGCGTTTTCCTCTTTTATTATACTGGCTGTGCGCAAAGAAAGCAAAAAATAGTTACGACAAAAGGCCCCGCGCTATGCGGAGCCCTTCATCGAAGCTTTATGTAAATTTCTGGACGGCAGAGAAACCCTGCCGTGCTTTCAGAATCCCGCCTGGAAAACGAGATTCATGAGGAAAAGAAAGCCGAGCCCATACCCCAGTGCGTGGACCTCCCGGGCGCGTCCAATGATGAGTTTCAGCAGGGGATATGCCGTAAACCCGAACGCAAGGCCCGTGGAGATGCTGCCCGTAAGCGGGATCAGCACGACGACGAGGAAGGCGGGGAACCATTCCGAAAAGTCGTTGAACTCCACATACTGGAGCTGCTGCATCATGACTGCGCCGGTAATGATGATGACCGGTGCGATCGCAGCCTGGGGCACGTAAGAGAGTAAGGGAATAAAGAAAAGGGATAGGGCAAAAAGCACCCCGGCCGTCAGCGCCATGAGGCCCGTCCGGCCGCCGCTCGCGATGCCCGCCGCGCTTTCCGCGGCAGCCACCGTCGGGCTGGTTCCCATAAGACTCGAGAGGATCGTCGTAAACGCCGAGCCCTCGAAGGTCTTTTTGAATTTAGCCTGATCCGGCAGGATGCCCTCGAGCAGTCCCATGGTCTCGAAGACCATGATCATCGACATCGAAAACACCGAAAGCAGGAACGGCGCGGAAAAGAATCTAGAAAAATCTGCCTGGAACAAGAGTTCCGGATAAGCAGACAGATTGCTGAAATTGAGGTCGAGCGCCACCTCGTCGTGCAGGCCGAAGATGGCTGCGAGCACGCTCGTCGCAATGATCGCGAGGAAGAAGTTCCCGCGGACGTTGCGCAGGTAGAGCGCGAGGCTCAGGACGAGGCCGAACAGCGCGAGCAGCGTCATCGGGCTCGAAAGATCGCCGAGCGCGAGGATCGAGTTCTTGCCCGCGCGGATGAGCCCGGCCTTCTCGAGGCCGATCTCGACGAGGAACAGGCCGATGCCCGCCGTGATCGCGCATTTCAGCGACCCCGGCACCGCCTGGGACAGGCGCTCGCGCCATTTCGTGCAGGCGACGAACGCGAAGATGCACCCGGAGACCAGCGTGATCGCGATGGCCTCATGCCAGTGCAGCCCCATGCTGACGCAGATCGTGTACGTGAAGAACGCGTTGACCCCCATGCCGGGCGTCAGCACGATCGGCGCATCCGCGACAAACGCCATGATGAAGCACCCGACGATGGACGAGAAGATCGTCGCAAAGACGGAGAGCTCCGCCGGAATCCCCGCATCCGCGAGAATCATCGGATTGACCACGATGATGTACGAGATGGCGAAGAATGCGGTGATGCCCGCAACGATCTCACGCTGCGCGATCCGCCGATCCTTCAGTGCTCCTTCAAACAGAGTCTGCAACACCGCCATCTCCTTTCCATGTCTCATCTTGGCTCTATAGGTAGTCTACACATTCCCGCGCAGGAAAGAAAGGACGGCTGTCCCCAAAACGGCTTTTTTGCATAAAATTTGAAAATACAGACGGCTTTGCTCTTTTCGCGTTTCGGGTTATAATAGAGAGGAGGAATGCTTTCCATTCCTTGCAGCGAAGAAGTGAGGGGGAACACTATGCAGCCGAATCTATCCGACATCCTTTCCCATGTGCCAGAAGACCTCCGCAAACTCATCGTGCGGAAGACCTTCCTGCCTGGGGAATTCATCGTGCGCAAAGGGGAGAACGCGAAGCGCGTCTACATCATGCTGAAGGGCAGCACGCGCGTCAGCAACGAATTCGTCAGCGGGCAGCGCTATACGTTCGCGACGCTGAAGGCCGGGCAGGTCATCGGTGACCTCGAGGTGCTCGCGCATCAGCCCGTCTATTCGGCGACCAACGAAGCCATCACGAGCTGCGACGTCCTCGCGATGAGCGACGATACCTTCATCCGTTGGTTCCGCGAGGACAGCGACTTCGCGTTCATCGTCGCCGAACAGCTCGCGGCAAAGATGTACCCGACCTCCGACGAGAACGGCCGCATCAAATTCCAGCCGAGCCTCGAACGCCTCTACCAATACCTGCTGAAACGCCTCGGCAACGTGCAGACCGACCTCTTCATCCTGCATACGAGCCGCCAGCAGATCGCCGACGACATCGGCACGAGCGTCAAGACCGTCAACCGCGGCGTCGCAAAACTCAAAGAACGCGGCCTCATCCGCCTCGTCCACGGCAAGATCACCATGGACAAAGAACAGCAGAAACAGCTCCGGGAAGCCTCGGAGCTCATGGAATAAAATAAGTCAAAAGTGGCCATGACGCATCGGCAAGGCGTCATGGCCACTTTCTTTATTCTTTTCCTGCCTGAATCAGCAGCTCCGGATGGCGTACAATCCAGCCGGTGAGCTCACAGAGCGCCGCGCGCTCCCGCTCGAAGCGCGTGCTGTCATGTGCGACAGGGAGCATATCCTCGGATACGGCGAGGGACTGTGAGGTTCCGTCGCGGTAGTCGCCGAGCGTATCGCGCGTCTCCCAGCAGTACGGCGTCACGACGTGGTCGATGGGCTCGAGCAGCGACGGAAACAGCGAGTAGTACGGGAAGCCCTCCGGTGCGATCAGCTCAATGAGGGTCGGCAGAATGTTCATGTGCCCGCCGATCGTGTTCCCGGCGAACATCGTGGAATCCAGTTCCGGATGCGAGATGGCAAAGGACGTCAGCACGCAGTCCCGCAGGGATGGCTCCCGCCGCTTCACGACGCCGCATTGGAATGGAATCAGTCCTGTCGCATGGTCGCCGGTCACGATGATCAGACTGTCCGGATAGGTCTGCATCATATCTTCGGCAAAATGGATAAGGGCCTGGTCGGCATACCATATCCCGCCCATCTGACGCCGCAACTTATGGTCTTTCTTGAGTTTTTCCGGCGCCTCCGGCATCACGCGCTCAATGTCAAAGCCCATCTCTTCGTAAGGCATATTGTATGGGCCGTGATTGGAGGTCGTGTAAAGGAAATGAAATACCGGGCCATCTGCCTTTTCGCTTTTTATCCGCTTTGCAGCTTCCTGCAAAAAGATGTGGTCGTATACGCCGAGCCAGGTGCGAGGCGCATCTTCCGGGCAGATATCCGGCCCGCCGAAGCATGCATCGAAGCCTATCGCAGGCGCGAAATGGTCGAGGCTCCCCCAGTTCAGGCCGCCGCCATACCAGAATTCGGTTCGATACCCCAAGCGATGCATCTGCACAGGAAATGCCGTCGGTAGCGTCCCTCCCCAGAAGGCAGTATTCTCATTGAGTTCCATATCCGCATCATAAATGCCCGCCAAGAGACTCACAAGCGATGGCTGCGAAATCATCCCGCCTGGCAAGAAATCTGGGAAGGAAATCGTGTGCTGATTATCGCGGAATCTCTCACTGGCCTCCATGAGGTGAAGCTTCCGATAAATCGGATCAAACGGCGCCTGCGCATGGCTCTCGCCGAGTAGGAAGAAAATATGTGAAGGCTTTGCCATGCGCGCACCTCCGGCCTCCCGGCGGAATTGCAGCAGAGGATCTTCGCCGCTTTGCACGGGCCGCGGCAGAATGGCCTTCAGGACAGCCGCGGCCTCTTCATCGCTGTGCCGGACGGCATCGCTGACTGGCCTCTTGATGGCCAGTTCGAAGGCGATCAAGTCATCCACCGTCGCCTTGCCCAGCACGGTATCGTTCTTGACGAGAGGCGGTACTTCATCCCATTCTGGTTTCTTCCTATGCCGCAGAGTCCCGCCATAGCGGAACCAATAGAAAAGGACGATGGAACCGACAACCAGCAATGCGTTGAAGCCATACCGAACCCCAACAGCGGAAAAATCCGGGTAGGGAATCGTCGGCGTTGCCAGAAGGATTCCCGTCAGTTTCCAGCAGGCGATGCCGTAAAGCACCAAGCCGATCAGGATGCTCTTACCGTGATTCTGATGGAAAAAGATATCGGCAAAATTCTTCTTGTCTGCATGTCGGCCGAGTTTCACGAGTGGGTTGAAGGTATCGTGAAAATGATAATAGAATATCATCTTCCCCGCAAAAGCGACATACAAGACGAGCAGATACGCGGTGACACCGATCCGGCTCACCCAATCGGCAACCGCGTAATAGCCCGGCAGGAACATCCCCGGCAGAGAAACCAACACCACCAAGTACAGAAATACATAGGCATTGAAATCCATACCCCACCAGAAGCCGTAGCGGAAGCATCCGGCCCATTTGCGCCATTCGCCGGTTGGCGTCTTCTTCGGACGGTAGACCAGGATGAAGGCCAGCCGGAACATCGCGCACAAAACGGGGGCCAGCAGGAAAAGCTTGAAATCCTGCTGGACCCCGTGCCAGAATAACGAGAACATCATTGTCCTCCTATCATCTGTAAAAAATCAGTCAAGCGACGGCACTTTCGCGCGGATCACGGCCATGACGACGAGCAGGCATGCAAGCCCTGCCGCCATGCCGAGCCAGCCGTTCGCCGTGAGCCCGTCGACGACGTAGCCGATGAAGCTGCACGTGCCGACGATCAGCACGTACGGCAGCTGCGTCGATACATGGTCGATATGATGGCACTGCGCGCCGGCCGACGCGAGGATGGTCGTATCGGAGATCGGCGATGCGTGGTCGCCCGTGACCGCCCCCGAAAGGATGGCCGTGACGCAGAGCGTCAGCATGACCGGGTCGCCCGTACCGAGCACCGCAATCGCAATCGGGATCAGGATGCTGAACGTGCCCCAGGACGTGCCCGTCGCAAACGAGAGGCCCGCGCCGACGAGGTAGAAGATCGGCGGCAGGAACATCAGGATGCCCGCATGCGCGGCGACGATCGTGCCGACGTAGCCGCCGAGGTCGAGGTATTCCTTGTTGCAGATACCGGAGAGCGTCCAGGCGAGGCACAAGACGAAAATCGCCGGCGTCATGGCCTTGAAGCCCCAGCCGAAGCTGTCGCAGAACGAATCAAACGTGATGACCTTGCGCGGCAGATACAGGAGCCCCGTGAACACGAACGCGATGAACGAGCCGAGCACGAGCGACTTCGACGAATCGCAGTTCGCGAACGCGTCGACGACGCCCTTGCCCTCGAACATGCCGCCCGTATAGAGCATGCCGAACACGCAGGCCGCGATCAGGACGACCAGCGGCAGGATCAGGTCGATCAGTTTGCCATGCCCTTCCTCGGGACGCGAAGCCGCGGCCTCCGCCGTATCCTGATACTCTTTCGGGATCTCGAAATGCTCGTTGTTCTTCGCGACCGAGCGGCCCATCGCCGCGAAATCGCGGCCCGTCCAGCAGACGAAGACCATGAACAGGATTGTGAGCCATGCGTAGAGGTTGAACGGGATTGTCTGCAGGAACAGGTTGAACCCGTCGATGCTGCTGTCCTCCGGCAGCGACGAACCGACCGCGGCCGCCCAGCTCGAGACCGGTGCGATGATGCAGATCGGCGCCGCCGTCGCGTCGATGATGTACGCGAGCTTCGTGCGCGCGATCTTGAACTTATCCGTGACCGGGCGCATGACCGTGCCGACGGTCAGGCAGTTGAAATAGTCATCGATGAAGATCACGACGCCGAGCAGCGCCGTCACGAGCGACGCGCTGCGCTTGCTGTGGATTGTGCGCGCCGCCCACTCGCCGTAGGCGCGCGTCGCGCCCGAGCGCGTGATCGCCGCGACGAGAATGCCGAGGATGACCAGGAACACGAGGATGTTGACATTGCTGCCGACCTTATCCGACATGACCTGGAACATCGCGAGGATCGCCTCGATGATGTTGCCCTGAGTGAAAATCAATGCGCCAGCGAAAATACCGACCAGCAGGGACATGTAGACTTCCTTCGTCCACAAGGCCAGGATGATCGAGATGACCGGTGGCAGTACGGACCAGACTGTTGCTGTCATTTCCATACCTGCTTTCTGTAAAATATTTTTTGCGCGATGGCAAAAGAGAAGAATAGAAAAAAATCACATGCACTATTGTATAACAAAAAAAGCATAGTAGCAATATCTTTCCTCGCGGAAATATTGTATACTTTGCTTTTTTCTGATAGACATTCTTTGATTTTTATCTTGCAGGGAAACAGCCGTTCACAGGTCGGCAAATGCATCGGCAAGAGCGCCGAACTCCGCGAGCGTCAGCGTCTCGCCGCGGCGCGTCGGGTCGATGCCCGCGTGCTCCATCGCGTCGCGGACCTGCTCCTTCGGGAAACCGCCGCCCTTCAGCGCGTTGCTGAGCGTCTTGCGGCGCTGCCCGAACGCGGCCTTGACGACGCGGAAGAACAGCTTCTCATCCTTGACGGCGACGGACGGCGTCTCGCGCACCTTGCAGACGATGACGACGCTGTCGACCTCCGGCGCCGGGATGAACGAGCGCGGCGGCACGTCGAGCACGATCTCCGGATCCGTATAGTACTGCACGGCGACCGAGAGCGCCCCATAGGTCTTTGAGCCAGGCCCCGCGACCATGCGCTCCGCGACCTCCTTCTGCACCATCGTGACCATGCGCGAGATCGGCAGATGCCGCTCGAGCAGGGCCATCAGGATCGGCGTCGTGATATAGTAGGGCAGATTCGCAGCGACCTTGTAGGGACCCTCGCCCATGAGCGCCGGGATATCGACTTTCAGGATATCGCCCGGCACGATGCGGACGTTATCGTAGCCCTTCAGCGTCTCCGCGAGGACCGCTGGCAGCTTCTTGTCGAGCTCGACGGCGGTGACCTCCGCGCCGGCCTCCGCGAGCCCCTGCGTCAGCGTGCCGATGCCCGGCCCGATTTCGAGAACCTTCTCGCCCGGCACAATCTCCGCCGCGTCGACGATGCCCTGCACGATGCCGGCGTCGATCAGGAAGTTCTGGCCGAGCTTCTTGCTCATGTGCAGGCCGAACGCCTTCAGGATATGCGTCGTGACCTCGCGGCTCGCGATCTTCGGCTGCAGGATCTTCTCATCCTCGCGGTTCATGGCTCGTCCTCCTCCCGCATTTTCCGCATCGCCTCGTCGAACTCCGCGCGCGTCACGCCGTAGCTGTTCAGGCGGTGCAGGAACGTCTTCGCGTTCGCGAAGCCGAGGCCAAGCAGCTCGCCGGCCTTCGCGCGGCGGCTCGAGGCGTCCGCAGAGCCGGACAGGCCGTTCTTCAGGAGATCCGCGCTCGTGAATTCGTTCGTCGGCTCCAGTTGAGCGTGCGCACCTTCGCGAGCGCCTTGCGGATGGCCTCCGGCTTCGCCTGCTCGACGCCGATGTCGTTGTTGGCCGTCGCGTCCTCGACGGGGATGAACGCGTGCTTCGCGTCCGGGAAGCGGCGTGCGACGTATTTGCGGATGCGCTCGCCCGCGGCGTCCGGATCCGTCAGGATGATGATGCCGCGGCGCTTGTAGGCGTCCGCGATATTCTGGATGGTGCGCGGCAGCAGATTGAAGCCGTCCGTCGTGATGCAGTCCGCCTCGACCGCCTTATGCACGGCGACGACATCCATCTTGCCCTCTACCACTAAGACTTCTTTTATCATTGATCCAGGAAGTCCCCTTCTTCTTTCAGGATTGGCCGGATCGTCTCATAGACGTCCTGATGGATCGCGCTCGGGTCGCGCACCTGCCCGTTCTCCGAGCAGATGACCCGCTTCCAGCCGTAGCGCTTGCATGAGTCGAGGTACTCCGCATGGCATTTCTTGAGATACGCGAGATCCTTCTCGTGGATGTCCCCCGACTGGCCGTTCTCCCGCGCGCGGCGCGCGAGCAGGCGTGCCTCGACCTCCGGCTCCATGTCGAGGAACACGACCTCACTCGGGAGCGGCAAGCCCATGCGCACGTACTCGAGGTCCCAGAGCCATACGATGAAATCGTCACGCTTCGACGGATCCTCGATCTTCACGCCCTGATGGACCATGTTCGACTCGGTATAGCGGTCGAGCAGGATGATGTCCCCGGCGTCGTAATACTGCTTCCATTTCATACGGAAGGAAGCAAACCGATCGACGGCAAAGAACGTCGAGGCGACATAGGCATTGACATCCTCCGGGGCGCTGCCGAAATCCCCGTTCAAGTACATCTTGACGAGCGCCGAGGAATCGGAATCGTAGTCGGGAAAGTCAATCTTATGGACACGGCGGCCCTCATTGACGAGACGGTCATAGAGCATCTGCGTCTGCGTCGCCTTTCCCGACCCGTCACCTGCCTCAAGGATGATCAGTTTTCCCTTCGCCATATCTGCGTTTCTCCTCTCATAAAATCATTCTTCCACACACATGTATTCGATATTTGTCAGCGCACGGTTCCATCCTGAATGCCAATCCTGGAAAATCCATTTTTTGCGCTATCTGATTGTATTCTACGAAGCCCCGCGAATTACCTTTATTTTTTTCAGATTTACATCCTCCGGGCCGGAAATTTTCAGCCCGATGGCCTGCCTCTGCCGGATATAGTCCATGACGCGGCGCGTGATGCGCTCGCCGGGGGCCAGCAGCGGGATGCCGGGCGGGTAGAACATGACCTGCTCGGCCGCGATGCGGCCCTCCGCCTCCGCGAACGGCACGGCCTCCGCCTCGGCGAAAAACGCCTCGCGCGGCGTCATGACGCGCTCGGGCAGCGGGAGCTCCTCCGAAAGTTCCGGGAGATTCCGTGCCGGTCGCCGGTGCTCTGCCGCGAGATGCCGCAGGGCCTCGAGCAGGCGCGCAGAGGTCTCCTCCGTATCCGCATACGAGAGGATGAACAGGACGTTCCGCGGGTCGGAGAGCTCGCACTGGATCTTTTCGTCCCAGCGCAGGATGTGCTCGGCCTCCGTACCCGTCAGGCCGAGGCCCGTGACCGTCACTGTGAGCTTCGTCGCATCGAGGCCGCTCGCGCCCTCCGTCCGCATATCCTCGGATCCGAAACAGCTGAGCCCGTCGATCGCATGGATGGCCGCACGCAGTTTCTCCGCGAGCTGCACGGCGCGGCCGACGAGCCTCTCCCCGTCCTCCGCGAGCTGCAGCCGCGCGATGTCGAGCGACGCGAGCAGCAGCTGGTTCGGGCTCGTCGACTGCACGAGGCTTGCGGCCTGCCGGACGCGCTCCGCGTCCACGCGAGACCCTTTAGTAAAGAGCATCGAGGTCTGCGTCATCGATCCGACGATCTTATGCGTGCTCTCCGCAACGACGTCCGCGCCGCAGTCGAGTGCCTGCGGCGGCAATTCCTCGCTGAACTTCAGATGGGGGCCATGCGCCTCATCGACGAGCAGCAACATGCCGCGCGCGTGCACGAAGTCCGCAATCGCGCGCAGGTCGACCGTCACGCCGTAGTAGGTCGGATAGACCACGAGCAGGGCGCGCGCCTCGGGATGCGCCTCGGCCGCGCGCCGGATATCCGATAGCCGCAGGCCCATCGGGATGCCGAGCCGCTGGTCGACCTCCGGCTGGATATAGGCGGGGATGGCCCCCGCGAGGATCAGCCCGCCGATGACCGAGCGGTGCGCATTGCGCGGCACGAGCACCGTGTCCCCGGGGTGCAGGGTGCCGAGCAGCATCGCGTGGATGGCCCCGGTCGTCCCGTTGATGCAGAAAAAGGCGCGATCCGCACCGTAGAGCTCCGCCGCGAGCTCCTGTGCCTCGCGGATGCAGGTCTGCGGCTCATGGAAATCGTCGAGCTCCTCCATCAGCGAGACTTCCTCGCGCAGGCCCTGCGCCGTGATGAGCTCGCGCAGCAGCGGATGCGCGCCGAGGCCCTGCTTATGCCCCGGCGTATGGAACGCGAGCGCGCCGTCCGCCGCATAGGCCTTCATCGCCTCGGCAATCGGCGCATGGCGCTGCCGCTCCTCCCAGTATGGATCTTGCTTACTTCGCACCTTTGCTTCCTTTCCCTGCTTTCACCGTCTTTTTCGCGCCCTCCTGGATCGGCACGCGCAGATGCACGCGCGTGCCCTGCCCCGGCTTCGACGTGACGCTGAGCTCTGCGCCGATCAGGCGCGCGCGCTCCTTCATGCCGACGATGCCGAAATGGCCATTCCCGAGATCATCGTCCGGGGTGCCGGTCTCCTCGCCCTTCTTCTGCCGCAGCGTTTCCTCCATCGCGGCTTTCTTGGCCGCCGCGGCCATCGCGTCCGCGTCAAAACCGCAGCCATGATCCGTGATCAGCACGGAGATCGCCGTCGGCGCATAGAGCATGCGCACGGCCGCGCGATCCTGCCCCGAATGGTGCGCGACGTTCGACAGCGCCTCCTGCACGATGCGGAAGATCGCGACCTCGATGTATTTCGATGTCTCGTAGATCTTCCCCTCGGACTGGAACTCCGCATGCACGATGCCGCGCGCCGCGAGCTTCTGCACGAGCTGGCGCAGCGCCGGCTCAAGCCCGAGGTCGTCGAGCGCCATCGGCCGCATATCGAAGATGATCTGCCGCACGCTCGAGAGGCAGTCGTGGATCTGCTTGCGGAGATCCTGCAGCGTATGCTTCGCCTCATCCGGATCATAGTCCATAAGCTTCTCGATGATGGAGGTCTGGAAGCTCATGTTCGCGAGATCCTGCGCCGGGCCGTCGTGCAGCTCGCGTGAAATGCGGAACCGCTCCTCCTCCTGCGCCTTGATGATCCGCGCGCCGACGAACTGGTCTTTCTGCACCGTCTCGATCTTCCAGACGACACCCTTGACCTGCGTCGAAAGGTAGGTCAGCACCGAGCCGATCGCGAGCGCGAGGTGTTCTGCCTCGCCGAGCATGATGCCCAGCCGGCTCAGCCGGATCTCCGTCTGGTCGCGCTGCGTGCGCAGGTTCTTTTCCTTATCGCGCGCGATCGCGAGCGCGACCTGCACGTCGCGCACCGCGTCGTAGCTCTCCTTGATGCGATCCTCCGAATAATGATCGAAATTCCCGGAGACCGCCGCGAGCTCCTGCTTCTTCCGCTGCTCCTCCGCGGTCAGCCGATCCACCTCCTCGATGGTCAGCCGCGCCTGCTCCTTGAGCTTCTGCAGGAGCTTCCGGGTACGCTCCACCTCGTCGCGCGCCGTCTCGTAGATGTGGAAGATCTGCGCCTTGTTGTCCTCGATTGTCCCGATCGTCTGATTCAGGATCTTCTTCAGGGCATTCTCATCGAGCAGATCCAGATCCTGCTGCGCCGCTCCATTCCGTTCGTTTGCCATACAACGCCCCCGCTTCATCCGCTTCGCATTTCCTTCTCCATGCATTTATTATACTACATCCGGCCGTTCCGTAAAAGATATCCTTGCTTTTATGCCCGAAAGCACTTAAAATAAAAAGAGTATCCCGATTTAGACTGGAAAGGTGATCAGCATGAGTATTTTCTCGCGCCTCCGCCCGAAGCGGAAGCCGGTTGAAATCAAGAATACGGTCCCGAAGGAAAAAGCGAACATCCGCAAGACCTTCGGCGTATACTGCCACGCCCACCACGGCACGAGCGGCGAAAAGCTCTGCCCGAAATGCACGGCCACGGTCGCGACCGTCCTGACGAAGATGAACCGATGCCGCTACGGCATCACGAAGCCGATCTGCGACCGCTGCGAGTTCGCGGAGCAGTGCTTCGGCGCCGAGCAGGCGAAATACTTCCTCGACGTCATGCACGGCTCGCAGAAGCGCATGTTCCTGCACCACCCGATGATGGCGTTCAAGCACAAGCTCGCGAGCTGGGGCGTCGACTACGCGAAGATGCAGCAGCAGAAAAAGATCAGCGACAAGATCAAGACCAAAGAAGCCGCTGCCAAGAACCGCGCCAAGGAACGCAAGAACAAGAAATAAAGCTTGGCATCCCCTTCTGGGGAGGGCTGAAAAAGGAGCTGTCCGCACGAGAACTTTCCGTGCGGGCAGCTCCTTTTCTCTGCCTCAGATCTCATGGGGAGACCCTGTCTTCACGAGGTGCAGCTTCGGCCGGTCGGATTCCTCCGGCTCCTCTTCCTGCGGGATGTCGCGCTTGCGGTGCACGCCATGGTCGGCGATGTTCGCGAGCATGCCCATCGCCGCCATCGAGACGACGAGGGACGAGCCGCCGTAGCTGATGAACGGCAGCGGCACGCCGACGACCGGGAAGATGCCGCCGACCATCATGAGGTTGACAATGGCCTGCCCGACGATCAGGATCATGATGCCGACCGCGAGAACCTGCCCGAACGCGTCGCGCGCGATGTTCGCGATGCGCGCGCAGAACAGCGTCAGCGCGGCATAGAGCAGCAGAACCATCAGCACGAGGATATAGCCGTGCTCCTGGCTGAAAATCGCGAACGCGAAATCCGTATGCGCCTCCGGCAGGTAGTCGTACTTGCTGACACCGGCGCCGAGGCCCATGCCCCAGAGGCCGCCGGAGCCGATGGTCGAGAGCGACTGCACGACCTGATAGCCGACGCCCTGCGCGTCCGCCCACGGGTCGAACAGGATCTTGACCCGCTCGAGGCGATACGGCTGCAAGAAAATCAGGAAGACGGCAATCACCGCGACCGCTGCGCCGAGGAAGCGCCGCTCGCTCGGCCTGACGCCCGCGACGAAGTACATGAGGATCGGCACGCCCGCGATGATGCAGGCCGTGCCCATATCCGGTTCCAGTTCCGTCAGCGCCGCCATCACTATGACGAACCCGAACTGCCGGTTCAGGAAGGACACCGGCTGGCTGCGCTTTGCCCGCGAGGCGATATACGCCGCCGTAAGGATCAGTGCCATGAGCTTCGCGAGCTCCGCCGGCTGCCCGACAAGCAGCCAGCGCTTCGCGCCGTTGACCGAGGTACCGATGAACAGCACGAGCACGAGGCACGCCACCGTGCCGAACAGCAGCCATGGCATGAAGGTCCGCCAGCGCGTGTAGTGAATCTTGCGGCATGCGAGGAACGCCACCGTGCCGATGGCCACCATGACGATATGCTTCTGCAGGTACAGATACGGGTTGTCGTAATCCGTCGCCGCCTTGACGAAGCTCGAGCTGAACACGTTGATCGTGCCGAGCACGAGCAGGATCGCCATGATGACGATGACGGGCTCCGCGTCGTTATTCCACAGCGTCTTCCGTATGCGCATGGTCCTCGTCCTCCTCCGGGAAAAGCACCTCACAGCGGTTGATCTTCTCGCCGAAACCGCTGAATTTCCGCTCGTACTCCGTCTCGACGTTGTCCGGCCAGTTCTCCGCGTGCAGGTCGTACGAGACATTCCGCACGGGCAGGCCCTCCGCCTCGAACTCCTCGAGCGAGAAGTCGAACAGCGGCCGGTTGTCCGTCTTGAAATGGAGCTCGCCCGGCTTCTTCAGCAGGCGGCGGTATTTCTCGAGGAAAAGCCGGTGCGTCAGGCGGCGCTTCGCGTGCCGCTTCTTCGGCCACGGATCGCAGAAATTGATGTAGAAGCGGTCGACCTCGCCCTCGGCGAAGATATCCTCGATATGGTTGATGTCGAAGACGAGCAGGCGCACGTTCGGCAGGCCGAGCTCCGCCGTCTTCTTCGCCGCGGAATACAGGACGTCCTGCTGCAGCTCGATGCCGATGAAATTGATTTCCGGGTGCCGCTCAGCCATCTGCGTGATGAAGTCGCCCTTGCCCGTGCCGAGCTCGACATGCAGCGGCGCCTCGCGGCCGAACCACTCGTTCCAGTGCCCTTTCCTCTCCTCGCCGATCTCCTGATCCCGGCTCACGACAAAGGCATCGAAATCATGGATGGCCTCGTCGACCCACGGCTTTCTCCTTAAACGCAAAGCGATTCTCCTTTTCTCAAGTTATTCTGGTTCAGGACCGGCTCTTCTCCAGCCCGAATTTCTTCATATAGCGGTACAGGGTCACGCGGCTGACGCCGAGCAGGTTCGCGAGACGGCTGACGTTGCCGCCCGCGGCCTGCCATGCCTTGACGAAGATCGTGCGGTCTTCCTTCCATTTGTTGTCCGGCTTGACGTCGCCCATCAGGCTGATGTCCGTCGGCTTGATGACCTTGCCCTTCGTGTTGAAGAACGCGTACTCGAGCGCGCTCTGCAGCTGCTTGATGTTGCCCGGCCAGTCGTAGTCCATGAGCACCTTGACGGTCGCCGGATCGATCTTCTTCGGCTTCATCTGGTGCTGCTCCGCGAGCTCCGAGATGATGTGCTCGGCGAGCACCGGGATATCCTCGCGGCGGCTGCGGATGGACGGCAGGCGGATCACGCTCTTGCTGACGATCTCATATAGGGACTGCGCGAACAGGCCGCGCTCCGTCAGGCGGCGCAGGTCGCTGTCGCAGGCCGCGATGATCCGCACGTCGATCGGGCGCTCGACCTTCTCGCCGATGCGGCAGGCCTTGCCCGTCTCGAGGGCTTTGGCGAGCTTGTCGGCAATCGGGATCGGCATCTTCTCGATCTCATCGAGGAAAAGCGTGCCGCCCGACGCGAGCTCGAGGCGCCCCTGATGGCTGACCTCCCCCTGCACGACGCCGAAGATCTCCTGCTCGAGCAGCTCCGGCGTCGAGTCGCCGCAGCGGAGCGTGATGAGCGGTCCCGCCGCGCGCGGGCTCGCCTGATGGATGCCGTGCGCCATGCGCTGCTTGCCCGTGCCGGCTTCGCCCTGGATCAGGACATGATGCTTGTTCTTCGCGACGCGCGCCGCCTTGGCCTTGACCGTCTCGAAATTCTGGCTGATGCCGACCATCGAGTTCAGGCTGTACTTCGCCGTGTAGCCCGCCGCGTGCGCGACGAGCGTGCGCAGATCCTCGATTGGCATCGAGACGACCGCGACCGACTTCACGGCCTGGTCGCTGTCGCGCTCGAGCGGCACGACGGTTGTGATGTCCTCGTAGGTCTTCGCCGCCGTGATCCACGTGACCTCTTTATTGTAGGACGGGATGCCGCGGAAGCCCTTGAAGATCGGCGTGTGCCGGTAGTTCAAGATCAGGCTGCCGAGGTTCTCCTTCGCCTTCTCCTGCTGCTCCTCGTCGGACTTCTTCGTCTGGATCGCGTGCAGGCGCTCATGGCCGAGCTTGTTCGCGTAGGCGACCTCGCCGCCCGGCATCACGTGGTAGACCGCGAACGGCGTCGCGTCGAGCAGCGCCTCCTCCGCGCGGATGCGCACGGATTCCTCCATGTGGATTTCGAGCGCGTTCTTCAGCGTCAGCAGCAGCGAGATCACCGCATCCTGCGGCATCGGCAGCTGCTCCATCGAGACGAGCGTGATGATATAGGCGAACTCGCCGTCCACCATAACCGGTGTCGAGCATGCCTCGCCGAGCTGGCACTCGCGGACCCACATCTCCGGGCCGAACATCCAGAACGTCGACATGTGGTCGCGCGCGACGCTGATGCTCGACGTGCCGACCTCCTCGACGCCGACGCGGACGCCCTCGATCTCGCCCGGCGTCAGCTGATAGAACGGCAGCGAGTAGCTCTTCAGAACCACGCAGTCCGCATTGACGAGCAGCAGCGACAGGTTGTACTCCTGGAAGAACTCCTTGATGGCCCCGCCCATGCGGCCGAGAAAGTCGATGGCCGTCTTGTTCTTCTCCTGCATCTGTGCGAACTCGTCGGCCGGCACGCGGTGCGAGATATCCATCGGCGCCTCGCCGTCGATGCCGAGCTCCTTGCTGCGGCGCCAGGACTCCGCGACCCACGGGTGCACGTTCTTGTCCATCACGCCATCTTTGACAAACGCATCATAATAAGCTTCGAGTTTTTCTCTGCTTCGATGCTCACGAATCATCAATTACCCCTCCTGTAGTATTCCCCGGTTTCCGGGGAAGTGCTGAAGTCTTTTCCGTATGGCACGGTTTCCCCTGTCCGCGCCCGATATACCAGCACTTTATATTGTAACAATTCCGTAACGGTTCCGCAACGATTCTAGCGCAGATTGTACAAAAAGAAAAGGATAGCTGTCCCGAAATCGCGAAAAAGCTATCCTTTTCTCTGCTGTTCCTGCCAGAAACTCAGCTCAGCGGAACCATCGTGTGCTTCCGCTGCTCGAAATGCACGACCTGGTCATAGCCGAAGCCGTACACATACGACACCGCCTCGTCGTGATACGCCCCGCAGTCCTCCGGGTGATGCGCGTCCGAGGTCAGGATGATCGGCAGTTCCTCGCGCGCGGCGAGCTTCATGAAGTCCGGATACGGCGAGATCTCCTTGATGGGATAGCGGTAGTAGGTGCCCGTGTTGACGTCGACGACCATGTGTGCCTTCCGGAGCGCGCGCACGGCCCGCTCGAGGTACGGCGTGACGTCGAAATCCGGAAAATAGCGGAACAGCCGGATATTGAACGGGTGCCCGAGCACATCGTACTCCCCCGCGTCCGCGAGCTTCTCGATCTCCTCGGTGTACCACTCATAGATAGATTCGAGCGGGATCCTGTCCCATTCTGCCTTGATCTCCGAGGAATCGTAGGCCCAGCCGTGGATGAAATGCACCGACCCGATGATGTAGTCGAACGGGTAGTCCTTCAGGATATCGTGCACCTTGTCCTGCTGCTGGAAATTGCAGACCTCGATGCCCGTCTTGACGTTCGGATGGCGTTTCCGCAGCTTCTCCATGAAGCGGAAATAGTCGTCGAGCGTGTATTTGAATTTGTTCGACTTCAGCCATTTCTGCTGGAAGCTCCCGATGAAGCTGTCGTCGAGGATCAGGTCGTGATAGTAGAGATCCCGGAACTCCGGGAACGTATGGCTGTGCTCGCTGATGCCGATCTCATCGAGATGGCGCTCCGCGGCCGCCTGGAAGAATCCCTCGGCCCATTCCTCATCGTAGGAGCCTTTCTCAAAATGCATGTGATAGTCGATGCGCATACTGCCTGCCTCTTTCCTTCTTCCGGGCGCCTCTCTCAGCAGAGCCCCGCGTCGATCAGGCGCTGGATGCCCTTCAGGACGCCCGCCTCGTTGTTCGATGCCGTCTGATATTTCGCGATGTCCCGGATGTCCGGATGCGCGTTCGCCATCGCGAAGCTGTAGGTCACGGCGCCAATCATTTCCTTGTCGTTCAGATAGTCGCCGAACGCCGCGCACTCGTCGGGGCTCACGCCGTATTTCTTCTGGAACGCCCGGATGGCCGCGCCCTTGTTCGCGGTCGGGCTCATGATGTCGACCCAGTAATCGCTCGAGAGCACGACATGCAGCGGCACAGCCTCGTATTTCCGGACGAGCGGATAGATGGTCTCCGCAGAATGGCCCGTGCTGTCGTAGAGCGAGATCTTGACCGGCTGGTCATCGACCGGCTCGAAGCGGTCGGTCTCCAGATACGTCGCATGCGTGTAGTACTTGTGGAGCTCCGCGCGGCTTGCCGCATTGTTCTGCGCGGCGAGCGCATAGGCGTCCTTCTTGCCGCAGAACACGCAGAACGTCTCTGGGCGCTGCGCGTAGACGTCGTTCAGGATGGTCCGCGCGATCTCCTCGCCGATGCAGTCAGAGTAGATCTCCTCGCCCTGACGGATCACGTTCGTGCCGTTCTCCGCAAAGAAGATGAACGAATCCTTGTACGCGGGGAACGTGTCGAGCAGCGAGAAATACTGCCGGCCGCTCGCCGGGCAGAACGTCACGCCGCGCCGACGAAGCTCCGCCATCATCGCGTCGAATCCCTCCGGCAGACGGTTGTCATCCGTCAAAAGCGTCCCGTCCATATCGCAGAAAATATATCGGATCATCAATCAGTCCCTATCCCTTTCGTTTGCTGAATCATTCCCGTAAATCCCGCCTATCATTATACAGAAATCACCCGGTTCCTGCAATCGGAGCGGGTGATTTTCCCTTGCTTATTCGCCGCGGCGGCCGTGGTAGAGGCACCAAGGTTCTTCGGCCATGTAGTCGCCGTCGTGGTAGTACGCGGCGCGCGCGCGGCAGCCGCCGCAGGCGCGCTTGTAGCCACAGGTGCCGCAGCCGCCGCTGTAGTCGAGCGTCCGGAGCTTCTGCAGGACCGGGTTCTTTGCCCAGATTTCATCGAACGGCGTCTCGCGCACGTCGCCGAGCTCCATGTTGAGGTAGGCGCACGGCTGCACCTTGCCGCGCGGGCTCACGATGCAGTACGAGAGCCCCGCGAGGCAGCCACGGTGGAAGCGGCTCTTCTGCCCGAGCTCCGCGGCGATGCGCAGGAACTGCGGCGCGCAGGTCGGCTTCAGCTCGATGTCGACCTGCTCCTGCTTCTTCATGATGCGCGTCAGCACCGATTCGTACTGCTCCGCGCGCAGGGATTCCTCCTCGATGGTCTTCGCGCGCCCCGTCGGCACGAGGAAGAAGAAATGATGTGCCTTCGCGCCGAGCTCGATGGCGAAGTCCGTGATGTCCTCGATCTCGTCCTGATTCCAGTCCATGACCGTCGTGTGGATCTGGAACGGGATGCCAGCCTCGCGGCAGATCTTCATGCCGCGCACGGCGCCGTCCCAGGCCCCCGGGAACGCGCGGAACTTGTCGTGCTTCTCGCGGTCCATCGAGTCGAGCGAGATGCCGAAGCCGCGGCAGCCCGCCGCCTTGAGCTTCGCCGCGAGCTCCGGCATCAGCAGGGTGCCGTTCGAGCCGAAGACCGGGAACATGCCGAGATCCGTGGCCGTCTGCACGAGCTCGACGATATCCGGCCGCATGAGCGGCTCGCCGCCCGAGAAGATCATGATCTTGAAGCCGGCCTTCGCGATCTCGCCGAGCATCTTCTTCGCCTCGGCCGTCGAGAGCTCCTCGCTCGCCCGGCAGCCCGCGTCGCGGTAGCAATGCGCGCAGTACATATTGCAGGCATTCGTCGTATTCCACGAGATGATCTTCATCGGGCCATGCGGACGGCCATGCGCGTGGCCCATCCTTGCGCCATGCCCCTGCGGGATTCCCTGTGGATGCAGAACATTTTCCATGATGATTCCTCCCGTCCGCTCAGTCTTTCAGCCCGATCTCTTCGTCCGTCAGGTAGCAGGACGGGTCGGACTCCCAGAAATCACCGGTCACGGCCTCCGCGCGCGTGCGGAAATTGCCATTGCACTGCGCGAGCCACTTGCATTTCGCGCAGCGGCCCTTCAGCAGCGGCTTGCGGTCCTTCAGCCCAGCCATGATCGGGTTCGAGGTATCCTGCCAGATGTCGCCGAACTTCCGCTCGCGCACGTTGCCGAACGTATGGTGCTGCGTGAACTGGTCGGGATGCACATAGCCCATCGGGTCGACCTCGCCGAACGCGATGCCCGAGCGGTTGCCGCCGTTCATCGAGATGTACTTCTTGATCTGCTCGGCCGTTTTGTCATCGCCATCCGCGAGCGCTTTCAGGTACATGTAGATGCCGTCGCAGTGGTTGTCGACGGTCAGGATCTCCTTTTTCAGCCCGCGCTCCTCGAAATCGCGCGTACGGCGGATGATCGTGTCCATCGCATGGCGCGACTCCTCGGGCGTCACATCCTGGTCGACCATGTGCTCGCCGCGCCCGCTGTAGACGAGATGGTAGAAGCAGACGCGGTTGATGTTCTCCTCCTCGATGAAGTCGAAGATGCGGTCGAGCTCCTGGATGTTGTGGTGGTTGATCGTGAAGCGCAGGCCGACGCGCTGCCCGACGGCCACGCAGTTCTTGATGCCCTGCATCGCCTTCTCGTAGGCGCCCTCGACGCCGCGGAACTTGTCGTTGACATCGCGCAGGCCGTCGAGCGATATGCCGACGTAGCCGACGCCGATGTCCTTGATGCGCTGCGCGGCCTCGCGCGTGATCAGCGTGCCATTCGTCGAAAGCGTCGGGCGCACGCCCTTTTCCGCCGCGTAGGCCGCGAGCTCGAAAAAGTCCGGCCGGATCATCGGCTCACCGCCCGAGAACAGCAAGACGGGCACATGGAACTCCGCGAGGTCGTCGATGAAGCGCTTCGCCTCGTCCGTCGTCAGCTCGTCCTGATATTTCCTCGCGTCGCTGCCCATGTAGCAGTGCATGCACCGGAGGTTGCAGGTCTTCGTCGAATTCCAGACCACCACCGGGCCGACGCCCTCCGCCGCACCGTTGCGCACGGTATGCGCGCTTTTCGTATAGCGCAGCTTATCCCCGAAGTATTCTCTTGCAAAAAGCAGTTTCGTTACGCTGATCATCAAATTCTCCTAAATACAGTACACAGATTCCTTTTTATTTCGCGCGGATGCCGTCGATGACGAGCATCGTCTTCAGCCGGATATTCTCTTGGAACGGGATAGCGAGCTTGCTGAACGCCGCCGCTTGGAAAATCGAATGGAAGAGCTCCGCGATGAGATCCGCCGGGATGTCCTGCCGGATCTCTCCGCGCGCCTGACCGCCCTCAATGATCTTGCCGTAGAGCAGCTTGAAGCCCGGCGCATGCAGATCCTTCGGCGCCTCGTCCGGGGTGCCCGCGTGCTCCGACGCCGCGATGAAGAGCGGCAGGACATAGCGGTTCTCGTCGAGATACGCGCCCATGCACGCATTGCCTGCCTGCAGCAGGTCAAGCGAGGATCTGCCCTCGGCGCGCATGCTGTCGAGCTGCGCCTTCATATCCCGCACGAGATTCGAGAGCAGCGCGAGCAGGACGCCGTCCTTCGTCTTGAAATAGTTGTAGAACGTGCCGGTGCCGAGCTGCGCCGTGCGCATGATATCCACGATGGCCGTTTCCTTGAAGCCCTTCTTCTTGAATTCCGCGGCCGCCGCCTCGAGGATTGCCTGCCGCGAGCGGATCTTGTTGAGTTCCCGCCGGCCCATCTTCTTGCCTTCCATATCTTCACCTTCCGATTGTTTCCCGAATCTTCCCTTTTCCTATTATAACGGAAAGCGGGCGCTTTGAAAAGGAATTTATGAATCTTATTCACATTTTTTATATGCTGGCACGAAAAAAGACGCCGAACTCTCGGCGTCTCTATTTCCGTATGGTGACCCAGGGGGGACTCGAACCCTCGACCCTTTGATTCGTAGTCAAATACTCTAATCCAACTGAGCTACTGGGCCATATCCTTGGCTCTCGCGCACTGCGCTCGTAACCAACGACTATTATCATACCATGCCGACCGCCCTGTGTCAAATCTTTTTTGCCAATATTTTTGCGGTCTGCTAAAATAAGGGTATCTATGGAACAAGAAAGGCAGGAAGATATCCGATGCTCTATATCGTATCACAGCTCATCACCGAAAAACAGGCGACGGCATTCTCGATCCTCGGCGCCTCTGAGGACAAGAAACGCGCGGCGAAGATCGCCGTGGACGCCTACAAGGCCTACCGCGAGAACGCCAGCGGGCAGAACGTCGCGATGATCGCAGAATGGCTCGAGACGCGCCGCTCCTACTCCTTCCGCAAGGACAAGGATCACCGCCTCCAGCTCGCCATCACGGAGCTCGACGGCGAGGTGCAGGCCGAGGGCAAGCGGCTCGTATTCTCCGCGCAGGCCGAGCAGGACGAGCTCATGCGCCGCGTCTCCGAGGCCCTCTGGGAGGGGAAGCACACGGCAGGCCGCGGCGCCGCCCCGGCCTCGTGCCCGATCGATCCATCGGATAAAGGAGTGGAAACGCATTGAGCCCGTATATGGACGAAGCCCTGCTGCTGCTCAAGAAGCATTACGGCTATGACCAGTTCCGGCCGGCGCAGGAGCCCGTCGTCGAAAGCCTGCTCGCCGGGCGCGATACGCTCGCGATCATGCCGACCGGCGCCGGGAAATCCATCTGCTTCCAGATCCCGGCCCTGCTGTTCCCGGGCATCACGCTCGTAATCTCGCCGCTGATTTCGCTGATGAAGGATCAGGTCGACGCCATGCGCGAGCAGGGCATCGCGGCGACCTATATCAACAGCAGCCTGTCCGCCGAGGAGTCCCGGGCGCGCCTCGCGGGCATCGCAAACGGCCGCTACAAGCTCGTCTACGTCGCGCCAGAGCGCCTCGACACGGACTATTTCCAGTCCATCCTCGAGCGGCAGGCCATCTCGATGGTCGCGGTCGACGAAGCGCACTGCCTCTCGCAATGGGGACACGATTTCCGCCCGAGCTATCAGCAGATTGCGCCGTTCATCGCGGGGCTGCCGCGCCGCCCGCTCGTCTCTGCGTTCACGGCGACGGCAACGCCGGAGGTCCGCGAGGACATCATCCGCCTGCTCGGCCTGCAGGATCCCGCCGTGCACGTCTCGGGCTTCGACCGGCCGAACCTCTATTTCGGCGTCATCATTGGCGAGGACAAAGACAGCTTCATCCTGCGCTACGTCGAGGATCACCCGAAGGACGCCGGCATCATCTACGCGGCGACGCGCAAGAACGTCGAGCGCGTCTACGAGTACCTGCGGCGGCACCATATCGCCGCCGGCCGCTATCACGCAGGGCTCAGCGACGAGGAGCGCGCGAAGACGCAGGACGACTTCCTTTACGACAACCTGCAGGTGATCGTCGCGACGAACGCGTTCGGCATGGGCATCGACAAGAGCAACGTGCGCTTCGTCATCCACTACAACATGCCGAAAAGCCTCGAGGGCTACTACCAGGAGGCCGGCCGCGCGGGCCGCGACGGCGAGCGGGGCGAATGCCTGCTGCTGTTCTCGACGCAGGACATCCTAACGCAGAAATACCTGATCGACCGATCGACCGATGACGAGGAGCGCAAGGCGCACAACCTCGCGAAGCTCCAGCGCATGATCGACTACTGCCATACGCCGGACTGCCTGCGCGCGTTCATCATCCGCTATTTCGGCGGCACGCCGGAAAAGGCCGAATGCGGGAACTGCAGCAACTGCCGCGCGAACCGCGAGAAGGTCGACCTCACGACCGAGGCGCAGATGGTCTTCTCGTGCGTCTACCGCATGCATGAACGCTTCGGCACGACGCTCGTCGCGCAGGTGCTCAAAGGCTCCTCCGAGAAACGCATCCGCGACCTGCACCTCGATGCGCTCCCGACCTACGGCCTCATGAAAGACAAGCCGCTCAAGGAGATCCGGCTGCTGATCCAGCGCTTCATCGCGACGGACTACCTGCGGCTCACGGAAAGCGAGTACCCCGTCTTGCACCTCACACCGGCCGCCTACGACGTCCTGCGCGGCCGGCAGAAGGTACTCCAGGCCCTGCCACAGAAGAAAAAACGGCGGGCTCCTGTGCCCGCCGATACCGGCCTGTTCGAGACGCTCCGCAGCCTGCGCAAGGATATCGCGAGCCGCGAAGGGATCCCGCCGTATCTGATCTTCTCCGACGCGACACTCCGGGACATGTGCCGCGTGCACCCGAAGACCCTCGAAGATATGCGCGAGGTCAAAGGCATCGGCGAGATGAAGCTCGCCCGCTTCGGCAAAGAATTCCTCGCCGCCATCCTCGCGGATTCATAAAAAGCTGTCGCACGAGCGGATAAAGCCTTCCCCTGAGGGGAAGGTGGCTGCCCGAAGGGCAGACGGATGAGGTGTCGGCTATGCCTTGAAGAACAGCTCTATGTACCTCTACCCTGCGGCAACACCTCATCCACCGCTTCGCGGTCCCCCTTCCCCTATGGGGAAGGCTATCGTGGCGGCTATTCAGTGATTCGCGAGCTGGTAGATCTCGATGGCCGTCTGCTTGTCCATCGGGTGGAAGTTGCCGATGGTCTTCGTGTCGCCGAAGGTCAGCATGTCTGCGAGCTCAACGATGACATCTTTCGGCTGCACGCCGATGCCGAGCTCCGTGAAATCCGTCGGCATGCCGAGCTCGCGGAAGAACGCGACCATCGCGTCGATGCCGGCGAGCGCGCGTTCCTCCTCCGTGCCGTCCGTGATGCCGAACACGGCCTCCGCGAAATGCGCGAAGCGCGGCACATCATCCTTGTAGACGTATTTCGCCCAGTGCCCCCAGAGCGTCGTCAGCGACTCGCCATGCGTGACGTCGAAGCGGCCCGAGAGCTCGTGGCCGAGCCGATGGCACGAGAAGTCCTTGCAGCGGCCGAGCTCCGTGAAGTTCGAGTGCGAGACCGAGCCGCACCACATGATCTCGCTCATGGCCTCGTAGTCGTGCGTGTCCTTGACCGCGACGCGCGCCTCCTTCATCATCGTCCTCAGCAGCGACTCCGCGACGAGGTCGGTGAAGGTGTTCGGCTCCTTGACTTTCGTGAAATAGCGCTCGAGCGTATGCATCATGATATCGCAGATGCCGGCCTTGATCTGCTTCAGCGGCGCGGTATAGGTGAGCTCCGGATTCATGAACGCGAGCGCCGCACGGTTCAGCGGGGAGTTCAGGCCCTGCTTCTTGCCCGTCTCCTCATTCGTCAGGACCGCGGAATCGCTCGTCTCGCTGCCCGCCGCCGCGAGCGTCAGCACCGAGCCGAACGGCGTCGTCTTCGTGAGCTCTGCGCGTCCTGTCCAGAAATCCCAGATATCCGTGTCCGGGTTCGCGACGCCGTGCGCGATGGCCTTCGTCGTGTCGATGACGCTGCCGCCGCCGACCGCGAGGATGAAGTTCGCGCCGAACTGCTTGGCGAGCCGCACGCCCTCACGCGCGAGCGACAGGCGCGGGTTCGGCTTCACGCCGCCGAGCACCTGGAACGCGAGGCCCTCGCCCGTCAGATAGCTCTCGATGCGCGGCAGCAGGCCCGTCTTCAGCACGCTGCCGCCGCCGTAGACGATGAAGACGCGGCTGCCGCCGTACGCGCGGATCTTCTCCGCGACCTGTTTCTCGGCCCCGCGGCCGAATACGATTTCCGTTGGGCATTTGAAGTTGAAGCTCTGCATAGTTTTCCCTCCAGATTCTTAGAACATGGTTCAGTCGAAAATAATTTATTTCTGACCATTTGTTCTATTGACTTTTTGACGAATTGTGCTAGAATAACAGTTGTAAGGGCGATGAGCCCTGGGGATTGCTTCCCACCGGAACGGATCGGCTGGGAAGCAGGATACCCCATTTCCATAAATTCCCTGATTCCATTACTCAAAATCCTTTTAAACTCTCTCTAAACATTTCCATTTACCACTGCCGCGCAGAGATGCGCGGTATTTTTTTTGCGGATTTACCGCATCGGCTTCAGGATGCCGTTCTGGTAGGCAAGCAAGAGGTTGTAGAGATCCGTGATCTCGTTCTGAATCTGCCGACCCTCGTCGGTATCGCCGACGGTCGTGCGGCAGGCCTGCAGCTCGACCGTCTCGGACACGGACTCGATATCGTGGTTCTCGCGGAGCGCCTCGCGCACGTCCGCGATCTTCTGATGCTCGAGCAGGCGCAGGCCGCGCGAATTGCTGATGAGCGTGTAGCCGGAGATGCCGGTCTTCTTGTGGTAGGCCTTGCAGAAGCCGCCGTCGATGATGATGGCGCGGCCCCCGGCCTTCACAGGGCTCTCCCCCTCCTTGACCTTGACTGGGACGTGGCCGTTGATGATGTGGCCGCGCGCCGGGTCGAGGCCGAACTCCTCGAGCACGCGCGCGCAGGCCTCCGGGTCGTCGATATAGCGGTAATAGGGATCTGCCGGCTCGGCCCACGTGCGCTCGTCGGGGATCAGGGCGCGCTCGAACGTCCGGACCTCCCGCCCCGAGAGCGGGGAGAGCCGCCCGCACCAGAGGAAATACAGGAAGTCGAGCGCGGCCTCCCCGCCATGCACCCAAGCCTCCCGCGCCATGTGTTCGCAGAAATCGAGCCATGCCCGCCCGCTGTAACGCTGTCCGCCGAACGAGATGACGCGGAATGACCCGTCCTCGGTCATCGGCACGCAGCCGTGATAGAGCAGATTCCCGTTGCAGCGCGTGTAGAGATTGCCCATCTGATAGAGGTAGTCGACATGCCGGTGCAGGACCGCACTCTCGAGGAAATACGAGCGCAGGTCGTCGATGATGTGCTGCTCCTCCGCCGTCAGCTCGTAGGGATCCGCGCTGTCCTCGTCAATCGTCGGAAAATAGGCGTTCTCGAGCTCGTAGCGCCGCCCGTCGCCGAGCACGGCGCAGCTCGAGCGGAAATCGATATGGTGCAGCAGCCGGCGCCCCTGCATCTGGAAATCCGGGTTGCGCGCGATGAGCTGCCCCTCGAGCTTGAACATCATCATCGTGATGGCGCGCTCCGCCGCCTTGATCGGGTTCTCGTCCGGGTAGATCCGCGAGGCGAACGTCGTGAGCGGCCGCAGGCTGATGCCGTAGCCGCGCTCGAGCACGTCGGTGTTCTTGTAGCGCAGGGAATTCCGCACGACGGCAGCGATGCAGGCCTTGCTGCCGAGTGCCGCCCCCATCCAGAGGATGTCGTGGTTGCCCCACTGGATGTCCACGTTCGCGCGCTTCATGAGCAGGTTCAGTATCGCGTCTGGCCGATGCCCGCGGTCAAAGAAGTCCCCGACGATATGCAGCCGGTCGACGGCGAGCCGCTTCACGAGCACCGTGAACGCGAGGATGAAGTCCGCACCGCTGTCGATCTGCACGATCGTGCTGAGGAGCCGCTTCAAGTACAGGAACTGCGCCGTATCCGCCTCCGGCCGCGTATTCATGAGCTCGAAGATCACGGATTCGTACTCCTTCGGGATCATCTCGCGCACTTTTGACGCCGGGTATTTGTAGCTCATGAGCTTTGAGAGCTCGAGCAGGCGGCCGAGATTCTTCCGGTACCACGCCGGCGTGTTCTTCCGCTCCTTCTTCATCTGATCGAGCTTCTCGCGCGGATAGTAGATCAGCGTGCAGAACTCCGCTTTCTCCGCGGCGGTCAGCCGCTCGCCGAACACGTATTCGACCTTCTCGCGGATGACCCCGGAGCAGTTGTTCAGGATATGGTAGAACGACTCGTACTCGCCGTGCAGGTCGCTCATGAAATGCTCGACGCCTTTCGGCAGGGAAAGCTGCGACTGCAGGTAGATCAGCCGCTCATAGACCACCTCTTTCGATGGATACTTCTCCGCGAGCAGACGCAGGACCTTGCCCGGACTGCTTTTCGTATAGAACCCCGCTGCCATGTTCTGGCCCCCTTCCTCACGGTATCTTATTCTCGCTTTTTCCGGGATTTCCTCTAACCGGCGTGCAGGGAACCGAAAAAATAACAGAGCAGGACGAGGACAATGGAGAACAGGTACTCCGTGACCGAGCCGACATCGAAGAGCTTCAGGCCGTGCTTGCCCCACGGCGAAAGGATCGGGATCTTGCCGCAGATGCCGTCCTCGAGCACGTGCAGGATGGCGCCGACGGCGAGCCAGAACAAGACATGCGCGAGATCAAAAGCCATGCTGTCCGCCGAGGCGATCGCGGGATCCCATTTCCAGAGTAGCCCCGCAAGCAGGAGGTACAGGGCGAGCCAGTGCGACCAGCCGCGGTGCCGCGAGCGCCAGCGCCAATAGCTCTTGCTGCCATTCCCCGGATGCCCCTCGAGCTTGTCCGGGATCACCGCGCCCGCCATGCCGATGGCCGCGATCAGCAGGCTGCCTTCCGCCGCGTACAGCGCGACGCCCGTCACGATCTCATGATTGACCCATTTCACGCACTTCACCCCGCTTTCTTGTTTTCTATTCTATCCTATTTTTCTTTCTTTGCCTTTTCCGTCCCTCCTATTGTATAATAGAAACCGGATATGACGCAATGAGGAGGGATGGCATGGACGATTACGAATGGCGGAAGATGCTGAAACGGCGGAACCGGAGGAGCCGGCTCGCGTTCCTAGCCCTTTTCCTGATTGCGGCCTGCCTGCTGAGCACCGGCATCTGGTATTTCTGCTTCTACACCCGTTCCCCGGAATACGCGCTGCGGCAGACCCTGCGCGCGGTCGAGACCCATGACCGCGAATCCTTCCAGCGCTTCGTGAACCTCGAGACGGTCACGAACCACGCCTACGACGACCTGACCTACGACCTCTTCGTCTACGATTCGACCCTGACGCCGAAAACGAAGGTGCTGTTCGAGAAATTCTACGTCTCGATCAAGCCGCAGCTCGCGGGCGGCACGGCAGAGACCATCCTGCGCCGCGTCGAGAGCGGCCAGTGGAGCCTGCCGGACGGCACGGACATCCTGAAGGGGCGGCAGCTCGGCATCGACTACGAGCGGTTCCTCGAGCGCTCGCAGCTCCGCAACACGACCTTCGTCAAGCTCGGCGAGGTCGCGCGGAACGGCACGAGCGCCACCGCGACGCTCGAGATCCGCGAGGACTATACGCAGACGCCGTTCACGCTCGAGGTCGCGATGGAGCAGGCCGGCGACGGGCATTGGCAGATCACCTATGTCAAGAACTACCGCGACTATCTCGACACGGTCGCAGGGCTCCAGAACGGCGATATCGCGGACTACATCGCGGCGACGGAACCGGTCGTCGACGCCTACAACCAGACATTCCGCGCGCAGCAGGCGCGGTTCAAGGCCCTCTCGGCCTCGAGGAACGGCAGGCTCGGCGAGCTCCAGCGCACGGCGCTCGCCGACCTCCTCGAGCAGCAGGTCATCCCGACACTCGAGGAACGCCAGCAGAAGCTCGACGCCATCGACGTACCGGCCGGCGCAGGCTATCTCGCGCGCCAGCGCCAGCACGCGACCGAGATCACCATCAAGGCGTGGCGCCACTACATCAACGGCCTCCGCAAGGATGACCCGGAGGAATTCGACACGGCGGAAACCCTGCACAAGCAGGAACTTGAAGTCGACCTGCGCGTCGAGGACATCATCCACCATACCGCCGTCAGCAAGAACATGCCGAACCTGCCCTGAGCAGGCTGGGAGGTTTTCTTTGCTATATCTTAAAGCTATATCAGACAAATGTTTATAGGTATTAGCCCTTACCTGGCTTTCCTGCTATAATGGAGGACAGTTGATTCCCTCTCCCCCATAGCGGAGAAGCAGGGATTCGGAAGATAGGAAGTGATAGGCGTTGATTACGCTTTCTCATATCGAGAAGACTTATGACAGCCCGCAGGGGCCTGTCCACGCGCTCAAAGGCATCGATCTCACGATCGATACCGGCGACATCTACGGCATCATCGGCCTCTCGGGGGCCGGGAAGTCCACCCTGATCCGGTGCATCAACCTGCTCGAGCGGCCGACCGCCGGCAAGGTCGTCGTCGACGGGCAGGACATGACCGCACTCTCCGATAAGGAGCTGCGCGCGGCCCGCAAGAACATCGGCATGATTTTCCAGCATTTCAACCTGCTGTCCTCCGCGACGGTCTACGACAACATCGCGTTCCCGCTCCGCCTCGCGCATAAGAGCGAGAAGGAGATCCGCGCGAAGGTTGAGCCGCTGCTGTCCCTCGTCGGGCTCGAGAGCAAGGCGAAGCAGTATCCGTCCCAGCTCTCCGGCGGGCAGAAACAGCGCGTCGGCATCGCGCGCGCCCTCGCGAGCGACCCGAAAGTGCTGCTCTGCGACGAGGCGACGAGCGCGCTCGACCCGCAGACCACGCGCTCCATCCTCGACCTGATCCGGAGCATCAACGAAAAGCTCCAGCTGACCGTCGTCGTCATCACGCATGAGATGCAGGTCATCAAGGAGATCTGCGACAAGGTCGCCGTCATCGAGAACGGCGTCATCGCGGAGCAGGGCAGCGTGCTCGACATCATCACGAACCCGCAGAAGCCCATCACGCGCGAATTCATCGGCTCCCTGATCTCGAACGACCTGCCGGCCGCGTTCCGCGGCGGCGAGGTTTCGAAGGAGCCGCTGCCGGGCAGCTACCTGCTGCTGCGCGTGACCTTCGTCGGCGAATCCGCCGACGACCCGGTGCTCGCCGACACGATCAAGAATTTCCCGGAGATCGATGTCTCGATGCTATACGGGAACCTCGATCAGGTGCACGGCATCCCGTTCGGCCGCATGATCATCGGCATCACCGGGCCGCAGGACCGCATCGAGGCGGCCATGGCGTACCTGCAGAAGCAGGATATCCGACTGGAGGTGATCGGCTATGTCCACCGGAATGCTTGACCTGCTGCTGCCCGCACTCGGGCAGACCATCTACATGGTCGTCGTCTCGATGATCATCGCAACGGTCATCGGCGTGCCACTCGGCGTGCTGCTGCATACGACCGGCAAAGGGCAGATCCTCGAGGCACCGCTCGTCAACAAGGTGCTCGGGACGGTCGTCAACATCATCCGCTCGATCCCGTTCATCATCCTGATGGTCGCGATCATCCCGCTGACGCGCCTGCTCGTCGGCACGGCGATCGGCACGACGGCCGCCATGGTACCGCTCGTCATCGCGGCGGTGCCGTTCATCGGCCGCCAGGTCGAGACGAGCCTCAAGGAAGTCCCGTACGGCCTCGTCGAGGCCGCGGAGTCCATGGGCGCAACGCCGTTCCAGATTATCGGGAAGGTGCTGCTGCCGGAATCCATGTCGTCGATCGTCGCGCAGCTCACGACCGTCATCATCAACCTCGTCGGCGAATCCGCGATGGCCGGGGCCATCGGCGGCGGCGGCCTCGGTGACCTCGCGATCCGCTATGGCTACCAGCGTTTCCGCCCGGACGTCATGCTCGCGACCGTCATCGTGCTCGTCGTACTCGTTCAGCTTGTTCAGTTTGGCGGCAACCGCCTGGCCAAACATCTGGATAAGAGATAACCCCCAGAGATAGAAGGAGGAAATTCCATGAAAAAAGTATTTGCACTGATTGCCACGCTGCTCATCGCGACGCTCGCGCTCGCGGGCTGCGGCAGCACGGGCTCCAACGGCAGCAGCAGCGCTGCCAAAGAGAGCAAGACCATCAAGGTCGGCGCGACGGCTGTCCCGCACGCTGAGATCCTCGAGCAGGTCAAGCCGATCCTCGAGAAGCAGGGTATCACGCTCGAAATCGTCGAATTCAACGACTACGTCCAGCCGAACATCGCGCTGAACGACAAGGAGCTCGATGCGAACTACTTCCAGCATGAGCCGTACCTCAAGAATTTCGTCAAAGAGCATCCGGAATGCAAGCTCGTCAACGCGGCCGGCATCCACATCGAGCCGATGGGCATCTATTCGCACAAGATCAAGAGCCTCGATGAGCTCAAGGACGGCGCGACGATCTCCATCCCGAACGACCCGACCAACGGCGGCCGCTCCCTGCTCCTGCTGCAGAAAGCCGGCATCATCAAGCTCAAGGACGGCGTGACGGAAGAAGCGACGGTCAAAGATATCGCCGAGAACCCGAAACACCTGAAGTTCCAGGAAGTCGAAGCCGCGCAGGTGCCGCGCACGATCGATGATGTCGATGCCGCCATCATCAACTCGAACTTCGCAATGCAGATCAACCTCGACCCGACGAAAGACGCGATGTTCATCGAGGACAGCACGTCCCCGTATGTCAACATCATCGCTGTCCGTGACGGTGACCAGGACCGTCCGGAAATCCAGGCGCTGATCAAGGCGCTGAAGAGCCAGGAAATCAAAGACTTCATCAAGGATAAGTACAAGGGCGCTGTCGTCGCCGCGTTCTGATCCCGGTTGAATCGATCGAATCGTTGAAAGGGCCGCTGCCCGGGCAAGATGCTCAGGCAGCGGCCCTTTCCATATCCCCTCAATATTCTTTTTCTCTTTTTTCATCCTTTTCCTCGCCGCCTATGCTAAAATAGAGATAGTCTGGGCGGCCCGATCGGGTGATGGGCCGCCTACCTTCAGATTGCAAGCAGGAGGTGGCCCTTTTGCCACATTTTTCTCATAAACTCCGTGCGGGGATCCTCTGCGCCCTGCTCGTGCCGGGGCTCGCGCTCGGCATGCCGCGGGCCGAGGCCGTCGATATCTGGGGCGCCGCCGCACAGGCGCTCGGCGTGTTCGCCGCCTACAAGTCGAGTCTCTCGTCGATCCTCGCAATGGGCGGCAACGTCAACGCGCAGGTGCAGAGCGAAAAGCAGGACATCCATGAGAACGGGCTTGACCCGAACCCGAACGACACGCAGATCGTCAACCACGTCATGGAGCGGCTGACGACCAAAGGCGCCTATGTGCTGCCGGCGAATTCCCTGCCCTTCATCTGGCGCGTCAACGACAGCAAGGAATTCAACGCAGCCTGCTATCCGACCGACTACGTCTCGATCAACCGCGCGCTCGTCCGCGGCCTCGACTGCGATCCCGACGAGCTCGCCGCCGTCCTCGGCCACGAGATGACCCACGGCCTCGAGCAGCACAGCGCGAAAAACTACGCGAAGGCAGTCGCCCAGTACTACGGCATGAGCTTCCTCAACATGGACGCGAACCTCATGGACTGGTACCAGCTGAACTCGCTCGCAAACTACTCGATTGCGAAGAACGTCACGCTCCCGACCGAGTACGACGCCGATGAAGGCGGCTTCTACCTCATGACGTCGGCCGGCTTCAACCCGGGCGGCGGCGCCGCGGCCATGGCGCGCATGGACTACTATCTGACCTACGAGACGCAGAACGTGCTCGAGCATCAGGATATCAACGCCGCGAACCAGAACCAGGAGAACTACAACGACCACCCGGACACGGCCCTGCGCGAGCAGAAACTCGCACAGATGATGACCGCCTACGGCGCAGGCCATGTCACGGTCAAGGACAAGCGCGACATCTATATCGACGGCCAGTACCTGCTCAGCGCGGACTGGACGAAGGAGAACTACAACAACACAGCGGAGAACGCCTACTTCATCGCCGGCGCGCTCTCGAAGGCTTTCCACGACTACGCGGGCCCGGCGGGTTGGAATTTTGCTTCCGCGAGCTCCTATCTGACGGACGACCGCGTCTACCAGACGCTGAAGACCTTTGTGGAGAAAAACAACGCCTACGCGAGGCTCGTGCAGCTCGTCGATGCGGCCTACGCCGGCGAAGCCGCGAGCGGCGCGCGCGTTCGCCTGCAGGAGGAAGAAGCGAAACGGAAAAAGGCCCTCGATGAGAAGCGGGCCGCCGCGCTTGCAATCCCCTCGGACACCGTGAAGAAGATCCGCGAGAGCGCGGACACCTACAGCGACTACGGCATGCCGGAGCAGGCGCTCTATCAGATGCAGCGCGCGATGTCCGCGCACAATCCGGACAGCACGGCGCTGAACTACTCGATCCGCGGCCGCGCGAAGGCCGTGAACGGGGACTACGCCGGGGCCATCGCGGACTCCGACAAGGCCGTCGAACTCGACCCGAAGAATGTCTACAACTACCTGAACCGCGCGGACGTCTTCCACATGGCCGGCGACACGAACCGCGCGATCGCCGACCTCACGAAAGCGATCTCGATCGACCCGAAGAACGGCTGGGGGCCGCTCATGCGCGCGGGCATCTACGACGAGCTCGGCAACCATCAGAAGGCCCTCGCGGACTACAAAGCCTTTTACGCAATCAGCCCGAAGGCCTACGCGCGCATCCCGGAGAATTACCTCAAAGACATCTCCAAGACCGACTACGAGACCGTGCAGAAAGCCAAGGCCGAGGCGAAGAAGAAGGCCGCCGAAGCATGGAAGAAAGAGCAGAAAGAAAAACAGGAACAGGCCAAGAAAAAGACTGTCCTTCGAACGAATAAAGCCTTCCCCACAGGGGAAGGTGGCTGCCCGACAGGGCAGCCGGATGAGGTGTTGCCGATACCTTGAAAAGCATCCCTATGTGCATCTATCGGTACAGCACCGCCGGGAAATGGACACGAACAGAAGGAGCGATAATAATGGAACACGCAGAAAAGGATGTCTGCCTCGATAAGCCCTTCGACAAGATCGGGCGGAAGATGCACCTGCTGCTGACGACGGGCCAGCTGCTCATGGAGAACGGCGCGGACTCCAGCCGCACCGTCCGCGATATGATGCGCACGGCCGCCTATATGGGGATCCCGCGGGAGCAGATCCACCAGCACGTCATGTACACGACGCTGATGCTGAACGTCAACGACGACGAGCATTCCTATACCGAATTCCGGAAATGCCACAAACACGGCGTCAACATGGCGACGCTCTCCGCGGTCAGCAAGCTCTCATGGCGCGCCATGCAGAAGCAGTACTCGCTCGACAATTTCGAGCGGCAGCTCAGCCATATCGCCGCCGCACCGCGCAGCTACAGCACACTCACGACAGCCATCGGCGCGGGCGTCGCCTGCGGCGGCTTCTGCAAGCTGTTCGGCGGCGACTGGCTCGACTTCCTGATGACGGCATTATGCGCCTTCCTCGGGTTCTACGTGCGCCGCCTCTGCCAGCACTACGCGTTCAACGCCTATGCCTGCATCGCGATCACGGCATTCGCGACGACGATGTTTGCCCTGTGCCTGCCGTTCCTTACCGGCGGCGGCATCGCCTGGTACCCGCTGATCGCCTGCACGCTGTTCATGGTGCCAGGCATCCCGCTGATCAACGCCGTCGACGACCTGCTGAACAACTTCATCGTCGCCGGCATGGCACGCGCGATGAACACCGTACTCGTCGTCGGCGCGATGACTTTCGGCATCGTCATCGCGATCCGGCTCGGCAACGTCTCCGACTTCACCTCGGTCGGCCTGCAGCCCGACAACATCTACCTGTCGCAGGTCATCGCCGCGGCCGTCGCGTCGGCCGGCTTCTCGATCATCTTCAACATCCCGAAGCGGCTCCTGCCCGTCGTCGCGGCAGGCGGCATCATCACCGTCATGCTGCGGAACATCGCCGTCATGCAGTTCGGCCTCTCACAGGCGGCCGGATCCTTCCTCGGCGCGGCCGTCGTCGGTGCGCTCGCGATGCAGGCCATCCACTGGTTCCACACGCCGAACGTATTGCTGACCATCCCGTCGGCCATCCCGATGATCCCCGGCGTGCTGCTCTACCGCCTGCTCTTCGCCGTCCTCAACATCGACTCCATCAGCAACGAGCAACTCATGCTGGGCCTGCGCAGCGGCGTCGACGCCGTCATCATCATCATCGCGATCGCCATCGGCGTCGCCATCCCGAACATCTTCATCCACCGCTATATCGAGCGCAAGAAAGTCCGCACGGAGAAAGACCTGCTCGCACAGCGGGATGAATGACCCGGAGATCCTATTCCCCTTTTGCTATCAGAAAGAAGTCTTTGTTTGGATATATGGAAAAAGAATCTGCTGATCTGCTGCGCCGCATCCTTCATCGTCTCAGTCGGCATGAGCCAGATGGCGCCGATCCTGCCGCTCTACATCGAGGAGCTCGGCGTCCATGATCATGGCGATATCGCGCGCTGGGCCGGCATCGTCTTCGGCTGCAACTTCATCAGTCTCGCGATCTTCTCCCCGATCTGGGGACGCCTGTCGGATAAATATGGCCGCAAGCCGATGGTTCTTCGCGCCTCCGGCTGGCTCGGCCTCATCATGATCGCGATGGGCCTCGCGCAGAGCGTCTGGCACCTCGTCGCCCTGCGCCTCGTGCAGGGCGCGCTGTCCGGCTTCCAGGCCGCGGCCATCCCGCTGATTGCCGGCGAGACGCCGAAGGAGCGCTCCGGCTGGGCCATGGGCATGTTCTTCACCGCGCAGGTGTCTGGCGGCCTGCTCGGCCCGGTCTTCGGCGGCTGGCTCTCCGAGGTCATCGGCTACCGCCATTCCTTCTTCTTCATCGGGACCTGCTGCCTGCTCGGCTGCCTCGCGCTGACCCAGATCCACGAGACGCGCAAGCCCGTGCCGCAAGCTGCCGCGCTGTCGCTCCGCGAAACCTTCTCGCGCCTGCCGGCCCCCGGCGCCCTCATCGGCCTTTTCCTGACGACCCTGCTGCTGCATTTCTCGCTGTCCTGCGTCCAGCCGATCCTGACCGTCTACATCGCGCAGATCGAGCCGGATACCGAGCACCTCGCCGTCGTATCCGGCGCCGTGTTCTCGAGCGCGGGCATCGCCTCGGCGCTTTTTGCGTCGAAACTCGGCAACCTCTCCGACCACCTCGGCGCGCAGAAAGTCCTGCTCGGCAGCCTGACCCTCGCCGGCCTTGTCTCCATCCCGCAGGGCCTCGTGACGGTGGCCTGGCAGCTCGCCGTCCTGCGCTTCATCCACGGCATCGCGACGGCCGGCTTCATGCCGTCGACCAACAACCTCATCCGCCAGATCACCCCATCTGCCTGCCTCGGCCGCATCTACGGCTTCAACCAGTCCGCGCAGTTCCTCGGCATGTTCACCGGCTCCTTCTTCGGCGGCCAGCTCGTCGCCAGCATCGGCTTCGCGCACACCTTCTTCCTCGTCGCCGCCCTGCTCCTCCTCGACGCCCTCTGGTGCAACTTCGCCATCTGCCGCAAAATCCCCGGAACGAACCATTGACACATCTCCATAGAAACAAGAACTCCACAAAAATCGATTCGAAAAAGCCGCCCAAAAGGCGGCTTTTGTCAGGCTATATTCAATTCTTTGCGGATTGCATTCTGCAAAACCTGCGAAAAGTTGAGATTATGCTCCTTTGCCAGAGTATCCATCCATGCGGGAATCGTCAAGGTCTTCTTTACCGCATGGTCATCCGTGCGTTTAAGATATGCCACCTTATCATACTCAATCAACGAAACAAAGTCACGGCCCTCGGTCCGGATGTCCGCTGGATCCGATGCAGGCGGCACGTCCTCTTTCTCTTCCTCCGTCGTATACAGGTACAGGCCGAGCGCATCTTCGGCCATACCCACGGCCTCCTGGAGCGTATCCCCCTCCGTCACGCAGCCAAGCAGATCCGGAAAAGTAACCGAATATCCGCCAACCTCTTCCGGATGAAATACAGCAGGATAAAATATTTTCGCCATAGCAATCCTCCTCTTTGAATCTTGTGACAGAAAGGATTATTTCAGCCCCGCCTGTTTCAAGATACTGTTATATGTCCCAGGTTTCAAATCTTTGTTATGCATCGGAACAATAGGATGTCCCGGTTTGGTTGGATGGGATAAGATATGATGCGAACCGCGAATCCGAACCACCTTCCATCCATCTTCCTGAAGTATCTTCAGCAGTTCCTTCGGTTTCGTTTTCAATCCCTCCTTACGGTTTTATTATAGCACGTGTTAATACGTATTTCAATATTTATTTCATATTTTCACTAAAACCATATAGTCGAAAAGTAGTTAATATTTTAAATAGTATTTAAATAAATTTTGTGATAGAATAAAAATGGCAAATGGAAAACGAGCTGTGATATCAACCATTTCCATGACAAAAAACAATCATAAAAAGGCGGTAACGAAAATGATTTGTAAGTTCAGCACAGTCCGCGAAAGAGATATGGATTTGCTTTTTCTCGAGGCAATGGGCTCTGATAAAGCTTTTATGCGTTTATTCGTGGATGAAAGTCGTTATGCGGGAAAAGATTTTTTCGTGAAGAGTATCGAACTCTCGCGAACCGATACCGACTTAGGAGAATCGGATATCACAGCAACACTCTCCATCGACGGCCATACCTGCGCCTTTCTCATAGAGGATAAAATCGATGCCCCGGCCATGCCAAACCAGCATGGCCGATATAAAAAACGCGCGGATAAAGCAATAAAGCAGGGGGAATTCGAGTCCTATGAAATCTTTATTCTCTGTCCGGAAAAATATTATCAGATAAATCCAGAAGCGACAAAATATGAACACTTCCTTTCTTATGAGAAATGTCGTTCTTTCTTTCAACAGTCGGATTCTGCAATCAATCAGATACGTGCTCAGCAAATCTCCCAAGCGATCGAACACGCAAAGAAACCGCCAGAAGTACAAAAAAATGAACAGGCATTAGCATTTCATAGAGAGTATAAGAATTACCAGAAACAGCATTATCCAAAACTAAATTTACGAACAAAGGATGATTCAAACGGCTGGTGGGAACATTATGCCACTCGGTTGGAAAACAGTTACATCGATCATAAAAAACAGGAAGGTTATGTCGACCTTACCTTTTCCAATGCCGCTCCAAAAATGGCTTTAGTACAAAGCTTGGCAGAATGGCTCCGCAAACATGGAATACCAAAAGTTTTTGCAACAGAAGTAAACAAATCTGCTGCGCTCCGAATTGAAGTTCCCCAATTACTTATAAAAACTGAGGGTATATTTGCACATACCGACCCAGCTGATCTCAACGAATGCTTTAACGCAATTCAAGCACTGAACGATTTCGCCGATATACTTGCGGATGTAAAATCATTGACAGAAAAGCAAAAAAAGGGCTCTTCGGGCATCCCTGTGGGCAAGAAATGCCGATTTCCCCTGTAACTAAGCCGGTTCCTCTAGCATAGGTTTTCTGTTAGGAAGTGGAATCCGGATATCTGAGCATACGAGGTACACCATATCC
>Ga0310695_10001603_pt1 | contig 52153 bp, 39 predicted proteins | sample RumenRJG_04DNA_FD_203882 | JGI IMG/M metagenome (GOLD analysis project Ga0310695, IMG submission 203882) | Bovine rumen microbial communities from Lethbridge, Alberta, Canada - RJG_04 (v2) (version 2) | ecosystem: Host-associated > Mammals > Digestive system > Stomach > Rumen | place: Canada... | reverse complement strand
TAGTATTGCTACTACCGCGCTGCCCCTCGACTTGCATGTGTTAAGCCTGCCGCTAGCGTTCATCCTGAGCCAGGATCAAACTCTTCTTTGTATATTACTATTACTCTAGTCAGATCCCGGCAGCTTAATTCCTAAAGAAATCAACGCTCTCGTTTCGTTCTCGGTACTTTGTTGTACTAATCTTTCAATATTGTCAATGAACTTCCGCTTCTTTTCGAAACGGGCTGCAAAGATAACCACTTTTTCTTTTCCGGCAAATTTTTTTTGAAGAATTTGCCTTTATTGCTTTGATTTCGCATAGAGGTCGGAGATGTACCCGTCGAACCAGGCTATCCTCTTGTCCATCCAGCTTGACGCATAGTCCACTTCCTGCTTCCATGTGGGGAAGGCAACCAGGCACACCGACAGGCCGTTGACTCCCAGGATCTTCCACCTGTCGAAGTTGGCTGTAGTCCCATAACTGATCCTCGCCGTCTCCGCCTCGACATTAGCCCTGGCGGCCGGGATCCTGGGCTTCATCTTCTGCCACTCGGAGTACACCAGTTCCACGAAATAAGGATCCTTGAACAGTCTCTTGAAATAACGCCTGGTCCGGTACATCTCGGAGGTCTCCGTGTACATGGGGGTCTGCGGATAGGTCTGCCACCCGTTGGTCCCCGCCGATGCGACGCCAAGGGTCCATTCGGCGTCCCATGTAGGATACATCTTGAGCTTGGCGCCCCTGGTCGGGAGGACGTAGTAGAAATTAGGGTCATGGTTCCCCATGATCTCCATGACCAGGTACCATTTGGCGAAGCTTTCGGCGTCAAGGTATTTCCTGTAGCCCTTGTCGGGGTCCTTGAAATCCGCGCCGTCCAGGACCGCTTCCATCTCGTTCATGAAACCGAGGATGTAGTTGTAGGACGCGTCGTTCTTGGCGATGTTGCCGTTGTCCGGGTTGGGATACTTGAAAGTATAGTGCGCCCCGTACCGTGTGGTCTTGAAATACAGGGGCTCCCAGGAATAGTAGTTGTCATGCTCGATGAAGAATCCGTCGTCCTCCATCTGGACCTTGCTCTTGGCACGTTCCACCTGCTCGGTGAGAAGGTACATGCCGTTGTAGGAGCCGTTCAGATAAAGGTCCACATGACCGTACTTCGGGACCCATTCCATCCCGGCGGCAGTGGACATCTCGAACTGGTAGGTGTTCCTCAGCAGGGAACGGTCGCAGTACTCTGCGAGCAGGACCCAGTCCTTGTTGGCATGGAACCCGAGTATGCTGGTCTGCTCGTCGAGCTTCATCTTGTAGGCCTTCTTGGGATAGCTCAGGAACGTGGCGTTGCCCCTGCCGCGGAAACGCCCGCTGCCCTGGACGGAGCCGAATTCCTGGCAGTTGGTGACGCTGTAGGTCCCATTCACCGTCTCGGTCCGGCTGGTTATCTCCGCTTCCGTGTCTATCGTGACCACCGGAAGGAGGTTCCGCGAATTGACGATGACGTTGTACGTCACGGAGTTGTTGCCCTCGTCATAGAGACGTATCTCGACCTTGTCGCTGAAATCCACGGCGGTGGTACCCGAGACCAGGGCCTTCCCGTTGCAATATATCCGGGAATATGTCCCCGAGAAAGTCGGGATGAGCATTCGGAGGTCCTCGAGTCCCGGAAGGTTCACGCGGATGTCATTGTCCTGGATTATACTTATCGCATCGGCATGGACCCTGGAATTGTTCTCCGCCTTGAACGAGAAGGAGGACAGTTTCAGTTCCATGGCCGGTTTCGGACTTGGAGCGGGAACGGGAGTTTCAGGGTCCTCCTTGTGACATGCGGAGAGGACCAGGGCAAGCGCGGAAAGGACCGCGAGCAGTGACGCAACCTTTTTCATAGCTCACAAAAATACACATTAATCGATAAAATTGCTATCTTTGAAAGATGTTTGACCAAACGACGTTGAAAAATGAAAAAAATCTATTGGCTGTTGCTTTCTGCCCTGGTCATTGCCGCAGGTTGCAACAAACAGACGAAAGAGATCGATGAAGAGGGTGGAGGGGAAGAAACTCCCGAGGTGACCAAGAAGGTCGAAGTCGCCACCCCCGACACCTGGGCCGCAATCGACGAGCTGGGCAGGGAGATGCCGCTGAAGATTTCGGCATCCAGCGCCTACAAGAATATCGGAGAAGACGAAGCTCCCAACAAATCGATGAGGAGCGGGAAGACAGTCGCCATGTTCTACTGGACCTGGCACTGCGAGAGCCAGATGAACTACCCCTGGGTAGTGAACATCAGCCAGGTCATCAAGAACCATCCCGAATGCATGCAGAACCCCGCCGACGTCAACGACCCGGTCTGGGGGCAGAAACTCCAGCCCTGCTTCTGGGCGGAACCTTTGTTCGGCTACTACAGGGCCACCGACGAATGGGTGCTCCGCAAGCATGCCGAGATGCTGGCCGATGCCGGGGTGGATGCGGTGTTCTTTGACTGCACCAACGGGCATTTCACCTGGATGGACGCAACCAGGGCGCTGATGAAGGTTTGGAACCAGGCCCAGAAAGACGGAGTGAATGTCCCGAAGATCGCCTTCCTCCTGCCTTTCGGTCCCACCGAAGATTCCCTCATATCGCTCAGGCAGCTCTACAACGACATCTACAAGAACCACACTTACCAGAACCTCTGGTACATGATTAAGGGAAAGCCCGTCATCATGGCCTACCCGGACAACCTTACTTCGAGCGAGACCGACCAGGCCATCAAGAAGCTGTTCGAATTCAGGCCCGGCCAGCCCGACTACATCAACGGACCCTCCAGGGACGACCAGTGGGGATGGCTGGAGTGCTTCCCCCAGCATGAATACCACAACCATGAGCAGATGCCCGTCGGAGTCGCCCAGAACGCGACCAAGGAGAACGGCAAGCACTGCTACGCCTTCAATGCACCCGGAGCCTTCGGAAGGAGCTACACGGACAAGAACGGATTCGACGACTCCGAGATGGCTTACTTGCAGGGATACAACTTCCAGGAGCAGTGGGAAAGGGCCCTGACCGTCAATCCCACCGTCGTGTGGATCACCGGATGGAACGAGTGGATTGCCGGAAGGCAGCCCAACTGGCCCCCGAACAACCCCTACAAGCCTTTCGCCTTCCCCGATGAATATGACTACGAACACAGCCGCGACCTCGAGCCCGTGGCGGAATGGGGCGACTACGGCGACGTCTATTACTACCAGCTTGTCAGGAATGTAAGGCGTTTCAAGGGTATCAGCAAGTATCCCTACGTCTCGGACAAGAAAACCGTCAAAGTCGGAGCGTTCGAAGGATGGAGCGAAGTGTCACCGGACTTCAAGCATTACAAGGGCAACACCCTCCACAGGAACCATCTCCAGCACTCCAAGAGCGGAGTCATCTACACCAACAACACCGGCCGCAACGACATCGTCGACTGCAGGGTGGCCAGGGATGATGAATATGTCTACTTCTACGTCGAGACTGCCGCCTCCCTCACCCCCAGGAGCGAGAAGGCCTGGATGAGGCTCCTGGTCAACACCGACCGCGACATCAAGACCGGCTGGAAAGGCTACGACTTCATCCTCAACTACAAGAACCCTACAAGCGACACCGCAGGAATAATCTCCAAGTGCACCGGAACCACCTGGGAGTGGAAGGACAGCGGCACTTTCGAATATGCGGTCAAGGGCAACATGATGGAAATCAAGGTCGCCCGGAAGGACCTCGGCATGACCGGAGCCCTGGACTTTGAGTTCAAGTGGAGCGACAACATGCAGGAGGAAGGCAACATCCTGGACTTCTACGTCAACGGAGACTGCGCTCCCGGCGGACGCTTCAATTTCGTCTACACGGCTGACTGACGCGCTGGTGGCTACTCTCTGGCAGATATTCGCCACCTTCGCGAAGATAGGGGCCTTCACCATCGGCGGAGGGTATGCGATGATACCTCTTATCAAGGATGAACTGGTCAAACGCGGCTGGCTCTCCGAAGAGGAGCTGCCGGACATAATAGCGCTCGCGCAATCCGCGCCGGGCGTGCTGGCCGTCAACATGTCGATATTCGCAGGGCACAGGCTCAGGGGCGTGAAAGGCAGCATAGCCGCCACCCTCGGGTCCGTGCTTCCTGCATTCCTTACCATCCTGCTGATAGCGATGCTGTTCAAGGGCTACCAGGACAACCCGGTAGTCATACGCATATTCAAAGGCATCCGCCCGGTGGTGGTTTCCCTGATCGCAGTGCCGATGATAAACATGGCAAGGAAGAACAACCGGACATGGTGGGCATGGGCGATCAGCCTCGCCACCTTGCTCATGGTCGCATTCCTGGGGTACTCGCCGATCTACATCCTGCTGGTGCTCATCGTGCTGGCTGTCGCGATAACCCTTTACAAAGAAAGGAGGAGCCATGGCAGGAACTGAAATCCAGCTGCTTGCCCAGCTCTTCCAGGTCTTCTTCATCATCGGGATGTTCACCTTCGGAGGAGGCTACGCCATGCTTTCCCTCATCCAGACCCAGGTCGTCGTGACCCATGGATGGCTGACTGAGAGCGCATTCACCGACATAGTCGCCATCTCGCAGATGACGCCAGGTCCAGTCGGCATCAACTGCGCGACTTACGTAGGCTATGAAGTGATGCAGCAAGCCGGTGCAGGCCACATGCTTGGGATATTCGGTTCCATGACGGCCACCCTTGCCGTCATGCTGCCTTCGTTCCTGATCGTACTCACCATCGTCCGCTTCTACACCAAAGTCAAGGGCAACAGGGTCTTCAAAGGAGTCATGGACTGGGTGCGCCCCGCCGTTGTCGGCCTGATCGGGGCCGCGGCCCTGATCCTGATGTTCAAGACGACTTGGGCCGGGACTCCCCTGCTGTCCGGATTCGAAGTAAGCGTGGTGAGGGAAAACTTCTGCGACGTCTTCAGCTGGCTGATCTTCGCGGCGGCAGCGGTTGCCTCCCTGTTCTTCAAGGTGGGCCCCATACCGCTTATTTTCGCCGGGGGCATCCTGGGGCTGATACTATATTGAAAATATTCGTAACTTGGCAAATCAAAAAGACAACGACATGAACAGATTAACCTGCATGCTAATGCTGCTGCTTTCTGCCCTTCCGCTTGCGGCGAAGGACAAAACAGTCGAGATCAACGTGATCCCGTACCCCCAGTCCGTAGAGATCGGGAAAGGGCAGTTCAAGGCAGCCGGAGCCACTTTCAACTGCGACCAGGCCATCGACCAGAAGAGCCAGAGGCAGATCAAGTCACTTGCAGACCATATCACACTGGTCAGCGGCAGGACCTGCTCCTTCGCTTCGCCCTTCGGGCTGAAGGCATCAATGGAACGCAACTCCAGGATCAAGGGATTCGTGTTCCTGAAGGACGCATCCATGGGGCCTGAGGAGTATTCGATAGAGGTAACAAAGAAAAGCTGCATTGTCAAGGCATCGGCCTACAACGGCTTCCTCTACTCGCTCGAGACCCTCAAGCAGCTGATGGACCCGAGCATATTCGGGAACGACATAGACGGCTCCCAGCGCTTCAGGATCCCCTGCGTGACGATCAAGGACAAGCCCCGCTTCTCCTACAGGGGCATGCATCTGGACTGCGCAAGGCACTTCTTCTCCGTCGAAGAAGTCAAGAAGTACCTCGACGTCATGGCCATATTCAAGCTCAACCGGTTCCACTGGCACCTTACCGACGACCAGGGATGGAGGGTCGAGATCAAGAAATATCCACGCCTCACCGAGACAGGAGCCTTCCGCAACGGGACCATGGTCGGCAAGCAGTGGGACTCCAACGACGGAGTCCGCTACGGCGGCTACTACACCCAGGAGCAGATGAAGGAGATCGTTGCCTACGCGGCCGCGAAGGGAATCACCGTCATCCCGGAGATAGACCTGCCCGGGCACATGCTCGGAGCCCTGGCCTCATATCCCGAACTCGGATGCACGGGCGGGCCCTACGAAGTCTGGACAAGATGGGGCGTGTCGGACCAGGTACTCTGCCCCGGCAAGGAGGCGATGTTCACCTTCCTGGAGGACATGTTCACCGAACTGATGGACATCTTCCCTTCTGAATATCTCCACATCGGCGGCGACGAGTGCCCCAAGAAGGAGTGGGAGAAGTGCCCTGACTGCCAGGCAAGGATCAAGGAACTCGGCATCAAGGGTGACGACAAGCATTCTGCCGAGCAGTACCTGCAGAGCTATGTCACCGCGCGTGTGCAGAAGTTCCTCAACGAACACGGGCGCAAGATCATCGGTTGGGACGAGATCCTCGAGGGAGACCTTGCCGAAGGTGCGACGGTGATGTCCTGGAGAGGCGTCAAAGGCGGAATCGAAGCGTCGGCGAAGGGATTCGACGTGATCATGACCCCCAACACCTACTGCTACTTCGACTACTACCAGTGCGAAGAACCGTCGATCGCGAAGGAACCCCTGGCCATAGGCGGCAGCCTGCCCCTGGAAAAAGTCTACTCCTACGAACCGCTCGAGGGACTGGACGCAAACCAGCAGAAACACATCCTCGGCGTACAGGCCAACCTTTGGACCGAGTACATAGCCACGAACGATTACCTTGAGTACATGCTCCTTCCCAGGCTGACTGCCCTCAGCGAAGTGCAGTGGTGCAAGCCTTCCGACAAGGACTACCTCCGCTTCACCAAGGCCATGGAAGCCGAAGCATTCAGGATCTTCGACATCCTCGGCTACAATTACAGGAAAAACTTTTAAAGCCATGAAGAATACGATTATCAGGATTTCCATCATCGCAGCCGCGACTGCGCTGATGCTTTCAGGCTGCAACAACGCAGCCCAGAAGGCCGCCGAGAAGGCAAAGGCCGACTCCCTGGCCATTGAACAGGCCCGCCAGGACTCCATCGCCAAGGCGGCCGAGATGAAGACGAAGGAAGCCCAGGCAATGGCGACTATCGCCAGGCTGCCCGAAGAGCCGGTCTTCGACATCGTGACAAACCTCGGAACGATCAAGGTCAAGCTCTACAAGGGTACGCCGAAACATCGCGAGAATTTTGCGAAGCTCGCCCTGACAGGCTTCTACGACGGCCTCATATTCCACCGGGTGATCGACGGATTCATGATCCAGGGCGGCGACCCCTACTCCCGCGACACCTCACGGCGCGCCCAGGAACTCATCGGCCAGGGCGGTCCCGGCTACACCATCCCCGCAGAGTTCGTACCTGAATACAAGCACATCAAAGGTGCCCTCGCAGCAGCTAGGATGAGCGACGTGGCCAACCCCATGAAAGAGTCTTCGGGTTCGCAGTTCTACCTCGTCCAGGACACAGGGGCCTGCGTCCCGCTGGACGGCAGCTACACGGTCTTCGGACAGACCGTAGAGGGAATCGAGATCATCGACAGGATAGCCAAGGTGCCCGTGAACAACCGCAACCGCCCCCTCAATGACGTCGTGATAAAGAAAATAATCCTCGACAAGGACCTCAACGAGCTCAAGGACGCACCCGCCGCAGAATAGAAGCCAGGACGCCGCGCCGGACAGGCGGCGGGAAAGACAAAACCAATACAAAAGACGAACACCACTTGCATCCCTGCAGGTGGTGTTCCAATTCTAACCTAAAACTTAACCTATGAAAAAACTATTCGTCCATTTGAACTGCAATTAGTTTGCCACAAAAAAGAAAAAGAGAAGATTCGCACATTATTGCAGAATAATTGACAATAAAGAAGGCCGACTGACACCTCCGGTGGAGAACAACACTGCTCCAGACGAGGCCGACAGGACACCTTCTGTGGAGAACAACAGCTGCACCGACCGAGGACGACTGACACCACCGGGTGAGAACAACCACTCACCCGCCGAGGACGACTGACACCACCGGCGGAGAACAACCACTCACCGGCCGAGGACGACTGACACCACCGGCGAAGAACAACCACTCACCGGCTGAGGACGACTTAAAACACCGGCGGAGAAGCTGCATATCATGCGATATCGATGGTCCCGAACTGCGCGATAGTTGCCTGGTAGGCAACATCATGTCGGAGAGGAGGGCCTTTGCGCGAAGCCCCCCCTCCAACTCACGGATTCGGTGAACCTATTTCAAGACGAGTCAGCGCACTACAGTTTTCAAATAGCTCACACGCTTCGTTTTCGGAAACGACTGCTAATCAATAGTTTAGATTTAGCGAGCGTGTTAAGTGGACCTGATTTCGGGTTACCTTCACACGCTGCCAATTTGTAATACGCTAATAATAAAGCACTTATCTTTTAGAGGCGTGTTAGCTATTTGAAAAAGGCCATTCCTGCGATAGTCGATGGTCCAATGCCGTACGCAAATCGATAGTCCCAAACCGTACGATGGTCGATGGTTCCCATGCCGTTCGCAAGTCGATGGTCCAATGCCGTACGCAAGTCGATAGTCCCAAACCGTACGCAAGTCGATTATCCAATGCCGTACGCAAGCCGATAGTCCCAAACCGTACGCAAGCCGATAGTCCCATGCCGTACGCAAGTCGATGATTCCCAGGCAGGAAGATAGAAGAATAGGACAAACAAGCGCAGCGCAGGGCGAGAAATAGCTGAAGATTTGCTGGACAACCAGCCACGAGGGGCAATAAACAAAAAAAAGAGGCCGGCCCTTCGGGGTCAGCCTCTTAAAGGTTTCGTTGGCTATCTGAGCCTTATTAGTCGCTGAGAGAGTAACGGCGGAAGGCAAGAACCTTCGCGTCCTTGTCCACGGACTTGAGGTAAGCTCCGACGGACATCTTCTCGTCACCCTGGACAAAGTCCTGGGCCTCGAGGGTCTGCTCCTTGAAGAACTTCTGGAGCTTGCCCTTGGCGATGTTCTCGAGCATGGCCTCAGGTTTGCCGGCCATCTTCGGATCCTCGGAGATCTGCTGCTTGTACATGGCGAGTTCCTTCTCGACCACGTCCTTGGGGCAGTCAGCCTCGGAAACGGAGACAGGGTTCATGGAAGTGACCTGCATGGCGACAGCCTTTCCGGCCTCGGCGGGAACTTCCTTGTTGAAGGCTACGATAGAACCGAGCTTTCCGTTGAAGTGGATGTACTCGGAGATGTAGGGAGCCTCAAGGTGTTCGTAGCAAGCGAGGACGTGCTTTTCACCGGTCTTTCCGGTCTGGGCGGAGATTTCCTCCTCCACGGTGTGGCCGTTGGCGCACTTCGCAGCCTTCAGTCCGTCCATGTCGGCAGGGAACGCAGCGATCGCGGCATCGGCGATCTCGGCTGCGAGAGCCTTGAATTCAGGAGTTGCGGAGACAAAGTCGGTTTCGCAACCGAGGCAGACAAGAATAGCCTTTCCCTCGGCCTTGCGAACGCAGACCGCTCCCTCGGAAGTCTCACGGTCTGCCCTCTTGGCGGCCACGAGCTTTCCTTTTTCGCGGATGATGTCAACAGCCTTCTGGAAATCGCCTTCAGCCTCGATAAGGGCCTTCTTGCAATCCATCATACCAGCCTGCGTCATCTGACGAAGCTTCATTACATCTTTTGCAGTGATGTCCATTGTAATTGCTTTTTAAGGGTTTTGGGAAAAATTACTCTGCTGCAGGAGCTTCAGGAGCGGCTTCCGCCTCAACGGCGGGAGCGGCAGGCTCGGCGGTCTCTGCGGCCTCGGCGGCAGCTTCGACATCAACCGGCTTTGCACCCCTGCGGGCGCGCAGCTTCTTGCCTGTAGGCTTGACGAGAGCTTCTCCTTCGGCAGCCTCTTCGCTGGCTTCCTTGTCCTTCTCGAGTTTCCTCTCGCTGAGGCCTTCTTCGATAGCCTTGCAGAGGATGTCCATGATCAGTTCGATGGACTTCGCAGCGTCATCGTTCGCCGGTATCACATAATCAATAGGGGAAGGATCGCAACAAGTGTCAACCATTGCGAATACCGGGATGTTGAGGCGGTTTGCTTCCTTGACGGCATTGGCCTCCTTCTGGATGTCGACTACGAAAAGTGCGGAAGGAAGACGGCTCATGTCCTTGATGGAGCCGAGGTTCTTCTCAAGTTTCTCTCTCTGACGGCTGATTTGGAGACGCTCCCTCTTCGCAAGCTTCTCGAAGGTACCGTCCTCTTTCATCTTGTCGATGGTGTTCATCTTCTTGATAGCCTTGCGGATGGTCGGGAAGTTGGTAAGCATACCACCGGCCCAGCGCTCGGTTATCGAGGGCATGTTGACTGCCGCAGCCTTTTCGGCAACGATCTCTTTAGCCTGCTTCTTGGTGGCCACGAAGAGGATCTTGCGTCCGGAACGGGCAAGTTCTTTCATTGCCTCGGCAGCCTCGTCTATCTTGACGATGGTCTTGTGCAGGTCGATAATGTGGATTCCGTTCTTCTGGTCGAAGATGTATGGAGCCATCTTGGGGTTCCATTTCCTGGCCAAGTGTCCGAAATGTACACCTGCATCAAGAAGTTCTTGGAAATTTGTGCGTGACATTTGTGTCAATGATTTGTTTAATAACTCTTTGCTTCAGTCCCATAGTAGCGGCTGTAAGCCGGTCTGCGGGATTTTCCGCGGTCTCGGCATCAGGACCCCGTCCTGATTGTCTGCACCGGACCGTGCTTTTTTCAATAAAACAGCACTCAGCTGCAAGCGGACTAACGCTTGCTGAACTGGAAGCGCCTGCGTGCACCGGGCTGACCCGGCTTCTTCCTCTCAACCTCACGGGCGTCGCGGGTCAGGAAACCTTCGGCCTTGAGGGCGGAGCGGTAGGCCTCGCGGTCAAGATCGCTCAGGGCGCGGGAGATACCGAGCCTGATAGCCTCTGCCTGTCCTTTGGTACCACCGCCGACGACGTTGACAGTCACATCGAACTGGCCTTCGGTCTTGGTGACGGCGAAGGGCTGGTTGACGATGTACTGAAGGGAACCCTCCTTGAAATAGTCTTCAAGGGGACGGTCGTTGATGGTGATGTTTCCTTTGCCGGATGCGAGATACACGCGAGCTACGGCTGATTTACGTCTTCCAAGGGCGTTTTTCTTTTCCATTTGCTCTACTTGATTTCGTCCAACTTAATTTCTCTGGGGTTCTGCGCCTGGTGAGGGTGCTCGGGGCCTGCATAGACATACAGGTTGTTGATGAGCTTGTCACCAAGACGTGTCTTGGGGAGCATCCCTTTCACGGACCTCCTCACGAGTTCAGCGGGCCTCTTTGCGAGGATCTCCTTCGGAGTCGTGAAACGCTGGCCGCCCGGATAACCGGTGTAGCGAACGTAAACACGATCGGTCATCTTGTTTCCCTTCAGGGCGACTTTCTCGGCGTTGATGACGATGACGTTGTCACCGCAATCCACGTGGGGAGTGAAGCCGGGCTTGTTCTTTCCACGAAGAACGTAAGCCACGCCTGAAGCAAGACGTCCGAGTGCCAGATCCGTGGCATCGATAACAACCCACTCTTTCTTCACGGTTTCCTTGTTCAGGGATACCGTTTTGTAGCTAAGTGTGTCCACTGTCTTGATCTTTAATGGTTTAACATATTAAATTGCGATCCCTACACAATATAGGGGTGGCAAAGGTAGGAATTTTTTTTGATTTAATCAAAGAAAACTGAAACACTTCCGCCGCCGGCAGGCCCACGGAAGGGCTGCCCGTTTTTGTGGACAGCCCCCAGCCGCAGGGTGGCAGGTGGCAGGCCGACAGGGAGCATGAAGCAGGACGCATGGCCGGGAGCAGCAGGCAGGGTGGATTTTGAATTATCCCTTAAAAGAGTTTTATTTGCACAAATTTTTCCGGATGAAGATAGGGAACATAGACTTGGGAGACAAGCCGGTGCTGCTGGCGCCGATGGAGGACGTGACCGACGCTTCCTTCCGGGGAATATGCCGCGAGCAGGGCGCCGACATGGTCTACACGGAGTTCATCCCTGCCGAAGGCCTGGTGAGGGACGCCAGGAAGGCATATGCAAAACTCCTGACCTCCGACGAAGAGGCCCCGGTCGGCATCCAGATCTACGGGAGCGACCCCGACGCCATGGTCCGGGCCGCAGTCATGGCCGACAACGCCCCTTCCCTCGTGGGCGGGCACGGCTGCGACCTCATAGACATCAACTTCGGCTGCCCGGTGAGCAAGATAGCAGCCAGGGGAGCAGGATCCGGGATGATGAAGGATCCCGACAAGATGGTCCTCATAACCAGAAGGATCGTAGAGGCCGTCAAGAAGCCCGTGACGGTCAAGACCAGGCTCGGTTGGGACGAAGGTTCGAAGATAATAGTGGAACTCGCCGAAAGGCTTCAGGACACGGGAATATCCGCCCTGACCATCCATGGCCGCACCAGATGCCAGATGTACAAGGGAGAGGCTGACTGGACCCTCATCGGGAAAGTCAAGGAGAACCCCAGGATGACCATACCCATCATAGGCAACGGCGACATCGTGTCGGCCAGGACCGCGGCCGAGGCTTTCAACCGCTACGGAGTGGACGGAATCATGGTAGCAAGGGCCTCGTTCGGCCATCCTTGGATATTCAAGGAAATCAAGCACTATCTCGCTACAGGAGAGGAGCTTCCCCCGCTGGGAGTAAGGGAGCGGGTAGCCCTCGCGAAGAAGCATTTCCGCCTCTCGGTCAGCCTCAAGGGGGTACCCACGGGAGTGTATGAGATGCGCCGGCACCTCAGCTGCTACTTCAAGGGCCTTCCCGACTTCAAGGCCACGAGGATGAGGCTCGTCACCGAAGACGATCCCGGGAAAGTCCTCGAGATACTGGACGGCATCGCCTCTGTGTGGGGAGACACTCCCTTGAATGAAGCGGGGAACGTGTACGGAGTCTGACATTTTTTGCTATCTTTGTCAAGATATACCGGAAGCATATGCTTGACAAGATCGTCCTTTCCCCATATTACCTGACACTCCTGACAAGACACGCCCTCTACGACCACGGCCTCCGCAAGGTACGGACCTGCGAAGTCCCGACGGTCTGCGTCGGCAACATCAATGCCGGCGGCACCGGAAAGACCCCTCACACAGAGATGATACTGCGCACCCTCCTGCGCAGCGACGACTGGGCGTTCCGCGACATCGCCGTACTCTCCCGAGGGTACAAGCGTTCCACTTCCGGTTTCCATATCGTTGAAAGGGACGGGACCGCCCGCAGCTGCGGGGACGAGCCCCTTCAGATAAAGAAGAAGTTCCCCGGGGTGATGGTCGCCGTCGAAAAGAACCGCATCAAGGGCTGCGACCTCCTCGTCCATCCGGAGAAGATGCGCGCCGAAAAGAACCTCCAGGTCAAGGACCTGCCGAGGCCTTCCGAACTGATAATCCTCGACGACGCATTCCAGTACAGGGCGCTAAGGGCCTACTACAACATTGTCCTGGTGGACTACAACAACCCGGTCGACAAGGACAGCCTCATCCCTATGGGAAAGCTCAGGGACCTGCCTTCCAGGCTGCGCTGCGCCGACATGCTGATAGTCTCGAAATGCCCGGCCTTCCTTGAAGATGAAGACAGGCTCAGGTGGGCCCACGACTTCGGGCTCAAGGACTTCGACCTGGCCACCTGCACCGGTACCGACCGTAAGGGCCGCAGGAAGGTCCTCCTCTTCACCACGATCTGGTACGACGAACCGGAGAAGGTCTTCGAGGAGGCCGACCCGAGGTATGCCTACTCCAAGAAACTAATCCTCTTCTCGGGGATTGCTAAGGACACTCCCCTTCGGATGTACCTTTCGGACAGGCACGAGATCGTCAAGAGGTTTTCCTTCCCCGACCACCACAACTACAACAAGTTCGACATCGGGAAGATAATGGGCGCAGTGAAGGAGCACCCGACGGCGGTAGTGATGACCACCGAAAAGGACAGCCAGAGGCTCCTGGACTTCAAGGACATCCCCGCCCAGCTCAAGGAACGGCTCTTCCAGGTGCCCATCAAGGTAGGGTTCCTCTCGGAACGCGAAAAGGCGGTCTTCGAAGACACGCTCCTGACCGCCTTGAGGAACTTTCACACGGATTACTAGAAGGAATAGCCTATCCCGGCGGTAATGGTGTTGCCGATGACCTCGTTGGCCGTAAGGTAAGCGAGGTTGATGCTTATTCCTGAGAACTTGACTCCCGCTCCAAGGGTCACGAATGTCGGCAGGACAGCATTCCCGGTACCGACGTGGAGGCCGGCCCTGAGGAAGAAAAGGTCATTGTAGCCATACTGGGCCCCGAAGGCGGCTGCGACGTTCCCGCTGAGGAAATAGTCGGCATCGGCCGCCAGTTCTATTCCATGGACATCGGAGAATGTCGTACTCCAGTCCACACCGAGAGTAGCAGAGGCCGGAAGCTTGTAGGATGCCCCGTCGTCGCCCTTGACCGATGAACCAATCGACGAGATGCCTGCGGTCATGTTCACGCCGCCCATCCTGTAGAGCAGGAAGGCGTCGGCGCAGAACGCTGAAAGCGAGACTCCGTCGGCGAGGCCCTGGCTTGCGTACCTTGCATTGACTCCAAGGGAGAGGCTCTCCGTGAGAAGGAAGCCTACTCCCGCGTTGATGACCATGTCGCTGGGCTTGAAGGTGCCCTTTGCGTGGCCGCTGGCGTCGAAGATGTCATATTCCTGCCCCATCTGGTAGGCCCCGCCTATCGAGAAGCCCATCTTCTCGCTTAGCTTGTAGGCGCCTCCGAAGTTGAGGTTGGTGTTCTTCACCCCGGAAGGAGCCCAGCCCTGGTAGTTGAATCCAAGGTCCATGGTCTTTGCGGAGAAAGGAATGACGGCAGAGTTGCGGAACGATGAATATGCGGTGGCGGAGGTTGACGTGGCGCCTGCGAATCCCATCCCAGCGGAGACCGGGTTGCGGTCGATCCTGATGAAAGGAAGGGCCTCGGTCCCCTGGGCGGAAGCGACGGCGCAGCAGAGCAGTCCGCCGAGTACGAGTGCTGTAAATCTATCTGAAAGTCTCATCATTTCTTCACGATTATTTGCGTGTACTCCTTCGATCCGAATTTAAGGGTCAGATGGTATTTGCCCGGAGCACATGCGGACATGTCAACTGAAGCGGGGACGAACGCGCTTGCCTGCACGGTGTCGTCGAAAACGACCGCTCCGGTCTCGGAGGCGACCCTCACCTGCGCCGGCTCAAGGTCCTGGCCGGTAGCTATGTAGAGGTTCTTCACCACGGGGTTGGGGTAGGCGCTGTAGGCCTGTTTGGGATCCCTGACCAGGAGCATGAAGTCGATGCTGGCGGAGTCGCCCTTCGCATCCTTCGCAGTGATGGTCACGGAAGTGAGACCGTACTTGAGCGTCGTCCCGATGATCTGCGAGGCGGAAAGGTTCAGGTAGGCGACGGAATTGTCGCTGTAGGTGAACTCATAGGTGAGCGGTTCCCCGTCAGGGTCTGTGAAGTAGTCTCCCAGATTGATGCTGAACTCTTCTCCTATGGAAGTAAAGAGCTTGTTGTCAATGCCCTTCGTCGCCTGCGGAGGATTGTTTTCAAGGATGGTGTAGACAAGGTCGTACACCGAAGATTCCCCGTACCGGTCCGTAGCTGTGAGACGGGCGGTGTAGGTGCCGGCGTCAGCCTTCACGCCCACTATCGTGGCCTCCCCGGAGGTCTTGGATTTCGTGGTGTAGCTGTCGGCTTCCGAGGCTCCCTCGTAAGTTACCGTGAAATCGTGGGTGTCAGGTTCGGAGAATGTGAAAGAGACCTTGGCCGTCTGGAAGGCCTTGAGGGTAACCTTGCCGGAAGGGCTTGCCGTGATGACCGGAGGATTGTTCTTCAGGGTGGTGACCTTTATGGTCGCGGAAGGCTCGGCATAGAGCGGGGAATATGAATGCGCCACTACCTTGAAATAGTAGTCGGACTCGAAGTCAAGTCCGGACAGGGTGGCGGACGCCGCCTTCCCGACAGGAAGGTTGGGGGTGACTTCGAGAGTCTTCACTCCGCTTAGCGACTTGCCGGCAGGATCGGCAGCATCCACGGCTGCCTTGTCGGTGGAATAGACGACGGTGAAGCCGTAGGCCGGACGGTCGTTCCCGTCGGCGGGCACGGTCCAGGAGAGGTCCACGAAATTCGAGCGCGGGGTGCCGGAAAGGTCGGTGACGGCCGCAGGAGCGACATCGTTCTGGTAGACCAGGGAGCCAAGCACGTCCACAAGGCCTCCGAGCTTGAACGAAGGCGTGATGAGCTTGCGGTTGGCTCCTTCCAGGAGTTTCTCTTTCAGCATCTCGTTGGTGAAGCCCGGGCCTCCGAAGTATGAGACCAGGAGGGCCGCCACGCCGGAGACATGGGGGCAGGCCATCGAGGTCCCGTTCATGTTTGAATATGTGGCACCTGGCACCGTGCTCAGGATGTTCACCCCGGGTGCGCAGAGGGACACATAGTCTCCGTAGCAGGAGAATGTCGCACGGGTTCCGTTCTTGGTGATCGCGCCGACGGCGATCACATCCTTGTGATTCGCAGGCGCCCCGTTCTGGATGGCGTCGTTGCCGGCCGAGAAGATCACCACGCCGCCCTTCATGGGCGAATCCGGAAGCTGGTTCCCCTGGTTGTCGCAACCTGCATATTTTATGAAATACTCGATGCCGGCAGCGTCCGAAGCGCTTGGCTGGGCAGCCATGGCACGTGTGACTTCATCACCGGTCAGCTTGCCGTCATGGTTGGCGTCATAGTCATACCCCCAGCTGTTCTGGCAGATGACGGCGCCATGGTCGGCACCCCACTTCAGGGCGTAAGAGGTATTGCCGGAGAGCGTACTGGTCTCGCCATCGGACGTGACGGTCTTGAAAATCATGCTGGAGATGAGGGTCACTCCCCTCTTCCCAAGCGCATAGTCTCCGCCTGCCGTCCCGCAGACGCCGGTGCCGTTGTTGTTGACCGCGGCTATCGTACCGGCAACGTGGGTACCGTGGCTTCCGGCCACTATGTTCCGGTTGTCATCGACGAAGTTCCAGCTCCTGTCAGGAGAGCAGTTCCACTCGAGGTCGGGGTGCGTCATGTCGATACCGGCATCCACCACCGAGACGATTACCGAAGGGTCGCCCGTGGTGTAGTTGTCCCACGCATACTGGACGTTTATGTCCGCTCCCTTCAATGAAGTGTTGCCGAACCCCCACTGGTCGGGAAGACTGGGGTCGTCGAAGGCAAGCATCCTGACCTTTTGCCTGGGCTCGGTGTACTCGACTCCCGGGATGGCCCCGAGCTCCACCGCGGCACGTGTCTGGGTGACGGCCTCGTCATAGGTCACCACATACCACTTGTGGAGTCCTTCCTTCCTTGTGCGGGGCTCGAACTCCCCGGCATCCGGGAAGAGCCTCTTTATCGATTTGATGCCAAGTTCATCAAGGGCCTGGTTGAGCCCCATGGACCTGGTCGCAACATGACCGGCTGAGAGGTCGCCCTCGATCAGGTCTATCATGTCATCGCTGAATTTGACGATGGTCACTCCGGGGACGAAAGCCCCGGTGTCCTTCGCCGAAAGAAGTTCAGTCTTTACTTCCGGCGTCTCCTCATCCTGCGGGACCGGCTCCTTGGAGCAGGAGGCCAGAAAGCAGACTGCGAGAACCGGGAAAAGGATTCGCTTCATAAATGTATGTCAGATTATTTGTTTTTTTCGGTTGCAATGAAATCCACGACCTTGAGAAGGGACTTCGGGTTCTTCCAGTCGATCTTGATGGACTTGAGGAAGGCCTTCGCCGTCGCCTTGTCGACATAAGGGTTGTCCATGAGCCCCCTCTTGCTGGCCGGAGTCAGGTTCATACCAACCCGCAGATAGGTATTCTCCTTCATGGCAATGACGCTTCCCGAAGCCTTCTGGTCCATGACGGTAGTGAGGGCCATGTCGACCATGGCGTCCATCGTGCCGCCCGCAAGGGTGGTTATGTTCTGGGTGGAAGCCGTCGCCGACTTCACGCCGTAGCCGATGTCAGCCTTGCTCATCTTGTCCACGTCGATGGAGGATTCAAGGACCACCGCCCCGTTGTCATTCTCCGCAAGGACCTTCATCAGCTTGCCTCCGGCGTTGACATAGACATCATTGCCAAGGCGCGCCGTGTACACGTTCTTCATGTCGACGGCAAGTATTTTCTCATCCCTGATGAAGTGGAGTTTCCCGTCCACGGTGACGTTCATCATCGCCTCCTGGACCTGCACGCCTGAAGCTGTGAAGACAAGGGCATTCTGGAAATCAGGATAAAGGTAAGGCCATGTGTCCTTCGGCTGGTATCTCTGCGCGGAACAGGCCAGCGCTCCGGCCAGAAGAAGTACCGCCATGGCTGTGATTCTTTTGATTGCGTTCATCTCGTTGAAGTTTAATGGCCCGCGATGCAAGCCGGGTAATCAGTTTGTAAATATAGCAAAGTATTTCCATAAATGCAAAAAGGAGCCGGCCCATGTATGAGCCGGCTCGCAGTAGATATTCAGATCCGATTACTGCTTCTTCTGGAAGTAAGTAGGATAATTCGGGTTGTAGTTGGAGTAGTTCACCGCATAGTAGTAGAACAGGTCGGGATATTTAGCGAGATCGCTCGGGTGGCTGATTCCGAAACTGTCGGCGGTGATCCACATGCCGGACGCTTCGTCAAGGGTGAAGACGACTTCCACTTCGTCGGTGACATAGACTCCGCCGAAACCGGTGTGGCCGAAGGTGTAGGCCTTGTCATCGATGCCAAACTCTTTAAGGGAACCTGATGTCTGAGGGAACGGGAAGGTGATGGTCTTCCTGTCGTCGGAAACGATTCCGTAGACAGGGCAGTCCTTTGTGTCGGAATGGTAAGCGACGGCGGAGAAGTAGGTCACGTTGCTGAAGACGAGATGGGTGACATCCTCATCATCGGGACCGACTTCTACATCCCATGAGGGATACGACAGGCCGCCGCTGGAATTCGCGCACACGCCTTTCATGGTGTAGTCTCCGAAGAAGTCCACGAGAGGATGGTCGTTGTCCTTGATGGTGATGGTGACATTGTCATGGGGACCGAGCTCGACATCATCGGACTTGCTGTCGATCGACACGTTGAATGCAAGGTTCCCGTCAAAGATGCCCGGCCTGTCGATGAGCTTGATGACGATGTTCTTCACGGTGTCGCCGGGAGCTGCGTTCAAGACTCCGGATGCAGGCTCTACCAGCTGGTAGTTCGTCCCTGAGACGGCTGTCCTGTCCGTGCACTTGACGGTGATCGTAGCTCCGTTCTTGTTGTTGTAGATGGAGACCGGAACAGTGATGTTTCCAGCATCCTCGGCAAATGTCTTGTTACCACAGTATATCGAGATGAATGAGTGGTGCTGGAAAGTCAGTTCCCTGTTGCAGGATGCAAGGGCCGCGACCATCGCGACGCCTGCAAGTATGTATGCTAATTTTTTCATATTCATTATGCTTGGATTCTGTTAGTCCAACATTTGAACTACTCGGTAGCTGTTGTGTATCCAGGGTTCTGCACGAGGTTGGGGTTGACCTGCATCTCGTAGGTAGGAACAGGATAGCACATACGATGGTCGGTTGCAGGGACAGCAGGACGATCATAGTAGACAGGATTTCCTGCCAGGTACATCAGGACACCGGCCTGCTGGGCAATTTCCTGGGGACGGCGTGCGGGGATGGGATCGCCCCAGCGCTTGAGGCAGCTGTAGCGGAGGCCTTCTCCGACAGTCTCCTTGAACCACTCGGTCTTGACATTCGCAAGGGTACCGGCTGTGGCGGAAGCGCCACGTGCAGTCTGGAGGGCATTGAGGTAGACGGCAGCCTGGTCGGCATTGCCTTCCTGGGCGTAAGCTTCAGCTGCGATGAGGTACATCTCGCTGATGAGCAAAGGCTTGCGTGCATGGGCACCGGTAGGGACCTCACCTGAACGCAGGGCAGGATTGTCGTAGTACTTGATGAATACGTAGAACCCATCCCTGTGGAAAGTGCTGGCAGCCCTCAGGGGACGCATCTCGGTAGGATCGTACCAAGTGGAAAGACGGAGGTCGCCATCTTCATAGGTGTCCATCAGGTTGGCTGAAGGAATGTAGTATGAAGCGTAGTACTGGCCTTCCTTGTCGTCATTGCTGATCTGGGTGAAGATGGTGTTTCCACCGGTTCCCTCGGCCATGCTTGCGAACATCTGCAGGATAGGCTCCTTTCCGTTGTCGTTGATCCATTCTTCCACCATTTCGTCAGCCGAGGAAGACAGGGCGTAGCCGGCGGCGGAGTTGATGACCTTTTCCGCATAGGCTGCAGCCTGGGCGTAATTCTTGGTGTCGATGTAGTAGCGGGCGTACAGCGCGTTGACGGCGTCGATGGTAGGCTTCTGGGACCTGACGGCACCCTTTGCGTTGGCGAGGATGACGGCGGCGGAATCAAGGTCTTCCTTGATCGCGGCGTAAACCTCGGCGACAGTGGCGCGTGCGGGCTTCTCGACCTGGTTGTACTTCAGGACGAGGGGAACGCACAGGTCGGTTGAAGCAGACGGGCCGTAAGCCTTTCCGAAATGACGGGCGAGAGTGAGGTAGGAAGATGCGCGGCCGAAGAAGGCATATCCCTTCATGGTCCTCGCCGCAGCCTTGAGGTTGTCGGCGACACCGTCAGCGTTCTCGATGGCGATGTTGTAGTTCTTTATGGAACCGTAGTTGCCGGACCAGAGGTCTCTCGTGTCATAGTTGTCAGCCGAGAAGGAATCATCCATGCGGTGTTCCGAACCATAGTTGTTGCCATAGTCCACGACAGCGTTGAAACCGTCGCACATGACCTCGGAAGTCTGGGAATAGACTCCGTAGTACAGGCCTCTGTAGGAAGAGAGGACGCCGTTCGTGAATTCAGTCACGTCGGTGGCGGTCAGCATCGGAGACTCTCCTGGCGTGTATGCGATGGAGGTCGTAGGGACGAGATCCAGGTCGCAGGAAGCCAGCATCACAGCAGCGATACCTGCTGCAAGGGCGTATTTGAGTATATTTTTCATATTCTTCATAATTTTAGCAATTAGAATGTGATCTCGATACCGCCGAGGAACTGCTTGGTGTTACCACCGATACCATAGGTAAGGTTGGAGTCAACCTCAGGGTCGATACCATCATACTTGGTGAAGGTGAGGAGGTTACGTCCGGTGAAGGTGAACTTGATGCCTTCCACTGTACCGTTCGTCCATCCAAGGATGCTCTTGGGAAGCGAGTAACCGATCTGGAGGTTCTTCAGACGGAGGAAGCTCGCGTTCTGGAGAAGGTGGGTATCGAACCTCATGATGTAACCCTTGGACCAGTCAGGCCATTTGGCGTCGGTGTTGTAAGGAGTCCAGAAATCGTTGACGGACTTGATGGCGTTGAATCCGGCGAAGTTCGCAGGGTTGCCATAGAAGTAACCGTCATTCGAGATGAGGGACTTGCCGAGAACGTAAGAGAAGTCGCACAGGAACGACAGGCCCTTCCATGCACCGGAGAATCCGAAACCTCCGTTGATAGGAGCGTGACGCTTGTTGCCGGTGTTCTGGGTGAGGGAGGCCTCGTCGAAGACCTTGGTGATCCTGCTCTTGTCCTTGGTGGTGACTGTCATGTCCTCGCCACGCTGATACCAGGTCGGGGCTCCATCTACAGGGTCGATTCCTGCAAAGATAGGATAGTAGAAAGCGACAGGCTGTCCGACGACATAGGTGATACCTGTGTTCGCGATCTCCCAGCGGTCACGTCCGTCGAAGAGTTCGGTGATCTTCTCCTGGTTCCAGTTGAAGGTCGTCTTCGCCCTGAGGAAAGCGTCACGGGTGCGGATGATGTCGAGGCCGAGCTCGATGTCGAAACCCCTGTTGAGGAGTCCGCCCACGTTTGCCGTCAGGCTGGAGAAACCGGTGGTGTAGGGATAAGGAACATCCATGAGCATGTCGGTGGTCTGCCTGTTGTAGTACTCTAAGTCAAAGTCGAGCTTGCTAAACAAGCGGCCGGATAGGGCTACGGTCAGCAATGCCTGCTGCTCCCAGGTGAGTTCGGGATTCTCAGGCTGGCCGATGACCTTGGAGTTGGCCTCTGCGTAGGAAGTACCCTTGCCGATGAGGGCGAGAGAGGAATAATCACCGATACCGGCGTTACCCTGTGTACCGTAGCTGAGCTTGAAGTTGAGGTCGTCGACCCAGTTGACATCCTTGACGAAAGCCTCTTTCTTGAGTTTCCAGAGGAAACCGGCAGACCAGAACGTTGCGTTCCTGCGGTCGATACCGAAGCGTGAGCAGGCATCGTTACGGACGGTGGCGTCGAAGATGTACCTGTCGAAGAGGGTGTAGTCGGCATGTGCGAAGAAGGAGAGGAACTTGCTCTCGGTGTGCGATTCGGAGATCGAATATGTCGACTGCTTACCGTCCTGGAGGTTCACCAGACGGTCGTCGGTCTGTCCGGTTGAAGAGGCAGTGTAGTAGTCGTAGTAGTTGGCGATGCCTTCCTGGCCTCCGAGGAGGGTGAACTTGTGGTCCTCGCCAAGGTCGAAGCTGTACTCGACGGTGTTGGTGATGGTCGCTGAATAATCGAGGGCTGTGTACTTTCCCTTGAGACCGTTCCCGGGATTGGAAATGTAGGTAGGCTTGCGCATCCTGTTGTCGAGGGTGATGGCGCCGTCGATACCGGCACGGGAGGCGAACTTGAGGTTGCGGATGGGTTCGATCTCGACGAACAGGCTTCCGAGGAGGCCGTAACGGTCGTACTGGTCAGGATTGTTCTCCATGTAGTACTTCGGGTTCATCGCGTTGTTGGAGTACCTCGGGCTCATCTCCTTACCCGTCTTGGGATCGATTGCGTAGTAGAGAGGGTTCTGGAGATAGGAAAGACCTCCGGAGGTGTAGTTCGACATGTTGTCGGAGTCTCCCCAGTTGGGGTTCCGCTGACGCTTATCGAGGGAAAGGGAAACGTTTGCGCCGACCTTCAGCCACTCCTTGGGATGACCCTGCACGTTGGAACGTACGGTGTAACGGTCATAGAAGTTGCCGGGAGCGGTACCTCTCTGGTGGAACTGGGATCCGCCGACCATGTAGGCGACCTTCTGGCTACCGCCTTCAACCGTGATGTCGTTCTGGTACTGAGGATTGTTCAGGTTCTGGAAATACTCGTACCACTTGGTGTTGGCGGTGTAGCCCTTGGAAGTGTAGGTGTTGTAGATGTACTCGGGAGTAAAGATGCCGGCCCTTACCCAGAATTCCTTGAGTTCGTCACCGCTCATCATGTTGTTGTAGAACGTCATGTCGGCGAGGGTGGAGATACCGTACTGGGAACGGACGGTGACAGTGGCCTTCTCGTTGTAGCTTCCCGACTTCGTGGTGACGAACACGACACCGTTCGCAGCACGGGATCCGTAGATCGAGGTTGCGGACGCATCCTTCAGGATGGAGATGGTCTTGATGTCGTTAGGGTTCATAGCCATGATGGAACGGCTGGAGGAAGGGATACCGTCGATGATGAACAAAGGTGTCGAGCTTGCACCCAGGGAACCTACTCCGTGGAGTGTCATGGACACGTTGTTGTCACCGGCGACACCACCGGTCGTCAAGACCGAGAGACCGGCGACCTGTCCCTGCAGCTGGTCGAGAGCCGAGGATGAAGGTGCATTCTTGATGGTCTCGGAGTTGACCGTGGAGACGGATCCCACGAGGGAACCGACCTTCTTGGCGGAACCGTAACCGACCACGACCGCATCTTCGAGAAGGTTCCTGTCCTCCTCGAGGGCGACGTCGATAATGTTCCTGCCTTCAACGGGGATGGTCACGGTAGTGAAGCCGATGGCGGAAACGACGATCGATCCCCTTGCAGGGACGTTGATCGTGAACTTTCCGTCCACGCCGGTGGAAGTACCGGTCATCGTGCCTTCAACCATGACGGTGGCTCCGGGAACGGGCGCTCCGTTCGCAGCCTCCGTGACAGTACCAGACACCTTGTGCGTCTGGGCGAATGCTGTGCCTATGCAGACGATGAGGCACAGCGCCATAGAGAATAATTTTTTACCCATAAGCTTAAAACTTAAACTTAAATTATTGAATAAATAGTCTATTCAAACCGCGGCCCGCAAAAACCGAAACCAAAGGGAAAGGCCCTCCGGTCCGGCCAAAAAGCTAGGGACCTGCTTACAAATAAAAGAATAAATTTGGAATATTCCAACAATTTAAAATGCCGGAAGCTTGAGAATCCGCCGATTTTGCATCGTTTTATGCAATCGTCAATTGCATCGTGTCCGATTAAACACTTCTAAACTGTTAGCGCGGATTCTAAAATTTTAATAAAATGAAAGTTTCGCAAAAAGGCGATTTTTTTTATTTCTCGAGGATTTTATTCTGCTCCGAGACTGAAAATTCATGGATTGCGGTGAACACGGCCTTGATGAAATCTTCCGGCAGCCCGAGGTCCTTGCCCTTGGACACCATGTCATTGAGGATGCTCTCCCAGCGTGAGGCCTGGACGATGGCTATGTTGTGCGCCTTCTTGAACTCACCGATCATGCGGGAGACCTCCATCCTTGAAGACAGGATGCCCAGGAGGTTCTCGTCAAGGACGTCTATCCTCGTACGGAGCTGCTCGATGTTCTCGTTGTATTCCCTGTCGTTGGTCACTTTCTGGCGTACGGTCAGGCTTTCGAGCAGGACCTTGAGCGCATCCGGGGTGACCTGTTGGGAAGCATCGCTCAGGGCACAGGACGGGTCGCAGTGGGACTCCACCATCAGGCCGTCCAGGCCGAGGTCCATCGCCCTCTGCGAAAGTTCCTTCAGATAGAGCCTGCTGCCGCCCATGTGGCTCGGGTCGGCGAAGAACGGGATGAGAGGATAGCGGGTCCTGAACTCCACGGCCATCTGCCAGCCGGGGAAATTGCGGTAGGGAATCTTCTCCGTGGTGGAGAAGCCGCGATGGATGACTCCGAGTTTCTTCACTCCCGCCTGGTTGATCCTCTCCAGGGCGCCGATCCACAGGTCCAGGTCCGGATTGACAGGGTTCTTCACGAGGACAGGCATGTCGGTATCCCTCAACGCATCGGCTATCTCCTGCACGAGGAAGGGGTTGGCCGTGGTACGGGCCCCGATCCAGACAAGGTCGATTCCGTACTTTATGCATTCATAGACGTGCCTGGCCGAGGCCACCTCGGTGCCCACCTTCATCCCATATTCCTTCTTGACCTTCTGCAGCCACTTCAGGCCAGGCGTCCCCACCCCTTCGAAACTCCCGGGGTGGGTGCGCGGCTTCCATATCCCCGCACGGAAAACATGGATGCCGAAGGAGGCGAGCCCCTTCGCGGTCATCATCACCTGGAGTTCCGATTCGGCGCTGCACGGGCCTGCGATGACGATAGGCGGAATGCTTTCGTCGAAGAATCCCCACTGGGATACGGGTATGGTGTCAAGCGTTCTTGGCATTGTCATCTGAGTATTTTCTTGATCCGGTTGGCTTCTTTTATCAGTTCCTCGATCTTCTTTCCGTCACAACGGTCTATCGCCTCGCGGAATTCGTTCATCCTTGCGATGTAGGTGTCCATGACGTGGAGCACGTTCTCCCGGTTCCTGGTGAGGATCGGCACCCACATGTCGGCGGAGCTCTTCGCGAGCCTCACGGTCGAGGAGAAGCCTCCGGAGGCAAGGTCGAAGATGTGTTTCTCGTCCCTTTCCTTGTCCAGCACCGTCAGTGCGAGGGCGAAGGATGTCACGTGGGATATGTGGGAGACATAAGCCGTGTGGACGTCATGGGCGTCGGAGTTCATGTAGATGGGGCGCATGTTCAGCACGCCGTAGAGTTCCTCGACCTTCCTCAGTGCCGAAGGGTCCGACTCTTCGGAGTCCGCGAATATGCACGCCCTCCCGTCGAAGAGCCCGGGCATGGCCGCCCAAGGCCCCGAGTATTCGGTCCCGGCCATGGGATGCGTGGCCACGAACCTGCCGCGAAGCGGATGGTAGTGGACCGAGCGGACGACCTGGGCCTTGATGGAACAGGTGTCGATGACGATCTTCCCGTCCGCATCTCCCGGAACCATGCCGCACTCCGCCATAAGGTCAAGTATCCTCGGAAGGGTCCTGACAGTCGCGTCGGCCGGGATGGCAACTACGACAAGGCCGCTCCTGCGGACACATTCCTCCAGCGCGACGACTTCGTCGCAGAGTCCCATCTTCAAGGCTGCGGTAGCGTTCACGGGATCCGTCTCGACTCCCAGGACCTTATTTGCGAAGCCCCTTCTCCTGAGGTCGAGCGCCATCGAGCCTCCGATGAGGCCGAGTCCTACTATTCCGACTGCCTCCATATCAGCCTATATATTCACGTATGCGCGCGCAAGCCTCGTCAAGGACGGGTGCGGGAGCGCAGAGCGACACTCTCACATAATCCTCCCCGTTCTTCCCGAATATGAATCCGGGAGTGATGAAGACCCCGGTGGCATGGAGGATCTCCTCGGAGAGGCGTTCGCCGGGAGTCATGGGGCCGCCGTTGGGATTCTCCCAACGGGCGGGGACGCGTCCAAACAGGAACAGGCCGGCGGTGTCGTGGTCGTAATCCACCCCCAGGGTGTCGAATATCCTTCCGGCAGCACGGCGGCGTACCTCATATTCGGAATTGAGTTTGACGAACCAGTCCTCGCCGCGTCCGAGGGCAGCCACGGCGGCCATCTGCATGGCCTTGAACTGTCCCGAGTCCATCTGGCTCTTCACTTTCAGGATCTCCTTGATCAGCGCCGGGTCGCCGGCCACCATCCCGAGCCTCCAGCCGCTCATGTTGTGGGCCTTGCTCAGGGAATTGAGTTCCAGGCAGCATTCCTCGGCACCGGGCACGGAAAAGATGGAAAGCGGCTTGTCGGTAAGTATGAAGGAATATGGATTGTCGTTGACTATGAGTATCCTGTGCCTCCTTCCGAAATCCACGATCCTTTCATAGAGCTCGGGAGTCGCCTTGGCCCCGGTCGGCATGTTCGGGTAATTGGTCCACATGATCTTCACCCCATCCAGGTCCATGTTCTCGAGCTGGTCGAAATCCGGATGCCAGCCGTTCTCCCTCTTCAGGTCGTAAGGGACGAGCTGCGCCCCGGCCAGCTGTGCGGAGGATGCGTAGGTGGGATAACCCGGGTCCGGCACGAGGATCTTCTCGCCGGGATTGACGAAAGTCAGGCTCACCAGGAGTATTCCCTCCTTGGAACCCACGAGAGGTTGGATGCCGCCGTCCGGATTCAGGGTAACCCCGTAGTAACGCGAGTACCAGTCCGCAAAAGCCTGCCGGAGGGCGGGGATGCCACGGTAGTTCTGGTAGACATGGTTGCCGGGCTGCCTAGCCGCCTCGCAAAGGGCGTCTATCGCCTCCTGAGGCGGCATGCCGTCAGGGGCTCCGATCCCGAGATTGATCAGTTTCTTCCCTTTCTTCAAAAACTCGGCGCCTACTGCGTCAAGGTCTTTCTGCTTCCTGGAGAAATAGTACTCCTGAACCCCCTGGGTTCTCTTAGCCGGTTCTATGATCATGGGTCTGTGTGTTTTGCGCGGCGCTCCGGCGCCGCAGGTTGCTTTCGTAGCTTTCGTATTCGCCGAGCACGGCGAGTCCCGCCATCAGCGGCTTGACAGCCTTGAGGGCCTGGCGGTAGCGGGGATATGAGGCAAACGTGATGTCTGCATAGAAGAAATACTGCCACTCCTGTCCGGGGATGGGCAGGGACTGGATCCTGGTGAGGTTCATGTCGTAGAAGGACAGAACCGTCAGGACCTGGGCGAGGGATCCGGGCTTGTGGGGAAGGGTGAAGCAAAGGGTCGCCTTGTCAACCGCCCGGGAGGGCACCTTCAGCGCTTCGTCCAGGACAAGGAAACGGGTCAGGTTCTGCCTGCAGGTCTCTATGTTCCGGGCAAGGATCTCCAGGCCGTTCTGCTCCGCGGCAAGCACGGACGCCACGGCGCCGACCCCCTTCTCCCGGGAAACTGACAGGTCGATGGCGCTCTTGGCCGTGTCCTCATACTCGACGACCGTCATCCAGGGACATTTCTCTTCAAAGAACTTGCGCGTCTGGTTGATGGCCATGTAATGGGTGCGGACCACCTTGATGTCCTCGAGCCTCTGGCCCGGAACGGCCATCAGGTTCTGGTGGATGGGGATATAAACCTCCCCCTTGATCTTGAAGGGGTACTCCCTCAGGAGTTCGAAATTGGGGACCAGGCCGCCGGAAATGGTGTTTTCGATGGCTATCACCAAAGCATCCGCCCTGCTCTGCTTCATCGCTTCGAAAAGGCTGGTGAAGGTAGGGCACTCCACGATCCCGATCCCGGCTCCCCCTGAGGGGTAGAACTCCCTTGCGGCCTGCTCGTGAAAGCATCCGCGGTAACCTTGTATCGCGACCCTGGTCATATTTCTGTCAAGTTCGTCGTCCTGGGGAATGGGAGGGGGAAACAGTAGGATTATCCTCCGAATGGATCAAAGCAAGGGAGAGGGCTACACGGTAAGTATCTCCTTCTCCTTGGCTGACACGAGGGTGTCGATCTCCTTGACCTTTGCGTCGGTCACTTTCTGGATCTCGCCTTCGGCCTCCTTCTGTACATCCTCGCTGAACTCTCCGGCCTTCTGGCTCTTCTTAAGCTGTTCGACACCCTCGCGGCGGGCGTTGCGCACTGCCACCTTGGCCTGCTCGCCGGAGGCCTTGGCCTTCTTTATGAGTTCCTTGCGCCTGTCCTCAGTCAGAGGGGGTATGGGGCAACGGATCACTTCGCCGTTGTTCTGGGGAGTGAATCCCAGGTTGGCGGCCATGATGGCCTTCTCTATCGCAGGAATCAGGTTCTTCTCCCAGGGCTGGACGGCGATGGTCCTGGCATCGGGCACGCTGATGGAAGCGACCTGCGACACCGGGGTCTCTGTCCCATAATAGTTTACGGAGACACTGTTGAGGATGGAAGGATTGGCCTTGCCCACCCTGTAGGTCTTGAGCTCTTCTCCGAAGAACGCCACGGTGTCGTCCATCTTGGACTCTACACCTTTCAAGATCTCTTTGGCTTTGTCTGTAAGCATGGTATTCAGGATAAAATCGTTGTTCTGTCTATGCACGAGGCCCCATTTCCCGGCCTTCTCTATCTATGCACGAGGGTCCCTGCTCTCCGGCCTTCCCTACTTATGCACTAAGGTTCCTACCTTCCGGCCCTCGCTATTTATGCACTAAGGTTCCGACCTTCAGGCCCTCGCTATTTATGCACCAGGGTTCCGACCTTCCGGCCCTCGACAAGTTTCATGAGGTTTCCCTCTCCGTTGATGTCGAAGACAATGATAGGCATGTTCCCGTCGCTGCACAGCGCGTAAGCGGTCTGGTCGAGCACTTTCAAATGCCTTGCCATGGCCTCGTCGAAGGTCAGTTCCTCATATTTCACAGCGGACGGATCCTTCTCCGGATCGGCGGTATAGACTCCGTCCACGCGGGTACCCTTGAGCATTGCGTCGGCATTCAGTTCCAAAGCCCGGAGGGCGGCTCCTGAATCGGTTGTGAAGAACGGGCATCCCGTTCCGCCGGCGATCAGGGCGACGCCGCCTTCCTCGAGGACCCTGACCGCGTTGTCACGGTTGTAATAGCGGGCCATAGGCTCCATGGGAGTGGCAGTAAAGACTTCGGCATTGACCCCTTCATCCTTGATGAACTGGCTGAGTGCCAATGCATTGATGATAGTAGCCAACATACCCATGCGGTCCCCGGTCACCCGGTCGAATCCCTTCTCAAGGCCCTGGAGGCCCCTGAATATGTTGCCGCCGCCGTTTACAACGGCCACCTGCAGTCCGGCCTTGGCTGCATCCGCTATTTCTTTTGAATACTTGCGGAGGTAATTCTCGTCAAGTCCTTTTCCGGAAGGGCCTGCCAGGCTTTCCCCGCTGAGTTTCAGCAATACTCTCTTGTACATCCGTTACCTGTTATTGGTCAATTATGCAAAAATAGTTTTTACGGAAAGAAAATCAAAACAAATTTGGCTGTTTGCGGAAAAGGTGCTACCTTAGCGGTCCGATTCAGGGGCGTAGCTCAGCTGGTTCAGAGCGCTTCAGTCACATTGAAGAGGTCATCGGTTCGAACCCGATCGTCCCTACAGCTTCCCCGGAAGGGGAATAAACAGTTTTCCGTGAAAGGGAATAAACCGCTTCCCCCTGGAAGGAAATATAATGACGGCGACTGATAAGAGATTACCGGTCGCCGTCATTTATTTGATATAATAGACATTTCTGGTTGGTAAAATCCTTTATTTGACCCGCGCAGGCGGAGTCTGCCTCCTGAAGGTTCCGTTCGCGGCAGCTCACTCCATCCCTCCCGGCGTCTCCTTCGTCATCGCTTCGCGATAACTCGTATCCGCCAGGTCCCTCTGACGTGTCCGAGGGTTGGCACGCCCTCCTTGAGGCGGACTCCGCCTGCCCTCTGTTTTGCATAGAACTCCAGCGTGGATGGCTGCGGCTCCAGGCAGGTCCCATCCACAAAAACCGGCCTCCAGCGTGGATCACTTGGCCCGAGTCATCCACCTTTAAGGCCTGTTTTTGTGGATGGCCTCTTTAACTCAGGCATATTCCTTTCTTTTTTGTCCATGCTTTTCGGAGCCATCCTTTAAAGGGCTCATAGGCGGCATCCCCGAATGCCTTGAGGTAGGTGGCGATGGAGAAGTCGTCTTTGGTTTACCCCACATTTTCAAATAGCTAACACGCTCGGCTTTTGCTATGGGTTGTTAATCAATGCGTTAAGTTTTGATGGCGTGTTAAGTGGACGTTTTTTGGGGGTACCTTCACACGCCGCCGATTTGTAATATGTTAATAATGAGGTGTTTATCTTTATAGGGCGTGTTAGCTATTTGAAAAAGACTATCCGTGCGATAGCCGATGGTCCAATACCGCACGATGGTATATGGCCCCATGCCGTATGATGGTAGATAATCCTATGCAGGAAGATAGATTAGTTGTACCCTCAAGCGAAGTGAGGGGAGCGGAGCGAACGGTTTGTGGGTGGACCGTGCTGGCAGGCGCAGGGGGGGATTGTGCTGATTGAAAGTTTGCGTGTGGACCGCGCCGGCAGGAGTCGGCAGGAGTGGATATGTGCCGGGCTGTAAGCGGTGTTGTCCTGAGGACCCTGGCCACCAGCGGCCGTAAGCGGGCGATGTGCGCGCCACCTTGGCGATGAAGGGAAGCGGCGGATGGCATGGTCGCAAGCGGTGTTGTCCTGAGGACCCTGGCCACCCGCGGCCGTAAGCGGGAGGCACCGCGCCGCCAGGCGTGGGGGGATGGAGCAAAGCGGAAGGTCCGAAGGACAATACCGCTTGCGGACACTCTGCAAAAGAAAAGCAAAGCGCAGTGGGGGGATGGAGCGAAGCGGAAGGTCCGAAGGACAATACCGCTTGCGGACACCGAGCCGACCATGAAAAAAGAGGATGACCTCCAAGTCAACAGACTTGTCAGTCATCCTCCTTGTTCATATGCCAGTCTCCGATTATTTGTCTCCGAGCGACTCCTCGACCGCCTTGAAATAGCGGTAGGTGTTGACCTTGAGCTCACCTGCGGCGGGCTCGTCCAGCACCAGGATACCGTTCTCGTGGAGCTGCAGGGCGGACAGGGTCACATAGTGGCTCACCGGGCCTTCCACGGCCTCCTTCACCACGCGGGCCTTCCTGCCGCCAAGCGCCAGGATGAGCACTTCGTCTGCACTGCAGACCGTCGCCACGCCTACGGACATCGCGCGCTTGGGAACGAGGCTGGTGTCACCGCCGAAGAAACGGGAATTCACGACGATGGTGTCCTGGGTGAGGGTCACTACCCTGGTACGGGAGTTGAGCGAAGAGAAGGGCTCGTTGAAAGCGAGGTGGCCGTCTTCGCCCACGCCTCCTAGGAAGAGGTCGATCCCGCCGGCATCCATGATGGCGTTCTCATATTCACCGCATTCCTCGTCGAGGTCAGGAGCGTTGCCGTTGAGGATGTGGATGTTCCCGCGAGGGATGTCGATGTGGTCGAAAAGGTTCCTGTACATGAAGCTGTGGTAGCTCTCGGGATGGTCCTCGGGAAGTCCCACATATTCGTCCATGTTGAAGGTTATCACATTCTTGAAGGAGACCTCGCCGGCCTTGTTCATCCTGATGAGCTCGGCGTAGGTGCCCAGGGGGGTCGATCCGGTCGGAAGGCCGAGGACGAAAGGCCTGTCCGTCAGGGTCTTCTTATAGTTGATCGCTTCCGCGATACGGTGCGCCGCCCAGAGCGAGGCCTGGTGGTTGTCGTCTTTTATTACAACTCTCATGTCGGTTTTGGTTTAATGGTTCATTTCAGTTTCAGGAAGACTTCGAAAGCCTGGTATTCGGCCATTCCAAGTTCATCGTACAGCCGGGCCGTGTTCTGCGTGCGCTCCTCCGCCCTCTGCCAGAACTCACGGGGGTCGTCACCGGGGAAAGGCACTATGTCCTTCTGGGAGAGGTGGCGGAATATGGCATGCCGCTTCTCGATCAGCTCGTCCGGGCTCAGAGGCACGGCCATGTCCACCCTCCAGAGTTCCCACTCCATCCAGGCTCCGCGGTAAAGCCAGATGGTGCTGTCCTCGAGCCAGGTCTCCCCTTCCGCCTTCAGCTGCTCGATTGCCTCAAGGGCGGCTTCGGTACACACCCTGTGGGTGCCGTGAGGGTCGGCAAGGTCTCCCGCCATGTAGATCTGGTCCGGTTTGATTTCCTTGAGCAAAGCCTTGATTATGTCAATGTCGGCCTGAGTGCGCGGGAACTTGGTCACTCCGCCGGACTCATAGAAAGGAAGGTTCAGGAAATGGACGTTGGAGTCGACATTCAGGCCGAAGCTCCTGCAAGCGGAGCGGGCCTCGCTGCGGCGGATAGCCGCCTTGAGCGCGAGAAGTTCCTTGGGCTCGGGCTCTCCCGGCTTCTTCGAACTGATGACATAGCGGACCTTGTCGAACTCATCGGCGAAGCCAAGCTGGTTCGCGGTGTCCAGATGCTGGAGGACCACGTCGTCGTGGACGGCAAGGTCCCCGGAGGTCTCGTAGGCCACGTGGACGTCATGCCCCTGGTGGACAAGGCGGATGAACGTACCTCCCATAGAGATGACATCGTCGTCCGGATGGGGCGAGAAAATCAGCACTTTCTTAGGGAAGGGAGAGCTCTTCACGGGACGGGTCGAATCGTCGGCGTTGGGCTTGCCTCCCGGCCAGCCTGTGATCGTGTGCTGGAACTCGTTGAATACATCTATGTTGATCTTGTCGAACGGGCCGTGAAGGTCAAGCAGTTCTCCAAGTGAATTCTCAAGATAGTGCTGCTGCGTCAGCTTAAGGATGGGCTTCCCTACCTTCTGGCAGAGCCAGACGACGGCCTTCCGGATCAGCTTCGGCGTCCACTCGCAGGGGCCCACCATCCACGGGGCCACCCTCCTGGTGAGGAGCGAAGCCGACATCTCGTCAGTAAAGAAAGTGATGTTGTCATGCATCTGGAGGAAGGAAGCAGGGCACGAAGGGTCCATGTCCCCTTCCACTATCCGGTTCACCACCGCTGCCTTGTCCTCGCCCCAGGCCATCAGGATTATCCTCCTGGCGCTCATCATCGTTCCGACCCCTATCGTTATGGCGGACCTGGGGGTCACTGAGATGTCGCCGTTGAAATTGCGGGCCTGCCTCTTTCTGGACTGGTAGGACAGGAGAACCACCCGGGTACGGCTCTTGGGAGAGGTTCCGGCCTCGTTGAATCCTACCTGGCCGCCTTCGCCTACCCCTATGACGAGCAGGTCCAGTCCGCGGGCCTCCTTGTCGAACTCAGCGCAGTAGTCGGAGACCTTCTCCTGAGGGACGGTCCCGTCAGGGATATGGACGTTCTCCCTGGGCACGTCCACGAGGTCGAGGAACGCTTCGTGGAGCCGTCGGTTGCGGCTCTGGGGGGAAGAAGCCGCGCAAGGGTAATATTCATCGATAGAGAATATCTCCACGTTGGAGAAGGAGACCTCTCCTTCGCGGTACTTGCGGGCCAGGATCTTGTAGACGGAGACAGGAGTCGCCCCCGTGGTCAGGCCAAGCTTGAAAGGCCTGGGGAGACCTGATTTGGCGTGGTCGGAAATCGCCTTCACGATGATCGCGGCGATCTTCTCGCTACCGACTGTGGAATCGTCATGGATCTCGGTCGAGATCCTCTCGAAAGAGTGCAGGATGCCCCTCGGGAGGTCGGTTTCGATCAGTCCGCCATCCTTGGGCAAGGAAAAATGTTTCATTGAGCTTTTGGTTTCGTTGATGATGAGATATTTCGTCGCCAATAAGTGGCGTCAAGCTCGGTGGCCGGGCCAACGGCCGGGACCTGGTTCTCCGGATGCCGGGTGCCGGGTGCCGGGTGCCGCGTGCCGGGTGCATCCCGGGCGCAGCGGAGAATCTTCTCAGCCCGGCTTGTCCGGAACGGCCTGCATATAACCCGCAAGCCGCCTTCAGCACAGCCCCGTACGGCCAGTCAGGTTACAGCTGGTTGTATGAAGGCGAGAAGGTATCCCCGTGGGCGAAGTCGCCGTAGGTTATGCCCCTCTTAAGCCAGTTGTAACGCTGCTGGGCGGTCCCATGCGTGAATGACTCGGAGACCACGTAGCCCTGTGACTTCTTCTGGAGATAGTCGTCGCCGATCTTCGCAGCGCAGTTGAGGGCTTTTTCGATCTCCCCCCTCTCGATGGAGCCATACTGCTCGTTGTCGTTCTTCATCCACACCCCTGCGTAATAGTCAGCCTGGAGCTCGAGCCTTACGCTGTACTGGTTGGAGAGAGTCTGGCTGGACTTGGACATCTGCTGATGGACCTTGCCCAGGGTGCCAAGGAGATACTGGACATGGTGTCCGACCTCATGGGAGATGACATAAGCATAGGCCAGGTCGCCGCTCGCGCCAAGGGACTGCTGCATCGTGGAGAAGAAACTCAGGTCAATGTAGACGCACTGGTCAGCCGAACAGTAGAACGGTCCAACCGAAGAAGAAGCCGTACCGCATCCGGAAGATGTGGTCCCGGTGTAGAGGACGAGCTTCGGGGTCTGATATTCATAGCCCTGCTGTGCGAACAGCCTGGTCCAGATGTCCTCGGTGCCGGCGAACACCTTCTTCGACAGGGTCGCCAGGGCCTCTTCCTCTGCCGTCGGGGTGTACTCGCCGGTAGTAGTGGTCGGCTGGAGTCCGCCCTGCTGGACTACATTGTTGAAAACATCTCCCAGGTTACCGCCCATCAAAAGGGTGATGAGACCTATGATGAGGACGCCCCCTATTCCGAGGCCGGCGACTGTTCCGCCGCCCATCCCCCTGCGGTCATCTACATTGGTGCTTTCGCGCCTTCCTTCCAGTTTCATATTCTGAATGATTTAGATTTATCCTTACTTCTCTTCCGGCCAGGCTCCGCAGCCCTATCGCGGAATACCCCTCCACCGCTCTGCCAGCCCTGCTCCGCCACCCTATCGCGGAGGCCAATTCCAACTGCAGCAATTCATTATTATCAGTTGACAAATATAATCAGTTTTCAGAAAAAACACTATATTTGCAGAACCAAAAGTCTACTGGACGAAGGCCACTTGCCCGAATGGCGGAATTGGTAGACGCGCTGGACTCAAAATCCAGTGTCCCTTAAAGACGTGCCGGTTCGAGCCCGGCTTTGGGCACGAGAGCGACAGGAATCGCTGGCATTTCATAGCACAGTCCGTGATTTGCCAGCGTTCTCTCTTTTTGTCACCTACATACCTGTCGCTCTCGAGCCCAGGGGGCGCCTTTTTTCATTGAGGGGCGTTCCCCTCAAACTCCCCCAGTCGCTGCGCTCCAACACGACAAGAATCGCTGGCATTTCATAGCACAGTCCGTGATTTGCCAGCGTTCTCTCTTTTTGTCACCTACATACCTGTCGCTCTCGAGCCCAGGGGGCGCCTTTTTTCATTGAGGGGCGTTCCCCTCAAACTCCCCCAGTCGCTGCGCTCCGACACGACAGGAATCGCTGGCATTTCATAGCACAGTCCGTGATTTGCCAGCGTTCTCTCTTTTTGTCACCTACATACCTGTCGCTCTCGAGCCCAGGGGGCGCCTTTTTTCATTGAGGGGCGTTCTATGGCTCTTTATTTGCACATTATATAAAGAACGACAATTAGTTATTGTACCATGAAGAGAGTTATATCAAGTATTTTGATTTTTACATCGGCAGTCCTTGCCCAGGCTCAAACAAAATCTGTTACTCTTGATTTGCTTGGTTCTTCCGGAATAGCCGGTGTGTCTTTTGATTCACGATTCAAAGGGAACCTCGGCTTCGGGTATAATGTTGGACTCTCCTATGCCTACGGAACGGGGACTGCCTACGGAACGGGGCCCCTCAGCAGCTATTCAGTGAATGGGATAGGAATTCCTCTGGAAATCAACTATCTCTTTGGACAGCGGAACAGCCATCTGGTTCTTGGACTTGGTATGACAAATGGTATTTACAAGTATTCGGCTAAGTCTTTCATAATAGAATATGGTGATGACGCGACTGAAATCAAGCCAGAAGATATCAGTGGAACAGCCTGGGGGTACAATCTCTTCGGTGACATAGGATACCGTTTCCAGAAGGAAAAAGGGTTCACATTCGGTGCAGGCATCAAGCCAACATTCACATTTGATAATGGAAATATAAACGGACCTTGGCTTATGCCCTATCTTAGTTTCGGTATCTCATTCTAACTAAATAGTAGGCTCGGTAAGAAGAGTAAAGGGAAAGATTTGCGGGTATCAAAAAACTTTGTACCTTTGCTAAGCATTATAAAGATTACCCACTCTTGTGGGATAGAGTTTCAAAGAATAAAGGTGTTTCAGCCCTCACTGAAATGCCTTTTTTCAATAGAAATAGAGCCGCAAGGGTACTTTCATACCTCCCGAAAACCTTTTACGAGACTCAAAATCTTTATAATGAAACAGAAAGGAGTTTTTCGCATAGGTTTGAGCCTGTACCTTGGGTTCGAGGCTCCTAAACTTGTCAAAGTGAAGGCGTACCAGCGCATTCGCAACGGCAAGGTCGAGAAAGTCCGCTCCCATTACCGGAACGTTGAGGGACGTTTGGTAATCCGGAACGAACTGCGCCGATAAGGTGCTGCTGACTTTACCTGCGGCTTAAGGATGGCTTCGGTCCTCCTTTTTTATGACTGGGATTTCCAGTTGCGACCAACACGCCGAACAGACCTAAACCTGCCGGACTTATTGACCGGGTACCCCGATAGAATGAGGGACTACCGTCCTGTAAAATGTTGAGCATAGGGAGGTAGGAGGCTGTTGCGATTATATACTCCGGAGTTATTTCACTTACCATTACTCTTTCACTTCCGTGGCACAAGGAATCGTCGATAGGAACGGATTCGTCGGGTCCGGAATGATGAACCTCAACGCTCAAATCATCTCTAAATCTTCAAGCATCTGGTTCGAGAGAACCTCGGTGGAGGGCACCCGAGCGGAATTTCCACTGGAACTTGGAGATTCCGCTTTTATTTTCCTTGTAAATGTTTGATTTCACTTTCTGTCATCATAAGTTTACTATTTTGGGGTACACTTTTTTCAGGACGATTCAAATAGCTCACACGCCCCGAATTCAGAAAGAACTATGTATCAACTCGTTAGCTTTTTCTAGCGTGTTAAGTGGGCGTTTTTAAGGACCTACTTCACACGCCGTCATTCTGTAATATATTAATCATGAGGAGCTTATCTTTTTAGGGCGTGTTCGCTATTTGAAAAACCGCCATGTCTGACCGGCGGGCATCACCGGCGCCTGCCCGACGGGCATCACCGACGTCTGACCGACGGGCATCACCGACGTCTGACCGGCGGGCATCACCTGCGTCTGACCGGCGGGCATCACCTGCGTCTGACCGGCGGGCATCACCGGCGCCTGCCCTCCAGGGATAAGCCAGACAATCCTGACATAAATGTAGCCTGAGGTGGATACTATCAGCAAATATTCGCTATCTTTGCGCCCCCAAAAGACCTGGCTGGTGGTTTTCTGAATATGGCAGAGGGCAGCCGCAAGGGCAACCGGCCACCGGACCGCCCGGCCAGGGTCGGGAACCAGAATGCCTGAGAGCAAAACCGGGGGGACCGGGCGGCCAGGCTTGGGTGCCAGGATGCCGAGGGAGCAAAACCAGAGACCGCTCGGCCAGGCTTGGGAGCCCGGATGCCGGGGGGGAGCAAAACCAGCTAACTGGGTGGCCAGGAACCATAATTCTGTGGAGCCGCTCGGCCAGGCTGCGCAGAAGGCGCATGGAAACGGAGGGGACGAAATAAACGGAGGGGAGAAAACGAAAGGAATGAAAAAAACAGAGGGGACGAAATAAACGGAAACAATGGAAAAAACGGAAACAATAAAAAATACTTCTGCCGTGAAAAGGTTTGCCGCCGCCATCGGCTGCGCCATAGTTGCCATTTTGCCATATTCATGCGAAATAACCCTTCCTGACCCGCCTTCGCCGGAAAGTGCCGTCAGGACGGACACTTTTGATTTTGAGAAGCGCTACCCCGGAGCAAGGATCCTGGAAGCCTATCGCTGGGGTGGTGACGAAACCATCACCGACATCAAGTTCATCGACCGTGACGGGCTGGAAGGCAAGGCAATATACTGCCGCGGCACATGGATGGTCACGGAAAAGAAATACGACACCGGCAACTTCCTTTACATGATTCCGCGGAAAGTCGCCCGCGCCTACATCGGGACCGGGGTGGAATATGAAGACTACTGCAGCGACAACTACTATGTCGTGGAAATATCCAGGAACGGGATCGACAGGAAACAGTACGAATTCCTGTTCGACGCTCCCTACTCCGACGGTACCGAATATCTAGAAAACCTTGTGCATCATATAGTCATCGACGAGGACGGAACCCTTCTGACATGCTCCCACCATTCATTCAACCGCTCTATTTGGTGGCATGACATGCGCACTTCTATCGGATGCGTCCGGGCCAGGTATCCGGAAGCCACCTTGCTGGGAGCCGTCAACGATTGCGGTAACAATACCCTTTTCATCCGTGACGGCGGAATCCTCAAGAAGGTGGTCACCCATGACCGCGGATTCGGCTTCGAATGGCAGGAAACCACATATTCACTTGACATGGACACTCCCCTCCCTGCTTCGGTAGTCGCCGAAAAGGAATCGTACGAGAAAGCCCACCCAGACCAGAAGTTCTTCGCCCTTTCATCCGTGGAGCGCCCGCACGGCTTGTTCTACGGACTGACTTTCGGGGAAGAACTCAACAACACGACTATCTACTCAAAGGCAGAATAGCGCCGGCAGGTGACAACCAAGGCACCGGTCGGACCAAAGCGAGAGGCAGGAAAGCCGATTAGATATTTGGGAACTATTTACTTGTTGTCCACAGAAACTCCGTAAATAGGATTTTATTTGTATTTTTGTTTCATTCGTTTCAACAACTATGTTTAGTAGGCGACAGGACATTTTTTACATTCTGCTCTATTGTTTGCTTGTCATTTCATGCTCAAATAATACGAGTAGGGTGCCATGGGCTGTTCGCAAATGGCAAAGAGAACATAGAGTGCCTGAAAAGATAATCAAATATAGAATAGAATCGGCACAAAAAGATTCCCTGAGATTCAAGAACATGGTCTTGGAGGAAATGACTGTAAATGCTTGTTTGCTTATAAACGGAATGCCAACTGAAATGTATGAATATGGCGATACAATAGACATTCTTTATGCCGGACCAGAAAAAGCACCGGCGGAGGGAGTTACATACACATTCGTCAGAGATAAGTTTTATTCATATACTGTTGATTGAAGAGCCCGCTTCCCCCCCGTCCATTTTGGACAACAGGTGTATAATTCCCTTATATTTTCATATTATCCCCAAAAAGCGTATCTTTGAAGGATAATGGAATCTCTGGAATCCAATATTCTTCTAAAGATATGAAAAAGGTACTGTTGATTTTTGCCGCGGCTGCCCTGGCATTGGGTTTCCGCGCTGCCGAACCCTTTGAAGGAGAGCCTGTAAAAGAATCCGGGACGACTTACGTCCACGATGCGCTGGAGCCTTATGTCAAGAGCGGCGAACTGCCGGGCGCAATCAGCATTCTCTACAAGGACGGAGTCCAGGAAACATGCTGCATCGGTTTCGCCGACGTGGCTACCGGACGGCCCATTACCCTCGACAGTCCTTTCATGCAGTGCTCCCAGACCAAAGGTTTCTGCGGAGTCACAGTCGCAAAACTTGTAGAGGAAGGCAAACTCAGCCTGGACGACCCCGTTTCGAAATATCTGCCTGAATTCAAGGAACTCTGGATCCTCACGGAACAGACCGACGACACCAAGACACTGAAGAAAGCCAAGAACGAACTGACTATCCGCATGTGCCTCAACCACACCGGCGGATTCCCGTTCGAGATAAGTGCCAAGCGTCCTGACATCCGCGGCGGCGGATGGTCCGGCGGTGCACCCCTGAGGCAGACGGCGACGATCGCCGCAGCCTCCCCCATAATGTTCGAGCCAGGCACCAAGGAGATGTATTCCAACACAGGGATCGACATCGCAGCAGCAGTGGTAGCCGAGGTCACCGGGATGAAATGGGAGGATTATCTCAAGAAAGAGATCCTCGACCCTCTGGGGATGACTTCGTCCACCTTCGTACCCACCGACGAGCAGCTGTCCAGGAAGATCGAGCTTTACCAGTACGTCGAAGGCAAGCCCGCCGTCTACGTGTCCGAAAACGGCAACCAGCAGCGTCCCTACAACGACAGCCATGTCTTCGCCTCCGCAGGCGCAGGCCTCTGGACCACCGCCAGGGACCAGCTGAAATTCTACAAGATGCTGATGAACCTCGGCATGGGAGACAACGGCGTGAGAGTACTTAAGGAAGAAACCGTAAAGAACCTCCTGGCTGTGTCCTCGAGGCCCAAGGGGATGGGTGGATATTCACTTGGCCTGGCAGCTCCCGAGGTTGACGGCGAAAACGAGTGGTTCGGCCACGGCGGAGCATGGGGCACCCACTGCATCGTGAACTGGCACAAGAGGCAGCTCAAGCTGTGGGTCATCCAGTCCAACGGAGGTCCCCAGCCCTGGGGAACCGCCCTTGCCAAGGCGCAGCAGGATTTCCTTGATTCGGAATTCGCCACGAAGGACATAGACGCCTACACGGGACGATTGAAATAGACGCCTGCGCACGGGGCGCGGCGCACTGGACGCACTGGACGCATGAAATAACAAACCATACGCAGACATGAGCAACTACCGTATCTTCGTAGAGAAATATCCCCAGTTCAGGGTGGAAGCAAGAAGCTTGCTGTCCGAACTGAACGAGAACCTGCAACTGGAGCTTGGAAGTCTCCGCCTCCTGAATGTCTACGACCTGTTCGGATTCACTCCCGAACTGCTCGAGAAGACTCGCTACACGGTTTTCGGAGAGGTCGTGACGGACAACGTGACGGAAGACAACCCCGTTGCGGACCCCGGTTCCAAATACATAGCCGTGGAATATCTCCCCGGGCAATTCGACCAGAGGGCACAGTCGGCTGTCGACTGCGTCCACCTGATCGACCCCAAGGCCGACATCAGCATAAAGAGTTCAAAACTGCTGATCCTGGACAGGGACGTCCCGGAAGAGACCCTCGAAAAGATACGCCATTACTACATCAACCCCGTGGAGTCCAGGACGAAGGACCTCGGCAAGCTGGCCGACACGGAGCAAGCCCCCGTCAAACCGGTCCCGGTGCTGGAAGGCTTCAGGGAGATGGACGGCGAAGAGGCTGAAGGATTCCGCAGGAAGATGGGCCTGGCGATGAGCGGAGAGGACTTGCGCGAGGTGGTACGCTACTTCACGAAGGAGGGCCGCGACCCCAATGAGACCGAACTGAGGATCCTGGACACCTACTGGAGCGACCACTGCCGCCACACGACTTTCACGACCGGCCTCGAGAGGATCGACATCGACGACTCGTTCATCCGCAAGGACATTGAAGAGACCCTGGGCCTCTACCTGAAGATGAGGAAGGAGACCGGGAGGGAAGCGAAGGAAGTAAACCTCATGGACATGGCCACGATCGGGGCCAGGTACCTTCGTTCCAAGGGACTTCTCGACGACATGGAAGTCAGCGAGGAAAACAACGCCTGCAGCATATTCATTGACGTTGAGGTAGGCGAAGGGAACGACCGCAGGACCGAAAGGTGGCTGCTTATGTTCAAGAACGAGACCCACAACCACCCTACCGAGATAGAGCCTTTCGGAGGGGCCGCAACCTGCCTGGGAGGGGCCATCAGGGATCCCCTGTCGGGACGCTCATATGTCTACCAGGCCATGAGGGTGACCGGAGCGGGCGACATCTACAAGAGCGTGGGAGAGACCCTTCCGGGGAAACTGCCCCAGAAGGTGATCACCAGGAAAGCCGCCCAGGGATATTCCAGCTACGGCAACCAGATCGGCCTTGCCACCACCCATGTCAGGGAGATCTTCCATGAAGGCTACACGGCCAAGAGGATGGAAGTGGGGGCAGTGGTCGGTGCGGTCAAGGCAAGCAACGTCAGGCGCGATAGGCCGGCTCCCGGAGACATAGTGCTGATGCTGGGAGGCCGTACCGGCAGGGACGGTATCGGAGGGGCGACGGGATCCTCCAAGGAGCACACCCAGGAGTCCCTGGAGACCTGCGGGAGCGAGGTCCAGAAGGGCAACGCCCCTGAAGAAAGGAAGCTGGAAAGGCTGTTCAGGCGTCCGGAAGTGACCTCTCTGATCAAGAAGTCCAACGACTTCGGAGCCGGCGGAGTCAGCGTCGCCATCGGCGAACTGGCAGACGGACTGGACATCTACCTTGACAGGGTGCCTGTCAAATACAGCGGGATGAATTCCACCGAACTCGCCATCAGCGAATCCCAGGAAAGGATGGCTGTCGTCGTCGAGGCAAAGGACGAGGCCCGGTTCCGGGAATATTGCCACGAGGAGAACATCGAAGTCACCCATGTCGCCGAGGTGACCGATTCCGGAAGGATGAGGATGTTCAACGGCGGCGTCCTGGTGGCCGACCTGGCAAGGGAATTCATCGACAGCGCAGGAGCGAGGCACCATGCAAAGGCGACTGTCGGCGCTGTCGACGGGAGCGACCCCTTCTACCGCCCGGTTCCGGGAAAGGACCTGAAGGAAAGGCTTTTCTTCAACCTGCAGGACCCCAACGTGACCAGCCAGAAGGGACTGGTCGAGATGTTCGATTCCACCATAGGCAGGTCAACCGTACTGATGCCGTTCGGCGGCTGTCTCCAGTCCACCGAGACCCAGGTCTCAGTCCAGAAGCTTCCCGTCGAAGGAGTGACCGGGACCGCAAGCATGATGGCGTTCGGGTTCAACCCCGACCTGTGCGAGTGGAGTCCCTACCATGGGGCCGCATATTCATTCGTGGAGGCCTGCAGCAAGGTGGTAGCGGCCGGAGGAGACTTCCGGACGATGCGCTTCTCCTGCCAGGAATATTTCGAAAGGATGACCTCCGACCCGCACACGTGGGGCAAGCCCACGGCCGCCCTTCTCGGCGCCCTCAAGATGCAGCATGACCTCGGCCTGCCTTCCATCGGCGGCAAGGATTCCATGAGCGGATCGTTCGAGACCCCGGACGGGCCGATCCATGTCCCTCCGACCCTCATAGCTTTCGGAATCACTCCCGTGAAGGTGGAAAAGGTGATTTCGCCCGAGTTCAAATGGGAGGGAGACAGGCTTTACCTGGTCCGCCACACTCCCCTTGACAACAGGATGCCTGACACGAGGCAGCTTAAGGAGAACTGGGATTTCATACACCGCAAGATCGAAGACGGCACCATCGTCTCCGCCTGGGCCGTCGGCTTCGGAGGAGTGGCTGAAGGTCTTTGCAAAATGAGTTTCGGCAACGCCTTCGGCTTCGACGTGAAGTGTTCCGAGGAAGACCTGTTCAACCTCGCCTACGGCTCCATAATCGTGGAGACGGACGGTCCCCTGGACTACGCCAACGCGGTCCCGATCGGGGAAGTGACATCAGGCGAGGACGGCTGCGTGCGTGTCAACGGCGTGAGCGCCGACATCTTCGAACTCGCAGACTTCAACTCATCCCTTTTCAGGAAGGTTTATCCGGACGTCAGCGAACCGGATTCGACGGCTCTCCTTCCGAAGGGGATGCAGGGGGCCAGGCCGTTCAAGGCCAGGAAGGCCGATCTCGAATACAAGGGTCCGGAAGTCGACCGGCCGGTGGTCTACATACCTGTGTTCCCCGGGACAAACTGTGACTACGACACCGCCAAGGCTTTCAGGAAGGCAGGCGCAAGGGTCACTACCTCCGTGTTCAGGAACCTTTCGGACAAGGATGTCTTCGACTCGATCGACGAGATGGCAGCCTGCATCGATTCCTGCCAGATACTCATGCTCTCCGGCGGCTTCTCGGCAGGCGATGAACCGGACGGGAGCGGGAAGTTCATCGCAAACGTCCTGTGCAACGCCACCGTAGCGGCAGCGATAGGGCGTCTCCGCGAAAGGGACGGCCTGATCCTGGGAATATGCAACGGCTTCCAGGCCCTGGTCAAATCCGGACTGCTGCCTTTCGGGAAGCTGGGTGAAGTCACACGCGAGTCCCCCACCCTCTTCCGCAACGACATCAACCGCCATGTCTCGCAGATGGTTACCACAAGGGTATCGACCACCAATTCTCCCTGGCTCAGCGGAATGTCGGTGGGCGACGAGCACACCATCCCGGTAAGCCACGGCGAGGGCAAGTTCGTGGTGAGCGAGGAGATGGCAAGGCATCTCTTCGAGAACGGCCAGGTAGCTTTCCAGTACGTCGACCCGCTCACTGACGAGCCTACCATGGAGTCGCCCTACAATCCCAACGGTTCATGCTATGCCATTGAGGGCATCATTTCCCCTGACGGAAGGATACTTGGGAAGATGGGCCACTCGGAGCGCTACGAGGAAGGGCTCTTCAAGAACATCGAGGCAGACAAGGAGCAGCCCTTGTTCGAGAACGCAGTGAAGTATTTCACCCGCCGCAGGTCCTCCTGACGAACGCAGGGCCCTTCCGGGATGGTTGCATATTGGAAGAATGTGTTTAATTTTGCCTGTTAGAAACTGTTGAGCCGACTGACATGAAATTTGTTTCCTGGAATGTGAACGGACTGCGCGCCTGCGTCGGGAAAGGCGATTTCGACAAAGCGTTCAGCGAACTCGACGCTGATTTCTTCTGCCTGCAGGAGACCAAGATGCAACAGGGTCAGCTGGACCTCGAATACCTCGGTTACGAGTCCTACTGGAACTCCGCCGAGAAAAAAGGCTATTCGGGGACTGCCGTCTACACAAGGCACCACCCTCTCGGCGTGACCTACGGAATCGGGAAGGAGGAGCATGACACGGAAGGACGCGTGATCACCCTCGAGATGAAGGAGTTCTTCCTTGTGTGCGTCTATGTGCCCAATTCGCAGGACGGTCTCAGGAGACTGGACTACAGGATGCGCTGGGAAGATGATTTCAGGGAATATGTCTGCGCCCTCGCCCTGAAAAAGGGAGTGGTGATCTGCGGGGACCTCAACGTCGCCCACGAGGAAATCGACATCAAGAATCCCGCCTCCAACCGCCGCAACGCCGGATTCACCGACGAGGAGCGCGCCAAGTTCAGCCAGCTGCTGTCTTCTGGTTTCACAGACACATGGAGGAGCCGGCATCCGGACGAGGTGAAGTATTCATGGTGGTCCTACCGCTTCCACGCCCGCGAGAAAAACGCCGGATGGCGCATAGACTACTTCCTTGTCTCCGACTCCCTGAAGGACAGGATCGCGGGGACTGAAATCCACAACGAAATCTTCGGTTCGGACCACTGCCCGGTCGAACTGACCCTTGACCTTCAGCCTTGAAGGACATAACAATAATCTTTGAAACATGAGAAATCTCTACCTTACCAATACCCTCAGCAGGAAGAAGGAATTGTTCACTCCCATCAATCCCGGACATGTCGGGATGTACGTGTGCGGCCCCACCGTGTACGGAGAAGCGCACCTTGGCCATGCCCGCCCCGGCGTGACCTACGACGTGCTCTTCAAGCTGCTCCGGCACCTTGGCTACAAGGTCCGCTATGTCAGGAATATAACCGACGTGGGGCATCTGGAGCACGATGCCGACGAAGGAGAGGACAAGATCGCCAAGAAGGCACGGCTCGAGCAACTCGAGCCGATGGAGGTGGTACAGCATTTCACCTTCCGCTACCATGAGGCGATGCGGCTGCTGAACGTGGCGCCGCCATCGATCGAGCCCCGGGCGTCGGGACACATCATCGAGCAGATCGAGACTATAAAGAAGATCCTGGATGCAGGCTACGCCTACGTCTCCAACGGGTCGGTCTACTTCGACGTCGAGAAATACAACCGCGACCACAACTACGGAATCCTGTCCGGGCGCAGCCTGGACGAGACCCTGGAAGGGACACGGGCCCTGGACGGACAGGGCGACAAGAAGGCGCCCTTCGACTTCGCACTCTGGAAGAAAGCCGAGCCGGAGCACATCATGCACTGGCCCAGCCCTTGGAGCGAAGGTTTCCCGGGATGGCACCTGGAGTGCTCCGTCATGGGAGAGAAGTATCTTGGCAACGAATTCGACATCCATGGCGGAGGAATGGACCTCATGTTCCCCCATCACGAATGCGAGATCGCCCAGAACCAGGCTTCCAGGGGGACGAGGGGTGTCCACTACTGGGTCCACAACAACATGGTCACCATCGGCGGGCAGAAGATGGGCAAGTCCCTTGGCAACTTCATCACCCTGCCGGAACTCTTCAGCGGCAGCCATCCGAAGCTCGACCAGGCATATTCCCCGATGACCATCCGCTTCTTCATCCTCCAGGCCCACTACCGCAGCACCCTTGATTTCAGCAACGAAGCCCTTCAGGGAGCCGAGAAGGGGCTGCGCAGGGTGATGCTGGCCGCCAAGGACCTGAGGCAGATGTGCTCGAAGGCCGGGATCGTCTCGCAGGTGAAGGGATCGGAAGGGAACCCCGCATGGGCCCTTGCCTATGGCGAGATGCCTGAAGGTACGGCCCCCGACACGTGCCCTGCCGACTCGGAAGCCGTCAAGGGCGTGTTCAACGGGGTGTATGAAGCACTTTGCGACGACATCAACACTCCCGTCGCGATTGCGCACATATTCGAAGCCGTAAGGATAATCAACGCCGCCAAGGCAGGCGAACTAGTCCTGTCGGAAGGCGACCTTGAGACGCTGCTGCGCCTCTTCGACGACATCGTGTTCGGAGTCCTTGGGCTTCGCGACGAGGCATCGGCCGGCGCCGGCGCGGACGGCAAGGTGGTGGGAGGCCTGATGGAGATGGTCCTCGAAGAAAGGGCCCAGGCAAAGGCCGCGAAGGACTGGCCGCGCTCGGACTCCATCCGCGACCACCTCAAGGCTCTCGGAATAACCGTCAAGGACACCAAGAACGGTCCCGAGTGGACGCTTGAATAGATAGTAGTCAACACACAGATAACCAATATGCACCGACACCCCATCACCGCAGCCGTAGCGACGGCTGCCCTGTTGCTGTCGGGATGGCAAGCCGCCGCGCAAACGGTGGACATCGCTCCCGACCAGTCAGTCCTTTCCGCCCCATTCTCGGCACAGGATGAATCCGCTTTCCTGCAGCCGCCGAAGGTCTTCTGGCCTGAAACATGGTTCCATTTCATAGGCGGCAACGTTTCCGAGGCCGGCATCGACGCCGACCTAAAGGCGATCAGCGAGGCAGGGCTTGCCGGCATACAATGGTTCCACGGACATTTCGGCGGGCAATGGCCTGGCACTAAGGAACAGGTACGCGCGCTCACGCCCAGATGGGAGGAGCTTGTCGGCTACCTTGGCAACAAGGCCGACAGCCTCGGGCTGCGCCTCTCGGTGCAGACATGCCCGGGCTGGGCGATGGCCGGAGGTCCCTGGATACAGCCGGAGGATGCCATGCGGATGCTCGTCTGGTCAAGGACGGATGTGGAAACCGTCGGACAACTGTCGATAAAGCTTCCGGTCGGGCAGCCTTCGGACGAAGAATGGCGCGACTACCGGGACATCTGCGTGCTCGCCTTCCCGACTCCGGAAGGAGACACGGGTACACCTATAGTCCCTCAGGAAATCCGGTCCGACAACCCGGCTTGGAAAGCATTGCTCGAAGGGACGGCCGGTGAAAGCCTTGTCCTCGAGGAAGGCGCTTCCAGTACGGTTTCCTTCAAGGTTCCCGACGGTTGCGTGATCAGGACCCTGAGCCTTCCCAACGTACAGGGGATGACCGGGAGGTGGACCTACGACCCCGGGATCCATGTCACCCTCAAGGCACTTGCCAAGGACGGGTCCGAGACGGTCCTCGCCGATACGGACGTCCCCATGACCAACTGGCAGGACTACGACGCCGAGATGGACCTGGCCTGCAACGAAGTAAAGGATGCTGACGGATACACGTTCACCATCAGCGCCAAGCACCCCCTGACCCTCCGCTACCTGCGCTTCCTTTCCGCTGCCAGGAAGAACAACTGGCGCGGCGAGGCCGGATGGAACCTTGTGGCCAAGGAACCGTTCCAGGAACACACCTTTCAGAGCGAGGCTGCATTCGTGGACCCTCTCCAGATTCACGACCTCAGCGGGATGATGGATGCCTCCGGCACACTCAAGGTGGCAAATCCCGGAGGCAGATGGACGGTTCTCCGGATAGGCCATGTCAACTCCGGACAGCGCAACGGACCCGCCCCGCCCGAAGCTACGGGATGGGAGTGCAACAAATTCGATGTCAAGGGAGCAAGGATGCAGTTCTCCAATTATGTCGGGATGCTGCAGGAAGGTCCGCTCGGAGGAAGCGCCGACGGCATGCTGATGGACAGCTGGGAATGCCGGACACAGACTTGGACCGCCACGATGGAAAGCGACTTCGCAAGTGAGAGAGGGTATTCCCTGAGGGAATGGATGCCGGCCCTGCTGGGCTATGTCATCGGCAGCCAGGAGAAGACAAGCCGCTTCCTCATCGACTGGAGACGGACTGTCAACTCCCTCTACTGCAACAATTTCTTCAAGGAGATGACTGACCTCGCCCACGAGAAGGGCATGAAGGTGCAGTACGAGACGGCAGGCGGGGATGTCGTGACGATGGACCCGATGGAGTACTACAAGTACGCAGACATCCCCATGTGCGAGTTCTGGCAACCGCTGACGGTCCAGATGCTGGGCAACCTCGACTTCAAACCCATAAAGCCCACAGTCTCCGCTGCCCACATCTACGGAAAGCCGCGCGTCGCTGCGGAAAGTTTCACCAGTTTCGCCCTGACCTGGGATGAACACTGGCAGATGCTGCGTGAAGTGGCCAACGTCAACATGAGCGAAGGCGTCACCCACAACGTGTTCCACACCTACACCCACAACCCGCAGGTCGGATTCCTTCCTCCCGGCACCAGCTTCGGCTCAGGTATAGGAACACCGTTCCTGCGCGGGCAGACCTGGTGGAAATACATGCCATGGTTCACCTCGTTCCTCTCAAGGACCAGCTACATGCTGGAGCGCGGCAAGCCCGTCGTCGACGTGCTCTGGTACCTTGGCGACGAAGTGGGGCACCGCCCGTTCCAGTACACGGGGAACGGCACCAGGCAGTCCGGGACGGTCAGGTTCCCTGAGGGGTACAAGTACGACTACTGCAACACCGACGCCCTCCTTGGCCGGCTCAGCGTAAAGGACGGAAAGATCTGCACTCCCGAAGGCATTGAATATTCAGTCCTGTGGATTCCGGAGAACGAAAGGATGCTCCCGGCCACTATTGAAAAGATCGGGCAACTGATACGTGAAGGTGCGAAGGTCGTCGCACAGGCTCCACTGAGTCCCGCGACCCTGGGCAAGGACTCGGAAGGCTTCGAGAAGGCCGTGGAAGAAGTCTGGGGAAAAGCACGCAACGGGCGGATTACACGCCTGGGAAAGGGTTCCCTCGCTGTAGGGATGTCCCTGGACAAGGCTCTCAAATCCTTCGGCATCAAGCCCCATCTCAAATGCGACAATCCCGACCTGCTGTGGTCCGAAAGGGCTGCCGAAGGCGCGCATTGGTATTTCATCGCAGCCCCTGTCGGAGAAGAAGGCTTCCACGGTACGGTGACCCTCAGGGGGAAAGGCAAGGCCCAGTGGTGGAATCCGGTCGACGGCTCGGTCCGTTCGCTGAAGACCCGCGGCTGGGGACGTTACAAAAAGGTCAGGCTGGACCTTGAGCAGGCTGAAGGCGGATTCGTGGTATTCCGCAAGGACAAGGACGCAGGTTCCCGCAGGGAGAAAGCTTTCGCCGGAACCGGGAAACACCAGGTCGAGGTAGGCGGATGGACGGTCCGCTTCCCGGAAGGCTGGGGCGCTCCCACGCAGGCCGTAGCCATCGATTCCCTCAAGGCCTGGAAAGACCTCGGACTCGGAGATGAGGCCAGCGCCTTCAGCGGGACCGCAACGTACGAAACGACCCTGAGCCTGCCGGCATCGCTTGTCGGCAAGGACCTGGTGCTGGACCTCGGCAAGGTGGACTTCATCGCCGACGTCAAAGTCAACGGTTCCCCCGTCGGCGTACTCTGGACGGCACCTTACCGCCTGCCGGTCAAGGGCCTCCTGCACGAGGGCGAGAACACGCTGACGATCGAGGTGACCGGAACCTGGTACAACCGGCTCGCCTACGACGCCGCGCAGGAAGAATCCCAGCGGAAGACCTGGACCATCAACGGCCCGGCTCCCGGCAGCCCGCTTCGCGAATCCGGCCTGATGGGACCCGTAGTGCTTCGCTACTGAGACCGTCCGGCACGGATTACCTCTTTATTCACCACGTACGAAAAAATAAAGGTAAACTTTTTTCAGGACGACACCTTTCGGGTGCAACGGAAATACTTATTGTTCTGCGGATTATACAATCAGACGGTGCCGAAATCGGCACCGTCTGATTGTTTTTATGACTGATAATCAGCAATTTCCATTGCAAGGCAGGGCTTCTTTATTATCAACGAAATGGTACGGAAAGAGTGAGCCTGCTCATCGTAATCGTATCTTCTGAAATAAAACGCGTCTTTGCTGGTCAGCAAATCGATTGAGTCATAAACAGCGAATTGGATGATAATGGATTCGCTCTTATGCTTGGCTTTCTTCTTGATGGCGAAAGGTATCTTTTGCCATTCCAGAGTCTTATACTTCATCACATCAATATCCCTGACCCGGCATTCTTTCAATACGGCAGACATCGGTATCCTTATCGTCTTTTCCATCTGAGGTTCTATTGCTATGAAATGATAACTCAGGACGTTATGGGTAATCAGCCAGTCAGCACTGGGGCGAAAGTATACGCGCCCGCCCAGAACTACCATATCCTGCCTCGTATTTACGGTATTATCGTATCTCAGATACGGGAATAACGGAAGAAACGAAAGGATATCGTTTCCTTCGTTGAAACGATGAAGATAATCCGAGAACCAAACCTGTTGTGCTAATGGCAAGTCACAGGATCCGGAAGGCCAGGTCTTTGGTGAAAAATAGGTGTCGAATATAAACTGGGTGCGGGAAGATGCATTACAGAACGTTACCTCCATAGAATCCTTATCAACGGAAAAATGTGAAACGAATACACTATCCGGAACAGGATCCGTCTGGAACAGAAAGGAAATGCAAAGTATCAAACCAATCATAAGCATGAAGATATCTTTTGTGTATTACCAAATAATTTTGTTTAAGTAATAATCCACATCATTTCCATATCCACGATTATCATTTAAATTAAAAATGCCATCGGCCAGAAGATCTAAACGAATAACAAAAGTATCTAAATCCAAGAAGTCCTTTATTATCAGTAGATTATTCCGCACTTCAACCTTGCGGAAATCTTTATCGAAACATACTTCGTCAGGCAGAGTCCTTAGTATCACACCAGTAGTTATAAGAATGGTCTGATTAATATTATATGCTTCCAATGTTAACCTGAAATCGAAAGTGGTAAAATAACATTTCAGATAAATAGTCAAGCCATACTCTTTTACTATGATCTTTTTAAAAAGCCACTCATTCTTGTAGCCTTCATTCCGAAAGGAATCATGAATACCCTTCAGTGTGTCAAAAGGAATTCCTGTATCTGCTGTATCAGCAGCAAGGCGATACCCGCGCTCTAATAGGGAAAGATACCATTCGTAACGGTCTATCAGACTAGTCATTCCTCTATATTTAGTTATTTCCTCACATTGTACTTCAAGATGTGAGTCAATTACATGAAAAGTCTGTGATTCTTTTAAATACTCCCTATTATCTAAAGATACACAGAGCGTTGAGAAGTAAGCATCCGATGAACTGCATATTGTGGCCAGGAGAGATCCTGGCTACATTTGCAAAAACGTTGATGCATATGATGACACGAGAAGAAATCCTGGCGATTGATCAGTACTGCCAGGAGCACAAGAT
>Ga0310695_10001601_pt1 | contig 52188 bp, 51 predicted proteins | sample RumenRJG_04DNA_FD_203882 | JGI IMG/M metagenome (GOLD analysis project Ga0310695, IMG submission 203882) | Bovine rumen microbial communities from Lethbridge, Alberta, Canada - RJG_04 (v2) (version 2) | ecosystem: Host-associated > Mammals > Digestive system > Stomach > Rumen | place: Canada... | reverse complement strand
AACTCGCAATGGATCTCATCGCTGAGCACATAGAGATGCTCGCGGCGCATGATCTCCGCCAACCGCTCCAACTCGTCCCTCGTCCATACCCTACCCGTCGGGTTATGCGGGTTACAGAGCAGGAAGACATCCGCCTCTTTCGCTTTCTTCGCCACATCCTCCCAATTGATCTCAAACCGGTTATCGCGCAGAACAAGAGGCGTGGGTACCAACTCGCAGCCCATGTTCTCAATGCAGGAGAAGAAACAGTTGTATGCCGGTGTGAAGGTCAGTACTCGCAATGGTTTGCCTGCCATCTCTGTCTTGCCGTACGAAGCACGATAATCCTCCATCTTCACCTCCAGCGCCGCTAAGATTGCAGAGATAGCCGGAACGACGGCAGTCGAGTAAAGGAGGTTATCCTTATTGATACCTTTCCATCCGTGTCTGCGTTCGAACCACTTCGATACCGCGTCATAATTAGCCTGCGGCACAATCGAATAACCGAACACGCCGTGATCCAAACGTCGCTGCATCGCCTCGCGGATGGGTTTTGCTGCCTTAAAATCCATGTCTGCTATCCATAACGGCAGACAACCTGCTGCACACTCCGAGTCCCATTTATAGCAATCGGACCCCTTACGATCTACATATTCAAGCATTCTTCCCATGTATATTCTTTGTTTTCTGTTTCGGATGGTATATAACCCATTTTTTCAATTGCATCCTCTTGGTGGAAGGTGAAATAGGTGCAAGTACATTCGCAGAGCAGTTCCCCGTCCGCACCGTATAACTCCCCCGCAACAATCGCTACGTTCCGATGCATTTCTTTGAGGTATCCCCGCAGTTTGATATAGTCCTGAATGGTCGATACGGGTTTATGATAACGTATCTCCATTTTCGCGGTCACTCCCGCTGTCTTCAGCAAATGGAACACCACCCATCCGCACACTTCGTCCAACAGCACCGCCTGCACACCTCCGTGGAGAGTGTTCGCCCACGACTGATGGTTCTGCGTCGGACGCCAGATAGAGACGATACTATCCCCGTCTTCGAAGAACCGCATACGAGTACCGATCGGGTTGTCGGGACTGCACCCGAAGCAGTTATAACCGGTTATATGGGTCCATGGATTGATGATTCGTTTCATTGCTTTTCTCTTTTGCGGCTGCAAAGGTACTACAATTTTTGCATATATGCAAGCACTCGGAGATTTTTTTTTGCCGAATAGAATAAAATTCTATCTATTTTGCACGGATAGATAGCGGCTATGCTTGCATAAGACGATATGTATGCGTGCAAAATAGGAAGCCTTCAGGCTCGGCAAAATAAATCCCCGCCCTTGTTTATATCCCGCAAAATGCGAACGTACTTTCGGTGGGCCCCTACTATTTTTAGTAGGGAGGACCGAAGTTACTACAAATTTTGCATATATGCAAATAAAAAAGAGAAAATCGCCCGAAAGAGAGCGATTTTCCTTTTTCAACTGTCAACTGTCAATTGTCTATTCTCTTAGCCCTAAAAAGCACGAAGAAAAGCCAATTTTGTCCCCCCAAAAAAAGAAAAATAGAGAAAAGAGGAGAAAAATGAAGAAAAAAATGCATTTTCTTCTCAAAAAATTTGGTCAATTCAAAAAAATGTAGTACCTTTGCACCGCAGTCCCGGTAATTCCTCTCCCAGATATGATGCTGGTGATGAATCCGGGTTTTTTGTTTGTATGGCTAAGAGTGAATTAGATATTTTAACAGAGGCTTTCTCTGCACAGCGATTGAGCAAGTATATTGCATACAATCACAGTGATTCAGAGAAGACCGTAATGCATTACAAAGCGAACTTGCGTTTGGCAGAGTCGCTATATATCAGTCTATCGGTTTTTGAGGTAACATTGCGCAATGCTTTGGCTCGTGAACTCCGGAATCAGGCAGGTAAAGAGGAGTGGTTTGATCTATTTTACACCACACCGGAATTACAACCTCTGGTGACAGAAATAGACAAAGCAAAATCGCTCATTCGTAATCGAGGAGAAAAAGTAACTCCGGATAAGATTCTTTCTGAAATGACATTTGGTTTTTGGGTAATGTTACTCAATAGCCAATACGAGCGCGTTCTATGGAAATCTTTACGCAAAGCTTTTCCATTCCTCCCCAAGAAAGATCGTCAACGCAAGAATGTGTCGGCTCCATGCAACACACTGCGTCGTTTGAGAAACCGTATTTTCCATCAAGAGGCTATTTGTTGGGATTTGTATTACTTGACTTGCCTGCATGATAATCTTATTACTGTTCTTGGTTGGATGAACGCAGACATGCCGGCTTGGTTGGAGTCGATTGATCCATTTAACCAAGTTTGTTCAGACATACGCAAAGAGATGGGATGGAAATAGAGCATAATAAGTCAGAATTAAAAATGTGAAACATGTTTCACAAATTCAAAACCACTAAAAGAACCCACATTTTTATGTGAAAATGTGAAGGCGTGAAACGCCAAACATAATCGTGCCCTTGCGGCTAAGAATTTGTGAAGGTGAATAAGAATTTGTCCCCCCCAAGAAAAAGAAATTTGAATGCCCTATAATGAAAAGAGAAAACGCGAGCCTGATGACTCGCGCACATAACAAAGATACAGAATGGATTGACTTTTTACTTTCTGTATGGTTTTGTAGTTGGGTAAAAGACCCACATATTATCTTCCGGATTGATAGTAATATGATAACGGACATCGGTCAAAGTGTCATTCTGAGCTAAAATAGTGCGATTGCATTGCGCATAATCGCGTGGTATATAGTCATCTCCCATAACAGCCTTGCCGTCCACAATAACAACGTAATCATCATGCGCTATAGGCACACCAGCAACATTGGCCGCTTCAAACCTAACAGAGCAATAAGTTACAGCAGGATAGTGCCACTCTTCAATACGGATAGAGTCTGTACAAATAGTAGTGATGCCGAACCACTCACCTTGGGATAAAATATCTTCATATCCGTCCATAGTTGCAATATGATAGAACGTGTCACACTCCAGCTTGGCGGGGATTGGTTCTTCGTTGAACTTGAGAATCTTAATAGACGATGGAACCAAAGCCTCATCGCGTAAAAGTTGTTCTGCAAGGTCTTGATTGGACTTTTGACATGCTGAAAGTAAAATAACAGCAAAGGTAAATAACAAAGTTTGTTTCATATTTCAAAAAATTTGATATCGTTATATTAAATTATTCGTTGCGGTAGAGGTCATCGAGTGACTGACCGGCATCGTTGATCCAATGAATCCAACCGTTGCAACTACGCCCGGAACAATAGCTTGCAGCCGTGCTTGGACTATTTACTACATAATCACGCTGCAACTCCCAGAAACCGTCTTTGGTCGGTTTGGACATCGCTGCAATAATCGCATTGCGCTTTTCTCCGTCTCTATATGAAGGCACGGTGCTTTGCGGCAACAGACTGCCTTTCAAGATACGGAGCGAATGATCTGTTTCGTTGTAGATAGCATGAGCATCACAATCGCGCACTTTGATATGGAATAAGTTTTCGCCTTTCTTCAACTTGGTCATTTCCTGCTTCTCAAAGATAGGACAACCAATGAAGGAAGCAAGTAGTTTGACATCATCGAAAAACTCTTCCATGATATCTATTTGATATTTAGACAAAGAGATTTCCGTGCCGGATTGCTCGTTGATTACACCAAAATGGGCGCAATCAGTTGCCAGTTTGATAGCTTGACGCTCCAAGTATTGCACATCTGCTTTATTGATGCTATCATCTTTAGCAATAAACATCAGGCACTTATTCCAAAAGAGTTTGTGGCTTTTATGGTTGTATATTCGTTTGATGCCGTTGGCACTTTCTCCGATATATGCTTGCGCAATACCGTTTTCGTCCTCGCCCAATAAGATATATAGTGCAGGTCGTGCGCTTTCATCCATCTTGCTTACCTCACCAAACTCAGATTTCGGAAACACAATCATTTCACAAATCTTGTTGCTGATGAACACGGTGCGAATACTGTTTGGATCACCATTCAGCAAATGTGTTGTTATTACTTTACCTCTTGCCATATTATCTATTTCCTTTCGCTCTATTGTGGGTTTTGCATAACATTTGACAGTTGGATATGTCTGTGCTACCGCCTTTGCTCCATGCTGTCACATGGTCGGCATCCATTTCTTCCGGTTTCCAGATACGATGGGCATTTTGGTCGTGACCAATGGCGCAATATGGGCAGTTGCTCACGCCTTCTGCCTTTGCTTTAGCTGTTTGCAGGTCATAGACTTTGCGCATCGTTTGTTTATCAAATAGACGCACATTTAGTAATTTGGTATCTTGACAACCGCCAAGCACGTATTCGAAGATTCCACGACGATTGCCGACATAATCATCATTCATCAGTTCACGGACACGTGCAGACAATTGTGTGTGATCATACGGATGCGTATGAAAGCGCTCATACAATTCTCCCCAGTTTAGACCTTGCATTTCCGGATAGACATCATCGAATTTACTATCCACCCAATCAATAACTGTATTGAAATAGGTCTTTATTTCGTCTATATCCTTTTCTTGTCTATGCTTGGACATATATGCACTTACCGGATTCTTAGCAGTCGCGGTATCTGGCGACACGCGTTCGCTATTAGCTACCCATTGCAATGCTGTAGCCATATATTGTTGGCGATTAGCAGGACCCTTCACATAACTATCCCAACTCTGAATAAGCGAACTCTTTGAATTGCTAAATACCGCTTTGCACGCACTAACAAAAGGTCCAGAGAAGATGGCATTTAGTTTCTCTTGGTCGTTAAGTGGAACACCTACGATATTGATAGTTTCAAACCATTCTTTAATTTCCTTCTCGGGATCATCTCCCTCTCCTTCACAGATATATACGAGCAATTGTGTATCAAGAAATTTGCGCTTTAATCCTTCGTTGAGTCCATCAAAAATTTGTTCTACTCCATCTACTACAACAACAAACTTATTCTGTTTAAAACGACCTAAAGAAGTGATGCGCTGCTGACCATCTAACACTTCAAACTCTGTTTGAGGGAACACGTAATCCTTGTTGCGGTTAAAGTATATCAATCCGAGCGGATAACCTTTCAGCACAGATTCAATTACAGCAACATCTTTCTTCCCATCCTCATATATATAGTTGCGCTGATATTCCGGCTGAATTGTTAATTTACCAGATAGGCCGTACACTCCTTTCTTCTCCAGTTCGTTATACTCAAAGCCGTCACAGATTTCTTCTATGCTATATTTCTTTAATTCTGTTTTCATAACTATTGTTTTTTGCGGATTAGTATTCTTGCATATGGCTTTTGAGGGATGCCATTGTCATCAAAGTAATATAGTTGTCCGTCCCGAAGACTCGGATTTAATTTCTTTAATTCGCGAGGATAAGGTTTCAATCCCAATTCTCTGCCGGAATCACCTTCTGCAATGCCAATGATCTCAAATTGTTCGGGGCAATATTTATCAAGAAAGGAAGAAGGCACTCCCATTACTCCAGGATAATCATCAGGAATAGCGTCTGTATATGGAACTTCTATAGCATCATAATTAGCATAGTGGATATATTCTTTACGACCACGTATTTCTTTGTGCTTACTATGTTTGAAATTCCTTGCCATTGACATCAATTCTAAAGGTTGATGGCGTCGGCCGTGGTCTATATTGGTAAACCAACAGCAATTACGGAATTTAACAAGCCCCGTTTCTGCATTGTAAACACCATTGGAAAAATCTCTGCCATTTACTATTCTAAAATAGGCATTCCCTTTTTGAAATCCATTACCAAGCCACACTTGATTGTTTTTAATTAGAGGAAATACTTCTTTGTAGGTGATAGCGTTCATGTTACCAATAATAATGAATTGCTTTCCCGCTTCCATTATCCATGTTATAAATTCTCTAAATAAGCTGAATGGTGGGTTGGTAACAATTATATCTGCCTCGTCGCGTAACTTGCGAATTTCTTTACTGCGGAAATCGCCATCGCCCTCTAAGTATTGCCATTGCAGGTCTTCAATATCAATGCGACCACTTGCATTGGTATCGTGATCAAGCGTAAAGATCTTGCCATGTGTTTGTGTTTTGGTTTGGTCAAAGATGGGACTTTCCGTTTCAAAGAGTGTGGGCATATAGCCAGCCTTGAATTTCTTTGATTCAGGGGCAAAACTGGTGGAGATTAGTTTCTTCAATCCCAATAGTTCAAAATACTGGGCGAAGAACTTGGTGAAGTTACTCCATTCTGGATCATCGCAAGGAAGCAGTACCGTTTTACCACGGAACACATTCGGGTCAAAGTCCAGATAGGCGTTTATCTCCTTCTGAATATCGAGGAACTGCGTGTAGAACTCGTCGTTCTTTGCTGTTTTTGCATTTGCAAGATTAGTGTTTGCCATAGTCGTTATTTAGAGCGCCTGTGCTCGTCTATGGCATATAAAAAGCGGGACAACTTGTAACTATCCCGCACATCTAGGCTCCGGAAATTGCCTCTATAGTAGGATAGCAACTCGAAGCCCGCCGTGTATAGATATAGTTTGCCCCTTGGAACAAATGTATATACATACACCGACAGACATTCATTGTTGCTATGCCTTGACTATAGTTATCTTGAATTTTCCGGATTCAGATGTGCCAAGAACAAAGCGCAATAAACGCTGTTAATATTTCAATAAATAGACCGATTTTACACCATCGGTTGGGGTGGCAGAAGCATTTGCAGCTTTGCGGCTGCAAAGGTACAAATAATTTTTGAGATATGCAAATTTTTCGGTGCAAATCGTTCAAAGAAGATATTTTTTTGTGTGAATTTGTGATTGAGTGAATGTTTTCGCGCGCGCGGGAACTAAGGCGGACTGACTGACTCATAAGACTCGTTTTTTATATATAAAATAAAAAACAGAGTCATGAGTCTTAGTCTTAGTCCGCTTTTAGGCTGATGAAAGTCGTGGAAGCAAAGACAAATGAAAGCGAGCACCGAAGCACTCGCTTTCTCCGGACTAAAGTCCGTCACACCTAACGAAGATCAAAGTTTTCGCCATGTAGTCTCGGTGGCTTTTTCGATGCGGTTATTGCTCGCCACATTAGTAATATTTATTCCGAAGGTGAACTTCAGAAAGAAAGTACAGTTGCAAAATTTGCAATCGTACCTAAGAAGCGAGAACGTTTGTATGAAGTAACCCTCTATAACCTGGATGTTATAATCTCCGTTGGTTACCGCGTAAAATCGCAGCGCGGCACTCAATTCCGGCAATGGGCAACGAAAATCCTTAAAGACTACATGTTGCGTGGCTATGCCGTAAACCAGCGTTTATTAAATATAGAAAACCAATTAGTATCGCAGCAGAAGCAATTAGATGAAATAAAACGTCAATGGAAGGAGGAACATAAACCGGAAATAATTGCATACATGACGACGCATGAGATTTATTTTTATATTTGTATCAAAAACACATCTCGTGTTCCCATCCATGACATCCGCGTGTCTGTAACTCATGTTCCCACAAAAGGAATCATCCCTTCCAAAGAATATTTCCTAAATAAAATTGATGGTGCCTCGCTTACTATAGAAAGCCGGAGGTATTCGCTACATAAACACATATGCGATGACGACAAGTACTCCCTTGCAGGAAGATTATTTGGGATTACAATTTACATACGCAGACGATATAATATATAAAGTAGATTTACCTTTTAAAGAAGGTTCTATTATCAAAGATAGACTTAATTACAAACAAGTATTCTCGGATATTCATAACATATCAACAGCCATCCAACAACTTGCCAGAAAAAGGAATTAACCATTACACACGTTCAAATAAACTTATCGGGTTTTAAACTCTATTGAACATTTGGTTGTCAATATGCTATCATATCGCCCGCGACTAACGGGCGATTTTTTATTTCCATGCACCATTCGCAAGAAAAAGACATATTTCCATACACTTTTCTTCAAGAAAATTTGCTCAATTCAAAAATTTATTGTAATTTTGCTGCGAATTTTGAAAAAGAAATTAAAAAGAAATCAAAAATAAAATGATTGGTGAAGTTATAAATGCTAAAGATTATAGTCTTAAACCTAAGGCTACAATTCAACAAACAGGCAAAACAGGATTTAATACAGATGCCATTGAGCAGCTCAAAATCGACGAAAACAAAGCCGTCGTACTTGCGCCCGACACGCAAGAGAAACATGTGCTCTACATGGCGGTTGTTGATGCGGACAGCAACGACCGCGCCTTCGCAATCCGCAAATCCGGTGCATACTATTACATCAACACCAAACAACTCTATGACCACATGGAGTTGGATTATATCAAGAATACGATTATCTTCGATCTCGTCCGCTGCAATAAATACGATGAAGCTATCGGCGGCGAGTGCTATAAAATGATTGCACGCGTGCGAACGCGTACGGCTGAGGAAAACGACGAGTAAATTGTGCCTACCGACAACCTTAACATAGAAGCTTTACTTGATTTCTCAACCCAACAGGATGATCTCATAAAAGGACATCAGAAAGAGATGCAGCAAGTGCTCCGCAACAAGGAACAGTTGCGCACTGCACTTGCGCTCGAACATGCACAAAAACTGACTCTTGAACAAGAAAAAGCCGAACTAATAAGACAAATCGAACAACTCAAAGCAGAGAAAGCCCAACTCCTCGCCGAAAACAAAGAACTTAAAGAACGGCCGAATATCGTTACTTCGCAATATATCGAAAAACAGACTATTGGCAAGCAATATCACGTCTCTTTAACCGCGCCTGCACGTTCCGCACGACGCAAACTGAATACCAACGACCAAACACAACTGCCACTATGGAACAACGCAACATCTATGTAGCCGGCAATTACATCGCCGAGCAACATATCGACACCCAATTTATAGGCGGCACGCATACCCATGTGGAGCCGCCAGCTGTCAGCATTCAGACGTCAGCATTCAGCACGGAGGATGTCACCGAGTTTGAAGAAGTGCCTGTTTATTGCCGATACCTCGATCCGGAGGCCATCAGGCGCACAGGTATCTGGACACCCGCGCAAGTACAGCAAAAACTCGAAGAAGCCAGTGAAAAAGATGCGAAAGAGTTTGTCGCTTTTCTTCGTGATTTTGAGAGGAAAGGCTACCTCTGTTTTCACGGCGAGAGCAAGCGCAAAATCTTCCAAACGCTCCGCCAACAGCTACCTATGATGCGAAACTATAGTGAGGCTAATTTCTATGCGTATTTCTGACAATCTATTTGAACGCATTTGAATTTTTCGAAGCGTTTTGCCCCCCTCTATTTGAATCCTATTTGAATAAATGCCCGTAAAGCAGTCACAATTTCCGTGGCTGCTTTTTTTGTACTACTTTTGCAGCCGAATTCGAATCACAACCCAGCGCTGGGTTAATTAATTTAACTTTTTAACCCACTCGTACGGCGCGAACTAAAACAATGCCGAATTATTATGAAAAATTATGAAGTTATCGATCAGTTTTTTGCAGCACAAGTAGCATGTAACGAATCCGAGGCGACGCTCAAAGCGCTCCGTCCGCAGGTGGAAGACGCTGTCCGGGAGCTTATCAAAGAGCAGGGGCTGCCGTCCAACTTCACCGGCACCATCGAGTACCACGGCATCAAAATCATCGTCAGCCGGCCCAAATCGTTTACATGGGAGAAGAACACCAACCCTGTCATCACGTCCGACCCGAACCACGCTATTTACATGCAGCAACTGGCACTACAGGAGCAGATAGCCGCCCAACTCAAGGACATGCGTGCAGACCTCAAACGTACGGCGGAGAAGCTCGAGAAAGCCCATCCCGAAAGCGAGAGTATTAAACATGCGTTCCGCATCGCGTTCGCAGGATAAAAGAACAAAAAGCATACGGCGAAGCAGATCGTTTGAGTGCTAAGCACGAAAAAAAAGAAAAAAGAACTAAAAAAGAATAAAAAGAAAAGTCCTGTCCTATGTCCGACTATTAAACCCCACCTCACCTCCCCTCAAGGGAGTAACGGACAGGACATGGGACAGGGCTGTTTAAAATTAAGGCTATGGACAAGGACTTTAATGAGTTTTGGAACGCATACCAGCCGGACGAAAACCGTTTCCCCAGACGCAGGGCTGCCACTTTCCGGGCATGGAACGAACGGACACCGGCAGCACGCAAGGCGATGTTGGCAAAGGTCAAGGCGGAAGGCGCACCCAAATGGAAGAACCCTTATTTCTATGTAGCGGACTTCCCCGAACCGGAACCGTATAACTGGAACGGTGACCCACGGATTGACGCAATGATGCGCACCGGCACAATCGTCTCTGCCAAATACAAAGAACGTTGGGGCATGTACTCCCAAGAGGATGTCAGGGACTTTGGTATGGAAACAAAAAAGTAAAAATTATGGCACAGATTGTAGAAATAAAGACAGTTCGCGGAGCGGAGATGATGCTGCGCGGCAAGTTGGGAAACCAGATTTTCCAAGTGAAAAACGGCAAGCAGATTGTGATGCAGATGCCGCGAAAACGCAGTTCGCCGCCAAGCCCCAAAGAGATTGAACAACGGCAGCGGTTTGCCACGCTGACGCAGGCTATCAACCGGCTAACGCCCGAACAATGGGAGTGGTTGCGCAAGGAATGGAAAGCCGCAGGCTATAAGTTCAACGGCAAGAAATACTGCACGTTACGAGGGTTTGCTTTCGCACGGCTGTACAAGGAATGGATGTAATAAAAATGACAAAATGGTAAATGACAAAATGGTAAATAATCTTTATCCTTTATACGACGTCCCATACTTGGTACGAGAAGCGAACGATAGCTATATGTCCGCCAGTAGGCGTAGAATTCGACAATTCAACCAAGCAGTTGTGGATGATTACTTCCTCGCTAGGGACAAGGGCGTTCCGGCAGAGAATGCACGAAAGCGCGTTGCTACCAAGCACGGAATCTCAACCATCCGCGTGAACCACTGCCTCAGATGGTACTACCAAGAAGCCGAAAGACGAAAAAGATACGATTTTTTGATAAAATTTCCACCTGCCAAGGAACACATTGTTCACTTTTGAACTATCTTTGCACCGGATTTCAGAAATAAGAAGTCCGGTGTTTTTATCGGCAAATATCGACATTGTCTCACAGCTATATCCTGCTTATGTCCTTCCAAACAGCCACTCTCGCGCCACTACCGCGCCACTACCGCCTCCCTCTTCGTCCTGTTCGCGGGACTTTAGTTCCGCGTGTTCTGCTCGGCGCGTTAGAGCCGAGGTATGTTCATTCCGTCCGCATTCAATGCGGACATAGTATTAACCCTTTAAACCAACCTTAACTATGGCACGTTACGAACCCATTGACATGGTCAACCACTACCGTGGAAAGATTTGTTCTCATTCGGACACCTATTTCCAGAAACGTGGTAACACGCTTTGTACCGGTCGCATTTGCAACCCGCGTGACCTTTCCAAGCACCCTCTCTCCGCTGACGAGATTGCAGTGCGTGATAAGTTCCGCCAAACCCGCGCTGCTGTCCTCGCCCTCACCTCCGAGCAGCGCTCCGCGTACGAAACAGCCTTTGCGACCCACCTCAAATCTCCTCATCCGAAGTACCAAACCCTCGCCGGTTTCATCTTCGCCCAGGAGTACGCCAAACTCGGCGATTAAGTCCATCTTCGTCCCGTTCGCGGGACTTTAGTTCCGCGTGTCCTGTTCGCCGCGGTATTCCGCGGCATCAGCAACGTTCATTATGCCGGATGTCATCCGGCGCAGTATTAACCTAAACCCCTCACTACGAAGAGGATTTTGCCAAATGGCCCTATGAACAAATAAATGACCAAATGGTAAATGAACAAATCGTAAATGAATTTATGGCAAAAGTAGAATGGAGTGCCGGTATTGATTCTGTATCCGGCGCATTAGCCAAACCTGGAAAGAACCCGCAACACCGCTGCACAAAGATGCTGCTTGGCACGCACCGCAAAGCGGAGACCACCAACCCCGATTGCAACCGCCTGTACTTGCGAAAACAAACAGAGCGCAGTACACCGGTGACGGCAGACGAATTGGCGGTACGCGAACGGTTCGGAGCAGTAGGAGCTGCCGTAGCCGCTCGTGCGAAAGACCTCACGAAGATGGCTGCCGACAAAGCTGCTTTCATCGCACAGAAAGACCTCCCGGGCGGAAGACGTACCATGAAGTCCTATCTCTGGAAAGTCTGCGGTGAGGAGTACGATCAGCACTAAAATTAAAAATTACGAATTATGAGTAAACAACAGATTTACAAGATGGTAGCGACGGCAGTGACGGCATTGCTGACCTGCGCGGCGATTGCGTTGGGGTTGCAGAGCTGCAACGTGACACGCACGGTGACGACCCGAAGCGAGGCATGGCAGAAAGGCGACACCAGCGTAGTCATACAGACGAAGACCGTAGAGACGTATGATGCAAGCAAAAAGGGGCTGTAGAAAATCCGCCTAGATTGGCGGATACATGGAAAAAGGAAGTGATCCGAATGGGTCGCTTCTTTTTTACTTTCACACGAATCACACTTTCACACAAAAATAAGAAAAAACGACCCGCAAAGTCGCTTTTTCTCTTTTTTCCTTGCATATTCGGACAAAAAGCAGTACCTTTGCAGTCGCAAAGGTTTAGCCAACCCAATTGATCAAATAAAAGGTACTTTTTTTGAACCACCCCCTAAAAACAAAAAAACTTGTATCTTTATGGCAAGTGGACGATGTAGCTACATCTGTTTTTATGCAGTATCTCTACGAGACTCTACAATCCCTATTACTGGGCAGGATTTATTATGTTGGACTGACGATTTTACGTAGAATCGCAGATTATTTTGTGCAAAATCGCAGATTTTTCTTGCAGGAATCGCAGATTTTTTGTACCTTTGCAGCGAATTTTGAAAAATATACGATATGAACATGATTATTCGGTCTCAAAGCAATGATCTCATTATGCGCCTACAGGAGCCTCGCCGTACTATTCAGGTTGTGGCTGGTCCGCGTCAAGTAGGTAAGACAACACTTGTAAAACAGGTGCTACAACAATTGTCAACTCCTTCACGCTTCTTTAACGCAGACGGAGTGGAACCTGACGACAAAGATTGGATAGCTGCTCGTTGGGAGGAAGTACGAGCGTTGATGCATTTTAATCAATATCAGGAGATGGTGCTCATCATTGACGAGGTGCATAAAATCAACAATTGGAGCGAACAAGTTAAACGTGAGTGGGATGCCGACACATTCAATGATGTGAATATTAAGGTGGTGTTGCTGGGTTCGTCGCGTCTGCTACTAAAAAAAGGATTGACAGAGTCGCTTGCCGGAAGGTTTGAAATACTATCCATGACACATTGGTCATTTCAAGAAATGCAAGAAGCGTTTGGATGGGACATTAACCAATATGTGTATTTCGGAGGGTATCCGGGAAGTGCCCCATATGTTAACAATGAGGCGCGTTGGCGCAAATACATGCGTGAGTCAATAATCGCTCCGGCTATTGAAAAAGACGTTCTGCAAACGACGTATATTTACAAACCGGCCTTGATGCATCAACTCTTTCATCTCGGCTGTGCTTATTCCGGAGAGTTGCTTTCGTACAACAAAATGCTCGGATTGCTGCAAGATGCGGGCAATGCTACTACATTGGTCAATTATTTGGAAGTTCTCGGCGAAAGTAAACTGCTGACAGGTCTGCCAAAGTATGTAAAGGATGCATCCCGAAAATACAGAACGATCCCTAAACTTCAAGTATATAATAATGCGCTATTAACAGCATTGACGGAAGGAGTTTCGTATGAAAAGGTTTTTACGGATCCGCAGTTGTGGGGACGTTGGGTAGAATCAGCAGTGGGATGCTATTTGTTGGATAAAGCAGATGAGTTGGACTGCGACCTATTCTATTGGCGCGAGGATAACGAAGAAGTGGATTTCGTTTTGCGCAGAGCAGATAAACTTTTGGCGATTGAAGTTAAGAGTGGAAAAAGGCAGAGCAATAGCGGGTTAAGCACATTCCGTCAAATGTATAATCCGCAGCATTCGTTAGTCGTTGGCGGTCAAGCCTTACCTTTGGAAGACTTATTCAAAGGCAACATCGCAAGTCTTTTATAAAAATCCTCATCCAAAGGTTACCTTTGGCAAATGGATGACATTAATAGATGAACGATCACAACGGAGTGTAATGAACCCCAAAAGTTTTTTGTTCAACTTTTGGGGTTCATTACAGTATGTGGGTCTCATTTCTTTTTAAGGGATATTACTGTTGCAATATTTTAAGTCAATTACAATGTAATACATTATTATACAATAATTTATGAATCTATTACGATTTTTCGATTTGAATAACAATGTTTTTTATGTTTAAGTCCTTTGAAAGATTTGTTCTCGAAGAGTTGTGGTATTTGATGGTAAAAAGGTTCTAAAAGTTTACTTTTGAGGACTTTTTAGCAGCAAATGACTCAAGAAATGAAATTTCTAAATCTTTCAAAGGTGTTTTGTGTGTTTTTTTCTTAAAGTTATCGCATCAGTACTATTTCCGTACTATTTCTTATCCTTCGGAACGATTACCTCACCTCTTGACCTTGCAGCGTATAGGTCTTATCTCCGCGGAGGATGAGGATCTATTATGGAAAAAAAATATTATACCATTACTATTAATCGCAAAATCCAGTCTGCTAATGGAAGAGGAATACTTATCAAGCCTCCATTATATTGCAGATTATTCATTGATAAACGCACACGCAATGAAGGATTATATCGGCTTGTATAAGATGCGAGACTTCCTCCGCTGATACGAGTGGCCGATTTGACCTCTACGGGGATAACTTGGTCTATATGTTCTATCAGAAATTCTATTTTAGCTTGATTGCCGCTTGCCCAATAATACGGCACGCCGTTCAGTTGAGGTACTAATGCTTGCAAAACCATATTTTCCGCCATAGCTCCACGAAACTCTTTGTACTGTTCATTGCCGGACAATACCACTTCGGGAGACAATCGTGCTAATCTTCGCAATAATCCGCAATCCAAGGCGTAAACTTTAAATGCCGATAACTCGCGATAAGCGGAAAGCGGAATACCCGGCTTGCTGACATTGTACAACCGATAAATCAATCCTGCTTCCTCCAACCAGAACAGGCCATCTTCGTATTCGCGTGCCCGCGCTCCGCTTCGCACAACATTATAAAGGAATTTACGATTTTCTTTAGAGAGTTGAGAAGGTAAAGATTGCCATAAAGCAGTTATGCGATTTACTTCTACCGGAGTGGCATACTTGGAAAAATCAGCCTGATAGAGATAGAGGATGTCACCTAAAACGCGATCCACTTCTTGCATACCTCTGTTTTCCAACAAGGCAATAACCGCTTCCGGCATCCCTCCGCATACCATATAGCGACGATAAGAATCTGTCAGTTTGGACATGATAATCTCCGGTAGATGGGAAAGAGAAAGATTTTGCTCGATGTAATCGAATGTAGAAGGGTCGGCAGCACGCAAAAATTCTCTAAATGTCAGCGGATAGAGCGACATCGTTTGCACTTTTCCGACAGGAACTGTCATGCTCTTTTTTCGCACAGCGACTCCTAACAAAGAACCGGCGGCTATAATGGCGTATTCGGGTGCATTTTCACAAAAGTATTTAAGCGAATTGAGCGCCGCTTCGGATTCCTGTATTTCATCAAAGATGAGCAAAGTGCGTTCCGGGACAATGGGAACAGGTACATAAAGAGCTAACTCACTCATTAGGCGTTTGGTATCCTTGGTTCGTGCGAATAAGTCGCGCAACTCCGGCGTTTCGTCAAAGTTCAGTTCCGCCACGTACTCAAATTCACGTTTGCCAAATTCTCGCATTAACCATGTTTTGCCTATTTGTCGTGCTCCTTGCAGCAATAATGGCTTGCGATGCGAACTTGCTTTCCATGCTTTTAATTGCTCATATGCATCTCTTTCTATTTGCATATCTGACCTCCTCGATTTTAAAAAACGGTGCAAAGATACTATTTTTTTTTGAGTCATACAAATAAAAGTACTATTTTTGTGTAATTTTACACATTTTTGGCACTATATTATGTGATTTTTACACATTTTCGGCACTCGCAAATGGCTGTGGCGGTGATGCATACCAAACCCTCCTTTGCGCCTATAAAAACGGCGAACAGATATATGTTTCTGATAAAGGTGAAAAATACGGGTGTGATTATAGGAAACCCCTAGAAGTATCAATTACTCAAGCCTCCACATGGTACGGTATCCGATATTTTCACGAATATCCTCAAAAAGAGCACACTCCGCTCATTACAAATATAGCATATAAATTAGAAGCTGATACGATAATCGGTAGCAAAAAATATCGTCAAATACGCTATATACACGAGTACGAAAACATAATTAACGCATACCGAGGAGCTATCCGCCAATCGGAAGACGGGCAACAAGTATACTATATTCCGTGGGGCTCAAACAATGAATATCTGCTTTATAATTTTGATGTCAAACAGGGTGATATTGTACATGCCTATGCTGGTTTCAACGATATATCCTGTGAAGAAATGGCAGAGCCGGATAGGAGTATTACTCCTGCATGGACCGTAATGAGCGTACAAACTATAAACGGCAGAAAACATATTTCAGTCCAAAACGAAGAATATGGCATCACGATTGAATGGATAGAAGGAATAGGAACGCCTCATATTTTATGGCCGCAAGGAAGAACCTGCTACGCGACAGGTATGGAAGTGCAGACGGAAAGAACCCTTTGCACAGCAGACAACGAGGGAAATATACTATATTCGTTTAATACGGACGATTTAGGTATCCGCAACGAATGCCCAAATTGGCATTCTGCAGATACGACAACGCCCGCGAACGATGTACGATGCACGAAGGTGCTGATTGACGGACAGTTGTATATTCGTCGGGGCGACAAGACCTATACACTAACAGGCATTCAAGTCAAGTGAGAAAGGAATAATTGACGCCCTGCCTACTTTCTATTTGCATTTTTCGAAAAAAGCAACTCAAGGTGGTACACATTATACAAGAAAAAACGACCCGCAAAGTCGCTTTTTCTCTTTTTTCCTTGCATATATGATTTTTTTTTAGTACTTTTGCAGCCGTTTTATATTTTGGGTTATTGTGCGCGTACGCGAAAGACATATAATAATGTCCGTTTTGACGACAACTCTCCTACTCTGCTTTTCTGCAGCGCAGGCAGATGAACACGTACAGAGTACAGAGCTAAGAGCGGACAGTACAGAGCTAAGAGCGGACAGCACAAGGACGGAAAAGACGAAGAAGAGTGAGTTGACGGCGCCGGTGTATTACCAATCGAACGACTCGATGATCATGCATCATAACGGCAACGCGTACCTGCACGGTAAAGGTGAACTGCGGTACGACAACATGGAGCTCACGAGTGAGTATATCCGCATGAACCTCGACAGCAGCACTATTTATGCGCAAGGCGTCTATGACAGTACGCAGTATGAATGGGTGGGCAAACCGGTGTTCAAAGATGAAAAAGACCAGTACGAGACAAATCAGATAACCTATAACATCAAGACGAAGAAAGGTTACATCCGTCATGTGGTGACCCAGCAAGGCGAAGGGTATGTGATTGCCGACCGGACGAAGAAGACCGAAGGCGACGAGATGATGATGGCAGGAGGTCAGTACACGACCTGCGATGACCACGACCATCCGCATTTCTACCTGAAGATGACCAAAGCGAAAGTCAAACCCGGCGATTATATTGCTACCGGACCGGCATACATGGTGGTAGGCGAAGTACCGCTGCCGTTGGCTATTCCGTTCGGATTCTTCCCCATCACGAAGCAGTACTCAAGCGGTTTGATCATGCCCTCTTACGGCGATGACTACAGCAGAGGACTGTATTTGCAGAACTTAGGTTATTACTTTGCGATCAACGATTACATGGACCTCGAGGTGACGGGCGATATCTACACCAAAGGTACATGGGCAATCCGGGCGCAAAGCAAATATATATGGCGGTATCATTTTTCGGGAAGTCTGAACATCAGTTATCGTAACGACGTGACGAGCGAAAAAGGTATGCCGGATTATTCGGCGATGCGTAACTTCCAGCTCCAATGGACCCATTCGCAGGATTCTAAGTTCAACCCCTATTGTACGTTCTCAGCGAGCGTCAATTTCTCGACGAGCGGATATAGCCGCAGTAACATCAATAACTACTACAACTCCGCCTCTTATTCAGAGAACACCAAAAGCAGTACGATCAACTATACCCAACGTTTCCCCGACAGTCCGTGGAGCATGAGTCTCACGGCGGGTATCACGCAGCGTACGAGAGACTCGACACTGACCCTTACCGCACCGCAGATTTCAATCAACATGAGTAGCGTTTATCCGTTCAAGGATGCTCGCGCGCTGGCTCTCAAACGCAAAGGGAAGATTGCCGTGGGCAAGGAGAAATGGTACGAGAAAATCAAGATGAGTTACTCCATGAGCGGCACCGTGCAAACACGCAGCGACATGAAAGAGAAAGAGTACGCCCGTACGCAATTCTCCCGTGACTGGCGGGTCGGTATGCAACATTCGATCCCCATCAGTGCCAGTTTCATGCTGTTCAAATACCTGAGTATCACGCCCAGTATCAGCCTCAAGGACCGAATGTATTTCCAGCGTGTGGACCGTAACTGGAACAGCATCGAGAACCAGCTACAGATGGACACAACGAGCGGTTTTTACAACGTATTCGATTTTAATACGAGTCTCAGTCTGAGTACCACTATTTACGGATTCTTCACGCCCCTCAAGCGGTTGTTTCCGAAAAGTCGTGTGGAGAAATTCCGTCACGTCATCAAACCGCACATGAGTATCAGTTATCACCCGGATTTCGAGAAACCGATGTGGGGTTATTACGGTCGGTACACGGATGGAAACGGACAGGAGGTGATCTATAACCGCTACCCGACAGGTATGTACGGCAACGCACCGCGAGGGATGTCCGCGACGATGAGTTTCGGCGTGTCAAACAACTTGGAGATGAAGATCGTCAACCGTAACGACACCACCGGCAAAGTGCCGTTCAAGGTGGTGAGTCTGATTGATAACTTCAGCGTGGACGGAGGTTATAACTTTGCCGTCGATTCGATGAACTGGAGTCTTTTCCAAGTGAACCTGCGGTTGAAATTTCCATACCTGAACAACTACAGTGTGAACCTCTCGACGAGCCTTGACCCGTACATGTACGAGATCATCAACGGTTCACCCAGACGAACGAACAAGCAGTATTGGCACCATGGTCGTTTCCCCCATTGGAGCGGTTTGCGATGGAGTTTCAATTACACGCTGGATAACAATACACTCAAGCGATGGAAAGACAAACTGACCGCAATCGACGATCGTCGCCGAGCACGTCAAGCCGAAGAAGCGGAGGAGGATGAAGAGGTCAATCTGGAACCCATCGAACGAAGCGAAGACGGACGGTACAAGAACGCGAAATTAGGCGGCAGTAAGAAAGAGCAAATAGATGACGGGTATGTGCGGACGGAATTCCCTTGGAGCGTGTCGGTTTATTACTCGTTGGCTTACGCCCCGGGATCGGAGTTCGATTATTCGAAGATGTACTACAAAATGGTCTTCACCCACAACTTGAGTCTGAGCGGTTCATTAGGTCTCGGAAAAGGTTGGAAAGTGAGTGCCAGCATGAGTTATGACTTCGATTACAAACAGGTGACGAGTTGTAATTTCAACGTCAGCCGTGACCTCCATTGCTGGAGTATGAGCGCAAGCATCAACCCGATCGGTCCGTTTAGGAGTTACAGCTTCCATATAGGCGTCAATGCGTCTATCTTGGCAGACCTCAAATATGATAAATTCGGAACCAACGACACGAGGATCAATTGGTGGTGATGAAAATTGAAAAATGAAAGGAAGAAGGAGGAAAGGACGAAGGAAAATTAATGAAAAATGAATATGAAAATTGAAAATCAAACAGTAGTAAAAGCCACTTACGAGTTGTATATCAACGGCGAAGGAGGCAAAGAAGAGTTGATGGAGCAAGCCACAGAACAAGCTCCGTTAGTATGGTGTCAAGGAGAAGGGATGATGCTTCCCGCGTTTGAGGCACAAATGGCAGGCAAAGAAGCCGGCGAGACCTTCGATTTCGTGCTTGCAGCCAAAGACGCTTACGGCGAGTACCTCCAAGAAGGGCTCATGGACCTGCCGAAGAAGATGTTCTTCAACGGAGACGGCGAGTTCGACGAAGAGCGCGTTTATGTAGGTGCAATCGTTCCGATGAACACGACTGACGGACAGATCGTCAAGGCGCAGGTTTGCGAGATAACCGAGGACCAAGTGACCATCGACCTCAATCACCCGTATGCAGGCGAGGATCTGCATTTCAAAGGCAAAATATTAGAGTTGCGCGAAGCTACTCCCGCCGAGTTAGACGCTATCCGTCATCCCAAACATGGTTGCTGCGGAGGTGGCTGCCATAAGAAAAAAGGCAATTCCTGCGGTGACTGCGGAGACGGATGCGGTGACTGCGGAGGATGCGAGTAAATTCAAAATTAAAAATTCAAAATTCAAAATTACGAATTAAAAATTAAAAATTACTATGGCAAATATTGTAGCGATAGTGGGTCGTCCCAATGTCGGGAAATCGACCCTGTTTAACCGCCTGACGGGTACTCGGAGGGCGATAGTGATGAACACCGCCGGCACGACGCGTGACCGTCAGTACGGCAAAGCCGAGTGGTGCGGACGTGAGTTCTCTGTGATCGACACCGGAGGATGGGTCGTCAACAGCGACGACACCTTCGAGTCCGAGATCAACCGCCAAGTGGATTTAGCGATCCGCGAGGCGGATGTAGTGCTCTTGGTGGTGGATGTGAACCAAGGTGTGACGGAGTTCGACACCGAAGTGGCTCACTTGCTGCGACAAGCAAAGAAACCAACCATTCTGGCGGTCAACAAAGTAGATACCTTCGAGAACCAATACGGAGCAGCGGAGTTTTACAAACTGGGCTTAGGCGAACCGTTCATCGTGTCCGCCGAGAACGGTTTGGGAACGGGCGATCTGTTGGACGAAGTGGTGAGCCGTTTCCGCAAAGAGGATAACAGCGATGAGGAGTTGGACGAGTTGCCGCGTTTTGCGATAGTGGGTCGTCCGAACGCCGGCAAATCCAGTATCCTGAATGCGTTCATCGGCGAGGAACGAACGATCGTGACGGATATTCCCGGCACCACACGCGATTCCATTTATACGCGATATAACAAGTTCGGCAAGGACTTTTACTTGGTGGATACCGCGGGAATCCGCAAGAAAGCGAAAGTGACCGAAGACCAAGAGTACTACTCGGTGGTTCGTTCGATCCGTGCGATTGAGAACAGCGATGTATGTATCCTCATGATCGATGCGACGCGCGGCATTGAGGCACAAGATCTGAATATCTACTCCCTTATTCAAAAGAACAAGAAGGGATTAGTCGTTTGTATCAACAAATGGGATTTGATAGAAAGCAAGACCAACGCCGATATCAAAGCATATGAGGCTGCTATCCGCGAACGAATTGCGCCGTTCACGGACTTCCCGATCATCTTCACTTCTGCGCTGACCAAACAGCGTATCTTCAAAGTGGTGGAGACGGCTATTCATGTGTACGAGAACAAAAACAAGAAAGTACCGACCGCTCAATTGAACGAGAAATTCCTGCCGCTAATCGAGAACTATCCCCCACCCGCTTGGAAAGGCAAATACATCAAGATCAAATACTGCACACAGTTACCAAACACGCAGATCCCGACCTTTGTATTCTTCGCCAATCTCCCGCAGTATGTCAAAGAGCCGTACAGACGATTCCTTGAGAACAAACTGCGCGAATGGTGGAACTTCACAGGTACACCGGTACAGTTGTTCATTCGTGCGAAATAGTCGTTAGTCGTTGGTCGTTAGATTTTTTAAGAAAAAGTTAACTTTTTCGTAAAATATTTGCATATATGCAAAAAAAGTAGTAACTTTGTGCGCTTTTTGTAAGGTTTGTGAAAATAATCGGCTTTATATATCATAACGGCGGTGCGGAGATGGTGCTGAAAGGCGACAGTTGTCTGCTCAACGGGCGTAAACCATTCTTCATGCCGGAAGGGGCAAGCGAAATAGGAATGACCCCCTGCCTGATCCTTCGTGTGAGCCGTTTGGGCAAAGAGATTGCGCTGAAGTTTGCGGATCGATACTACGATGCCGTTGCTCCCGGAGCCGACTTCATTGCGCTGGACAAAGCGCGCGAAGCGCAAGCACAAGGCAAGCCATGGACCCAAGCACTTGCTTTTGACTACTCGCTCGCACTTGGAGAATGGACGGAGGTAAAGAGTGAAGGAATGAAAGAGTTAATGAGTGAACTCATCCTCTCACCCGAAGAGGCGATCGTGGAAGCAAGCCGCGTGATGACCATCCGGCAGGGAGACCTCATTTATATCCAAGCCAAGCAATCACCACGAATGGTACAAAAAGAAGAAATCATACGCGTCACTATTGACGGAGAAGACAAATTATACTGCAAAATCAAATGAGAAAAATCCTATTCATAGTAATGACCCTGATGCTAAGCCTCCCGATGAGTGCCGGCATCCATAGTTACGTAGAACAATCCGTACTGAGTGAAGGACACTGGGTGAAGATTCGTGTGAGCGAATCCGGTGTCTGTCGTATGAGCTTTGCGGAACTGCGCAATGCGGGTATTGACCCCGCGCAAGTTCGCGTTTACGGATTCGGAGGCGGTATGTTAGCGCAGGATTTTAGCAAAGCGAAGATTGACGACCTGCCGCAAGTACCGGTATTCGTAGGTAATGATTACATTCTCTTTTGGGTACAGGGTCCGATCAGTTGGATTTACAACACAGCCGTTTCTCCGGCGCGCTTTACGCATACACGTAATACCTATTCCGATTACGGGTACTATTTCCTGACGGATAACGTAGGTGAGCCTTTGGCTCTGACCGAGCAACCCGCTATCAGCGGTACTCCGACGGAGGTGACGAGTTATCTTCATTACCAAGTACATGAGAAAGACTCCGTTAACCTCATTGACCGTTCGGGTGTTTCGGGAGGCGGACGTGAGTTTTACGGCGAGCAGTTCAATACGGGTCAGAAACGTACGTTTACCTTCTCCACTCCCAACGCGATTGAGAATCAGACCAGCCGCGCGTACATCGACGTAGCCGGATTTGCTCCTGTGACCTCCTATTTCCGCAGCGCGTACAACGGCAAAAACGGAACGGCTAACATTGCGAAAAAGAAAGACAACTACTCTTTCGGAGAAGTAGGATATATCAACACAACCGCTCCTTCAACCGCCGGCAAACAGGAGATTCAGTTGACCTATACGTGCAGCACTTCGGGTGCATTAGGATGGTTGAACTATATCGAGCTGACTACCCCGAGTACGCTCACGATGACGGGCAGTTGGATGCCCATCCGTACGGACGTGAACTTCAAGTCCTCCACTCCGGTACGTTTTCACTTGAGCGGAGCGGACGAAGCGACGCAAGTATGGGACATTACCAACTTAGGCGCGATTACCCGCATGTCCACCACGTTCACCAACGATGAGTTACAATGGACCGGTACGCAGAAAGACGGCGTGCATGAGTACGTTGCGGTGAACACCAAAGGCAACCAATGGGTTTCCGCTACCGTGATCGGCACGGTAAAGAACCAGAACCTGCATCGTCTGAAGAACATCGACTATGTAATCATCTGTCCGGAGGGTTACGAGGAAGTGAGTGCAGATTTAGCCAAAGCTCACGAAGAGAAAGAGGGAATCACATGGGCAGTAGTGACCGACCAACAGGTATATAACGAGTTCTCCTCCGGCACGCCGGATGCAACGGCCTACCGATGGTTGATGAAAATGCTTTACGACCGTGCGGACGGAAACGGCATTGCGGCACCTCGCTGGCTTCTCCTGATGGGTCATGGCACGTTCGACAATCGCAAACTGCTGACCACATCGGGCACCAACCTGCTCTTATGCTACGAAGCAAAGAACTCAACCAACGAGGTAAATGCCTATGCTTCGGATGACTACTTTGCTTTCCTCGATGACAAAGAGGGCGAGTCGGATGCCAGCGCAACGATGGACATCGGCGTGGGACGTCTTCCGGTCAACACCGTGCAAGAAGCACGCACAACGGTAGATAAGATCATCGGATATATGACGAACTCGAATCCGGGCAAATGGAAGAACCAACTCGTATATTTAGCCGACGACGGCGAAGCGGGCACACATACCGAGACCTCGGAGATAAGCGCGGAGATGATTCGTCTGGCGAACCCGGATTTTGTGGTACATAAGATTTTCCTTGATGCATATCCTCAGGAAACTAATGCCAGTGGAGAGAGTTATCCGCAAGCCAAGAACCGATTGGATAACTTACTCAAGAACGGCTGCTTGTTCTTCGATTATTCGGGTCATGGAGGTTATAACAACATCACCAGCGAAGCTATTCTGACCCTGCGTGACGTAGAGACGATGCATAATACCAATCTGGCTTTCTGGCTCTTTGCAACCTGTAACTACGCGGAGTTTGACACCGGTAAGCGCTGTGCCGCCGAGTCAGCTGTGCTCAACCCGAACGGCGGAGCTGTGGGTATATTAGCCGCTACGCGTACCGTTTATGCATCGCAGAACAATAACCTCAACCGCAATGTCTGCGCGGAACTCTTTGCGCATGAGACCACTTTCCATTACGAGGCTACTTTAGGCGAAGCTATCCGCAAAGGAAAGAACAGATTGGGCAGCGACACCAACAAACTGCCTTACGTACTGCTCGGCGACCCCGCTTTAAGGCTGAACTACCCCACCGATTATTTCGTACAGACCACCACGAAGATCGACACACTCAATGCCTTGAGCGTGCAGCACGTAGAGGGACAAATCATTGACGAGGACAGCGTTGTGGTAAGCGATTTTGAAGGAACCGTGAATATCACTATTTACGATAAGATACAAGTGATCCCGACACGCGACAATGATGATTACGGAGACGAACCGCGCGTTGTTAATTATCTGGATTACCCGAATACGCTCTTCTCCGGCTCGACGGCTGTCAAAGAAGGACGATTTGCCTATACATTCATGGTTCCACGAGATATCCGGTATAACTTTGGTAACGGCCGAATAGTTTATTATGCCAAGACCGCAGACAGTCTGGAGACCGCAGAGGGCGTAGGTCACTTCGAGGACTTCATTATCGGTGGAACGGGTTCTATTCTCACAACCGACACGACAGGACCGGAGATGAAGATTTATCTCAACACTCCTGCATTCGTGGACGGAGGAAAGACGTATGCCACCCCGCGGTTCTACGCCGACTTGGCGGACTCCAGCGGTATCAATACGGCGGGAGCTGGTATAGGACACGACCTCCTTCTCATCGTGGATGATGACGCCAAACAGACCTATATCCTCAACGAATACTTCACAGCAGCGGATAACAGTTATACGGAGGGTCAGGTAAGCTACCGGATGGAGAAACTGGCAAACGGACCTCACAGTCTGGTCTTCCGCTCTTGGGATTTGCTCAATAACAGCAGTTCGCAGAGTCTGAACTTTGTCGTAGAAGCCGGAATCGATCCCTCTATCTACTCTGTGACGACCTACCCCAATCCGGCTCGCGCACAGAGTGTCGTCAACTTCATTGTTCAATACGACCAGCCGGATGAGTTAATCAGTACCGAGGTATATCTGTACAACACCGCGGGACAACTGATCTGGCGGCAAACACAAGGAAACCCCGACCAAGTGACAATCAACTTAGCACAAATGAACCTCGGAGCAGGTATCTATATCTATAATGTCAAAATAAAATCCCCCACCAGTGGTACCAGTACCGCTGCGGGCAAAATCATTGTAACCAAATAAGCCTATGAAGCATATCGCATAAAGAATTGAAAATTGAAAATTGAAAATTGAAAATTAATAACAATATTTTAAACACAAATGAAAAAAATTCTTATTTCTCTCGCAGCCGTGCTGTGCTTTACGATGAGCGTCAAGGCTGCCGATGACACGATGAACCCGCTGATCACAGCTATGCCTTCTATGTCCATTGCACCGGATGGTCGCGCTGCCGGTATGGGTGACCTCGGTGTAGCTACGGAGGCGGATTTTAACTCTCAGTATTGGAACCCCGCCAAGTACGCTTACATGTACTCGAAAGGCGGTATTACCGCTAACTACACACCTTGGCTTCGTTCGTTGGTAGGCGATATCGACCTCGCTTACCTCGCCGGATTCTACAACTTCGGTGACCTCGGAGGCGGTATCGGTGCTTCGTTCACCTATTTCTCAATGGGTGATGTCCAACTGATGGACGCAGACAATGTGGACAGAGGTACGGTTCGTCCGAATGAATGGGCATTGGACCTCAGTTATTTCCGTAAGTTGCATGAGTATGTATCTATGTCCGTAGCATTGCGTTTCCTCTATTCGGATCTTAACAACGGTCGTGCGCAAACACAGGAAAACATTCATGCCGGATGGACGATGGCTGCTGACCTGGGTATCTACTATCGTCAACCGATTGAGTTACCGATGGGAACCAGTCATTTCAGTTTAGGTTTCACCCTCAAGAACCTTGGTGGTAAGATCTCCTATTCGGATGACATCAGCAATTTTATTCCTACCAGCATGAATATCGGTGTAGGTTACGAGTTGCCTTGCGACAAGTATAACTTCCTTACCTTCAATGTTGAGGCTAATAAACTGTTAGTACCCAGCCGTAAGTCAACCTATACAAACCGTGAGACAGCTGCTCATCCGGAATTGTGGAATGATGATGGTACGCCTATTGATCCTTCCAACCTTGATACATGGCAAATGAGCACACAGGCTTATTCGGCTATCAACTCGGCAAAGGGTTGGTTCCAGTCGTTCAACGATGCTCCGGGCGGTGCTGCCGAGGAGTTCAAAGAGGTACGCTGGGGTGCAGGTATCGAGTATAGTTACAACAAGCAGTTCTTTGCACGTATCGGTTATAGCTACGAGAACTTCTACAAAGGAAACCGTAACTACGTTACTCTCGGTGCCGGATTCCACCTCTCTATCGTAACGCTGGATATCTCTTATTGCGCAGCGTTGGCATCGTCTAACCCGCTCAATAACACCATGCGTTTCACGCTTGGTTTCGACCTCTACGGAATCAAGGACCTTGTTAACAACAGAAAGAAATAACAGGTTAACGAGTTAACGAATGAAGGAATTAATGAGAATCGGCTTTGGATATGATGTACATCAATTCGCCCCTAACCGCAAGTTGTGGTTAGGGGGAATTGAGGTACCCTACGAACGCGGTTTACTCGGTCATTCGGATGCCGATGTGGTGATTCATGCCCTCTGCGATGCCCTATTAGGAGCAGCTGCATTGCGGGACATCGGTTATCATTTCCCGGACACGAAAGGCAACGAATACGAAGGTATAGACTCCAAGATTCTCCTTCGCCGCACAATGGAGCTGATTCAGAAAGCCGGATACGGGTTAGGAAACTGCGACATCACTATCTGCGCTCAAGCTCCTAAACTGAATCCGCATATCGAAGCGATGCAGGCTTGTCTGGCTGAAGTGATGGGGGTAGAATTAAATCAAGTCAGTATCAAAGCTACTACAACAGAACATCTCGGCTTCGTAGGCCGTGAAGAAGGAATTGCTGCTTATGCGGTTGCTCTTATTCATTCCATTTCTATATAGCGTACTACAGATGATTGGTCATCCGTACGTAGCAGAGACCGATGGTCCCTACACCCGCTATGTTCTAACCGACAGCACGACGATGGAGGTATATGAGACGACGGACTCCGTGCTCATCGTGCTGACTGCTTGCGCACCGCAGTGTTCTTCGTGCGCGCGTATATATAATAAGGAGGGTAAGTTACTGAGCGCTCCTCAGTCCCCTACTCCTTCGATTTTTCCTCTTGCACATATTGAGAACGGTCGGATTATCTGGACCGACAATGACACATGGAACTACCAATCTACCTTGTAGGCTACATGGGAGCGGGCAAAACGACCGCAGGAAGACTGCTGGCAGAGAAACTCGGCTGGCATTTTGTGGATTTGGACGATGCTTTCGCGCAGATTCATGGATATACTACCGCAGAGTATATCCGTACATTCGGCATCGAAGATTTTCGCAAGAAAGAGAAATATGTGGTTGAGGATTTGGCAGACCAAGTGCCTTATGAACATGTTATCTATGCAACCGGAGGTGGCTATCCTTGCTGGGAGGATAATATGGATTGTCTGCGGGAATTAGGTACCAGTATTTATATTCGGTGGAAGCCCGAGCATTTAGCTAAACGACTCAGCCTGACAGATTTGAGTGAACGACCGGTACTTCAAGGACGTACAGAAAAGGAGCTACTCTCTTTTATAGCTCCCCAACTCGAAGCGCGTGAGCCGTTCTACAGCCAAGCGCATCATATTTTCGATGTAGAAATCTGCGATGAGCAGTCCGATGAACGGATAGCCGACGCTTTATTTCGATTTATACGCGAGCGCATATAGTTTTATTTGCTTCAACATAGCGGCAACGCCGTTACTGCGTGTAGGACTGAGGTGCTCACGCAACCCGATGCGGTCAATGAAATACAAATCAGCATCAACTATTTCATTCGGTGTATGTCCGCTCAATACGGTTAAGAGCAATGCCACGATGCCTTTCACTAACAATGCATCGGAGTCACCTTTTAGCCAAAGTTTGCCGTCCTCAAAAGAGCAGGTGAACCAAACGGTGGACTGACAGCCGTCAATCTTGTTACGGTCGATTTTCTCCTCCTCGGGCATCGGGTTCTTCTTCAGCTCATTGGCATAATCAATGATGAGTTGATAGCGATCCAACCAATCATCGAACGCCTCGAACTCCTCAATGATCTCATCTTGTATCTCGTTGATCTCTTTCATTTCTTTGCTCCTTTGCTTACACACCTTCTTTGATCAGACCATCCGCAAACACCCATTTCTTACCCGGGTACAATTCCGGCCAAAAGCGATTATGGGTTGACATCAGGATGGTGATACCAGCCTGCGAAATCGAGTACAGCAGATCCATGATCTCCTGCCCTGTCTCGCTATCCAAGTTACCGGTAGGTTCATCCGCCAGAATCATTTCCGGATAATTGAGAAGCGCACGCGCAATCACCACACGCTGCTGCTCTCCTCCGGATAATTCATAGGGTTTCTTATAAGCCTTCGTATCCATGCCTACCTGACCGAGCACTTCTTTCACATGTGCTTCCATCAGCCGTTTGTCCTTCCATCCGGTTGCACGTAGCACAAAGAGCAAATTATCCGCCACAGTACGGTCGGTAAGCAATTTATAATCCTGAAAAATGATTCCCAAACGGCGACGCAGATAAGGCAACTTACGACGAGGTATCTTCGTTAAATCATAATCCAGCACTTTTGCTTGGCCTGCCGTAATAGGCAGCGCACCGTAAATCGTCTTCATCAGACTGGATTTACCGCTACCTACTTTGCCCAGCAGATAAATCATCTCGCCGTTCTCCACATGCAGATTTACGTCATGCAGCACAATCTGGTCTGCCTGACGTATCTCTACATTCGTATAATCAATTAAAACTGCCATTATTCTTCGGCATCTAATTTCTGTTGAATATCCGCCAACTGCTTCTTAAGTTCGTCGATCTTCTTCTGCATGCTGTCAACGAGCTTGTTAGCGGTTTTGGATTTAGCGGTGAAGAAGAGGATGTTATTCTCCGCTGTTTTGATCTCCTGCTGCAAGCGGTCACGCATTCTGCGTAATCCGTCAGCCCCTTGGTTTGTAGCCGCCTTCACAGCTTTGGCTACTCGTTCCCCTTTCGCCTTAATGCGCTCTTCTTTAGCCGCTTCGCGCTTGATATTAAAGAAAGCATCGCAGGCCTCAGAGAACTGATTCCACACCTCGTTCGAATATCTGCGTGCGACAGTTCCAACCGTTTTCCATTCAGCCTGCAGAGCCTGCATATCGGAAGTCATCTCTGCCCATTTATCGCGTGTCAGCTCTCCACTCTCGGTCTTTGCTTTAGCCTCCTCAACGATAGCTTTGGCTTGCTCAATGAGCGAACGTTTGCGCTTGAGGTTTCCATTGAATGCATCTCTTATCTCCTTGAAATAAGTCGTCTTCTCATGGAAGAAACGATCGCATTCAGCGCGATACTCGTCATAGACGGACTGATTGAATTTCTTAGGAGCAAAGCCGATCGTACGCCATTCGTTCTGCAAAGCCTGAATCTTCTCCGTTCTCTCCTCCCATTCTTTAGCATTGATGGGTTGTCCGTTCACCAGCGGTTCGTTGATCGCCTTCAGTTGATCTATGATAGCACGTTTGCGCTCCAAGTTCTCCTGCTCCTTGGCATGGAGTTCATCAAAATATGCTTGATGCTTCTTATTGATGATGGTCGATGCCTCTTTGAATCGGTTCCAAAGGTCCTCACGCAACTCACGTGCCACAGGACCGATCTCCGCCCACTCATCATGCAGCTGTTGGAGCGCACGGCTTGCTTCAACTATATTCTCATTATTCTGCAGACGTTCAGCGGCTTCGCACAGCAAGGTCTTCATTTCCAGATTCTTCTTGAAATCGAGGTCACGCAGCTCGATATTGATTTTCACCAAGTCGTAGAACTGCTCTTGATAGCGCTGATAAGCCTTGCGCAACTCCTGTACATTCGGAGCCGGTACATCACCGATGGTCTTCCATTCCGCCTGTAAATCGCGCATACTCTGCAAGTTAGCCATCACTCCATCGGTTTCACCCTCCGCGAGCGTCTTCATCTTCTCGAGGATAGCTTGCTTGCGCGCCAAGTTATCAGCCTGCTCTTTAGCTACAACAGCTGCTACCTCCGCACGTTTCGCTTTATACTGCGCCAATAATTGTTTGAACTGCTCCTCCAGCGAGTCCTTCACAGGCATTTCCTCCGCCGTTTCAGCGGTTTCTTCCTCCGCATTCTCAGCCGCAGTATAGAACTGCGTCTTGATGTGATCTACTTGCTCCTTAACAGCCATTACATCCTGCTCAAGCAGGCCTTTGAGCTCTTCTATGAGCTCTTGTCTTGTCGTTGCCATATAATTAATTAACCTTTGCGGGTGCAAAGGTACAACAAAAAAATGACATATGCAAGCATATGCCATTATTTTTTATCGTTTTTAGAAAATTTTCTAATGTACTAGGATCTTCCGGGTGTACCATTGACCATTAATATATGCCTTGATGAAATAGATGCCAATCGGTAATTGATGATTGGTTATCGGTAATTGGTAGCTATCAAACGAACCTTCCACAATCCGTATTAACTTACCGGATATATCAACTATATAGAGTATTCCATCACCATAAGGAACTGTCACCTCTCCGCTCTCCAAGTCGCTCGTTTCGAATGGATTAGGAATAAAGTCATTTACCATTTGGTCATTTACCATTTGGTCATTAATAGGGTCATTGAGACAACTCGGCATCGTGCTAAACTCCACTATGGTACGTACCATCATATCGTTGAGGTGCTCGACGGTGAGAGTGTCGGTGGTCGGTTTGAGATGCGTATGACCGATACCAGAATCGTCCGTGAGGAAGAACGAGGTGCCGTTGGTAGCCAAAGCGATGGATCGCATCAGATATTCCCCACTCTCTCCTATACCGCTACAAACGACAGGCACTATCCGTACGCCCAACGCAGCGGCATTGAGTACCTGCTCATGCAACAAAGCAATCGTAGCGGAATCCTGATGAGCGGGAGCATCTAAAATAAGGAACGCGATGCGCGCACGTGCGGACTCATTCCATCCGGCGCTATTCATCGCTGCCATGAGCGCTTCCGGAACCGCCTCGGGATAATCTCCACCGCCTTGCGCCTCCTGCTTGTCAATAAAAGTCTGCGTAGTCGTTATATCATCCGTCAGACGTGATATACGCGTTACGTAATCATCCCCATGATCCCGATAAACCACAGCTCCGGTACGAATGGAAAGTCCGCCAGTCGCCTCTTTCGATCGTGCAATGACATCTTTCATCTCCGCACACAGGTAACGCAGTTCGTCGCCCATCGAGCCGGTGGCATCGAAGACAAACATCACATCTACGTCATTGGAATTGGGAGATGGGAGAGCGGACATTTGAGATTCGCCGCATTCTTCATCCAGAACAAAGGTATTTCCGCCTTCCACCCATTGTGTCGCTACCTGCGTCTGATCATCTACACGGATTTGGAAATCCACATGCTTGCCACAAAGATGATTGCCGAGTAACTGATACCACAGTTCCGCTTTTCCGGTGTTATCCGTAACCGCCTGAAAGAGCGTATTACCACTATTATCCAAAAGGCTCACGGCACGAGAAGCTAAGGGATAACCGTTCCGGTTCATAACCTGTACCGTATAACGGTGACGAGGCGAAATCTTCCATGTATCAACGAAACGTTGATGGCTGCCATCGATTATGCTTGGCCAGAAATACCACTTGGCAAAATCATTGACCTCACCCGCAGTCAGTTTACCGGCAACTACCTGCTCGCTATGTCCGGGCATCGGACGGGGCATTACCTCTTTGGCAGCCTCCGGCAGAGCAGCAGAATTCATAACGGCATAATCTGCCTTTACACCCATCGCCGAGGTTCTATACATCACCTCATCTATTCCACGACGAGACCGAACACCACCTAAGAGAACCGCATGATCATTGGGCTTTTTCTGCTTTTTGGGCACCAACCGAACCTCAGATACAGGAGAAAGCGCATCGGAGAGGACAAGTTTTTTCGAGTCATGATTATCGCAAGAAATCAATAATTTAGAGACTCCTTTCAACTGATCCGGTTCCAAGCGAACACGTCCGTCCCATGAGGTACGATAGACTGTTTTGCCCACACGAATTTCCGCATTGGCCAACAAAGCCTGCGTGGTGTCCATCACAATTATCGTAATAGGCGATGCCACAGAAGGAGCCTTCTTAATGCATGCCTGAGAGGGCACTACACTCAGCAAAACCACCAGACAAAATGATAAAAGATGTTTCATAATACGTCAAATTTAATTTACCTCAAATCCTACAAATAACGTGCCAAACCGAATTAACGCATTTCCTTTTATATAACATAACAAAAAACCAATAAAAATTTGCATATATGAAATTTTTTTTGTATCTTTGCAATCGATTTCTCAAGGCGAGTATTATGAGTTCCCATAAATGCCTTTTTTCATAGTGTAGTAGGCTCGACGTAAGCCGATCAACCCACTAACCACCCACTAATCACCCACTAATCACCCACTCAAATCTTGTATTACCCCTGTTATTTTCGGCGTATAGGTCAAAAATGCCGCCAACTTGATTGCTGACGGCATCTTATGCGGGTGCATTATGCGGATAGGTACATGTCTCTAACCTTTTGAAGTGTCTTCATGCTTGTGCCTGTTAACTTTTCTACAGTGCAAAGGCTGACAGATGGCTTCCATCATCGCCTTAATATAAAAAACTTTCACGTATCAATTAATACGATGCTTACGTGTTAAGATAGCCCACAGTGTAGTTGTCAAAATTATTGCTTTACTAAATTGACTTTCCTAATTAGTGTTCTGTTATTTAACAGGACATGTTTATTATCAATAAAGGATATGGGTGCTCCATTTGTTACAACTGAAGTATATATCTTTCCGTTTTTAATATAATAGTTTACAGTAATATTATTACCTGTTGTGACATCTGTATGCTCAATATATTTAAAGTTATCTCCGTCCAAATCACCGCTATAACTTATTATGGTTGTCCACTTGTCTTCTGTAAATTTATAAACATAAGCTGTCTTATAAGATGCCGTAAACGAATCGTTAAAGGTCGTATTCGTAACGACTTGGTCATTACCAGTAACTTCAATCCAAGTTCCTACTAAAGAGGAATCTGAGGAATCTTCTACGGCGTTTTTTTCTTTACAGGAACTGAAAGAAAGAATAGCTGTTAATACAACCAATAAATAAAAAAATCTTTTCATTATCGAATGCCCTTATACGTGCCGAGCGCAACTTTTAGTTAATACTGTTAGTTATATTAAATACTAAATTCCAATAATTATTTTACATCTCTGATTGCCCCACCGAGCTTGAAGCACTAAAGTCCCATATTATTATCATGTATCATACTCCGTGTTTAACATTTGAGATTCTTCTCAAATCGGACACAAAGATAGATAAAAAAAATGAGATTTAAAAATCTTTTAGAAAAAAACTGCAAACTTTCTTCATTTTGTAACCAAAATAGCCAGTTTTAGTGCTGGAGAAGTGGAAATGATGGAATTTAATATCTGAAATCCCTATTTATCCACCAGTTCAATGTAGTAGTCTAAATTTTTATTTTAAACTCCATCAACTGACATACAAAATGCCGCCAACTGGATAGCTGACGGCATCTTATACGGGTGCATTATGCGGCTAGGAACATGTCTCTAACCTTTTGAAGGGTCTTCAAACTTTGCCTGTTAACTTTTCTACATTGCGAAGGCTGACACCTTTGCGAATAAGTCCCAGTTCCTTCATGTATTGCTCTTTATAGGCTTCGGTTGGTTTGCGGTAGGTCGCAGGTCTTCCCATCTTAACTCCGTTTTCCCTACAATGAGCGATATATTGATTTCTCCCCGAAGTCATACGCTCGGCAATAGTTAGACGCTCCATACTAGCTATCTCCAGTAAGATTGTGCAGATGAGGCTCGCAACAGGATTGATTTTGCTGTTGATGATGGTTTCTAGGTTATAGTTCTTCACGTACAAACAGATACCTTCTTCATTTAGCATCTGATCAACTGCGATTGGTAACAAGATAGCAATATATTCTATATCTGTCTTATGCCGATTCTTCCTAATGTAGTAAGTATCTTCATCTTGTTGAATATCCCTCTTAGTAAGTCCCGCCATATCTGAATATGAGAGTCCGCTACCTGTCTGAAATAGGAACAGGTCTCTCACTTGCTCCAATCTCTCACAATGTAAATCCTTCTTTTGAATAACTTTAACCTCATCTGTTGTTAAGTACTCCACCTTTCCTCTTGGGCAACTGATTTTTACCCGTTTTTCTTCACTTGGAAAAACTATGCAAAGGTACAAAAAAATCTTGAATTATGCAAGTTTTTGGGCTACTTTTTTTCTAATAAAAATGATATATAGTTTTTCCAACTATTTTCCAAAACTTGTAAAGAATAAATAATTTACTTAAATTTGAAGATTTTCGATTGATTTATTACAAAATGCTTGCATATATCGAAAAAAAGCAGTAACTTTGCAGCCGAAAGTTGCAAAGCTTATGGGACAGTTAGCATTTTTGAAGACATTTATACTCGTGGCCATTCCTTTAGATGTGAATGACAATCGTCGTCATATTCATGTTTTTAAGAAAGGTAGTCGGCATCTACGTTCGGTTGCAAAAATATGGATTGAGAAAAATGGCGAAAAATGTATAGAGATCGCAGAATCTGAGCTAACGGTCAAAGAGAATAACATGATAGTAGCGGCGATTGATCGTCACTGGGAACTTCTAAATAATCAAATTTCGAAGACTTTCCGTGGAGAGAAAACGCAGCCTAAAAATATTGAAAAATAAGGAGGAACAATTATGTGCAAGATTCCAAATGTAACATTAGGTATTAAATCATTAGATTTCACAGTTCAGCGTGGTAAGTTTTCTGCAAAACTGACGGACGGGCGTGAGATCATTGTTCCTGTGTCTATGTTCCCGGACATCCAACATTTATCTGTTAAGAAACGGAATGAATGGATGATTCTGGACGACCAGTACTTTACTTTCGAGCACATGAGTCGCATCTATTCTGTGCTTGATTTGTTAAAGGCAGCTTAATATAAATCGTCCTTCTCCATGACGCTAAACCGGAAATGCAAAAAAAGACAAAGGCTGAGGGATTCGAAAATTACGAAATATGCGTATATGCTACCCATAAGCGTCAAAAACGATTATGGGATGTAGCATAACGCAGATGAGTAATAATCGTTCGAACGAAGCGAGATAAGAACCCTCCGATCGGGGGTTGAGAAGGCCCTCATATCCGAATAAAAGAAATAGGGACGCCCCTTGTGGGTATCCCTATTCTTTTACCGCGGAGAGTGAGGGATTCGAACCCCCGATACGACGTAATGCGTATACCGCATTTCGAGTGCGGCTCTTTCGACCACTCAGACAACTCTCCTCAATTACTATTTGGTCATTTACCATGTACCATTTAGCAAAAAAGCGTGCAAAATTACTGCTTTTTTTTGATATATGCAAGTAAAATCGCAAAAAAATGCTATTTTACCTTAATTTTATCAAAGCCTGAGCCAAAGACACCCCCTACATCCGCTATAGAGACAAGTGCATTGGGGTCAATATCATGTATGAGACTGAAGACCAACGAGCTCTCGGGTTTGCGAACCAACACTGAGATGACCTTGACCGGTTTTTTTGAATACCATCCGGTTCCGTCGAGTACCGTTACCCCTCGGTTAACTGTGGTATTGATAGCCGTAGCTATCTCTTCATACTTGGAGGAATAGATGAGGAAATGGACGGAACGGTGGAGCCGTGCCATGAGCCAATCCACCGCAACGGTATAGGAGATCGTCATCGCAACACCATACAACACACGCTTAATCTGAAGATAAGTGGGGTTGGCTCCCTCTTCCAGCATCCCCTCGGGAAGGGGCAGGAAGAACGCCGAAGCAATAATCATCACATCGCACACCAGCATGATATTTCCCAAGGAAATATTATGATAGTGATTGACAATCATCGCCACAATATCTGTTCCTCCTGAAGATCCATTAGCAGCAAGCACGCATCCTAACGAGAGCCCGAAGACAAAACCTCCGATGATAGCTCCTACCCAAGGATCGGAGATGATCGGTTGCGGCAGGATTGGTATCACTCTATACCAAAAAGTGATTGCCAGAACACCGACCATCGTCCTGATACAGAACCTCCATCCGACCGTAACCCCGGCGATGAGGAGAAGAATTATATTGAAGAGCAAGGTCGTCAGCCAAACCGGGATAGCCCCTCCGTATTCAGGGAAGAGCGCTGGGAAGAGCCCGCCCGTGGCATAATAGATAATTGAGCAGATACCCGTCAATCCTCCTCCTACAAAAGCGTGCGGGAGGAGTACCCAGTTGACCATCAACGCCATCGGAGCGATGCCGATGATGATAACCAAATATTCAAAAATGGTCCTCACTCTCGACATACTCGACGCGTTATGTGGATTTACCAATTGGCTGTAACGCATTTAGCGATTAGTGTTTAGCGATTAGCGAATAGTTTTCAGAATTTAGCAACGAGGTTCCGATCACCGAAGCCATTATCAACTCGGCCAACAGGGCACCAGAATTTTGTTTGAGCCACCCAATCGGTCGGATAAGCAGCCTGTCGACGCGAATAGGGATGGTTCCATTCGTCAGCAACTACTTCGTATTCAGGATGCGGGGCATTAAGCAGCACATTATCAGTTTTATCCGCCTTTCCGGACTCGATATCCGCAATCTCCTGCCTGATTTGGAGCAGTACATCGCAGAAACGATCAATCTCCTCCAGTGATTCGCTCTCGGTAGGCTCAACCATCAGCGTACCGTGAACGGGGAAGGACAATGTAGGCGCATGATATCCGTAGTCCATCAAGCGTTTGGCAATATCCGTCTCGGTGATTCCGATAGCGTGGAACTGCCGGCAGTCCAGAATCAGTTCATGACCTACCCTTCCGGTTTCACCCGTATACACAATACCATAAGCGTCTTTCAATCGTTTAGCCATATAGTTGGCGCTCAAGATAGCTGCTGCTGTAGCATGACGGAGTCCTTCGGCTCCCATCATAGCGATATAGCCCCACGATATAAGCGCCATATTGGCATTTCCATACAAGGCTGCGGACACGCGGTTCTTATCCTCCGTAGGCAAACAATCCGCCATGGAGGCAACACAACAAACAGCACCTGCTCCCGGACCACCACCACCGTGAGGCGAAGCGAACGACTTATGCAAGTTGAGGTGGCATACATCAGCACCGATAAAGGCAGGATTAGTCCATCCAATCTGAGCGTTCATGTTTGCGCCATCCATATAGACATAACCACCATTCTCATGTACCGCAGCAATCATCGCGCGTATAGCCTGCTCGAAGATACCATGCGTGGAAGGATAAGTAATCATACAACCCGCCAGCACCTCTTTATTCTCCTCCGCTTTCTGTTTCCAATCCTCGAGGTCGGTATTCCCCTTTTCATCGCATTTCACCACACAGGGCACGAATCCGGCTTGTACACAAGATGCAGGGTTCGTTCCGTGGGCGGAAGCGGGGATAAGGAGCACATTACGGTTCGCTTGTCCCTGACGGCGCAGATATTCGCGGATTACCACCAGACCGGTATATTCTCCTGCTGCTCCAGAGGTAGGTTGAAGCGTACAAGCATCGAAGCCCGTGATAGCGCATAACTGGTCTTTCAACTCCTCCATGATGGTAGCATAACCGGCAACTTGCTCAGCCGGAGCCAAAGGATGCACATTCATTGCGCCACTCATCGTAACGGGTATCATCGCCGCTGCAGGATTGAGCTTCATCGTACAACTGCCCAACGGAATCATTGAGGTTGCCAAGGAGATATCTTTTCTATCCAGACGCTTCAGATAGCGCATTAACTCCGTCTCGGTATGGTATTTAACAAAGACTTCCGCCTTCAAATAATCCACTTCGCGTACCCTACTCTCATCTATTGCCCACAAGCCATCAAACGCCTCTTCGCTCTCCTCGTACTGCGGCATGTTTCCGCTTGCCTCCGCGAACAACTCAATCAAGTCGTTCATATCATCTATATCCACTGTCTCATCGACGGACAGACCTACCCATCCATCCGCATCATAATAGAGGTTAATCCCCATCTCCTCTGCTTTTTCGCGAAGTGTCTGAAGGCTGACTTCGGCTGAATGAAGACTGATTTTGAGGGTATCGAAGAACTCGGCATTTTCCTGCTCATAACCATAGGCTTGCAGCATTTCGCTCAGATAAACAGCCTTGCCGTGAATACCCTCCGCTATCTCGCGGATACCTTCCGCTCCGTGATAGACGCCATACATTCCAGCCATCATAGCGGACAAAGCCTCAGCCGTACAGATATTCGAAGTCGCTTTCTCGCGTTTGATATGTTGTTCGCGTGTCTGCAAAGCCAAACGGAAAGCCGGGTGCTCGTATTTATCCTTACTCAACCCGATAATACGTCCCGGCATCTCGCGTTTAAACTCCTCCCTTGTAGCCATATATCCGGCAGTCGGTCCACCGAATCCCATCGGCAATCCGAACCGCTGTGCCGTACCGCAGACGATATCCGCATCTAATGGTTTGAGCAACGCCAAAGCCATCAGGTCAGCAACCACCGTCACTTTCAATCCCGCGGCGTGACAATCCTCAATGAACGCCTCATAATCCTCAATCGCACCATCACTGTTGGGCCACTGTACCAAGGCTCCGAAGAACGTTTCGTCCGGTTCAAAATCTGCATAAGAGCCGGTCACAATCTCTATATTTTGTCCTTGCGCGCGTGTACGCAGAACAGATAAGGTGTTCGGCCATATTTTCTCATCCACAAACACTTTGCGCACGTTAGCTTTCACCTGTTCACGTGTCCGCAAGTTACGCATCATCGTTACTGCCTCCGCAGCCGAAGTAGCCTCATCCAACAGTGAACAGTTAGCCAAGGGCAGCCCCGTCAAGTCGCTTATCATCGTTTGAAAAACGAACAATGCTTCCAATCGTCCCTGACTTACCTCCGCCTGATAGGGCGTGTAACTCGTGTACCAAACCGGATTCTCCAAAATGTTTCGACGAATCACAGCCGGAGTAATCGTACCATACCATCCTCGACCAATATACGAACGAGCCGGTACATTCTGCGACAAGAGCGTATCCGCCGCTTCCAACTGACGTTGCTCCGAGTATGGCTCCTCCAATTCAATTGTCTCCGGCAACAAAATATCCGCAGGCATCGTCTCACGCACAAGCGCCTCCATAGATGCAGCATCTACGGCTTTTAACATCTGTTTTTCATCTTCCGATGTGAGCCCGATATGACGCGACTCAAGGTAATTTACATGCATATTTTTGAGATTATTACTGATTTACATTAAAATTGTCTGCAAAATTACGAAATTATTTTGATATATGCAAATTTTTTTGTAATTTTGCGGCATGAAACAAAAAGAAGAGAATATTATGTCCCCTTGGGAGTTCAGTTCCATTTGGACATCGTTGACGGAAGAAGAGCGCGTTTTGGTATCCAAGAAAGCGGAAATAGTTCATTATGCCAAGAACGAAATCATCCATCATGCCGGTGACGAATCGTCTTATGCGTGGATGTTGATACATGGAAAAGTGCGCATATATAAAGAGGGAGTCGGTCAACGGCAGCAGATTATTCGTCTTCTCAAGCCATATGACATTTTCGGCTACCGAGCATGTATAGCAAATGAACCGTATAACTCGAGCGCGAATGCATTTGAGGATTGTACGGTATATCGTCTGCCGCGTGATACGTTCCAGCAGTTAGTTCGTTCTAATGGCACATTCTGTTATGAGATCATGCTAACGATGGCAAAAGACCTGGCTATTTCCGAGATACAGACGGTTAACCTGACCCAGAAACATATACGCGGTCGATTAGCGGAGAGTTTGTTGCTACTGCTCAAGAATTACGGATACGAGCAGGATGGACAAACGCTGGCGATGTTACTGCCGCGTGAGGATCTGGCGAACATGAGCAACATGACAACCAGCAATGCCATCCGTACCCTCAGCCAATTTGCCCAAGAAGGACTCGTCGATATCAACGGACGACATATTAAAATTCTGAATGAGAAAGAGTTAGAACATATATCGCGCCTCGGATGAGAAGCGATATTTTTTAATCCATCATGTTTCCCATATTTCCCGCCAACTGCACCATGATGTCATATTCCTCCGGACTTAGATCATAGAAATAGTAATTACGCGGATCAACCGGTTTACCATTATAGTGCACCTCATAATGTACGTGCGGTCCGGTGGACTTACCGGTGTTTCCCACCAGAGCTATCACATCCCCTCTCTTCACTTTCTTTCCCGGACGAGCAAAGAGCTTATGGCAGTGTGCATACAAGGTTGCATACCCAAAACCATGATCAATCTCCACCGTTTGCCCATACCCTTGACGCCAACCGGCAAAAGTGACAGTACCGTTTCCAGTCGCGTAGATATCTGTTCCTACGGGTGCCGAGAAATCCATACCTTCGTGGAAACGACGGATGTGATAGACAGGATCTACACGCCATCCATAACCGGACGCCATCCGTTTGAGGTCCTTATTAAGCACCGGTTGAATAGCCGGTATATTTTCCATCTTTGTTTCCTGATTCTTAGCCAACTCCAAAATCTCATCATACGAACATGCCTGCACATACAATTCTTTCTCCAAAATATCCACTTTACGCTGTATATCCGCCGCCAACTGCGTATTCGTCATGCGGGCAATCGAGTCATAATAAGAGATCTCCTGGGTAGCCCCCCGACGAGCGCTGAGAGGTATGGGTTCTGCACCCAAAATAGCACGATATAAATTATCGTCACGTTGCGAAAGGTCGGAGAGCACGATCTGCATCTGGTCCACCTGCGCCTCAATCACATTCATTTGCGCCGTGAGATTGCGGTTTTGCTGCATCAACGATGCCTCCCGAGGGGACGGGAAGAAATACAGGAATACATAAAAGAAGATTATTCCTAAACATACACCTCCGATGATATAACCTCCGGAACGACGGAGCCAATATCGGAAGCCGTGTTCTATATGCTCCAATTGAAGTGTTTCCGGATTAATACGGTAACGTCTTTTGCCGATGGTAGATTTCATATATCTATACTCTTAACGTTCAATTCAACTCTATTTCTTATACCAGAAGAAATACTGGTTCTGCTGTTTTTTCTCTTCAGCCGTTCGCGCCACATACACTTTTTCACGGCTATATGGATTGATGCCGGTGTAGAACATCGTGGTGGACAGCGTCATGGGGGTTGGAGTAAAGTCCTGTACTTGCTCCGGACGATAGTGCATCCGTTTCGTCTCATCTGCTAATTGCTGCATGTCACGTTTCGTACAACCGGGGTGGGACGAGATAAAATACGGTATGAGTTGTTGGTTCAATCCCGCCTCCTTATTGATGCGCATAAAGAGCTCTCGAAAGCGCAAATAGTTTGCCCAACTCGGTTTACGCATCATTTTCAGCACACCATCCGAACAATGCTCCGGAGCTACTTTGAGTCGTCCGGATACATGGCGTGTGATCAGTTGGCGCGCATATTCATCGTTCATCAAATCATATCGTATTCCCGAGCCTACAAAGGCATGTTTGACGTACGGTAGTTTATCCACCGAACGATATATATCCAGCAGCGGACCAAAGTCCTGATTGAGGTTCTTACAGATAGCCGGTTGGAGACAACTGGCACGCGCACATTTCTCGCAAAGGGACATGTCTTTGCCGTGCATCATGTACATATTCGCTGACGGTCCGCCTAAATCGGAAATCACACCATGCCAATCGGACAATTGGCTGAGTTTCTCTATCTGGCGCATTATTGAGGCTTTGGATCGCGACACTATCTGCTTGCCCTGATGAGCCGAGATGGTGCAGAACGAACAACCTCCGAAACATCCTCTATGCATGCACACCGACCATTTGATCATCTCGTAAGCCGGAATACGTTTGTCTTTGTATTTAGGATGCGGCGCGTATTGGTACGGCAGGTCATAAATAGCGTCCAGCTGCTCGGTCGTCATCGGAGGATAGGAAGGATTGACCACCACATATTGGTCCCCTACCCGCTGCACTAACGTCGTCTGATGAATCTTGTTCGATTCGATCTCCATCAGCCGGAAATTCTCCGCATGTGCTCTTTTATCCCGCAAAGCCTCTTCATGGCTCGACAGCATAATAGCATCCTCCGGAATCTCCGACTTATCAGATGTCAGGAATGCCGTCTGCGGCACAGTGTGCAGACTGTCACTTTTAATTTTTAATTTTTCATTTTTAATTCTATCCGCTATCTCCGTCATCGCCTGTTCGCCCATACCATATACCAACAGGTCTGCACAACTGTCCACTAAGATGGAGGGCATCAACTTGTCCTGCCAGTAGTCATAATGGGTCAATCGACGCATTGAAGCCTCTATACCGCCTATCACGACCGGCACGTCAGGATAGAGTTGTTTGAGAATCTTACAATACGTGATGGTGCAATAATCAGGACGTGCACCTGCCTTTCCTTCCGGTGTATAGGCATCGTCCGAACGCTTACGACGAGCTGCGGTATAATGGTTCACCATCGAATCCATCGAACCTGCCGAAACGGCGAAATACAACCTCGGACGACCGAATTTTTTGAAATCACGGTAGTCACCATGCCAATCCGGTTGAGGAACTATAGCCACTCTATATCCTGCTGCCTCTAATACCCTTCCCAACACCGCAGCGCCGAAAGAAGGATGGTCAATATAGGCATCACCTGTAAAAAAGACGATGTCCACTTCATCCCATCCCCGCAAATCAGTCTCTTTGCGCGTGGTAGGCAGATATTTCAAAAGGTCAGCCATTTATAATGTACGATGTAATTAATGTACGATGTACTATTTTCGAGATCACGAGATCACGATTTAATCGATTTGTAAGTCCAAACGTTCTTTGAGTTGCATCAGCGCAGGATTCTGTTCGGTCATCACTTTAAATTTCTCCTCTGCGGTAAACGCCATTTGTTCCTGTGTATATTCTGCTTGTACCAATTGGATTTGCAGCTGGTCGTTATGCAAGGTCGCACGCAGTTGTTTAGCCAAATCCGGCAATGCCTTTCTCATCTGCGTCATCTGCCATGGATTAGGCATTTGAATCTCTGCGGTATGAGCGTCAATCAGACGCGGGGCATAACTCTCTATCAACTCTTTAAGACGCGGTTCATCTTGAAGATTTGCGGCCAGACCAACCCACGCGTCATGGAGTTGGTCAGCCGTAAAAGGGTGGTTAGACGCTTCCTGAGGAGGGGTATTGCTCACAGGAGTAGGGTTAGGAGAAACAACATCCTCTTTCTTCTTTCCCAATCCCAGACTGATACTCGGCATAGTAGGGGCACTCGGCATAGTAGGGGCACTCGGCATAGTAGGGGTTGCCGCTTTAGGAGCCGCAGTTTGAACAGGTGCTGCCTGAACAGGTGCCGCCTTGGGAGCCACAGGTTGTGCCGCCTTTGGAACGGGAATCTGCTCCGGCGTCATCGAGCCTATCTGGCATAACTTAACCAGCGCCAACTCAACCATCAGACGTTTGTTGCGGGCGGTACGGTAATTGATGTCGCAGGTATTTAGTATCTCCAACGCACGGAAAAGCCATACCGGTGTACAACGCTTTGCCTGATCGGCATAACGTTGTTTGATGGCTTCGCTTGTCTCCAACAGAGGAACGGTCTGCGCATCCTTGCTCACTAACACATCACGCAGATGTTGGGCAAAACCCGTCACAAAATGTCCGGCATCGAATCCATGATTCAGCACGTCATTGAAGAGCAACAATGCGTGTGCCACATCATGCGCCAAGGCATAATCAACCAGATTGAAATAATAATCCGCATTCAGCACATTCAGTACCGAAATGGTCTGCTCATAGGAAATATTTGTGCCACAGAAGGCTACCAGTTGGTCGAAAATAGACAGGGCGTCACGCATTCCACCATCTGCTTTTTGTGCCACTACATTCAGTGCCTCCTCGCTCACCGTGATTCCTTCGTTAGACGCTACTTTCTGCAAGTAAGCAATCGTATCCGGAACGGTGATCCGGTTGAAATCATACACTTGGCAACGACTCAGAATCGTCGGTAGCACTTTGTGCTTCTCGGTCGTAGCCAGAATAAAGATGGCATATGAAGGCGGTTCCTCCAATGTCTTGAGCAGCGCATTGAATGCGCCGGCAGAGAGCATATGTACCTCGTCGATGATATACACCGAGTACTTGCCTATCTGCGGCGGAATACGCACTTGGTCTATGAGTGAACGGATATCTTCCACCGAGTTATTGGACGCTGCATCTAACTCGTGAATATTGAACGATCGTTGCTCGTTGAACGCCTTGCACGACTCACACTCGTTGCAGGCATCGTACCCGTTTTGAGGATTCTGACAGTTGATGGTCTTCGCGAAGATACGTGCGCAGGTCGTCTTACCTACTCCTCGCGGCCCGCAAAACAGATATGCATGAGCCAGATGGTTCTGACGTATCGCGTTCTGAAGCGTTTGTGTCAATGCCTGCTGACCTACAACCGATTCAAAGGTCTGTGGTCTGTACTTTCGCGCAGAAACAATGTAATTTTCCATATAGTTGTTTATTTATGTGCTATACTATAAATATATTTCTCCAGCTCGTAGGTCTGACATCTGAATGCGGAATTTTGACATCTGACATCTTGAAGCTGTTCAAAAGACTGAATCCCTACTCCTTCGGCTTTCACGATAGCCTCTTTCTGAGTCCATAGACGTGTGAACATGCGATCATCCATTTCGACACGTTCTTCCTCATTCATCACCCTGGCTATCAACTCTTCGTCGGCATGACGTATTCCCTCTATGTCAATTCCTATCGGCTGATCATCTATCGCCACCGCGATTCCTTCCTTGCAATGACTGATACTAAAATACGGACCATCCGGAATATAGGGTTTCCCATGTTCATTATATTGCCATTCGCCACTCATCCTCTCACCACTCAACTCTTGGAGCATCAACCAACTCTTCAGACAACAGAACTGACCCTGCAAATGCTTGTATTTCAGCGCCTGTTCGCGACGCTGTGTACTCACCTGAGCGAGCATTTCTTGCACTGCCGTTTCAGTACATGCCTCCATCCTGTCAAAAATCAGTATTTCCATTCTTTGGTCAGATACACCACTCTGGCTATCAAGTGGGCAAAATACGCCATATATAAAGCTTGTACACCTACCCAACTATACGTAACGACATAGACCGCTACAAACGCCACCGCCGCCCAGATCATAGCGTCCCGTATCTGTTTACCGGCGGTTGCACCCACATACACACCGTCCCACATGAACGCCAAAGCACTCACGATCGGCATTGCAATCAACCATCCCATATACCGTCTCGAAGCCTCCAGAACCTCCTTGTCGCTCGTCATCATTTGGATAAAACCCTCGCCCCAAAGCGCGTAAACAGCTGTAAAAAACAGCCCTACTCCCAAACTCCACCGGAAAAGCGACTTCACGATCGCATTAATCTCCTTTGTGCTTTGTACTTGGTCACTTTGTACTTCTCCAAACGCTTTCCCCACTAAGGCTTCCCCCGCATAAGCAAAACCGTCCACAAAGAAGGAGAAGAACATAAAGAACTTCATCAATATACTGCTTACTGCCAACTCAGTATCGCCGTAACGGCTCGCGAGTGACGTGAAACCCACGTACACCACCATGAAACACAGCGAGCGGACAAACAGATTTCCGTTGAGTGCCATCATTCGTTTGATCTCGGTCCATCGCATAGCTGCTTTCCATGCTTCCAAATCACGGAATAACGTCATACTATTATAACGGATTAACAAGATCACTCCGGCCAGCACCAGTCCGCTGTATTGAGCCAACAGCGTACCCCAAGCCACACCGGCGATACCTAATGGTGTATACACCGCCAATCCATAACTCGCCGCCATATTCACCACGTTAACAAGGATATCCACCGCCATCGGGCTCTTCGTATCCTGCATGCCGATGAACCAACCTTTTAAGGCAAACAGACTCAACGTTGCCGGGGCTGCCCATATCCGGATGAAGAAATACTCCCGTGCCACCGACGCCGCTTCATCCGAGCATGGCACAACCGCCAGCACAGCTGTCACAAAGAACCACTGAATGAGCCATATAAACAGCGTAGCCATCAACGCCAAGGTCATACTCTGCGTCAGTATTTTCTGACATTCAGCAGGCACCCTTGTCCTTCCTCCTTCGTCCTTTGTCCTTCGTCCTTTCCCATACGCTTGTGCGGTCAGTCCGCTGGTACCGACACGCAGAAAACCGAAGTTCCAGTACAGCAAGTCAAAGAGCATTGTTCCGATAGCAATACCGCCTATCACTGCTGCATCGCCCAGATGTCCCACAACAGCCGTATCGACAAGCCCTACCAACGGGATTGTTATATTTGCCAATATACTCGGTATTGCGAGGCGGAGTATTTCTCTGTTTGTGGTCTTCATTCCGGAATTACGTAATACGTAATCGCGTTATAAAAAGAGTAATATCATCAACTGCCCTGTCAGCACCCGCAGGAACATCGTCAACGGATATACCGTCGAATAAGCTACAGCGGCTCGATCGTTCTGAGAACTCTGAGAGGTAGCATAAGCCAATGCCGGAGGATCGGTGGTCGAACCGGCTATCAGACCCATCAGCGTGAAGTAATCCAACTTCAACCACTGACGGCCTATTATTCCGATGATCAGCAGCGGCAGTAAGGTGATCAACACACCATAACCGATCCATACATATCCTCCCTCCAATAAGGTTGGGATAAAACTCTTACCTGCTCCGAATCCAACGGACGCCAAGAAGAGCGCTATTCCGATCTCGCGAATCATGAGATTAGCAGACGAGGTGGTGTAAGTCACCATATGCCATTTGGTGCCAAATGCACCCATCAGGATCGCTACGATGAGAGAACCGCCCGCGATACCTAACTTAAACGGCTGACTCAACCCCGGCAAGGCGAAAGGAAGTGAACCCAATGTAACGCCTAAGATGATTCCGAAGAAGAGTGATGCCAGATTCGGTGCATCCAGTTTCTTCGTGGAATTACCGAATACTTTGGCTACTTTATCTACCGCCTCTTGTTCGCCCACTACCGTCAAACGGTCGCCTAACTGAAGAATCAGATCCGGTGTTGCCAGCAGTTCAATTCCCGCACGACGAATACGCGTAATCGTAATCTGATATGCCGCACGTACCTTCAGTTCGCCTATACGGCGACCATTCATCTTCGGTTTAGTGACGATGATGTGACGGTTCACCAGATGGATATCTTTCTCTTTTTCCTCCCATGCCACTTCGGTTCGCTCGCCCAATAACATGATGGTACGTTCGTTCTTGGCATCGCCTACAAAACGCACCCTATCACCTACATGCAGGATAGTATCGGCCTCCGGCATGAACTCATTGCCGTTCACGTCCAGCAAACGGCTCACTACTATATTCACATGCGTCAGCAGTTTCAGGTCACGTACGCGAATACCATCTATCTGAGGATTGGTCAGTTTCATATCAAACGAGGCTATCTGCTGTTCCTCACCTTTCTCGGCTTTGACCTGATCTTCCTCCTTTTCCAACTTAACGCGGAATATCCAGCGGATAAACAGCATCGAAAAGATGATACCAACCACACCCAAAGGATATGCCATCGCGTAGCCCGATGCTATATCGGGATTCGAAACGCCCGTCAGATCCTGATAGGCCTGCTGAGCGGCACCTAAACCCGGCGTATTGGTCACGGCGCCGAAGAGAACACCCGTCATCGTTGCTATATCCACTCCGCTCAACACATGAATAACATAAGTCGTCAAGCAGCCTAAAAACACAATGCTTGCCGATAACATATTCAGACTCAAACCGCCTTTGCCGAACGAAGAGAAGAAACCCGGACCGACCTGCAAACCTATCGAATAGACGAAAAGAATGAGACCAAGATCCTTGGCAAATGACTCCACTAACGGATCCAAAGTCATTCCAAAATGACTGCAAGCAATCGCGCAGAACAAAATCCACGTGATACCAAGCGTGATTCCTTTGATTTTCAATTTGGCACCTAAAAAGATACCCGCTGCTATAGCCAAGGATAGCACAAATATCGAATGTGCTATCCCTGTTCCAAAAAATAAATTACTAAACCAATCCATTTATACCTTTTTTCTTTTTCTAATGTTCAATACGGCTTCGCATTATTTAATCTCTGCGCCCATCACATTGAAGCTCTTACCGTCGCGTACAATGTATACCTGTCCGTCACGGAAGATCTTCATTACTTTCGGCATCTCATGGCTAACCGTTTCCTCGATGCCTTGCGGAGCTTCACCGGCTTTCGGTCCGAAACCGCCGCGAGCGTTCGCCTTACGGATAGTATATACTTTTCCGTCATAGAGTGCGAACTTATCCATGAACTCGCTACCCTTGATAATAGCTTGGAACTCGCCCTCTGACTCAATGAGGTATATTCCGTCCGGATCCAACTGTGAAGCCTCCGTCTCTGCCTCTGCTTGCGCTGCCTCAGCCTTTGCCGTTGCAGCCCATCCACCCAGTGTGTACTCAATCGTAAACTTAGCTGCCTCCTCTTCCGTCAGAACGGTTTGTATATCTTGTGTTCCTGTCAACGGTGCTTTCTGCCGGAAGGTTACAATATTGCTTTCCGGTGTCAGTAACTCACCTTCTGTCGTACGCGTGTTGTACTCACCAAAGATAGGCCATCCGGTCTCTTTACTCATTAACTCTTTTGTCCAGCGCTGGATTTCATCATTCTGGAATACGAACGAACCTGCGCTGTAATCAATCTTCGTATTCAGGAATGTACATTGCGGTGTATTGTTCCACGCACGGCCGAAGCTCACTACCGGACATTCACTCTTCACCGTACAACCCTCAAATACATAACCTTTATCCGTAGCAGGACCATTGTTTGCGGTCAAAGCATCGTTGCCGCCACCATTTTTTTTACGTTTCTCCGCGTAAAGGAGGTTGTTCTTAAAATAAACGCTACCATCGCCGCAAATGAAGTCCACTGTTCCGTGAATCTCGCAATCCTCTAAATACTTCACAGCTCCGCTCAGGTTGCTGTAATAGGTATCTTGATAACTCAGCAGACGTACGTTCTTGCATACTGTCTTCGTTCCCTGATCCCACAAGCAAACTGCGCGTCCATTGTCAAACTTATAGTAATCAAGTGCATTCTGGATGGTCAGATCCTGAAGGTATGTTCCCGATACATTCTTATTGATCTTGATCGTCGCTGTATTGTCTATACTCTCTAACGATGCATCCGGCGCGTTCTTGATAATTGTTCCCTCCATCGACTGACCGATAATAGATACATTATTCTTATTGATAGTTGTCAAACAAGTCTCCCCTAAATCATATATTCCGTTCGGCAAGAAAATCTTATCGCCCTCATTTAGAGCCGACATTAGATATATCAATGCTGCGCCGTCATTTGCCGCCGGAATGTAATAGCCCGTCTCTTGGTCTTTTTTCACCTCTTCAGTCACATAATAAACACGGATTGTCTTAAGAACTGCTCCTTCCGAAAATGAGAACGTCAATGTGTTATTGTCGCTATAGGGTTCTGCCTCAGCATCGTTAAAGCTAACGTAGGCTATATTCGAGCCAAGAGGAATATTCACGATTGCATTGGCTTCACATAACCATCCTTTGGATGCCTCATTATAGGCAGCTCCGGTGATTGAAACGCACTCATGATCCTCCTGATAAAACGGTTTGGTCAAATCATAAATATAGAACTTACCTGTTTCAGCCACCTCTATATCCGTAGCTTGGGCATAGATACGCAAATCATTCTCTACCTTGGAGCCGAGTTCGAACTTGGTAGCACCAACAGCTGCTGAAGTAAACCATCCGCGGAAAGCCTTTCCTTCCGGCACGGTAACATCTGCCTCTCCATACTTGAATGCGTCTAATGTACCGCCTACCGCTACTGTTTCTGTTCCAAGAACCTCTCCGGTCGTATTCACATATGAAACGGTATATTCCGTTACAGCCTCACCGCCTCCTTCAAATTCAACGGTAAAACCGCCAAGAAAGAAGTCTTTTCCATACGAAGTCAGATAATACGTTCCTGCCGCAGGAAGAGTAGTTGTCCATACCGGCGTGGATACCGGTTGTTTAGCCAACGCTTTGGTCTCATCATCGTTATTGTCCACAGTGCTTACCAACAGGCCTCTCTCTTTGTGGTTCTCCGTATAGAACGTGATCGTACATGCATCGTAAACGGCAAAAGCTAGACGATCCTGAACAAGTTTAATTCGAAGGCTGTTATAACACTTGTTCCCATTAATCGTATTTTGCCCTTTGGAAGGAGAGACCGAGTTCGCTGTAGGAATGAAGATAAAATCACCTTCATACAGCGTTTCGGCTGTAGGCTGAGTAGTTCCCGAATTGGTGATATTATCCGCAATAAAACTCCAATTACGATTAATTGGTTTCAAATCAGCCGCCGAAGAGGCCCACATAGCTACGCTCATCAGAGCGCATACGAATAAGGTAAAATTCTTTTTCATCATTTTGAATATTTTGGTTATTTATTGATCGTTTCTTATATTCATTTATAGCTGTGCATTGGACATCCATTTACTTTGCGGCTGCAAAGTTACGACTTTTTTCTGACATATGCAAATTTTGGAAGACATTTCCGCAAAATAAGTCTGTTTTGCAAGGGTAACGAGAGAAATGAACATTTTGCGATAAGGGAGCGTTTTAATGAAATAAATATCAGTTTGCACATTAACAATATTTTCAAAGAAGGAGAACTGAATAAAGAGACGAATGTATCAACCGCCGCACGGGACTCAGTTTCTCCCAATACGTAGCGCGTTACCGCGTGGAGCACGCACAACAGATACTCCGCGATTCCTGCTATGGCACCGATAAAGAGGCTATCATGGATGCCATGACGTCAAGCGGTTTCTCTTCCGACCAAACTTTCTACCGCGTCTTCAAGGAGATTACCGGCGAGACACCTCTCCAATACCGCCATAACAATCTCCAATAAGCACTTTTTGTGCAGGCGGCGAATGAGACGCTGACGGTTACAGCAAGCCCGATGCGGTAGTAGGCAAGCATTAGTATCTCCAAACACTAAAATTTGGTAAAAAATAGTGTTTGTAAACACTTTTTGGAATACAAAAACCATGATTCGTTCCTATTTTAGCATCTCTAAACACTAAAATTTGGTAAAAATTAGTGTTTGCAAACACTTTTTTTTCGCAAAACACTTGCATATATCATAAAAAAGTTGTACCTTTGCGGCGCAAAACGATTTTTACTATGGAACAGCAAGACGTACAACCCATCATTAAAACGTATCACAATTTTCTTTCTACCGTTACTTT